>Ga0065721_10004030_pt1 | contig 61996 bp, 52 predicted proteins | sample Mesricmetagenome_FD_59108 | JGI IMG/M metagenome (GOLD analysis project Ga0065721, IMG submission 59108) | Mesophilic microbial community from rice straw/compost enrichment Sample: eDNA_1 v2 (version 2) | ecosystem: Engineered > Solid waste > Grass > Composting > Bioreactor | place: USA: Davis... | reverse complement strand
TGGCACTTGAGCGAAGGCAGCGTCGGTTCGCAGCAGCTCGCGGACGGCAGCGTAAACGGATCGAAGCTGACAGTAGGCAGCGTAAGCAGCTGGCACTTGAGCGAAGGCAGCGTCGGTTCGCAGCAGCTCGCGGACGGCAGCGTAAACGGATCGAAGCTGACAGTAGGCAGCGTAAGCAGTTGGCACCTGAGCGAAGGCAGCGTCGGTTCGCAGCAGCTTGCGGACGGCAGCGTAGACGGAACGAAGCTGGCGGCAGGCAGCGTAAACGGCTGGCACCTGAGCGAAGGCAGCGTCGGTTCGCAGCAGCTCGCGGACGGCAGCGTAAACGGATCGAAGCTGACAGTAGGCAGCGTAAGCAGCTGGCACCTGAGCGAAGGCAGCGTAGGCGCACAGCAGCTTGCGGACGGCAGCGTAGACGGACCGAAGCTTGCGAACGGGGCGGTCTCCAGCGATAAGCTCGCAATAGGTTCCGTACGGGAAGAGCAGCTTGGCGACGGAAGCATTACCGTAAATAAGCTCTCTCCCGAGCTGCAAGAGCTTATCATCGCCTCGCAGAATCCGTTCGCGGACGGAGCCGTTACCTCGGAAGCGTTAGCGAACGAGAGCGTGACGAACGACAAGCTGGCGAGCCGGAGCGTCGCCTCGAAGAATATCCAAACGTTCAGCATCGGGTCAGAACATCTTGCGACGGGCGCCGTCACGGCGGAGAAACTCTCGTTCAACAGCGTCGGCTCCTCCCACATGATAGCCGGTTCCGTCCAATCCCAGCATCTCGCCGTCGGCAGCGTCGGCCAAGGGCAGCTGGCGGACGGGGCCGTGACCGGAGCGAAGCTGGCGGCCGGATCCGTCGGCGAGGAGCAACTGAACGACGGCGTCATCACCGTTCAGAAGCTTGCTCCGAGCGTATTGGAACTCTTGGCCGGAGCCGCCGCTTTGAACGCAGCGGAACCTCAGCCGATCGGAGTCCTTGAAGCGGATAAGGCTGCGCCAGGGAGCATCGGGTCCGAACAGCTTGCCGACCGCAGCATCGGGCCGGAGAAGCTGCAAGAAGGCAGCGTGGGAGAAGACCAGCTGGCGGATAACGGCATCACCGGTTCGAAAATCAGGGAAGGAAGCATTCAAAGCGCCCATCTGGCTTCCGGATCGGTTACGAGTTCCCATCTGGCCATTCTTCCCGTGTTAGCCTCGCAGCCCAACGTAGCTTTGCTATTTGGCAACGAGCGGTACGAATTCCAGGGGGTAACCGAGAGCATAGAGCTGACGGTCCAGCTCGAGCAGCCGTTCCCGAATGCGTCGTACGCGATCGTCGCCATGTCGGATCATCCATCCTGCGCTTGTATCCTGAAGAGGAAAGAACCCGAATATGCCGTGATCGAAGTCGTTCGCACCCGGTTTGCGCCGGAGCCTATGGGCTGGATCCAGTGGATCGCGGTCGGCAGCAGAGGATAGTACGGTTGTAGCTTGCCAAACAACGGAATCGAACGAAGCGGCGGTGCGGGAGTTCTCTCCTGCACCGCCGCTTCATTGTTCCGCCGGCAATGGACAAATGGTCTATCCGGCGAGCTTGCCGAGGCGTACAGATGCCGTTACGCATGGACACGTCATACATACTATGAGTTGTAAACACTTGCCCTAGCTGAGGGGAGGAATTGGTTTGGCTGTCCGAACAGGCGGCAGCAAGAAGACGGTCCGAACTCGCGCCAAGTCCCGCCGGAGGCATGTTTTCATAAGGAAGAGCGGCGCTGCTTCGGTTGTAGAATCGAAATCGGCCGCGGGCGACGCGTTTCCGTCCGATCCTCTTGTCTCGGTCATCGTTCCCGTCATGAACGAGAGAAGGACCCTGGCGAGGGTTATTCGCGAAGCGAAGAAGGTGCATCCCGGAGCGGAGGTCATCGTCGTGGCGAACGGTTCGACGGACGGCTCGCTGCAGATCGCCCGAAGAAGCGGAGTCCGGGTGATCGCGTTTGACCGGCCGCTGGGACACGATGTCGGAAGAGCTGTCGGAGCGAGGGAAGCGCGGGGCCGGATTCTGCTATTTATCGATGCCGACATGGTCATACCGGCATTTAAGCTTCGTCCTTTCGTCCATGCCGTGAAGAACGGAACGGACGTGGCTCTTAACGATTACTCGGGACCGACGCGACTGGCGAAGGTTCATGGCGTCGTTCTGGCGAAGCATGTCTTGAATTCGTTGCTGAACCGCCCCGACTTGTTGGGAGCCTCGATGACCGCCGTACCTCACGCGATTAGCCGAAGGGCGCTGGAGACGATCGGGGCAGCTTCCTTATCCGTTCCTCCGCTTGCTCAAACAATGGCCATTCATTCCCAATTGGTCGTCAAACGAGTCAAGCATGTGGACGTAGGAGCGATCAATCCGATTCGGACCAGAAGAGAGCGCGTCCGATCCCTGGAGCCTCTAATCGTCGGAGACCATCTGGAAGCCATTCAGTGGTGGATAAATCATACGGATGAACGAGGCGGCTACGAGGACGGAATCAGGCAAAGATGGATGGTGAGCAGCTGAAATGTCGAAATGGCCGCGCCGAAGATTGCGAACGACTCCTCGGAGACTAAAGTCCGGCGCAACTTCCAAACGAACCTTCAGGAGAAAATCGAAGGCGGATAGAAGAAAGCGGGCCGGAGGCAAGCGCCGTTCCGCGCGAAGGCCGCTCCGCAGAGCCGTTCTTCCGATCGTTGCGGAGAAGTCTCCGCAGGAGGCGGAGGAGCAAGTAACGGATCGATTCGACGAAGGATTCGACGAAGGGTATAGAGAGGGCCTGTACGAGGGGGGAGAACGCCTGCTCGAGAAGCGCTTGCCCCCGAACCTGATATTCCCGGACTTGACCCTGGAGGATTTTTTGGCGGAAGGCATAGCCGCTTTGCGCTACAGGGGAATCCCGATCCTTCAACCGGTTGACGTCTATGAGGAATTGGAGAGAATGCTGACGGCCAAGCAGCCTTATTCGCTGGTCAGGCTGGGCGACGGAGAATTGCTGACGCTTGCTCAAGAGAAGGTGATGTCCATTGAAGAGGTTCGCCAAAAAGGGGCATTTCTCGTCTATGCGGGAATCGACGTTCCGGATCTTCAGGCGAGCGAGGAGCTTGCGTCTTGCATCCGATCGGCTTCTCTGGTCGGCGTTCCGTTATCGAGAAGCCCGCATTTTCAACCTCTGCTGTTCGCCGTCTGGAGGGCTTACGGGATTCATCCCCATACGCTCCGGTTGACTTCGTCCACGGTCAATTATTCCTTGAACGACGAGGGGTATATGATGCGGCTCTTGGCGGGCCGACGAGTTCTGGTCATTGGGGACTTGGCGGATCCGCTCGCCCAGAACTTGATGGGAAGGGGAGTCCGGATAGCGGGGACGGTCAGTCCCGTGCGAGGGGTTTCCGACTTTCCCCGGGTCGTGGATATCGCGGCCATGTACGAGTTCGACTTGGCGCTGGTCTCCGCCGGAATCGCCGCCGTTCCCATATGCGTTCATCTTGCCAATCGGACGGGCAAGGTCGCGATCGATTTCGGACACTTGGCGAACCGGATTACCGGCTTGACGGGTCCATTCGTTCGACACCCTTTGCCTGCCGCGGCAATAGAATGATGGGGAGGTGATGGCATGAAGCACGCTGCGGCGAGATCCAGACGCGTCAGGCGTCGCGGGAAAATCCGCACTGCCCCCCGATTGCGCCGCAGAGTCGTCGGGAAGAGAACCGGCAAACCGGAGCCCCGAAAGGCGAGCCCGTATGACGAAGGGTACGAGGAAGGGTACCGCGAAGGCATGCAAAGAGGAATTCAGAGCTTCTCTACTCCCTTCCCGGGAACAAGCATCATTATTCCCACTTACAACCAGATCGATTTTCTCAAGCAATGCGTGGCCAGCATCATGGAGCACACCGTTCCGCCATACGAGATCATCGTCGTAGACAACGCTTCGACCGACGGAACGGAAGCTTACCTGAAGAGCCTGGGCGGACAAGTGCGGCATCGGATACTGGACAGCAATAAGGGCTTCTCCGGCGCGATCAATGTCGGCATGATGATGGCCAAGGGAGAAACTCTTTTGCTGTTGAACAACGATACGCTCGCCACCGAGCGTTGGCTGGATAATATGCTGGAGTGCTTGATGAGCGACGAGAGAATCGGCATCGTCGGGCCTGTCACGAACTATATCGGCGGAGACCAGCAGATTAACGTCCCTTATAAGGATGTCAAGGATATGCCGGCCTTCGCCCGGGAGTTTAATAAGCCCGATCCCGGCCGTTGGCGGCGGACGGATCGTCTGGTCGGGTTCTGCCTGCTCTTCAAGAGATCGTTATTCGAACAGATCGGCTACTTCGACGAAGGGTTCGAGATCGGGAATTTCGAGGACGACGATTACAATATTCGCGTTCGAATGCTGGGAAGAAGTCTGGTCGTGGCGGGGGACGCGTTTATTCACCATTACGGAAGCGTCAGCATGAAGGCTTTGGGGGATCAAGCGAAACCGATCAACGACAAGAACGAGCATTATTTCAAGGCAAAATGGGAGAATCCGTACGAATCCATCCATCAGGTGCTACAGCTCATCGCGGAGAATGACGATCCGGTTCAAGACGCGGGGAAGCTCTACCCTAGCGGCATTCTTATCCAAGGGTTAAATTCGACGCCGTACTGGGTGGAGGATGGCGCCAGAAGGCCTGTCGAAGGAGAGCTAACCCTTCCTATCACCCGAGTCTCGCAGGTCGATCTTAGAAGATGGCCGATCGCAAGTCCGATCTCCGCGGGGGAAGCGGAGCAGCGGTATGTCGGGTTGGCGAACGAGACTTCCTCCGCCCTGGCGAAGCTTCCGGACGAAACGTTCTATGTCTTGGAAGGAGCCGTCGCCAGAAAGGTGGTCAGCCGCGCGGCCATGGAGGCTTGGAAGCTGAATCAGCGCCCGGTTCGTGCCATGACGCCGGAGGAACTCGCGCTTCATAAGGAAGGTCTGCCGATTATCGCGCCTCCGCAATTGCGTCAAGCTTTGTAATTCGCTTGCTAAACAGCTTATCTCTTACTGTGCGACATTCTCTGCCCTATCGGGGAGAGAATGTCGTTTTTCCGTTGGGGCCAGGCGAACGCGGAGCTTCCGGGAAACAGCGTTCATTTGTGGCAAGCGCCGCATTGCGGCATATGCTGTAGAGGATCAGGCGAATGCCGAATTCCGTGCAGAAATCGCCGTGGAATGGAGGGAGACCGTCGCGGTGCAGGAACTATTGACAGAGATCATCGTACATCTATCTCACTCTCATCAGCAGATGGCGCGAATAATGGATTCCAAGCGGCAAGTTGCTGTACGCATGGCTCATATGATTCAGCTGTTGCCGGATGAGCATCCGGAGCTGGATGGACTTAAGGGGCTGCTGAGCAGCTCTACCCAAGTTTCCAAGAGCGTTATCGCTTATCTGAACAGCTTGGCCGAACTCGAGGAAGCGATGGCGGACAGCTTGACGCAATTGATCAAGGCGAACGACGATTCCGATGAAGAATAGCCGGATTAGCTGAAACCAACATTGGAATTCCTCCTACCCATAGGGATTTCCGAGTCGAAGGGAGGGATAGGCTTGAATAGAGAGCAAGCTTACCATCTGGCATTGGACGCGTTGGCCAAAATGCAATGGAATACGGCCATCATTCTGGAGGCTAAGGCCGTCGAAGCGGAGAAGGTGCGCACATGGCTCCTCACTCATTTTACCAATGACACGCACTTGGATCAGAAGGATCGGCTGTCTACCTCTCTGCAATTCCACGATCAAACCGTGGAAGTGATCGATAGCCTGTCGAAGCTATGCCACGGGCTGAACCGCAACATGAAGGCGATTCTCGAGCCGGAAGGGGAAGGCGCCGGCGAGATGGGCGCGTTCTTCGGCGGCATGAATGCGGGAGATACGGAAGCATGAGCAAGCTCGGCAAGGAATGGGAGGTGAAATTGAACCTCCTTCGGTCCATCACGAGAAGTCAGGAGGCGCTGGCTCGAATATTGGAAAGCGTGGCTGACGTTTCGGCGAACAGCGAGACGTCAGCGGCCGAATTTCGCGAACACATTCGGGTTTTGTCGAATATGCAGAAGGCTTTGCTCGGCGCGGTTACGGGCATGGGCTGGCAGTCTCCGAAGGAGGGAGTTCCGTCTCCCCCATGGCTGGCGAAGCAAGTCGCAACTCTATACAACGGCATGAGCGCGCGGGAGGCGGAGCGGGGTGAGTAGAGCGGGAAGGCGTCGGTCCTTGAGTCGGCCGGCCGGTTCCAATTCTTCCGTCAAGAACCGCAGTCGCCGAATCGTTAACCGGCGGACTCGGAAGGCGAAGGTCACGAGACGAACGGCTTTGCTGTCTCGGAATAAGCCCGTCAGGGGACGAAGAGCCTATAAGCAAGAAGCCGTCCGAGCCCATGACCACAGGCGAATCTATAACGATGGCTATAATGCGGGTTTCGCCAAGGGGTTCGAGGATGGGCACCGGCTTGCCTACGAACAACAGATCTGACGATCGGAAAGGCTGGGATCGGGCGATGCGAAGATCACGTCGAGCTAAACGCCGCTCCTATCGGGGGGGAAGGACGACAAAGCTTTCCTACCGGAAGCGGCCAACAAAGGCCAAGCGCCTCCGGAAGCCGTCTCCCCGAAGGAGCTCTTCCCCGCGCGGGAAGACGGCCGCAAGACGGAGGCGGATTCCCCGCGGACGCCGGTATCCGAAGGATAAGAGCGTTTCTTCGGATAATGGACTTACTTACAGCGAGGCTTTTAATCAAGCTTATAACGAGGGGTTCAATGCCGGGTTCGCCCAAGGCTTGCAGGACGGGCAAGCGATGGCGATATGATCGAATTACGGCAAGCTCTAATGGCAAGCGCCCGACGGTGACGGACACCGTCCGGGCGCTTGCCGTTTAAGGGGAGGATCGAAGCGACGGGCAGCCCGCGGTTCCTTATATACGCTCTAGCGGACGGGCAAGTATCCATGTCCATCAGACCAGGGGCGCATATATTGAACNTGGGTGATGAACATGAGGTACCGAAGCAGGGANAAGCTGCGAGCGATCGCCAGAAAAGANGGCTTCGGCGCGGGTTGGACGGAGGGCTGGAGGGCNGGGGCCTGCCAGGGGATCGTCGATCGCACGCCGAATCCGGATCTCGTGCGCAGCGGACTGCGCTTGATGTACGTGCCTCAAGGGTTTCCGGCGATCGACGAAGGGATGATCTGGGCGCTGGGGCAGCTCGTATCCGAATTGATCGTCGCTCCCGCAGAACGAATGAGGGAGGCGGCTGCCGAATCCAAGCCGGATCTCGTCCTGGTCATGAACGGACTGCACGTCTTTCCGCCGGATCATTTGGAGCAGGTCGCCGCTATACGGGCAATGGGAATCGCGACGGGGATCTGGTTCGTGGACGATCCGTACGCGACGGACGAAACTCCGCAAATCGCTCTCCAATACGATAAGGTATTCACGCACGAGAGGGCGTGCGTTCCTCTCTATCGTTCCGCCGGATGCAGGCAGGTTTACCATATGCCGCTAGCCGTTCATCCCGAAGTGTTCCGTCAGATGCACGTCCCGTCGGAATATCGTTCCGACATTTGTTTTATCGGCGTCGCTTTCGAGAACAGGGCGAAGCTGTTCGACGAGCTGGCCGATTTTCTTCAAGACAAGAAAGTATGGATCGCGGGAAGCCTCTGGGACCGAATGCTCCGATACGAGGACTTGTCCCGCTTTGTTCATGACGGCTGGACCCCGATCGAGGAGACGGTTAAGTACTACAACGGCGCCAAGATCGTCATTAACGTTCATCGGACGACCGAAGCCGGAGTCGACAACCGGAATGCCTTGAACTGGGGAGCGGAGTCTATCAATCCCCGAACCTACGAGATTGCGGCTTGCGGAGCCATGCAGTTGACCGATTACCGCAGCGAGCTTCCCGAGAGGTACGACGTCGGCTCGGAGATCGCCGTCTTTCGGAATGCTTCCGAGCTCATGGCGCAAATCGATTACTATCTGAACCATGAAGAAGAACGGATGAAGATGGCGGTGCGCAGCTTCCGGCGGACCAGGCGGGAACATACTTTTCTTCACCGGATCGCCCAAATGATCCCGTTGCTCGAGCAAAATCCAGAGGCGCCTGGCGAATAAGGAGGCCGAACATCGGATGGCAAGAACGAACAGGAAATCCGTTGCATCGTCATTAAGGAGACCCGACGTTCCCCACCTAGCCGAAGCAAGGAGAGGCGGCTCGGAGCTTGGGTTCAAGCATGGCCGCTGGCTGGGATTGTGCGAAGCGGTGCTCCAGAAGGCAGCCCCGGCTTTCCAGAAGCTTCCCATTAAAGTTCTCTACGTGACGACGGGCAAAGGCTTCCCTTACAGCCCGCTTGACGAAGGAATCCATAATTCCCTGACGGCATTGGCGGAACGCGTCGTGCTGGCCACTCCCAAAGAAGACGTCGTCTCCATCGCCGCTTTCGAAAGGCCGGATCTCGTTCTGGCGCTGGACGGGATGGATTTTGCCGTCGATCAGGTAAAAAGGCTGCGCGATATGGGCATCCATACGGCAATCTGGTTCACCGACGACCCCTACTATACGGATATTACGTCTAGACTGGCTCCTCACTATGAAAGTGTCTTTACACTGGAACGCAACTGCGTGCCTTTCTACCAACAGCTTGGCTGCAATCGGGTCTATAATTTGCCCCTGGGAGTCTATCCGGGGTATTATCGTCCCCGCAATCCCAGAATCGGCTTAAGAGGAGACGTATGCTTCGTCGGCACGGCCTTCTGGAACCGGGTGCAGGTATTCCATGAGCTGCTGCCCCGATTGGAGTCGAGGGTCTTCCGGATCTCCGGAATATGGTGGGATCGCCTGCCCGAGTACGACAGGTGGAAAAATCGCATCGAGCTGGGGAAATGGATGGCGGCGGTGGAGACGGCGGAATATTACAATGCGCACCGCGTCGTGATCAACGTGCACAGAGCTCCTTACGACGAGACCTTCAATCAGAATTCGGCGCGCGTGTCCGCGGTCTCCCCCAATCCCAGATTGTTCGAAATCGCCGCTTGCGGCACGCTTCAGATCGTCGATCAACGGGACGATATCACCCAGTATTACGAAGCGGGATCGGAAATCGTCACCTATAGCTCGCCCGAACAGCTGGCGGAGCTTATCGATTATTACTTGGACCACGAGCAGGAGAGAGAACAGATCGCCTTGCGAGCCCTGCACAGAACGATAAGGGATCATTCTTACGAGAGTCGGCTGGCCCGTCTGCTGGAGTTGGCCTTATCGCCGTCGGGCTCCCAGCCGGAAGCGGATGCAAGCTTGAACCCTTGACGTACAAGCGCCGTTCCGGTCATTCGCGGCCTTCATATAATGTCGTGTAAGGTAACTACCGATCCGAGTCTAGGGAGGGAAATCGTTGAAGGCTATTATCTTAGCCGGAGGCAAGGGAACAAGGCTTCAGCCCTTGACTAATTGGACGAACAAGCATTTGCTTCCCGTAGGATCCTATCCTATGATTTGCTACGGCGTTGCCAAGCTGTCGGAAGCGGGCATAAAGGATATTGCTATCGTCACCACAAGAACGGCGCTAGGCGATTTTGCGGAAGTGCTCGGAAGCGGCAGCGATTGGGGAGTATCGATCGTATACCGCGTTCAAGAAGAAGCCAGCGGAATCGCAGGCGCGCTCGAGCTTGCGCGTCCCGTTATCTCCTCTCGCGATAAATTCGTCGTTCTGCTGGGAGACAACTTGTTCGAGCAGTCGCTGACTCCGTTCGCGGAAACCTTCGAGCAGCAGGAGGACGGCGCGATGGTTCTGCTGAAGGAAGTCGAGGATCCGAGAAGGTACGGAGTTCCCCGGCTGGACGAAGAGACGGGGCGCATCCTGCACATCGACGAGAAACCGGACGACCCGGCGTCTTCTTACTGCGTGACGGGATTGTATTTCTATCACGCCGACGTTTTTGAAGTCATAGGGCAGATGTCGCCGTCGCTTCGGGGAGAGATGGAGATCACGGACGTGAACAACTACTATGCTCACGCCAAGCGGTTGCGTTACGGCGTAATCGACAAGTGGTGGACCGACGCGGGCACCTTCGAATCTCTCGAAGAAGCGGCGCTCAGGCTGAAAGGGACGCTTCTGCAGCGATGAACGCCGATTAATGGCGCGGATAGACGGAGGGAAGGAGTCGAGGCTATCTAAGCAGGACCTATGGAAGGATAGCCTCTTTCTTCTGCCGCGATTTTGCAGGGGCGGTACATATTCCTTCTATATGCAGGAGTCACGGCTCGATCGATTCAACGCGAGGAGGAGCGTATCATGAGTCGCAACCGCGTCAGGCGAATCGACAAGGGATTGATTCGCAGGGTATGGAGAGAGAGAAACTTCGGCGACCGATTCAAGGAACTGCTTCAAGGAGAAGTTAGGCTGGAACGTCGAAGCATGACCTGCATTAAGGATTCTTACAAGAGCAGCATATGGAAGCTCGTCGTCAAAAGCGACGTCAAGAGAATACGGGTTATCCTGAAAATATCCAAGCAGCTACGCAGGCCGCGTCCCGAAAGCACGGTGGAGAGGAACATCTACCGGAAAGCGCGCAAGATCCTGCAGCCGTTCATGCCGCAAATTTATTTGACCAAGCGCAACGTAAACGGGCGCGACCTATGGGTGTTCATGGAATATATCGAACCCATTCAAGGCCGCGTGGAATACGGTCCCCAGCATTTCAAACAAATCATTCCGCTGCTTGCCAAACTCCACGCTTCCACGATGAACGAACGATTCGCCAAACAGGAGCGGGTCTTCCGCGATTGGCTTCCGCACCATCAATCGGACGAAGCCAAAAAAGAACGGCGGCGAATCAACAGAGAGACGCGCTCGTACCTTCGGCAAGCGATGAAAGTTCCTGAGCTTCGCGGCTTGTTGCAGCCTCATGAGGCTTTATTGCGCAAGCTGCTCGCCAAGGGCCCCGGGTACTTTCCCGAGGTCACCCGGGAGGGATTAAGCGTCACTCATGGGGATCTTCATACGGAGAATATCGCCAGCAATCAGTTGAACAAGCCGAATTGGCAGATCAAGCTGATCGATTGGGAAGGAGCGAAATACGCCCCTTGCTGGTACGACCTTGTCTATTTGGTCGGCGTCTTCTTAGCCTACAGGCGGGAATGGCAAGAGGAAGAAGAGGCCATCACGGAGCGCGCCGTACGATTGTACGTGGACGAGATGAAGCGACATGGCATCGAGTTCAAGACGGACGGAATGACCTTGTACCGAATGGCTTATCTGAAGAGGATATTGGAGCGGGGACTGTACCTGCAACTGAAATGGGCCGTGAGCGGCCAGAAGGAGGCTAAACTGCTTCCGGTCTATCTCCAGAAGATCAAGTCCTTAAGCGGCATGCTGGTTAAATAATCATAAGGCTCCCGATCCGTTCGGGAGCCTTTTGTTTTATTTTATTGGCGCTTCCTTAGACTCTTCTCCTGCAGGGGAAGCTGCCGAGCCGATGTCACGGCAATGAGGTGCTGCATAAGATGCAGTATCAGCCTTGAGGGGGAGGATTTCGCCTGTGCATTTGAATCGAGAGGGCTATGAGAAAGGCCGTGCGGACGGGTTCCAGCGAGGCAGGCAAGAAGGGTTCGCCAGAGGCCTCGAAGACGCCTCCCGCATGAGAAACGCCGCGCCCGTGAGCATGATAAGCGAGAAATGGCGGGATTATCGATTCTCCGAGAAGCTGGCCGGCCATTTCGGTTCGTCCGTCGCCTTGGTCGAAGAAAATCAGGAATGCTTGAAGGAGACGGACAAAAGCTCCATTTGGAAGCTGGAGATCCGTACCGTCACGCAGACCGTTCCCCTCATTCTCAAAATATTCAAGGCTCCGATCGAAGGTCCGAAATGGATCGAGCTGAATACGTACCGCAAGGCGAGTCTCCTTCTCTCCGATTTGATGCCCGCGGTTTACTGGACGGAAGACGTTCCGGATACGAACGAGGTTTGGGCGATCCTGGAATACGTGCCTCAATTGAAGGGACAGATCATTTTCACGCCGGACTGCTTCGACAAGATCATTCCCAGCTTGGCGAAGCTTCACGCGAGAACCCATAACGACCGTCTCTTCGAACGCTGGGACCTATTCTCGGAGTGGCTTCCCCTCTATCATTCGGATACCGCCATCGCCGAGCGCGTTCAAACCCGGGATCGGACCTTGGAGTATCTTGACAAGGCGATGGAGCATCCCGAATGGAGATCGAAGCTAAAGCCCCAATACGATAGGCTGCAGCGCTTATTAAGCAGCGGCCCGGAGTATTTCCCCGAGCTGGCCCAAGCGGGCAAGAGCGTCATTCATAACGACCTGCAGACTCCCAACATCGGCTGCGGCAACGTGCAGGAAGAGAGCTGGAACCTTAAATTCCTCGATTGGGAAGGCGCGCGATTCGCTCCTTGCTGGTTCGATATGTTCAATCTGATCGGAATCTTTTTCGCTTACCGCAAAGACTGGAGGAGCGCGGAGGAGGAGGTCGTCGCCCGCTGCGCCCCGCTTTACGCTTCGGAGATGAGCAAGCACGGAGTCCGGTTCGAAGGGGATCCCGTAAGGCTATATAAGATGGCGTACCTTCAGAGGGTATTGGAGAAAAGCTTGTTCCTGCAGCTTCAATGGGCGGTGGAGGCGCAGAAACCGGCGTTCCTGCTGGACGGCTACCTGGACAAAATCAAAGGTTGGGGCAAGGAGCTCGGACTTCATGTCAAGTGATTCGGCTAAGATCCGGGACGGGAGAGATGCGAGATGAACGATGTATTGTCCTATCTGGATTCGGCCGATATCCTGCTCGGAACGCTTCCCACCAGAAAGCAATTGACCGGAATTCCCGAAGCCGGGGCATCCCATACCGTCCTGATCCGGGTGAACCGAACGATGCCGTTTGAATTCGTCGCGAATTTAATGCCTCCGTTCAGCGGGCTGTGGGGAGCAGGCGTTCGCTTCGAATTCTCCGACTACGATGCGGCGCTGTCCGGTCTTGGAGAAGCTCGGGACGCGGACTTGCACATCTTCTGGATGGATTGGCGGATTTACTCCGGATCGATGGCGGCATCGGAATGCGCGAGCTGGTTGAAGGAGCGCATCAGCCGATTGCGCGAGGTAACGGACAAGCCGATTTGGGTGAACAACTGGGCGGAGAGCGGCGGAGAAGGCGAATGCCTCTACAGCGACCGAGCCAGCGATCGAGGCTGGTTTCGCTCCTTAAACGCGGCATTGTCCGAATTCGCCTTCGGCGAGCCCGGGATCGAGCTGATCGATCTGGCCTTGCTTGCCCAGGAAGACGCTTCATCCTTCTACGACGATCGCAACGACGCTATCGCCGGCTATCCCTTCTCCGATCGGACTACGATCCGGATTGCCCGGCATCTTGGCGTCCATCTGCTTCCCGCCTCCCGCAATCCCCGTCTTAAAGCGATCGCGCTCGATTTGGACGACACGCTGTACGGCGGCGTCCTTGGCGAAGACGGCGCGGCGGGAGTGAGATTGACGGAAGGGCACCGCCGCTTGCAGAAGTCGCTGCTTAGGCTCAAGCAATCCGGAATCATGCTGGCGGTCTGCAGCCGGAACGAAGCGAAGGACGTCGAGGATCTTTTCGAGGCGAGAGGCGATTTTCCGTTGCGCTTGAAGGATTTCTCCGCCATCAAAGCCGATTGGCAGCCCAAAGCGGGCAATCTGAACGAGCTCGCCCGGCAATTGAACATCGATTGCTCGGCCATGCTTTTCGTCGACGACAATTCGGTCGAACTGCTGAAGGCAGCCGAGTCCCTGCCGGAGCTTCATCTGCTTCGGGCAAGCCGGGACGATGCGTTCGAGACCTTGCGCAAGCTTCTTCATTATCCGGGATTGTACCAGCTTCGCAGGGACAGCGAAGCCCACAATCGGACCGCCGATATTCAAGCGGGCGCATCGCGCGAGCGGATACGGCAGGAGTCCTCGGACTTCAACTCTTATCTGGCCGGGTTGAAGATGGTCGTTCGCCTCCACGTGAACGAGATGGCCCATGCGGATCGCTTGTACGATCTTAGCCGCAAGACGAATCAATTCAACTTGGCCTTGCGGCGGCTGACGCAGGAAGAAGCCCGGGCCGCCTTCCGCCGGGAAGAGCATCTGACGGTTACGGTCGGCCTAAGGGATAAATTGGCCGACAGCGGGATCGTCGGCGCGTTCGTTATCCGGCTTAGGGGAGAGGAAGCCCAATTGATCGAGACCCTGTTCAGTTGCAGGGCCTTGGGACGCGAAGTGGAGACGCTGTCGTTCGCGCACGTACTGGAGATGCTGGCGAACAGGGGAGTCAAGCGGCTGAGGATCGACGCGAAGACCGGTCCGAGAAACGCTCCGTCGCTGGAATGGCTCGGGAGGTTCGCGGACGCTCCCGGCGAGGATTGCCCCCTGCCGGACCTGAGATCCCGAGTGGCCGCGGCCTGCGGCAATCACCCGGCACAAGTGGAGGTGGCGACATGAGAGAGGACGCAAGGGAGCAGGTGAGAGCCATCCTGTCCGAGGTTCTGGAGACGGAAGTTCAGCCGGAGGAGAATCCCGTTCGGAACGAGACTCCCGGCTGGGATTCCCTTACGCATATAGAATTGATCCTTCGGCTGGAGGAGCAGTTCCGGATTCGCTTCTCCGCCGGGGAAGTATCGGCCGTCCAAAGCATGGAAGATCTCGTGCGGTTAGTCGAGGTGAAGTCGTGAACCATCGGATCGCGGTCGAACGTTTCGGGGTCCGGTTGAGGCCGGTCGAGCTATCCGATGCGCGGTTTATCTACGAGCTGCGAAGATCCCCCGAATTGTCCCGCTATATCGGAGAGCTGAACGAAGACTTCGATCGGCATCAATCGTGGCTGGAGGATTACATGCATCGGGAAGGGGATTATTACTTCTGCATCGAGACGTTGGCGGGCCAACGGATCGGCACCATCTCCGTTTACGATATTGCGGCCGGCACGGGCAACTGGGGAAGATGGATCATCTCCCCGGGGTACCCGGCGGCGCCTGCAAGCGTATGGCTCATCTTCCACGTCGCGTTCGACATTCTCGGATTATCCGGCGTGTATTCCAACACGGTTATCGACAATGCCGGCGTCGTATCCTTCCATGACCGGTGCGGACTCGTCCGGAAGGGAGTCGAGCGCGGGGGATTGACGATCAAGGGAGTCTCCTATGATATGATCATCCATTCCGCCGGCAAAGAAGATTGGCCAGCCATCCGGAAGAAGCTGGAGAGGCCCGCCGCCATGGCAGAGCGGTTCCTTCTGGAGGGAGTCGAAGGTTGACCGGCTAACCGTTACCGGTAGCCGATTCCTTGATAATAGAAGCCAATGGCTTTCATATGGTCGGCATTCATCATATTTCTTCCGTCAAACAGGTTCGCCTGCTTCATGGCCGACTTTATCCCCGGCCAGTCGAGGCGACGGTACGCCTTCCATTCCGTGCAGAGGAAGACGGCGTCCGCGCCTTGCGCCGCCTCCTCCGGAGTGCCGCAAGACGTTAAGGGCTCAAGCGCCAAATCCGGCGGCAGCTTGGCGATCGGGTCGTGAACGCGAACGTCGGCGTTCTCGGAGAGAAGGCTGCGGATGAGCCTCAAGGAGGGGGCTTCCCGGATATCGTCGGTATCGGGCTTGAAAGCAATCCCCAGGACGGCGACGGTTTTGCCCCGGAAGCTCCCGAGGCGAGCTCGCGCCTTGTTCAACAAATGAAGGTATTGCGTCCGGTTGATCTCTGCCGCCTCTTCGAGCAAGCCGAGCCGGGCGCCGTTCTCCCGCGCGGTCTGCAGCAACCCGGCGATGTCTTTGGGGAAGCAGGAGCCGCCATATCCGATGCCGGCTCGCAGGAATAGAGCTCCGATTCGGGGATCGAGTCCGATCCCGCGAGCGATTTCGTTCACGTCGATGTCTAGGCTGTCGCACAAACGGGCCAATTCGTTGATGTACGAAATCTTGGTGGCCAGGAAAGCATTCGAGGCATATTTGATCATCTCGGCAGTGCGGGGAGTCGTGACGACGAACGGGCAATTCAGCGATGCGTACAGCTTGCGTAGGGCTTGAACCGCCTCCTCGCCGTCGGCTCCGATAACGACCCGGTCCGGATGGAAGGAATCGGCCAGGGCGCTTCCTTCCCTCAGAAACTCGGGATTGGAGGCGACATCGAACGGATGCGGAGAGGGCTGAGCGGAACGGATCCACTCGGCCACCTTGGCATGCGTTCCGACCGGGACCGTGCTTTTGACGATAACCAGCCGATACCCGTCGGCATGACGGCCGATTTCCTCGGAGATTTGTCGGATATAACGCATGTCTACGCTGCCGTCCGGAAGCGGCGGAGTTCCGACGCATATAAAGATCGCGTCGCTCTGCCGGATCGCCTCGGAAGCGTCCGTCGTAAACTGAATGGAAGCCTGCTGCAGATGCTTGCGAAGCAGCTCCTCCAACCCCTCTTCGTAGAAAGGGATCGAACCTTGCAGGAGCGTACGGATCTTCTCCGCATCCGGATCGAGTCCCGTGACGTTCCAGCCCATGTCCGCCAACACGAGCGCGGTAGTGGTGCCCACGTATCCGGTGCCCGCGACCAATATGTTCATTTGCAATCATGCTCCTTCCTGAGGGAATCCGCTCGATCCTCCGCCGAGGCCGATCGGTTTGCCGCGCCTATTTGCCCTGCCTAATCGCCCTGTTTCGGATGGCGACCCTTGCATCGTTGCCGATATCTCGATAGATAGGATGAAACAAGGAATGGCGCGGCTTCTGGCGAAGGGTACGTTTCACTTCGCCGGCCGTGAAGTGGGGGCGGTAACGAATCGAACCGTCGACGGAGGAAGGATACCGCTTGATCCGGGCTCCCAGCTTGCGGGCGAGAGATACGTATAGAATCTCGACGATTCCATTGGACTTCGTTCGCAGCAGCTTATCCTTGACCCGAAGAGATTTGCTGATCCGCACGATCTTTACTACCAATCGCCTTCTGTAGATTTGCCCGACGTTAAAGCAGCATAGAAGATTGTCTTTCTTTTTGAATACCGGCTTCCAGATGGCCCATTCCTTCTTGAAATTCCGATAGGGCAGCCAATCGTCCGTAGGCGTTCGAACCCTGACCCCCATATAATCGCATTTTTTCATTTCTTTTTTGACGAACGATTCAAATCCTTTCCTGGCAAACAAACAATCCGAGTCTAAATTGATCAGATAGTCGAATTTATAATTCGTGTCCACCAGCCAGTCCATCACCTCCAGCATGTACGTGGAGATAGAGGTCGGGTAAACGAGCTTTTTGCTGGCCGGACAAACCGGCACCCCCAGTCCTCGGCATAACTTCGGATCGTCGCCTCCGTTGTACAGAACGATGGAGCTGCGAGGGCAGAAGCGGCGAATATTGTCGATCATGTCCTTCAAGGACTTTTTATTGTTATGGACAAGAATGGCGAAGCAAATCTTGGACATGGCAGTCAGTCACCCTTCCGGTTAGAACTGAAGGCTTCCTCTGCCAATCATTGTATTGACAAGCATCAAGGAAAGTTCCGGACAGAAGTCCTCCTCCGCGTATAAATCCCTCATTTGCAGAGGGACCAATCGTCCCGGTCGCGCCTCAACCAAACGATTGTCCCTTTCCTTTTGCCGGGACAGCTCATAAAATACAGGACCTAACTTGATAGGAGCCGGTCGACCGCTCGCTTAATCCTTGCAGACAGGCTTGAGAACATTCGTTACAAGGAGGAGTAGGGATAGAATGCGCCCCAGCATGGTTACGGTTATCGTTCCTACCTATAACAAAGCCAAATTTATCGCCCGAACCCTGCGATCCATCCGCAATCAAACCTTTAAAGACTGGAAAGCCATCGTCATAGACGATCATTCGACGGACGATACCGTTGCGGTCGCTAAGAAACATATCGATCCCAAGAAGATGAAGATCATCCGGAGAAAGAAAAACGAAGGGATCTGCCACTCTCTTAACGACGTGCTGAAGCACATCGATACCAAGTACTTCATTCAAGTGGACGGGGACGATTGGATATCCCCCAAGACCCTTGAGATTCTTGTCGATCATATGGAGAAGAAGCCGCCCTCTACCGCGCTGGCTTACGCCAATTGCGTTCATTGGAACTACAGGGACGGGAAGAATCGCTTCCATAAGGTCGTGAAGGCCAAAGCTTTCAAGAATCGATATGCGTTCGTCACTCATCCCGGAATGGTGTTCCCGCGCTTCTACCGGACCGAATGCGTGAAGAAGGTCGGCGGCTGGGAACTGGATAAGCTGACGAACGGCAAGCTGCTCGAGGATCGGCGAATGCTTCTAAGATTGCTGGATAAATACTCCTTTACTTATGTCGACCGGAATCTTTATCACTACCGATATCATGGGAAAAACTTGAGCCACGTGAAGAACGCCGGATTATACAACAAACTGGTCAAGCACTTCACGGACAAGGCCCTGAAACGATGGGGAAGATCTTACCGTGCCGTCTACTCGGTTCCCTCCGACTGGCTGCGAATCAAACTCGTGCCGCGAGGGAAAGGAGGCAAAAAATAATGGCAAAGGTAACGGTCGTCATTCCTTTTCTGAATCGCCAGACGCTCCTCGTAAAGGCGCTGCGCAGCGTATTCCGCCAGACCTATAAGGATTGGAAAGTGGTTCTGGTAGACGACGGATCCAAGGAACGATATTCGCAGCGTTTAAAGAGATACTTGAGAGATCCCAGAGTGAAATTAATCCGAAATCGGAAGAACCTGGGCCAATCCCGGAGTTTAAATGCCGCGTTGGCCGTCGTCGACACTCCCTATATGATTCAATTGGACAGCGACGATATGTTCTTTCCGAATACGTTGGAGCTTCTCGTCAAGGCGGCAGATAAGCTGCCTAAGAACGTGGCGGTCATTAGCGGGAACGTGCTAGTCGTTTGGGAGAACGAGAAAGGCAAAGTTATCCGCAAGAAGCTCAAGAAAGGCCGTTCCTTCTCCAAGCGCTACGAATTTCTGCTCGCGAACCGAAATATCGTTCCCCGCTTCTATCGGACGTCCGCGCTTCGGAAGGTCGGCGGCTGGCCGATCAAGGATCCGTACAAAGGCCGGTACCGGGAAGATATGTTAATGCTCTACCGCCTTATCGGACGGTATCGTTTCCATTGGATCGATAAGAGTCTCTATATTCAGCGGGTCCATCGTTCCAACCTGACTCTCAAGAGAAAAGAGCTGCACCGGACTGTCGAATGGTCGGTGCGCAACGCTTTAAAGAGATGGGGAGGCCAATATCGACCGGTGTTCACGGTGACCAAAGACGGATGGAAGAAAGTCAAAAAGCTGATTCCGAAATGGAAGAAAAAGTGAGCCGGCTATCGCAAGGAGGGAGAAGACGGGATGGTCTCCATTATTACCTGCACGATGAGACCTAACTTCATGAATAGAATATTCCGGAATTACGAGAGGCAACTGGCCAAAAACAAAGAACTGATCATTATCCTGAACCGGGACAGCATGGACCTTGCCAAATGGAGAAAACGAGCGAAAAATTACCGAAACGTTAGAGTCTATCAAGTGCCTGAGAAGTGGACATTAGGCAAGTGTTTGAACTACGGCATAAGAAAAGCGAAACACAGGCTCATCGCCAAATTCGACGACGACGACTATTACGCCCCCGCTTATTTGAAGGAGTCGCTTCGCGCGCTCGCGAAAAAGAAAGCCTCCATCGTCGGAAAGAACGCCTCTTACGTTTATTTCGAAGAAAAAAAAGCTCTGATGTTATATAGGGAAGGAGGAGAGAAGAAGTATCGTAAAAGGCTCAAAGGAGGCACGCTCGTCTTCCGAAAGTCGGTATGGGAAAAGGTGAAATTCGACGAACGGCGGCCGAACGGAAGCGACCAGGACTTCTTGAGAAGATGCAGAAAGAGGGGCTACCGGGTTTATTCCGTTTCTAAATACAATTACGTGTGCATTAGAAGAAAAAACATTCGCTCGCATACGCAAAAAACAAAAACGAAGGAATACATGGCCAGATGCAAAATGATCTGCCGCACCCAACACTACATCCCGATCATAACCCGCAAGGTTTAACAAAACGACCTTTCCGCCTTATGGAAGCGGAAAGGTCGTTTTTGCGTCACTTTAGGGGGATTTATTCTTAGGCTCCGTTGTTATAAAGTCTGCCGCCGCCTCCGAATCGAACGACCTTGGCCTTGCCGCTCAACCCTTTGGTGAGGTTGCGAGTGTCATAGACCAATGGGGCATGGTCGAGAATGAACGGAATCGGCAGCTTGGAATGCTCGGTCGCGAGAATCACGCAATCGGTCTCTTCGAGGATTCGTTCGGTCAGCTCCACGCTGCGAAGCTCGAACCCGTTTAAGGCGAGAGAGGGGACGAAAGGATCGTGATAGGCGATCCGGCTTTTTTGCTCCGCCAGCAGCTGCAGGATTTCGAGGGCGGCGGATTCCCGCACGTCGTTGATGTTCTTCTTGTAGGCGACGCCGACGACCAGGATCCGCGATCCTTCCAAGCGTGTCCCCGGCAGGCAGCCTTGGACCTGCTTCACGATATGGGAAGGCATTCTCTCGTTCAGGACGGTGGAAGCTTCGATAAAGGTACTGCTCATGCCGCTCTCCTTCGCCTTCCATTGGAGGTACAGAGGATCCACCGGGATGCAGTGTCCCCCGATGCCGGGTCCCGGATAGAACGCCGAGAACCCGTAAGGCTTCGTTCCGGCGGCCGCGATGACCTCCCAGACATCGACGTTCATTCGATCGCACAGGATGGCGAACTCGTTGATAAACGAAATATTGACGAAGCGATAGGAGTTCTCCAATAATTTCGCGAGCTCGGCCGCTTCGGTCGACGATACGGGAACGACCTGGTCGAACACACGGTCGTACACCTCGGACACTCTTCGCACGCAAGCCTCCGTTACTCCGCTTACGATCTTGGGGACTGTCAGGAAAGGGTGTTCCCGGTTGCCGGGATCGATTCGTTCGGGCGAATAACCAAGATAATAATCCTCTCCGACCATCAAGCCCTTCTCTTCGAACATCGGCCGTAAAATTTCGTTGGTCGTTCCCGGGTAGGTGGAGCTTTCCAGCACGATAATATGCCCTTGACGAATGTACTCGGCGATCGCCGTTCCGGCTCGGATTAAGTAGCTTAAATCGGGCGTGTGTTGTTTGTTGAGCGGAGTAGGGACGCAGATGAGGACAACGTCGGCATGGGCGATCGAGGCAAAATGCTCCGTGACGTCGAATCGGCCCGTATTTACGGCTTTGCTAAGAAGTTCATCTTCGATATCCGGCAAATAACTTTTCCCCTGACGGATCGAATCGAGCTTTCTCCTATCCAGGTCGATCCCTATTATCGAATGGCCTTCATGGTGGAATGCCAATGCCAGAGGAAGCCCGACATACCCGAGCCCGACTACAGCTATCGATTGAACCAATTGCGCACCCACCTTTATTTACCATATTGCTCTATGGTATGCAATCGAGAAGGACTTGCTCTGGGCATTCTTGTCCGAAATGGATGAATCGACTTATGAAGAAGTCCAAACCTCCCTTGCTAGTCCACATAAGCTGAGAGTATCAAAGCTAAACCCGAAAGTGGGATGATCATGAAGGTAGAATACCGATTCGCCGCAGGCTTACTCGGCATGAATTTCCATCCTGAAGAGGGGGAAGGGACAGATTCCTCGCAAAAGGTGAAGATGGGCAATCGAAAGTGCACGACTTATTTGCCCGACGGACTTAACCTGCGTACCTTGCATCCGGATGTGTTGGGTTTGGTTGCCTTGCTTATTGCCTATCCGTATACGAAGTCGAAAATGACCTTGTCCTACGGCGTCAGCCAAGCCTTCCACAATGAAGTGAAAAAGACAACAAACATAAGCATGCTTCCGATAGATACTGAATTGAAACCGAGAAAGGCTAACGCTAAATCCGTCCCGGCCTTAGCCTACAGCGGCGGCATCGATTGTACGGCTTGCTTGGTGGTCATGCCCTCCAATACCTGTTGCGTATTCCATGAACGTACGTACCCGAAGGGCCATGCGCATAATATGAAAGCCGCGATCCATGCCTGCAAATCGCTGCAGCAGTCCGGACGCAAAGTGTACAGAATCAGATCCGACTTTGACGATGTGCGAGACCCGAAAGGATTTGCGGTAGAAATGTCGACCGCGATTCCGGCATTGCTGTTGTCGGATTTTCTCAAGTTTGACAGCGTCGCGGTCGGAACACATTTGGAGTATTTTATCGACCACTCTCGTTATTATGAGAATAGAACGTACTCCATCAAATGGGAAAATCTTTTTCGCGCGGTGGATATTCAGCTGAATCAGCCAATGGGAGGGGTTACCTCGATCGGGACGTACAGAATTGCGATGAAGTCGCCTTACATTCGATTCGCGGAATCCTGTACGAGCGGATCGGTAGGGAAGCCATGCATGAAATGCTTCAAATGCTTCCGCAAGCAGTTGATCAAGCTGACGCTGCAGAAGAAACCCGTCAGCGATGCATGGTTGGATCAATGCTTTCTAACCAAGGGCATCCGCGACAAGCTGCAAAAGTTTCCGGTTTTCTTCGAAAATGTGATGACCTACAATACGGCTCACTACAGCGGCAACCATCCGTTAATGATCCTGCTGAAGCGAAAAACGCGGGGCGACATTACGGACGTAAGCTGGATGGAGAAATGGCATCGTCCGAGCGGGAAGCTTATTCCGAACCGGTATCGGACGGAAATAGCCAAGAACATAAAGAGATATTTGAAGGTTATGACGGATGAGGACGAGAAGAAAGTGGCGAAGTGGCAACGCGATTTTGAACGACTGCCTGAGATGCACGCGATCAAAAAACATCATAGCGCATTCGTAAATGCGATTCGTAACTTCAAATGATAGCATGGACTCCTTTACTATACATGAAGGTGTGCCGTGCCAAAGCTATCGGAAGCCGACATATTATATGAAGACATTTCAATTCACCAGCGCTTAGGGGGTGTCAACATAAAAAAAACAGCGCAACTTAAACAATCCATTCTATCGAAGCGTTTGGAATTTCTCATGGAAGCTCATAATGCCTTGTCAGCCGTCATAGTCGAAGAAGCCGGCTTCAAAGGCATCTGGGCCAGCGGATTATCCATGTCGGCGTCGATGGGCGTTCGGGACAATAATGAAGCTTCATGGACACAAGTTATCGACAATCTGGAATTCATGAGCGACGCGACTTCCATTCCGATATTGCTTGACGGCGATACGGGATACGGAAATTTCAACAACGCCCGGCGCTTGGTCAAAAAGCTCGAACAAAGGGGAATTGCCGGAGTCTGCATAGAAGACAAGCAGTTTCCGAAAACAAATTCCTTTATCGCCGGAGAAGCGCAGCCGCTTGCCTCTATTGAAGAGTTCAGCGGAAAAATCAAAGCGATGAAAGACGAGCAACGTGACGAGGATTTTGTCGTCGTAGCCAGGGTGGAGGCGCTGATCGCGGGCCGCGGGATGGAGGAGGCGCTGCAGCGTGCGGAAGCCTATCGGTTAGCAGGGGCTGATGCCGTTCTCATTCACAGCAAAAAGTCGGATGTCTCCGAAATTGAGGCGTTCATGAAGGAATGGGGCGGCAGGCTTCCGGTCGTCATTATACCGACCAAATATTATTCCACGCCAACTTCCCGCTTCCGCGAACTTGGCGTGAATGCCGTTATCTGGGCGAACCACAATTTACGCGCGTCGGTTGCGGCCATGCAGGAGCTATCGCAGCGAATCTTCAGGGAACAAAGCTTGATTAGCGTCGAAGACAACGTGGCAGCACTGGAAGAAATATTCCGTTTGCAAAAGACGGAAGAATTGCAATTGGCTGAAGAACGATATCTTCCAAAGGGGGGATAGAGCGGAAATGATCGATACAAGAGCATGGGGGGAGCAATTAACAAGTTTGGGCTATACCTTATATGTCGGAGTTCCCTGTTCTTATCTGAAAAGCCTTATTAACTACGCCATCAATGTGTGCGAATATATCGGTGCAGCCAATGAAGGAGATGCCGTAGCTATAGCATCCGGCGCCAGTCTAGGAAGTCGTAAAGCGATTGTTCTTATGCAAAATTCGGGCTTGGCGAACGCCCTCTCGCCTCTGGTGTCGCTCAATTATCCGTTCCGGATTCCCGTACTCGGATTTATCAGCCTTCGGGGAGAGCCTGGTTACCCCGACGAGCCGCAGCATGAGCTGATGGGACAAATCACGACGCAAATGCTGAGCTTATTGAAGATTCGTTGGGAGATACTGTCGGACGATCTGGAGCAAGCGAAGCGGCAACTAATTGAAGCTGACCGAGAAATCGAACGCGGAGGTTCCTTTTTCTTTGTCGTACGCAAGGGAACATTCGCGGATGAGCCTTTGAAGAAACAGGAAGTATCTACCGGCCGAAACGCCGCAAAGAAGATGAAGGAAGCGCCGGATCAACTGCCTTCCCGATATGACGCGCTGACCGTTATCGCTAGCCTGGCAGATAGCAGCACGGTTCAGCTTGCCACAACCGGCAAAACGGGAAGGGAATTGTACGAGATCGAGGATGCTCCCAATCGGTTGTACATGGTCGGTTCCATGGGCTGTATCGGTTCTCTGGGTCTAGGACTGGCGGTAAGCGCTCCAGAAATCGATGTGGTTACGATTGACGGGGACGGCTCGCTGCTAATGCGGATGGGAAGCTTGGCCACGATCGGGTACTACCATCCGAGTAATCTGCTGCATCTTGTTTTGGATAATAACTCGCACGATTCGACCGGAGGTCAACGTACCGTTTCCCATCAAACGGATTTTGTAGAGATCGCGGCCGCTTGCAAGTATGAAACTGCCCTCTACGTGCACAACCTGGACGAATTGAAGTCTGCTATCCTCGAATGGAAAAGGACAAAAGGGTTAACGTTCATCCATATGCGGATTGCCATAGGCTCCAAGTCTCCGCTCGGTCGCCCGAATATCAAGCCTCATGAAGTGAACCAAAGGCTGCGGAGCCTTATTGAGCGGCGCCGCCTCGCAGGGAAGACTGCGAATTCGACATGAATCCTGTTAAACGAAATATATTGCTTAGTCCCGGACCCGCGACAACGACGGACAGCGTAAAGCGGGCGCAAGTGGTCCCCGACATCTGTCCTCGGGAGGAAGAATTCGGCAGTCTGCTGGCGGGCATTTCTGAAGATTTGACCCGGATCGTTGCCGATCCGCAAACTTATACCGTGGTCTTGTTTGCAGGTTCCGGCACGGCGGCAGTGGAATCCATGCTTTGTTCATCGGTCTCCGCGGATGGCACTGTCATCATCGTCAACAATGGCGCCTATGGAAGGCGTATGTGCGAGATTGCCCAAACCTACGGCATCTCCTATCTTGAGTTCACCAGTTCCTCGACGGATCCTATCGACCTGGATTCGCTGGAAGCATTCATAGCCGCCTCCCCGCGCAAGGCATCTCACCTCGCTGTCGTTCACCACGAGACGACAACCGGCCTTCTGAACGACATTGGTTCCCTAGGAGAACTGTGCCGAAAATACGAGATCGAATTTATGGTCGACGCCATTAGTTCGTTTGCAGCCATTCCGATTCGAATGGAAGACTTCCACATGGGCTACTTGGCCGCAAGCTCGAACAAAAATATTCAAGGGATGGCCGGCATCTCCATGGTCGTAGCCGAGAAAAAACGGCTGGACAATTTGCGCTGCAACAAGCCTAGAAGCTACTACTTGAATATGTATGCGCAATACGACTATTTTGTCCGAACGCGTCAGCTGCGCTTCACTCCGCCGGTACAAACGTTTTACGCCCTCCGGCAGGCGATTGACGAGCTATTCGTCGAAGGAATCGAAGCCCGATACAAGAGGTATACGAAGTCATGGACAACCTTGATCGAAGGCATTGCCAAGCTTGGGTTAAAGCATCTCGTCAACCCTCGACATCACTCCAAAATCGTCACTTCGATTATCGAGCCCGATTTCTCAGGATACGATTTTCGGAACATGCACGATTTTTTCTATGACAAGGGGTTCACGATTTATCCCGGTAAGCTGGAACGGCTCAACACGTTCCGGGTTACGAATATGGGGGACATCACAAGCGAGGATATGGAAGCCTTTCTGAGGTTGCTAGCTGAGTATTTAGACAGCATCGGCTATATAAAATCCGTATAAAAATGCACCCCCTAGAATACATCGGATAACCCCCGGGGTTTTCTCCAATGTCTATTCTAAGGGGTGCACTTAAGCGGTCTCGTGATATTATTGTGCTTTTTTGATTTTCGCGAGAATGGCCAAGTATCTACTTACATATCCCGAATCCCGGAAGTGCTTATTTATCGTTTTGATGCCGTTTTTGATGACTTTTCTTCTCCATTCCGTGTTGTTGAGCATTTTCTTGACCATGGCGGCTCCCTTCTGGATATCTCCAAGCGGATAGAGCGAGCCGTTCTCCCGACCTCTCGTAATCACTTCGTTCTTGCCGGGGATATCCGAGCTGACGACGGGAAGCCCGCACGCCATCGGCTCCAGAACCGAATTGCCAAGCCCTTCCATGACGGAAGCGGTCAGCAGGCAACCGCCGGAGCTCTTGATCGCGGAGTATATCTCGGGCATAACATGGTTGGGCACGAATCCGACCATCCTCGTTTTATGCTTCAGGGGACCGGAGGAGCATACCTTGACGAGTTCGTTATAATCGCGCGAAGAGTTCGGATGGAACATAAACCACATTTCGATGTTTTCCGTCTCGGCCACCCTCGTGCAGATCTTAACGAACTCCCTCCAGTTCTTCGTCTTGTCGATTCTGCCCACGAAGCCGATCGCTTTGGCGCCCGATTGCGGTTTCGGGACCAACTCGCTCGTTCTTTCGGCAGGCGGAACGAAACGAAACATCGGGTGAACCGTGTTGCTGTCGACGTAAATCGGAATCGGCTTTTTCAATTCCTTTTTGCACAGCGGCACCAAATATTTGGCAATGCACAGAACGGCGTCCACTTTCCCATCCTGTCCGATCCGCCTCATTTGTTCCTTGACGTAATTGCTCCACCCGCGTACTTCGAACAGGATTTTGCCTTTAAAGGAGCGCGGGACATAAGGGATATATTCGGTCGTGAATATAAACGAGATAAAATCGTAATTTCCTCTTTTGACGATCTCCCGGAAGTGCTCCTTGCTTCTCACGTAGCGGTAGGAGATTTTATCAAAGAGATATTCGCCGTCTCCTTTCTGGACAAACAAGAGATCCGCCTGAATCCCTGCCGCCCGCAAGGCGAGGATACGGCTGCGCAAGGTGGTGGCCAAGCCGCCTGCGCTTGATTTCCACGATACATAAAGGATTTTCAAGTGTAAGCTCTCCTTTAGGACAACTTTAAATAAATTTGCTTTAACTCCTCGGCCAGCTTCCGGGAATCGTAGTATTTCTCCACGTATTCGCGGCTCTCTTGGCCGATTCGGCGTCTCGCCTTCGGATTTCGGATGAGCCGCTTGAGCGTGTCGTAACAGGTATCCGGGTCGGCGCTCACGATCGGCAGTCCGGGCGGATAGGTCTTGCGCAGGTCGTCCCGGATGTGACAAACGACGGGTTTGCCGAGCGCCATTCCTTCCAGGCTGAACACGCCGAAGGAGCCTTGAAGCAGCTGATCGATTACGATGTCCGCCTGGCGATAGCAGCGGATCGCTTCCTCGTGGGTCATTCGCTCGATCTGCCTATATTCGAAAGGAATGCCTTTTCTGGAGAGCCTGTCGATTGCGCTTTGAACGTATTCCGTGCCTTTCAAATACGTATTGGTAGGCGCGTGAACGATTAGCGGCTTCCGGTTTTGTTCCGATGGATAGGAAGGTTTGAATTTGCCTAAGGTAACGAACTGCCGAAGCAAATGAATCTTTTTGTAGAATCCGCGGATGTAGCTTCTAAGCTCGTGATCGGCCACGATGGCATGATCGATATAGGCGGATAGAACACTCAGCTTGCGCCGAATCTGCCTCTCTTCCCGTCTCTCGCCCTCTTTGACCCGAACATGGGGATTGCCGGCTGTTCTCGCGACGGAGAGCATGCGAACGTCGGAGCCGCGATGCTGAACGACCAGCTTTTTGCCGTGTTTCTTGAGAATGGCCAGATCGGAACGGTCTCTAAAGAACGTTTCGCCAAAATGAAAATGAAAGACGTCGTAGCGTTCGATCGCCTCTTCCAGAAATTCCTCCCTTCGCTTTTTTCGTTCTTCGCCGTTCAATCGTTCCAGGTGGAGGCAAAGATCCGGCTTTAACGGAACGGAACGTTCCCTGAAGTGGCACGATGTCGCATCTACCCCGATCTGACGCAGAGCGGAGCACATCTCGATCATTTGCCTGCCCACCGGAAGATGCAAAACTCTCATCGCCATCACACTCCTTACCCCGTCTACGGCTGCGATTCCTCTCCATCATATGTACATGGTACAAGGCGGGAGTGGGTGAACGATGGATTCGGGATATGTATTTCACTAGCCGTGTCCGCGGCAAGGGGTCGGCATATAATGTCCATACATTTACGGAGGTGGTTATGTGCGTATTCTCGTCACGGGCTGCGCCGGCTTCATCGGCTCGCATGTAACCAGACGATTGCTTAACGAAGGGCATTTCGTGATCGGACTGGATAACCTGAACGATTATTACGATGTCTCTCTCAAAAAGAGCCGGCTAGCATGGATCCGTCATGAACGCCTCATATTCGTCAAAGTGAGCTTGGAAGAACGAGAGAGGATCGAGCGCCTGTTCGAGCAATGGCAGCCGAACGTCGTCATTCATTTGGCCGCGCAGGCGGGCGTTCGGTACAGCCTGGAGAATCCCCATGCCTATATCGATTCGAACCTCGTCGGATTCACCAACATCCTGGAGGCGTGCCGCCGCCATCCCGTCGAGCATTTGATCTACGCCTCGTCAAGCTCCGTTTATGGCTTAAACGACAAGCTGCCGTATTCCACCTTGGATGTCGTCGACCGTCCTATCAGCCTCTACGCGGCCACGAAAAAAGCAAACGAGCTGCTGGCGCATACGTACAGCCATCTGTTCGGCTTGCCGACGACAGGGCTGCGTTTCTTTACCGTGTACGGTCCGTGGGGAAGACCCGATATGGCTCTCTTCATTTTCACGAAAGCGATTTTGGCAGGAACCCCGATCAAGCTCTACAACAATGGCAAGATGAGACGGGATTTCACGTACATCGACGACATCGTGGAGGGCATCGTCCGTCTGATTCCGCGGGTCCCCGATCCGCCTTACAAAATTTACAATATCGGCAACAACAGTCCCGTCGAATTGACGGCCTTTATCGACGCCATCGAGAAGAAGCTGGGCAAGACGGCGGAGAAGCTGCTCCTCCCTCTGCAGCCCGGGGACGTAACGGAGACGTACGCGGATGTCGAGGATTTGATGAACGACACGGGATTTCGGCCGAGCACGCCGGTGGAGACCGGGATCGGCCAATTCATCGATTGGTATCGGGCCTACTACGGTGTCTGACAACGGGTTGGGAGCGGTGAGAGATGAAAGTGCTGTTGGTCCCGGATCGTCCCGGGTGGGCTTTCGATAACCGGGCGAAAGACTTGATGTCGCTCAAGTGGAGCGGAATCCGGTTTTACTTGAAATACCTGCCGGAGGTTACGGCTAAGGATCAGAACAAATACGACTTGATCTACCCGTTGTCCCTTTCCGTTGCCAGAAGGCTGAACGAGCAGGGGATTCCGATGAGCAGGATGGCAACCGGCATTACCTCGATCCGGGTCTACGAGAAAAAGATGATCGGGAAACGGAAGTTCCGGCCGGACTTCCTGCAATTCGTCAAGAGCCTGCGCGGGATCAATGCCTGGTCGGACGAGATCGTCCGAACCTTCAAGCCGCATTGCCGGATTTACAAAACAAGGATCGGGATCGATCAGAATCTATTCAAGCCCGGAGACAAAAAGAAAAACTCCAGGTTCACGGTCGGCTGGGTCGGGCGGATCGACGAGCCCAAGAACCGGGAGCTTAAAGGATACGATATCGTTTTGAAAGCGTTGAAAGGACTGGACGTCAAGCTCGACATCCGGACGTTCAAAGAAAATTACGTGCCGCGGCATAAGATGGTCGACTTCTATCAAGGCATCGATTGCTATATTTGCTCCAGCCGTTCGGAAGGGCTGCCTAATCCGCTTCTCGAGGCAGCGGCGTGCGGAGTTCCCGTGATCACAACGAAAGTAGGCATCGTACCCGAGCTGATCGAGCATCGGAAGAACGGCCTGATCGTATCGAGGAACGCGGAAGCGATCCGGGATAAGGTGGTTTATTTGATGAACCATCCGAAGGAACGCGAGTCGATGGGCAGAAGCATCCGGGACACGATCGTAAGCGGCTGGACCTGGGACATCTGCAAGCGGGACTGGGAGCGTTATTTCAAGTCGTTGGTCTAGCGTGGAGGGGATCGCATGAAAATTTTACTCGTTCCCAGCAATCCGGGTTGGGCTTTCGATCACCGCGCCAGGGATCTGATGTCCCTTCGGATGAAAGGGATCCGTTTTCGGTTGAAATATTTGAGAGAAGTCGAACCGAAGGATCGGTATGAATATGACTTGATTTATCCGCTGACTCTCGATGGGGCGAAAATACTAAAAAACCGGTCGGGAATTCCCTACCGCAAAATGGCGGCCGGCATTACCTCGCTGCGTTCGATAGAGAGTTACCGGAAGGAAGGAGGCAGGTTCGACTCCGACTTCATTAAGTTCATCAAAAGTCTGCGCGGCGTCAATACCGCATCGGACGAGATCGTTCGCTTATTCGACAAGCAATGCAAGGTGCACAAGACGCGCGTGGGGATCGACGATAAGCTGTTTAAACCGGCTAGCAGCCCCCCAAGAAACAAGACGTTTACCGTCGGATGGGTAGGACGAATCGACAAGCCGGATTACCGGGAGTTGAAAGGGTACGATATCGCGTTATCCGCGCTAAAAGGACTGGACGCCAAGCTGAAGATCCGAACGTACAAAGAAAATTACGTGCCGCGGCATAAGATGGTGTCCTTTTATCAGGGACTGGATTGCTTCCTATGCACGAGCTGGTCGGAGCATATCCCGTTGCCGATACTGGAGGCTGCCGCGTGCGGCGTGCCGATCATTACGACGAAGGTAGGCATCGTGCCGGAGCTGATCAAGAGCAAAGAGAACGGAATCATCGTCTCGAGAACGCCCGATGCGATAAGGCAAGCCGTGCGGCATCTGAAGGAGAACGAAAAGGAGCGCAAGGCTCTGGGGCTGAACGTCAGGAAAACCATTGTCAGCCATTGGACGTTAGAGTCTTGCAAAGCCGATTGGGAGGCATTCTTTAAATCGATGGCGCAAGAAAGGTGATCCGAAATTAATATCTTGTATGTGTTGGCACGGCCGAACGTAGGCGGATTGCAAACGACGCTGAGGAACCGAATTCGGGCGCTCGCGGACCAAGGCGTCCAATCGGAGGTGGCTTACTTCGAACAAGGGGAAGGAGAGTATCTGTTCGATCGGATTCCGCATCGGTTGATCCTATCTCCTTCCGACTTTCAAGAGGTCGTCCGCAACGGAAGGTTCGATTGTTTGTCCTTTATTTATACAACGGAGTATATGGAGCACGTGCCCGACGATTATGACGGCAAAGTCCTGTACGAAGTGCGCGGCTGGAACAAGCGGGTTGCCCTAAACGTCAATGGCCTCGGGCAAGTCCGCAAAGTGGACGGAGTCTTGTGCATCGCTAAATATTTGAAGCCGGTGGTGTTGAAGCACCTTAAACGGCAAATCCCCGTGTTTGTCGACGGCAACGCGGTCGACCCGATGTTTCGATTCATCCGTCATCCTAGCCGCAGCTGGGACGACTGTCCCGTTCCGGACAAGAATCGCAAGGTGATTGCCTACGTGGGAAGGCTGGACCGAAGTAAAAACTGGAGGGAGTTCATTCGGATTTGCGGGAAGGTGAACGAGTCCGAGCCGATCGAGCCGTGGATCATCTGCAACCGGAACGACGCGGTCGCCATGGCGAGCCTGTTTCGAAGGCTGTCCCGCAAAGGGCTTTTAGATGTCGCCAAGGTCATCGTTCACGTGCCGAACCATCGCATGCCGGAACTCTATTCCGCCGTCCGGCGTTCCGGAGGCTGTCTTCTGTCCGCTTCCGAGCGCGAAGGATTGGGCAATCACATCCTCGAACCGATGGCCTGCGGCCTTCCGATCGTCAGCTCCGACGTGCCCGGGAAGAATGAAATCATCAAGCATCGGCACAACGGCATGCTTTACCGATTGAACGATACGGACCAAGCCGTTCGGTATATCAAAGAATTGCTCCATGACAAAGAACTGAGGCGCAGGCTTAGGAGCAACGGATTGAACACGATAAGCAGGGGCTTTAATCCGTCTCGGTACGCGGCGAGATTTCAGAAGATCCTGTCCAAATTGTAAGCCTGGGAAGCATGGTCTGCCATGCTTCTTTTTTGGTGCGGCAGCTTCTTAGCTAGATTCATGCAGCGAGTTTCATATAGGTACGAATGCCGTTGCAATTCATTAACCCACACATAAGATGAGTGAAGATAGAAACCTAGACTATTCCTGGCAACGCAAGCCGCGGCGTACACGATGCGGAGGTGGGAAGAATGAATCCGGGACGAGTGAGCGCCAATGGCTAGAGCGGCAATCAAGAGAGCAAGACGCGCCGGAAGGGTTCCCGCCAGAGCCCCTTCGAGAAGAAGGCGGATAGCTGCGAGAGCCCTTTCGAGCAAAAGGCGGAGATGGAACCGCTCCCCGTTCAAACGTTCGCCTAATTTCAAACCCAGGAAGCGCATGGAGACGGATTGGTTGAGAAGGGCATACGATGCGGGAGCCCATTCCTTATCCGCCCAAGCTGAGTCCGTAAAGGAGGATACTCCGGAAGCGGGCTTTAACGAAGCTATTCGAAAGGCAGCGAACGAGGAATGGTACCGCTGGTACAGCGCCGTCGGAGGCGTGCCCAGATCCGTTTACCCTGCCGCCGCGGCCAAGTTCGTCGAAGGATACGCCAAGCGATCCGGCAAGTATCTGGGCCATTTGCTGCCGATCCCTACGGTTCGAACCGTCGCCGCCATCGTTACGGTAATGAACGAGAAAGGCACGATCGCGGGAGTCATTCAACAGCTGGAGCGGCTTCCTCTGCATGAGCTGATTCTTGTCGTGAACGGCTCTACGGACGACAGCTTCGAGATCATCCGCAACCAATCGCGAGCTACTATCCTTCATTATCCTCATCCCCTTGGACATGACGTGGGCAGGGCCATCGGAGCCAAGTTTGCCGAATCCGAACTTCTGCTTTTCCTCGACGGCGACTTTGCGATTCCCGCCGAGAATCTCATTCCGTTTATTCAAGCTATCGAACAGGGAACGGACATCGCGTTAAATAATATCGATCCTTATGTCGGCCCATTCCATCGAAGGGATTCCGTTACGAGAGCGAAAGAATTCCTGAACCGTTCCCTTCAAAGGGCGGATCTCGGCTCCAATTCGCTAACGGCGGTTCCCCATATGATGACGAAGCTTGCCGCGGAACGCATCGGCTATTCGAATCTCGTCGTTCCCCCGAAGGCTCAAGTCGTCGCGATGGAGCAGGGAATGAAGATAGGCGCGCCCGCCAGCATCGACGTGATCTCCGCCAACCGTCTTCGCGATTTGAACGTGGGCGTTGGTAATAAGACAGCCCGGATGATTCTGGGAGACCATATCGAGGCTATGCGACAGGCGCTTCAAGCGCGGGGATTCCGCTTGACGTTTCCGGACGGCATCCGGAATAGACTTTAATCTTGCCGCAGCGGGTGGAATTCATGAGAAAAACCAGCATTATTATCCCGACTTGCAACGGTGCGGATTTGCTCAAGGATTGCTTGTATTCGATCAAGAAGCATACCGAGGAGCCTTACGAGATCCTTGTCGTCGATAACGGCTCTACGGACGGCACGTTGGATGTTTGCCGGCAGGAGCAGGTCGCGTTCGTCTCCCTGCACGCCAACGCCGGATTTCCGGCTGCCTGCAACAAGGGCCTTCGGATCGCGACCGGCAGCGCCCTGCTTCTGCTGAATAACGATGTTATCGTAGCGCGCAACTGGCTGCGCAACATGCTTGCCTGCCTGGAAAGCCAACAGGAGATCGGCATCGTCGGCCCTATCACGAATTATGCCAGCGGCAAGCAGCAAATCGACATGCCGTTCACCCATATCGACGAGATGGCGGCGAAGCTGAACGTCCCGGACCCCGGCAAATGGCAGCCGGTCGATCGCCTTATCGGCTTCTGCATGCTATTCAAACGCGAAGTGATGGATCGAATCGGATCGCTCGACGAGCGCTTCTCTCCCGGACACTACGAAGACGACGATTACTGCTTGAGAGCCCGAAACGCTGGGTACCAGCTGCGGATCGCGGGAGACGCGTTCGTCTTTCATCATGGCAGCAGCAGCTTCGGAAGGCAGGAGCGGGACAAGGTCAAACAGCTGATCGAGAATAACCGGCGCAAGTTCATGGAGAAATGGGGGCTTGACCCCGGTATTCCCGTCTAATCGGAGGGTTCAAAATGGATGGATGTCCCGTTTCCGAACCCCTTCCGGAGAATAAACTGTTTGGTAAGTCGGCTGGGGGGATGACCATTTGTCGTTGAGGAGGCGATTTAAGGTTGAAGAGAAAATTCGGCGGAAAAATGCCCTCTCGAAAAGGCATAGGAATCGCGAAGAAAAAATCGACGGCCGTTCGTAAGAGAACGGGGGCCGTTCATAGGAACAAAGGCAGCTATAAGAGGAAGCGGGCAACCGGGAAAACCTATTCTGCCGAAGCGTATAACAAGGCCTACGATGCCGGGTTCGACGAAGCCTATAACAACGGGTATAACCTCGGCTATCAGGAAGGGTTGAACGCGGGCCATCAAGATGCCGTTTAAAGGAGAATGATTGACGATGGCCTTGAGCAAACCCAGGGCGGCCAGGCAACGATCCTCTATCGATCGAATCGCCTATCGGCAAGGATTGCTGGATGGCTTTAAGAAGGGGCATCAGGACGGTTTTCTTAGAGGCAAGGAAGAAGGAGCCAGAAGGAGCGGGGAAGCCGCCCGGCACGAACCTCAAGGGCAGCCATTGCCATCTTACGCCGAAATTCTGGTTATCTCCGCGGGCATCATTCCCTCTCTGGAGATCGGCGTTCTTCAACCCTTGGAAGCTTTAAGCAAACTTGAGAACCTTCGTTACGATGTCCGTTTGGAGCACGAAGTCACCGAAGAGATGATTGCAGCGTCCCGCACGGTTCTGTTCGTAAGGAACGTAGAGCCCGCGGCTTATGCGCTGCTGGAGAAAGCGTTGCAATTGGGCAAACGCACCGTCTACGTGATCGACGATAATTTCTTGGAGCTCAATCCTGCCGAACCGATAGGACAGTACTATTCCGACCCGGCGCGGAGAGAGACGTTTATCCGGTTTCTGAAGAATGCTCATATGGTCAAGGTGGATGCGCCCGACCTTGGCAACGTTATTCGCGAGAAATACAATTCGAACGTCGTCTATTTCCCTGCCAGCGTGGATTTCGAATGGCTGGACCGGAATCCGAAGCCCGAGAAGCTAAGCGGGCCTATCATCATCGGCTACGAAGGAAGTCCCAAAGAGGAGGACTTCGTTCCCGTCGTGCCGGCCCTGAAGAAAATCTTGTATTATTACGGCGGCTTCGTGCGGTTGGAGTTCATGGGATTCGTGCCCTCCGCCTTGGCCGATCATCCATGCGTCGGTTATGAGGACGGGGGCATGGACTACAAGAGCTTCATCGGCAAGCTGAACCAGCGCCAGTGGGATATCGGGCTGGCTCCGCTTGACGACAATCCGTTCAACAGGGGCAAGACGAACAATAAATTTCGGGAGTACGCGGCCTGCGGGATACCCGGCATTTATTCCTCGCTGCCGATTTATACGTCATGGATCGACCACGAGCAAACGGGGTATCTCGTTAAGCATACCGAAGACGGCTGGTATGAAGGAATCAAGCGCTTGATCGAAGACGTGCCCTTGAGGCTTAGCATTCAGGAAAAAGCGTATCTAGCGGCGCGGCAGTCGTTCTCGCTCGAAGCATGCGTCGACAACTGGAAGAACCGCATTTTGAGCTGACGAACGCAAAGGGCAGAGCGGGATAGGAGGAAGGCGCACATGAAAGTTCTTATTATCGGGTCCAACCGAATCCCTTCCTATAAAATCGGAATCGAACAGCCGCTCCGTCACCTGGCCAAGTCCGGGGATTGCCGATTCAGCGTAAAGAACGACGACGAGGCCCAAATCCCCGATCTGTTGGCGGCGGATATCGCGATCTTCATCCGCACCGTGAGCGAAGAAGCGTATCGATTTTTGGAGCTGGCCCGAGAGATGGGCAAGAAGACCGTGTACGTGATCGACGATCACTTTCTGGCTTTGTCGCCCACGACCGATGTCGGCAGGTACTATAACGATCCCGGCAAACGGAATGTCTATATCCGGTTTTTGAAGAACGCGGATATCGTCAAGGTTGCTTCGGACTTCTTCGCCGAACACCTGAGAAATCACTTCAATCCGAATAAAATCGTATGCTTTCCGGGCAGCGTCGATTTCTCCATTCTGTCCAAGTCGGAGAAGACCGAAGAGGATGAGAAGGATGGGAACAAGGATAGGATCGTCATCGGCTACGAGGGCGGGAGGAAGCAAGCTGCCTTCGAGCCCGTATCCAAAGCTCTTCGCAGAATCATTCGAAAGTACGAGGACCGGATTCGCATCGAGTTTTACGGCTTCGCTCCCGAAGGCTTCGAGAATAAACCGCATGTCCGCGTTCATCCCTACGAGAACGATTATCCTCGTTTCCTAAAGCGTCTTTACGACGCCAATTGGGATATCGGACTTGCACCTCTCGAGCCGACTCTCTTTCACGACTGCAAGAGCAACAACAAGTTCAGGGAATACGGCGCGTGCGGAATCGTCGGAATCTACTCCGATTCTCCCGTCTACAAGAGTTGGGTGAAGAACAAGGAGAACGGGCTGCTGGCAGGGGCAGCCGCTAGGGATTGGTACGAGGCAATGGAAGAATTGATCGAGCGGCCGGAGCTCCGCAAGCGGCTAAGAAACAATGCGATGCGCACGGCTAAAGAGAATTTTACCGTCGAGACCTGCGCGGAACGGTGGCGGAAGCAAATCCTGCATGGCTGACTCAACAAGGAGTTTTTTAAAAGGAGAGGTTCCTTTGGGGGAAAAACACATTCCCGTGCTGCAGCCTAGTATCGGAGAAGAAGAGATAGAAGCCGTAGCCGAGGTGCTTCGCTCCGGCTGGCTCGGCCTTGGACCCAAGACCGAGCAATTCGAACAGCAATTCGCAAGCTATGCGGGAAGCCGGTTCGCCGTCGCGCTCAACTCGGGAACGGCCGCCCTGCACTTGGCGCTGGAGATTCTCGGGATCGGACCGGGCGACGAGGTTATCGTGCCGTCCATCACTTTTATATCGACCGTTCATGCGGTCAGCTATGTCGGAGCCACGCCGGTCTTCGCCGATATCGATCCTGCTACCATGAACTTGACGGCAGAGGAGATCGAGCGGAAGATCACGAATCGAACGAAAGCGATCGTCGTCGTCCATATGGGAGGACATCCATGCGACATGGATGCCATTCACGAGCTGGCTCGGACGAGAGGAATCAAGGTCGTGGAGGATGCGGCGCATGCGTGCGGCGCCGAGTATAAAGGCAAGCTTATCGGCTCGATCAGCGAGCTGACCTGCTTCAGCTTCCACGCGGTCAAGAACCTGACCAGCGGCGAAGGCGGCGCCATCACCTGCAACGTGGAATGGATGAATCGCAAGCTGAGAGAGAAGCGTTGGGTCGGCATATCGCGCGACACTTGGATTCGATCCTCGTCCGAGAAGGTATATGCTTGGCAGTATTTCGTCGATCAGGTCGGCTATAAATACCATATGAACGATCTGCAGGCCGCCATCGGGCTTGTGCAATTACAAAAACTGAAGCGATTAAACGAACGGCGCAGGGAAATCGCGGATCGATACATCTCCGAATTAAGCAGCTTGGATTGGATAGAGCTGCCGCGGGAGCAGCCTTATGCCAGAAGCTCCTGGCACTTGTTTCAGATCAAGCTGAAGGATCAGACGGCGAGGGACCGCCTCATCGCCCACTTGCAAGAAGAGAATATCGCTACCGGCGTCCATTACTATCCCTGTCATCTTCATCCCTGCTACATTGACCTGAAGGCCGTCGTGCCGATCTCGACAGAGATTTGGAAAAGAATCCTGACGTTGCCCATTCACCCCAATATAACGGAAGACGACCTGGATCGGATTATCACTCGGATCTGGGAGTTTCGGCCATGAGCAAGTTGATGGTTCTTGGCGCCGGAGCCGCTCAGCTGCCTCTGATCGAGACCGCCAAACGAATGGGAATCGAAGTGATCGTCGTCAGCAGAAACGGGAACTATCCCGGATTTGCGGCGGCCGATAAGGCCTACTACGTGGATACGACGGATTCGGAAGGCGTCCTGAAGATCGCCAGGGAAGAACGAATCGACGGAATCTGCACGACCGGAACGGACGTAGCCGTCAAGACGATCGGCCGAGTGGTCGACGCGCTCGGGCTGAAGGGAGTCGGCTATGAATCGGCGATGCTGTCTTCGAATAAATGGGCCATGAAACAAGCCTTCATGGATCATGGAGTCAGAACCTCGTCCTTCATGAAGGCCAGAAATGCCGAAGAAGCCAACCGCGCAATGGAGCTGCTTAAGCCTCCATACGTATTCAAAGCGGTAGACAGCGGAGGAAGCAAAGGCATCGTCAAAGTGAGCGATGCCTCTCAATTGGATTACGCGGTGAATGCGGTCCTGCAAGCGACGAAGCACGATTACTTTATCGTAGAAGAATTCGTGGAGGGAATCGAATTCGGAGCTCAGGCGTTTATCTACGACAATAAGCTTCGCTTCGTCATGATTCACGGCGATCTTATGTTTTACGGAGATACCGGAGTTCCCATCGGCCATTACGTTCCTTATGAGCTTTCGGAACAAGCGGTCCGGGACGCCCATTTGCAGTTGGAGAGAAGCATTCGGGCGCTCGGTCTCGACAATTGCGCGATCAATGCGGATTTTATTCGGCAGGACGATAAGGTATTCGTTCTTGAAATCGGAGCCCGCGCCGGAGCGACATGCTTGCCGGAGTTGGTTTCTACTTATTATGGTTACAACTACTACGAACAGATGGTGAAGGCGGCGCTCGGCCTCTCCCCCGAATTTCCTTCCTCGCTCTCGCAGGCGTGCGTTTGCGAGCTGCTGCTGTCGGGCGAAGAAGGAGAAATCATCGGACTGGATAACGACAACGATATCGGGGGAGACATTATCCAAATCCTGTTTGATTATCGAATCGGGGATTGGATTCCCAAATTCAAAGTCGGAACGGACCGTATCGGACAGCTCGTCGTCAAGGGAGAAAATTTGCAGTCGGCTTACCGGCTGCTGGAAGAAGTCAAGAAGAAGATCCGAATAACGGTTTCGCGCAAAATAGATAGCTAAGGGGACGTCCCGAAAGTCATCCTGAATGACTTAGGGAGGTCCCCTTCCTATTCTAAAGGCTCCAACGGAGCACCAGCCCCGCTTGGCTGAGGCCGGATCCGAAGCCGTAGAGGGCAATCAACTGATCGGGCTTCAATTTGCCTTCCCGCACCGCTAAGTCCAAGGCAAGCGGAATGGAAGCGGCCGAGGTGTTCCCGTACCCCTCCATGCTGGTCAAAGCTTTCTCAGCCGGCAATCCGATTCTTTCGCACATCGCTTCCACCATTCTCATGTTGGCGCTATGGGGAACGAACCAATCCAGCTTCTCCATCGTCAGGCCGGCTTTCTCAAGCAATCGCCCGACGCCTAGCGGGACTTGGGTCACCGCCCATTTGTACACCTCGCGGCCGTTCTGAACGATTCTTCCATCGCCGGATAAGGGTTGATCCTTCCACTTGTCGGACATCCCCGTCGCATAGACGAGCGGTCCTCCCGACCCGGTCGTATCGGCGTCGGAGGAGAGAAAGTCGCCTCTTCCGGATTGCTCGACCAATACCGCTCCGGCACCATCCCCGAATAGGATGCACGTAGAGCGATCCGCATAATCCGTAATCCGGCTTAACGTCTCCACTCCGATAACGGCGATCTTCCGATAGGCTCCGGTCAACACGAGGCCGTTCGCTACCTGAAGGGCGGAGACGAAGCCCGCGCAGGCCGCATTCATATCGAAGGCAAGGCTTCCGCGCATCCCGAACGCTTCTTGAACGCGGGAAGCGACGGAAGGAAACGGCGAGTCCGGGGTTGTCGTGGCGACGACGATGCCGTCGATGGAAGAGGCGTCGACCCGGTAACGATCGATAAGGTTTCGTAAGGCGTTGATGGCCAAGTCGCTGGAGAACTCGCCGGAAGAAGCGATTCGCCGTTCTTTGATGCCGGTGCGTCTTACGATCCACTCGTCGTTGGTGTCTACCATAGAGGAGAGATCCTCGTTTGTCAGGCGACGTTCAGGCACATAACTCCCGATTGCCGTTATCGAGGCTTGGGAGGACATAGCTGCTGCGTACATGAGACGCCACGCTCCTTTTATAGTTAGATACTAGAACCAGGTACTAAAATCATCTTACGAGCATTTATTGCTACTGTCAAGGATAGCATCTCCAAGCATAGGCCGACTTACGGGGGGCAACCTAATTCATGGCGCGACGGCGACCACTTTGCACGAAGGAGGAATCACTTTTGAGTAAAGGCTTGATCTTCTCGACGCTTGTTCTCTCCACCGCTCTTGTCGTAACAGGTTGCGGCACGAACGCGAAACAGGGCATGAATGCCAAGAACGTTCGGACGAACCAATACCGAATGAAGTTCGCGAACGACGGAGCCACAGAGCGGTACCGCACTCATGGCACCCAGCATATGGACGGCAATGTGCTGAATGGCGGCACGAAGGTGGAGATGAGCCAGGAGATCGCGGACAAGCTGGCCGCATTGCCTGAAATCAAGTCTGCGCACGTCGCTCTGACGAACAGGAACGCTTATGTAGCTGTAGTTCAAGAGAACAATCGCCACGGCCAAGTCACGACTCATTCCGCGCGAACTCATTCCGTCACTCCATACAGCTCCCACGGATTCAGCTCGGTCGATCGAGGCGCGGGACCGAACAACCCTCGTTCTTTCTCGGGAAGCCCGTCCGGCTACGGCTATAATGCGGGGAATGCCGTTCCTCGAACGGGAATGACCGGCATGACCGGTAATGGCCGTATTCGCGGAGGCGTAGGAACGATGAGCACGAATCGCGCCCCTGCGCCGTTCACCGCCACTCCGGCTCCGGGGGCATCCGGCTTGAATGGAACCGGCACGGCCGGAACCAGCTACACCGGAACGGGTACGACCGGAACGGGTACGACCGGAACGGGTACGACCGGAACGGGCACGACCGGAACCGGTACAGGGTATACGAGCAGCGAGCTGTCGGATGCTCTGAAGAATCAAGTGGCCGATATCGTCAAAGGCATGAATCCGAACATCGATAATGTCTACGTCACCGCGAACGCGGATTTGTACGGACGGCTGCAGAGCTACGCGAGCGACGTGCGTGCCGGACATCCGGTCAGAGGCTTCGTGGACGAACTCAACGCCATGGTCTCGCGGATCTTCCCGCAGGCAGCAGGTCACGGCACCAGGCAGTTGACCCGAACCGCGCCTTCGTATTATTCGCCGACCGGGGTTCCTTCGAACCGCGACGGCATGGCTACCCGGTAATCAAACGATCTCCTCATTGGCTTTGAGCGATGCGTCATCGCTCAAGGCCTCTTTGCCTATTGGGCGTCGATATAGGACAAAAGGGCGGATTGCGCGGGGTGATATACTTAACATTAAGAAAATGATGCTTGGCATCCAAGTGCGGAGGATAGGCATTGAGTAAATATCAGGATACTCTCATCGATTCTTTACATAACCAGTTCCAGCTTTGGTTCGAGGAGCATGCTACCGTTGACGCGGAAGAGGTTGCCCGGTTCCTGCACTCGGTCAAAGGAACGGCCGGAACGATCGGGATGGCCGATCTCTCGGAGGTCGCCTCCTTGCTCATGGAGGACGCCCGGCTGAATGGCCCGGCGGAAGGGGAGTGGACCCGGGACGAGCTAAGGGCATTTCTATTCCCGCTTATGAGGATCAGCTACGAGTTCACGCAGGAACGCGACGGATCGGAGCCGCTCATGCTGGCGAACGACTTCGACATTCCCATGGATCAGCCGCTGGTGCTTATTCTGGATGACGACGTCGCCATGCTGCGTTACTTGAAGGAAGAGCTCGAGGCCCACGGGTATTTCGTCATCGCCACGGTAAGTCCCGATCATGCCATCCATTATTTTCACGACTTGATGCCGGATTGCTTTATCCTGGACCTTATGATCCCCCAGATCGACGGATTCAAAGTCATGGAGACCTTAAGCGGGCGAATGAGAAACCGCTTCGTTCCCACGACCGTCATCAGCGTCGTCGACAACAAGGAGAACCGGCTGAGGGCGTTTCGCCTGGGAGCCGACGATTTCCTTAGCAAGCCCCTCGATATGGAGGAGCTGCTTGTCCGGCTGGAGAGACAGCTGAAGCGCAAGGACCAGATCGATCGGCTGCTGTACGTGGACGATTTGACGGGAGCCTTCAACCGCAAGTCGTTCGCGGGCGCGTACCGCCGTCTTTGCGTGGAAAAGCAGCGTTCGGGCACGAACTTCGCCATCGCGATCGTCGATCTGGACCGGTTCAAAGCGGTGAACGACAGCTTTGGGCACTCGACCGGAGATCGGGTTCTGTCGCGCTTCGCCGAATACGTCAGAGACCATACTCGCGCTTCGGACGATCTGTTTCGCTTCGGAGGAGAGGAGTTCGTTCTGCTTCTGCCTCATACCGGCTCCAGGGAAGCGGTCTTGCTTCTCGAACGCATTCTGGAGGAATTCGGCAAGGTGGAGTTCGGCACGGCGGAGCAGCCGCTGCGCGTTACGTTCTCCGCCGGCGTCGTCGAGGTGTCCGACGCGAACCCGGAGCGGTACGAGGAATGGCTCGAAGCCGCTGACCGCGCCTTGTACCGGGCGAAAGCGTTCGGCCGATGCCGCATCGAGATCGGTACTCTCGAACAGGCGGCGTTCGATAGAAGCAAGAGGCTAAACATCGCGATCGTCGACGACGACGTCATCATTCGGACTCTTCTAATGGAGCTGCTGAATATGACCCTCGACGTATCGATTTGCGCCGACATTCGGGTTTTCCGGGACGGGGGCAGCTTCCTAGCGGACGAAAGACACGAGGAACGCCATCCGTATCTAGTCATACTGGACGGAATGATGCCGGACATCGACGGCTTGGAGGTGCTGGCGGAGCTTCGCGCCAAAGCGGATTCCGACCGTTACTCCGTCATTATGCTGACCGGGAGAGCCGGCACGGAAGACATCAATCGCGCGCTGGAGCTCGGGGCGGACGATTATTTAACGAAGCCGTTCCGGATTCAAGAGCTGGATGCCCGAATCAAAAGACTGCTTAGAAGAATCCGGTAACCGGAAACGGAGGACTGAGGAATGCTTAAATTGCTGCTCGCGGAAGACGAGCCCGCCCTTCGCATGCTCGTCAGCGATTCCCTGGAGGACGAAGGCTACGAGATCGATGCGGCCTGCGACGGAGAAGAAGCCGTCGAGATGATCAAGCGCGGAAGCTACGATCTGCTTATATTGGATTATATGATGCCCAAATTATCGGGGCTTGACGTCATCGTTCAAGCGAGAGCGCTGCCCGGGGGAGACCGCTTCAAGATTCTCATGCTTTCGGCCAAAAATCAGCTGACGGACCGGGAGAGAACGGCGGCGGCGGGAGCGGACGAATTCATGGCCAAACCCTTCAGCCCTATGGCGCTTGTGGACAAGGTAAAGGAGATGCTTCATGCATAGGTACTTGAAGGCGCCCCAGCGCAGCATGCTGTGGCGCTTGTCTTTGCTGCAGCTAAGCTTTACGGCGCTGTTTATCCTAGGCGTATCCTTGATGAATTGGGACGAGCATCGGGCGCTTAACAACTTCCAGAATAGGGCGGACGAGCTTGCGTTCAAAGAGCGCGTCGTCATTCAAATCACTCAACACATCAACGATATTTTTGCTAGTTCGCGGGATTATATCGAGAATTCGAAACCGGACGACTTCAAATACGATCGAATATTCGACGAACAGACGAAATACGAGGAAGCGGTCGACCAGTACCGCAAGCTGGAGCTCGGCAGCGAGGAGAAGGAGTGGCTGAACTCCCTCGACGCGTTTTTCCATACGTTCTTCGAAGAGCAGCTGCCGGAGGCCAGAGAACAGGCCCAGAAGAACGACGAGGCTCCGCCGGCGTTGAATGGCAGGCTAAACGTCCTTTCGGACGAAGTGCTGGATAAATCCTATAAAGTGATGGAGAGCAACCAGTCGGAGCTGGAGAAGGCGCAGGAACGCTTGAACAAGCGGCTGTCGAGTCAAGCAACGAGGTTCATGTTGTACGGCTTGGCGGCTCTTCCGCTTGCCGTTTTCCTGTATTACCGTATGATCAGGGACCTCAGCATCCCGATCCGCAGGCTCTCCCAGAACGCGAAAGCGTTCGCCGCGGGACGAATCGATCCGCCGCGCTACTCTTGGCGGGAGGACGAGATCGGGGAGCTTGCCCGTTCCCTGGATTCGATGATGCATCAAATCCAGAGCAAAGAGGAGGAGCTGCTCGCCCAGAACGAGGAGCTTATCGCTCAGCAGGACGAGCTTCAGATGCAGCAGGAGGAGCTGACGACGGCGCTAGCCAGGATGGAAGCGAACGAGAGGATCCTGCAGCGCCGCAATTCTCTTGTCGAAGCGCTCTCTACTACCTTGGAGCGTCAGGAGCTGCTGGACAGCATCGTGTACAATCTCGTCATGCTTACCGAGACGGACAAGGGTCTCGTGATCATGCTGGACGGAAGCCGGGATTATTCGTCCTTCGGTTTGTCCGGCGCAGCCATCTCCCAATTGATCGAATCCCGGGACAACGGAGTCCTCGCGAGAATTCTCGCCGGCAGGAAGCCCTACACGATCAAGCGCCAAGCCTACGGTTCCGAGAAGGGCTACGTGACGGAGGAACTCTCCGCCAGCGACCTGTACGTTCCCGTTCTCGGAGCGGACGGCAAGCCGATGGCCTTGATCGGCCTTACCAGCGTAGGCCGCTGCTTTACCCCGGGCGACGAGGAAGAGATGGTCTCCTTCGCCTTGCAGGTCTCCCTATCCCTGGAGAAGCTTAAGATGTACGAGAACGCGGAGAGCCAGCGCCGGCTGACTCAAGACATGCTCGATACGATTCAGGAAGGCATTCAACTGCTGGATTCGTCCGGAACGACGATTCAGGTAAATCGCAAATGGTGCGAGATGATGGGGCTTCCCGAGAAGGAGGAGCTTGATCTCGACCTGAAGGCTTTCGGTCATCTCGTCATGCCGCTTGTGGACGAGCCCGAGAAGCTTCTGGGTTTTATCTCCGCGATCGTGGAAGGGGAAAGGGAGATGGGGGCCGAGCTTGTCTATCGGATGACGGGCCCCGAACCCAAGTTCATTCGGATGTATTACGAGCCTCTCATGGAGAACAAGGTGCAGCTCGGTTACCTTCTCGTTCATCGGGATATCACGAAGGAGCATGAAGCCGACCAGTTGAAATCCGAATTCGTGAGCACGGTAAGCCATGAGCTGCGGACGCCTCTGGCAAGCATCCTCGGATTTGCCGAGCTGCTGCTCTACAAGCAGCTGACCGAGGAACGGCAGCGCAAATACGTGTCCACCATCCATCAAGAAGCGAATCGGTTAACGTCTCTGATCAACGACTTCCTGGATTTGCAGCGGATGGAATCGGGCCGTACGACCCTCCATCCGAAGGAGCTTGAGATCGCGAAGCTCGTCCGGAATGCCATGGAGATTCATGCCGTGCAAGCGAAGGGCCATCGGTTCTATTTTACGGACGAATCGGAGGGCGCCATCGCCAAGGTGGACGAGGACAAGATCAATCAGGCTCTGACGAACGTCCTTGGCAACGCGGTCAAGTATTCTCCCGGAGGCGGCGATATCTCGATCGTCTGTTCGCTCCGGGAGAACCGGATCCAAGTCAGCGTCGAGGATCGCGGTCTCGGCATCCCGAAGGAATCGCTTCCGAAGCTGTTCGAGAAATTTTATCGGGTCGATAACGGAGATCGGAGAAAGATCGGAGGAACCGGACTCGGCCTCTCCATCGTCAAAGAGATCATGACGCTGCACGAGGGCGAAATCGAGGTCTCCTCCGAATATGGCCAAGGAACGACCGTCACCTTATCGTTCCCGCGCATGGTCGAGAGGACGGAAGCAGACCGGGGGACTCTTGATTCCGGGGAGTCGGCCTATAGCGAAGGGCACGCAACGATTCTTCTGGTGGAGGACGACGCGAGCATGGCCGAGCTGCTCTCCGGGGAGCTGAGAGAGAACGGGTACCGGGTGATCGCCTGCGACAGCGGCGAGGCGGCGCTGGCGAGGATGAACGAACGGCTGCCGGACGCGGTCGTGCTGGATCTCCTGCTGAGCAAAGGCATGTCGGGCCTGGATTTCTTGGAGCGAATAAAGGCGAACGAACGGCTCTCCGGCGCCTTGGTTCTCGTATCCTCCGCTTTCGAGGAGGAGGAGCGAGCCCGACAGCTCGGGGCCAAGGGCTACCTGGTCAAGCCGTATTATCCCAGCCAGCTCGTCGAGGCGTTGGGCCGGCTTCTGTCCGATAGGGATTGACCGGAGATCACGATTTCCCGAAGGAGATTCGCGGGATGGCCTTCGCGTTCATGGACCGATGGCTGAAGGCAAACGAACCTTGACCGGGCTTGCAAGCCCCGATCGCAGGGGCGCTCCTATCGCCCGCCCGCGTCCAAGGCGCGCGTATGGCCCGGCGGCATCTGGGGAAGGATGACCATATCTTCATTATTCTTCCTGGGGTGAACGACATGAGCGACAGCGCGCAGATGGATGAGGAACTGACGGCAAAGCCGACGGTCGCGAATATCGAGGCGCAGTTCAAGGACTGCGCCGATTTCGTTAAACGGGAATTCGCGAACGGAATGAGCGTCTTCTATATGGTGCCCCTCACCGGCAACAACAATCTCCACCGGGACATCGTCCAACCGTTCGCGGACGTGAGCCGGGAAGAAGCGGCAGCCATTCTAGGCCGTGCGCCTTATCATCAAGTTGCCAAGGTTGGCGATTGCGTCGACGGCATCCTGACCGGAAGCGCGGCTGTCTTTCTGGAGGACAAAGTTTGGCTCGTGGATCTGAGCGAACAACTCGGCCGCAGCATCGAACAGTCCGAGACGGAGACGGTCATCGCCGGTCCGCACGACGGCTTCGTCGAGAATCTGTTCCAGAACGTCGCCGTCCTGCGCATGAGGGTGCGCAGCTCCAGGTTGAAGACCGTCCTTCTGTCGGTCGGCGAGATTTCCAAAACGCAAGTCATGATCATGTATATCGAAGGAGTCGTAAACCAAGAGATCGTCGACAATCTGATTAACCGAATAAACAGCATCGAGATCGACGCGGTCGGCGAAGGCAACATGCTCGTGCAGCTGATCGACGAGAACCCGAATTCCGTCTTCCCGCAATTTATGACGACAGAGCGTCCGGACGCGGCCGCGTCCAAGCTGACAGGGGGCAAGATCATCGGCATTGTCGACGGAAGCCCGTCCGTCTTCAGTTGTCCGACGGCCTTCTTCGATTTCTTCGCGTCCCCGGACGACTATTACCAAAGGTGGCTGCTCGGCACCGCGCTCCGCCTGCTCCGGATCATCGGCTTCGTGATCACGATCGGCTTCACCGCGTTCTACGTGGCGGTGACGACCTTCCATTACGAGATGATTCCTCATACGATGCTCCTGAATTTGACGGAATCGCGCAGCAAAGTGCCTTTTCCCCCTCTATACGAAGCCCTTCTCATGGAGACGACGATCGAGCTGCTTCGGGAAGCGGGAGCGCGTTTGCCGACGAAGATCGGACAAACGATCGGCATCGTCGGCGGTATCGTTATCGGCCAAGCGGCCGTGCAAGCCGGCTTCACGAGCAATATCCTGATCATCGCGGTCGCCACGTCGGCCATCGCTTCTTTCGTTATTCCCAGCTATATCATGAGCGCGTCCCTGCGCCTGATCCGGTTCGGCTTGATCATCCTGGCCGGGCTGCTGGGCAATCTGGGCTTGTTCCTCGGAATCGCGCTGATGATCATTCATCTGTCCGGAATTACCAATCTCGGAGCTTCGTATTTAACCCCGATCGCCCCGGTCAACTTCAGGGACATGCTGGATACGTTCATTCGCGGCCCCTTCTGGGCCCTGACCCGTCGTCCCACCATCTCCAGAACTCCTAACAGCGTTCGGGTCAAGAAACGGATATAGCGGCGGTGAGAACATGCAAGGGATGACCAAAGAGAAAATCAACGCGTTCCATCTCGCGCTGTTCGTCTATATGTGCGAGCTCGACGGGACCGTCTTCAGCCTCGCTCGCTCTATTGCCGAGAATATCGGGACGAACGGCTGGGTCGCTCTCTTCTTGCTCTCCCCCATAGCTTTGTTAAATATTCTCCTATATCACATCCTCTTCCGCGCGGGGGAGGGCCGTTCGGCGTTCGAATTGTTGGAAGGGACGTTCCCCAAGTGGCTTCTATTCCCGTTCTACGCAGTCTTTGCTGCTCACTGGATATGGCTGGGGGCGATCATCGGCAAACACTTCCTGCTTATCTATCAGACGTTCGCTTTCCAAACGACGAGTCCGACGATGATGTTACTTCTCTATTGTTTGATCGTCTACACTCTGTTGATCAAAGATATTTATAGCATTCTCAAAGCCGTTACGGTCTTTTTCATTTTCACATGTTCCCTGAACATGCTGATTCCTTATTTTTTCAGAGATTTGGAACTCGTCCGCTTCACCTCCTCTTTCTTTCAAGGGGCGGAGAAAGGGCATTCCTTTCATGGATGGCTCGAAGTGTACCTCGTTTTTGTCGGATTCGAGGTGATTCTGTTCTTGTTCCCTCAGTTGGATAAAAAGGGACGTACCTTCCGGGGAGCGTACTACGGTCATCTATTGATCACTTCCGTCTATATAATCGCGGTGATCATCGCGTTCGGCTTTTTCAGCTTCAAAGAAGTGCAGAGCTTGCAATATCCGTTGATCAGCACGCTGGAATATATCGAACTTCCGTTTCTTAACCGAGTGGAAAATCTGATCTTCACGGTCTTCTTATTTACGAACCTGGTCTCTACACTAAGTTACGGATATGCGGGTAAAGTGACTCTGCAGCGGATCGTTCCCAAGGTGCCCGACAAGCTCCTATCGGTCATTATCGTTGCGGCGGTCTTCGTCTCCGGCAGCTTGCTTCGGATCCTTCGCGATACCGAAGAGTGGCTGGAGATAGGCTTAATGACGGAAGTCTTGCTATCGTTCGCCATGCCGCTTTTCCTGATTCCGGTCGCCTTGTATCAGAAGAAAAACAGGAAAGAGAGAGGGGGAAGCGGAGGATGAGTATTCGGATGGCAATTCGGAAGCTTTCGTTTGCCATTCTGGCCCTTGCGCTGCCGCTGGCCGGCTGCTCGGATCAGCGGGTTATCGAGAAGCTGGGATTCATTCGGTCGGTTGCCTATGAGCTTGCAGACGACGGCGAGGAGAACAAGGGAAAAGTCAAAGTCACGATCAGCATTCCGAAGACGAACCAGAAGGAGGCCATCCAGTATTCGACCGTCGCGAAGACGGCTCGGGAAGCGAGAATCGTATTCGACCGGCAGAACGACCGCCGAATCGTGAACGGTCAGATGCGGCAGGCCCTATTCGGCGAAAGCCTGGCGAGGGAAGGATTATGGACGCATATCGACTCTTTGTTACGCGACCCGTCCGTAGGCAACCGCGTTCACTTTCTCGTCGTCGAGGGCTCGGCCGAAGAGCTTCTGAATAGAAAGTACCCCCAAGGCGGGACGGCGGGAGAATATATCGACAACCTGGTCCGGGTCGAAACGGGCGCGTTGAACATGCCGGATACGACCCTGTACTCGTATGCCCGGGACTATTACGACGACGGCATCGACCCAATCGCCGCGATTATCCGGAGCCAGCCTGAAAGCATTATTTTCGACGGCATCGCCTTGTTCGACAGAGACAAGATGACGGGAAAAGTCGAACCCGACGATCTGCCTTACTTCGGAATGGTGTACGGCAAAGTCAAATCCGGCGATCTGTTTATCAATTTCGCGGGAGACGATTATGCCTCCGACGTGGCATCGATGCTTTACTTCTCCAGCCATCGCAAAGTCAAAGTTCGCTCGATCCCCTCGCTTTCCAGAGGGACAGGCCCGAAGGTAACGGTGAAGGTGACGCTCACCGGCTCGCTCCTGGAGTACGCCGGGACCATGGAAGTAAGCAAGCGAGCGGAGCAGGCCAAGCTCGAGAAGGAGATCGCGAAATACACCAAGGAGAAATGCGAGAAACTTATCCGCATGATGCAGGAGTCCCGCGCCGACGCGATCGGAATCGGCCAATACGTCCGCAACGCCATGCGCTATTCCGACTGGGAGAAGCTCGATTGGGCGGAGACGTTCTCCAAGGCGGAAATCGACGTGGAAGTAGGGGTTCGGATCCGCAACTTCGGCAAGCGGCAGTAGTCGGGAAGCCGTCGAACCTACATAGCCACAATGGAATAACAATAAAACAACAATAAACAATTAAATATGATTGACTATAACAACAAAACAATCGATAATAATTATGTCAATGGAATCCTAGGCAAAGGGGTATCTCGATGGCTGACATAATGTATTATCGCTCTGAAGACGGTAAGCGCTATCTTGACGAGCTTCAAGACGAAGCGTTTCGCCGATCCGGCCTTTACGGAGATTCTCTGGCGGAAGCGGAGCTCCGTCTTCCCATTCGCGAGGCGCTTGCCCTTCCTTCCGATATTCCCGTCGTCGGTCGGGATCGCGATGAGCTGAGCTTGTCCGGAACATGGAGAATGAGGGAATGCGATCCGGCGGATCCGGGCCATCCGGCTCCCGCGACCGGGTGGTTCGGAAGGAGAGCCAAGGACAGTCCGGGTCTAAGCGAAGGCTGGCATAGGTCCGGCTTCGACCGAAGCGAATGGCGCGAAGCAACGGTTCCCTCCACGGTTCAGAAGGCGTTGACGGAGCTTGGGGAGCTGGCGGATCCGCATTGGAACGCCAATACGCTGGATGAGCTGGAGGAGCATGGCGAGCCGAAGGAGACGCCGCTGTGGTTCCGGCGTACTCGCGCCGAACGAATGGACTGGTGGTTCGCCCGGACGTTCGAGGTGCCGGACGGCTGGCGGGGGAGAAGGCTTACGCTGCGGTTCGACGGGCTCGATTATTCGGGGACGGTATACTTGAACGGACAATCGCTCGGCCACCATAAGGGGATGTTCGGCGGCCCGTACCTGGACGTGACGAATTCGCTTCGCTTCGGCGAGCCGAACGAGCTTGTCGTTCGAATCGATCAGGCGCCGCAGTCGTGGAACGGCTTGTTGAAGGGAAGCCCGAGCTTCGGCTGGCATTACGGGCACCTTATCTCCTTGGGCATCTGGAAGGACGTATGGCTGAGGGCGGAGCCGGACGTCTCGTTGTCCGATGCGTACGTGGTCACGCGGTCGATCGAGGACGGGAAAGCGAAGCTTCTCCTGGAATATGCGCTGGAGAGCCGCCTTGCCGATTTCGCGAAGGCCGTCGTCCATGGCGAAATTCGCCTGAAGGGAAGCGATGCAGCCGAACCGGCTCTGCGGTTCCGCAACGAGGTCGAGCTCGCGAGCGGAACGAACAAGTTCCGCACCGAGATCGGGCTTAAGGATCCGGAGCTGTGGTGGCCGGTCGGATACGGCGATCCGGCTCTGTACCGTTTATCGCTTCAAGTGAGCTTAGAACCGGGCCGGCCGGTCGATGGCGAATCCGTCGTCTTCGGCGTGCGTACGCTGGAGATGGCTCCTCATCCCGGCGCGGCCGAAGAGATCGAGTACCGCTGGCAATTTATCGTCAACGGAATACCGATGTTCATCAAGGGAGCCAATTGGTGCTGGCCGGACCCGATGCTGGAGCGGGAGGAAGCCAAATACGAACGGTTGGTGGAGCTTGCCCGCAGGGCCAACGTGCAGATGCTGCGCGCCTGGGGAGGAGGAATCGTCGAGGATGACGTCTTCTATCGGCTGTGCGACGAGAAAGGCATCATGGTGTATCAGGAATTCCCTCTCTGCTGGGGCCCGATGGACGCGCCGTTTACCGATCTCGGCGTTATCGACCGCCAAGTGACGCTCTCGGTCAAGCGGCTTCGCTCGCACCCTTCGCTCGTCATGTGGGGCGGAGGCAACGAGAACGGTCCGCACGGCGGCGCGGACGAAGGACTGTTTCTCGTCGGAAGGCGCTGCCGCCAGCTCGATCCGTCGCGGCCGTTCCACCGGACCGATCCTTGGGGCGGAAGCGCGCACAACTGGAACGTTTACCATGGCGGGGAGCCGTTGGACGCGGCCACGCTGGCCATGCCCTCGGTCTTCTACGGAGAATTCGGCATCCCGAGCTCGGTCAACCTCTCGAGCTGCGCCCGTTACTTGCCGACGGAAGAATTGTCCTCGTGGCCGCCGACGGAAGAGAGCCGCGGTTGGTTGGCGCATTCCCACCAATTCAGCCTTAAGGACGTCATCAAGGTGATGAGGTACGGCGCCTACGGTCCTATCCGAAGCCTGGAGGATTACATTCTCTATTCGCAGACCGCCCAAGGAGATTCGATTCGCTTCACCGCGGATAGGCAGCGATCCCAAGCGGGAGCAGGAGCGACAGGGTTCTGGTATTACAAATTCACCGACCTCTTCCCGGGGCATTCCTGGGCCGTCGTCGATTTCTACGGGACGCCGAAGCTGAGCTATTACCGGGCGATGCAGGCGTGCCGTCCGCAAGCCGCATTCGCGACGGCGGCGAAGCTGAACGGCTGGCAGGAGGGAGAGACGTTCGCGGCGGAGCTTTATGCCGCGAACGATACGCGCGTAAAGCTGGGCAACGTCTCCGTGACCGCCGTTATGTACGGCAGCAAATTGAACGTGCTCTGGTCCAAGCGCTATTCCGGGCTGGAGCTTAAGGCGAACGAGACGCGAGGGATAGGCGAGATAGCGTTCCCGCTGCCGTCCGCCGCGGAGATTTCTCCGTTCCTGCTCGCGGTCGAGCTGCGAAGCTCCGACGGAACGCCGCTATCCGACCAATGGTACTGGTTCAACGCGCAGCCCAAGAACGAGGAGCTGCTCGACTTCGAGAAGAATCACGTCCATAACGGGAACGAATATCCGGGCGAAGAAGCGAAGAGGGCGTTCGGGCTGTACGGGAGCCTGAGCGATGCCCCCTTGCGACGCCTGCCGGAAACCCGGTTGGAGTGGTCGGTCGAGCGCGAAGGCGACGAAGGCGCGATTATCGTACGCAATGCCGGGGACGTGCCGGCCGTGAGGGTGACGGTCGAAGGCTTCCCGGACGACTGGGATTGTTATTTGGCGGACAATGATTTCGGCCTGCACCCGAACGAAGCGCGGCGAATTCCCTTCCTGGCGCGAAGCCGGGATTCGCTCGGGGAACTGACGGTCGGCGCATGGAATGCTCCGTCTACGGGCGGAGGCGGCCCTTGCATCGATGGCGAACCTGCGGGAGGTCGACCGACATGACGGAAGCCTTTAACGTCAGACCGGATTTCGGTCTCGAGCATGCCCGCTGGATAACGAGGCCCGTTGCCTCTCATCGGGAATGGGAGAGAATCGCCGTGGAAGCGACAGTCGTCATCGAGTCGGGCGGCGCCGCTTTGCTGTTCGGCGTTCGGGACGAGAGAAATTATTACGGCATCGAGCTGATCGCGGAGCAAGACGCCGCCATTCTCTTCGCGATGGAAGACGGCGTTCGCCGCGAGCTTGCCCGAGCCGGGACGGCGGCAATGACCGCTTCCCCTGCAGCCGTCTTCGTTCGAATCGAGCGAGGCGGGGAGCTTTGCTCGCTCTATCTTAACGAGAGGAAGGCGTTGTCCGTTCCGGCGCCTTCCTTGAAGCCGGGAACGATCGGCTTTCGGACCGGCCCGGGCCAGACGGCCGTTATCCGGAAGCTTCGCGTATTCGATGAGGACGGCCGCGCCTTGTATGTCAACCGGTTCTATGATCCTTCCGCGGTCCAATTCAGCGCCGGGAACGTCGACTCTTCCGGCAGCGGGCTTCGGCTCGGCGAGAACACCCTTTCCATATGCGAATCGCCGGTCCCCGTCGACAGCCCTCTCTTTCGCAAGAGCTTCGAGTTGGAAGGAGAAGTCGTAAGCGCCGTCGCGAGCGTTTATGCCCTCGGTTGGTACGAGCTGCGCCTGAACGGCCGCAAAGCCGATGCGCGAGTTCTCGCTCCGGCCAATTCTCCGTACGAACGGCGCCTCCTCTACGACACATATGACGTAACGAGCGCGGTCAGGCAAGGCGGGAACGCGATCGGCCTGTGGCTGGGCAATGGCTACAACCTCAACTATTCCCGTTGGGGCTGGAAATGGAAGAGGGACAAAGCCGTAATCGCGTCGCTCGAAATCCGGCTCGCGGACGGCCGCGTGGAGCGGATCGTCACGGATGAGACATGGCAGACGTCGGACAGCGCGCTGCTGCTTAACGATATCTACGACGGAGAGACGTACGACGCCCGCAGGGAGACGATCGGCTGGGACACGTTCGGATTCGAAGCGGAGAGCTGGAGGCCGGCGAGCTTGGCGGTTCCGCCGGAAGGCAGGTTAGAGCCGAATTCCCAGCCCTCCGTCCTTGCCTGGGAGGCGCTGGCGCCCGTTCGCGTCCTGCATCCGGACGCAGGCGTTGCCGTTTACGATTTCGGGCAGAATATCGCCGGTTGGGCGAAGATCAAGGCCAACGGCCCGGCGGGCAGCCGGGTCGCGCTAAGGTACAGCGAGCTGATCGACGAGAAGGGGAACATCGACCCGTGGACGAACCGCAACGCGGCCGCGACCGACGTTTACGTGTTGTCCGGCTCCGGAACCGAGAGCTACGAGCCGCGTTTTACATACCATGGATTCCGGTATGTCGAGGTCTCCGGAGACGCGGAACTGCTCGGCATTCAGGCGGTGCCCATTCACGCGAACGTGCGCGAGACGGGCCGGTTCTCTTGCTCGGACGAACTATTGACGCGTTTGCAAGGCAATATTCGCTGGTCTTTCCTGAACAATCTCGTCAGCATTCCGACCGATTGCTGCCAGCGCGACGAACGCACTCCTTGCCTGATGGATTCCGCGGTCGTCGAGGAGGCCGCCATTCATAACTTCGACATGCGGCTTTATTACCGGAAGTGGCTGGGCGACATCGACGACAGCCTGACGAATCCGGACTGGAGCGGGGACAAAGTGACGCTTCCATGGCACTTATATTGGTATTACGGCGATGTCGAAGCGCTGGAGCGGCATTACGAGGCCATGAGCTCCTATATCGATCATCTGGCGGAGAAGTGGCCGGAAGGCATCGTGGAGGAGGGCTTCGGGGATTGGTGCCCGCCGAACGAGGACGGGTGGGAAAATTACTTCGGCGAGGTAGCTATCGTCAACACTTCACTTTATTATCATCAGGCTTCCGTCGTGTCCAAGGCGGCGGGGGTGCTTGGTCGGCGCGAGGACGAAGCCAAGTACGCTCGGCACGCCGAAAGCGTGAGGCAGGCGTTTCTCAAGCGCTTCTACCTTGGCGAGGGCGTGTTCGGGAGCGGCTCGCAGACCGCGCAGCTGATGCCTCTCGCCTACGGAATGGTGCCGGACTCCGAGAAGGAGGCGGCCTTTGGCCGACTGGTCGCGGCTATCGAGGCCAAAGGCGGCCATCTGGACACGGGAATCTACGGGACCCGCTATCTGATGGATGTACTGGCGGATCATGGCCGTATCGACCTCGCCTATGCGATCCTGAAGAAGGAGGAGTATCCCGGCTTCGGTTGGCAAATCGCCAAAGGAGCTACCACGCTATGGGAACAGTGGAGCTTCAAGGGAGGAATGCATTCGCACGACCACGCGATGTTCGGAGGCATCGGCGCGTCCTTTTATACTCGGCTTGGCGGCATTCGGCCGCTTGCTCCCGGCTACGAGCGGATCGAGATCCGTCCGTATCCGCCGGTCGGGCTCGAATGGGCGGAGGCTCGAATCGATACCGTCCGGGGGACGATCGTCTCGGCGTGGCGTCGCGAAGGCGGGAGGCTGATCTTGGACGTCGAGATTCCGGAAGGCGTCTCGGCGGTCGTTCATCCGCCGTTCGGAACGGCGGACTCTCCGGATTCGAATGGGCATGGGGTCGAAGTCTGGGCGGGCCGCTACCGATTCTAGGAAGGAAAACCGTCAGGGCAATCGCCTTGGCGGTTCTTTGTTTGTAGACCGAAAAAATCAAAAAATCGATTGACGCAACACCATTCAATAAAATATGATAATAAACGATAATATATAAAATCATTCATTAAAGGTGGGAGCAGAGTGGCACCCGACATCATCAACGTATGCGTCATAGGCGCGGGACGGGCGGGCCTGATTCACGCGGCCAACTTCCGCAAGAGCGTGCCTTACGCGAGACTCACGGCATTCGCCGACCCGAACCGGGAGGCGGCCGAGCAGGCGGCGCGGTCGCTGGAGGTCGAGAAGGTGTATGCCGACTACCGCGAAGCGCTGGCGGACGAGACGATTCACGCCGTTGTCGTCGTGACGCCGACCGCGTACCATCGCGAGATCGTCGTCGACGCGGCGGCGGCGGGCAAGCATGTGCTATGCGAGAAGCCGATGGCAATGAACGAGGCGGAGTGCGCGGAGATGATCGAGGCATGCGAGCGGGGCGGCGTGAAGCTGCAGCTGGCGTTCATGCGCCGCTTCGACGAGAGCTTCCGGGACGCCAAGCGGCAGATCGAGGACGGAGCGATCGGAGACGTCGTCCTGGTCAAGTCGCTGACCCGCGGGCCGAGCACGCCGATGCCGTGGATGTACGACATCCGCAAGAGCAACGGACCGCTGGCCGAGGTGAACAGCCACGACATCGACACGCTGCGCTGGTTCGCCGGCTCGGAGATCGCGGAAGTGTACGCCGTCGGAGGGAACTTCCGTTGTCCGGACATTCGCGGCCCGTATCCGGACTTCTACGACACGGTCGCGATGACCGCCAAGTTCGCGGACGGCAAGCTCGGCAGCATTGACGGGGCGATGGGCGTCCGGTACGGCTACGACAGCCGCGTGGAGATTCTCGGCACCGAGGGCGTCATCTATCTGGGACAGACGCACGAGAGAACGATCGTGACCGCGCGAAGCGACAAAACGCTTCATCGCCCGTACATGAACAGCTGGAGGTCGCTCTTCAAGGATGCTTACCTGGCGGAGGACACCGACTTTATCGCCTGCATCCGCGAGGATCGTCCGCCCGCGGTGACGGGGCATGACGGAAGGATGGCCGTCCGCGTCGTGGAGGCCGGCAACGTTTCGCTTGCGCGAGGCGAGCTTGTGAGGCTGGCGGACTGATGCCGAGAATCGTCGTCGTTTGCCGGGGCCTGGATTACGATTAAGCCGAAAATAAAAAACCGGCCGGCCCACGGGGCCAACCGGTTCCCGCGCTTTGCAGGAGCTTGTCACTCGTCCGAACTTGCTCACCGATTATCTTGCGATTTTTACGTCCACGCCAAGCTCATTCAGTTCGTTGCGGTCGAGCTCGCCGATGCCCGCGTCCGTGACGAACGTGTGGATCTCCCCGGCGGGAACGAACTGGAGGAACGAGCTCTTGCCGATCTTGCTGCTGTCGCACAGAACGATGACTTGCGTGGCGACCTTAACCATGATCTTCTTGATCTCGGCCTGGTTAATATCCGGCGTCGTGCAGCCCTTCTGCACGCTGAACGCGTTCGATCCGAGGAACGCCTTGTCGACGTTCAGCTCCGACAGCAGATTGTTCGCGAAGGGGCCGACCGTGCAATGAAGATTCTTGCGCAGCGTGCCGCCGAGGATGATCACGTTGATGCCGTCGAATTGCTGAAGGCACATCGCGATGTTCAGGTCGTTGACGATGGCGGTCACGTTCCGCTTGTCGCGGAGCAGCTTCGCCATCTCCAAGGTCGTCGTGCCGGCGTCCAGGATGACGATATCGCCGTCCTCCACCATCTCGGCCGCCGCCTGCGCGATGAGCCGTTTCTCCGCCAAGCGGCTGACGTTCTTCGCGGACGTGTCCGGCTCGAAGCCGACCTTGGCAAAGCCGCTCGGAATGGCGCCGCCGTGCGTGCGCTTGATGAGCCCGGCCGCCTCCAGGTCGCGCAGGTCGCCGCGGATCGTCGCGGGGGACACCTTGAAGTGATCGATCAGGTCGGGGACGAGCACTTTCTTCCGCTCGTTGACCATCTCGACGATCTGAGCCCTCCTCTCCTCGGCGAATAGCACTTCGGTTGTTTTCTCGCTCATGGTAACGCTCCATTTTCATATGAGATGAATTTGATAACTGTAAGTATATCATTTGTTATTGTTTTCTAACAATCGGTCTCATCCTTGCTTCCTCGCGATAATTGTGCATTGACATTCGGCCGTCCTGCGCCTATGATTCAAATATAATAACAAATAACAATAAAAGATATTAAACAATGGTGGGATGACAACGATGATGATTGCGGCTCAAATGCACGGGATCCGCGACGTACGCGTCGCGGAGATTCCGAAGCCCGCCATAGGGGCGGGGGAGATTCTCCTTAAGGTCAAGCGGGCCGGCATCTGCGGAACGGATCTTCGCATGATCGCGAACGGCTTTGCCGGCATCGGTCCGGAATCGCCGCGCACGCTCGGCCACGAGATCGCCGGGGTCATCGACGAAGTCGGAAGCGAGGTCCAAGGGTATGCCGAGGGGGACCGGGTCGCCGTCGCTCCCAACATCGGCTGCGGCATCTGCGGCGAGTGCGTGAAGGGAGATTACCACTTATGCCCGGATTATCGGGCTCTGGGCGTGCAGCTCGACGGAGGCTTCGCGGAGTACGCGGTCGTTCCCGAGCAAGCGGTCCGCTTCGGCAACGTCGCCAAGCTTCCGGACCACGTCACCTTCGACCAGGCGGCGCTGGCCGAACCGCTCTCCTGCGTGTACAACGGCCTGCTTGTTTGTCCGGTCTCGCTCGGCGACGACGTGCTGGTCATCGGGGCCGGGACGATCGGCATCATGTACGCGCAGATGGCGAAGCGAGCGGGGGCGGGGCGCGTTTTCCTGGCTAACCGTTCGGCCGGCCGGCTCGAGCTGGCGAAGCGGATCGACGAGTCGTTCATCGCCCTTGCGGCGGACGGCCTGAAGGAACGGATCCTGGAGCTCACCGGGGGACGGGGCGTCGACGTGTGCGTCACGGCCAACCCCTCCCCCGAAGCGCAGCAGCTAGCAGTCGAGGTCGCGGCGATGAACGGGCGAATCAACTTTTTCGGCGGGCTGCCCAAGAACGCGGTCCCGGTCGGGATCGACACGAACCGGATTCATTACAAGCAGATCCTTGCAACCGGTTCCACCAAGGCGAACAACCATCATTTTCGCCGAACGCTGCAATTTATCGCGAACGGAATGATCGATGCCGACAAGCTCGTGTCGAATCGGTTCCCGATCTCCGAATTCGGGCAGGCGGTCGAAGCCGCGTCGCGTTCGGTAGGCATCAAGACTCTAATTACTTTCGATTGAGAGAGCGGGTGACATCCGTTATGCCATATCTCGTTACGGCCGATATCGGCACGCAAGGCACGAAGGCGGCGATCGTCGGCGCAAACGGCCAGGTCGCGGGAACGGCGTTTCGGCCGTCCCGGCTGATCCGGGGGGCGCGGGGCAGCGTCGAGCAGGACCCGGAGGAGATGTTCCGCTCCGTCATCGAAGGGATTCGCGAAGCGCTGGAAGCGTCCGGCGTCTCCGGAGGCGAGGTGGCGGCGATCGGACTGGACGGCCAGATGGCCGGAATCCTCGGCATCGACCGGGAAGGGAACGCCGTTACCCCTTACGACTCCTGGCTGGATACCCGCTGCGAGTCCGCGATGCCCGAGATTCGGGCTTGGGGGGAAAAGGAAGTCATCCGTCTCACGGGAGCCCCCGTTACGTACGCGCACGGCCCTAAGAAGCTGTGGTGGAGGAACGAGCGTCCGGACGTCTACCGGAGAATCGCCAAGTTCGTCGTGCCGAGCGCTTTCGTCGCCGGAAGGCTGGCCGGCCTCTCCGCGGACGAGGCGTTCGTCGACTACACGCACCTGCACTTCACCGGCTTCGCCGACGCGAACGGCAATCGCTGGTCGCCCGAGCTGATCCGGGCGTTCGGCCTGGACGCCGACAAGCTGCCCAGGATCGTGAACCCTTGGGACGTCGTCGGCTATCTGACGCCCGAATATGCCGCGTTGACCGGCCTAGCCGCCGGAACTCCCATCGTCGCGGGCTGCGGCGACACGGCGGCGGCTTCCCTGGGAGGCGGACTCGTCCGCCCGGGCCAGCTGCTGGACATCGCCGGCACGGCATCCGTGCTCGCTTGCGGGGTGGACCATTATAGCCCGGACGTCGAGACGAAGACGCTGATCTTCGCCCGTTCCGTCATCCCTGGGCTGTGGGCTCCGCTCGCTTACATCAACGGCGGGGGAGAATGCCTCTCCTGGTACCGCAAGCTGGTCGGCCCGGACGAAGCCGGGGCTCCGAGCTTCGACGAGCTGAACCGGATGGCGGAGAGCGTCCCTCCGGGAAGCGACGGGCTGCTGTTCGTGCCGCACTTCGGCGGCAGCGTCTGCCCGAACGACGCGGACCTGCGCGGCGCCTGGCTCGGTCTCAACTGGTCGCACGGCAAGGCCGCGATGTACCGCTCGATCCTCGAATCGATCGCCTATGAGTACCGTTCGTACCTCGACATTCTGGAACGCTTGTCCGGCTCGATTCCCTATCGCGAGGTCAACGCGGCGGGCGGAGGCGCGAAGAGCGAGCTGTTCAATCGCATCAAGGCGGACGTGCTCGGCATTCCGGTACGGACGCTGAAGAGCGTCGACACGACGATCTCCGGCAGCGCCGTTATCGCCGGATATGGCGTGGGGCTGTTCGACGACCTGGCGAAGACGGCCGAGTCGTTCCTCGCGTTCGGCGACGTCCACGAGCCGACGACCGAAGGCCGCGAGAGCTACGCCGCCCCGGCGCGGCGCTACCGGCAGGCGGTCGAGGGGCTGTCGGCTTTGTACGGGCGGTTGAAGGGTGAGGCTTAAGAGAGTAGCCAAACTGCGCACGTGAGGCTAGTGCGCTTCGAGTTGGCTAAAGAGAGTAACCAGACTACGCACATGAGGGTAGTGCGATTCGAGTTGGCTAAAGAGAGTAACCAGACTACTCACTATGGGCTAGTGCACCTATTGCTGGCTAAAGAGAGTAACCAAACTACTCACTATGGGCTAGTGCGCCTATTGCTGGCTAAAGAGAGTAACCAGACTACGCACATGAGGCAAGTGCGCATCAAATTGGCTAAAGAGAGTAACCAGACTACTCACATGAGGCAAGTGCGCCTATTGCTGGCTAAAGAGAGTAACCAGACTACGCACATGAGGCAAGTGCGCATCAAGTTGGCTTAAGAGAGTAACCAGACTACACACATGAGGCAAGTACGCTTCAAATTGGCTAAAGAGAGTAACCAGACTGCCCACATGAGGCTAGTGCGCTTCAAGTTGGCTAAAGAGAGTAACCAGACTACTCACATGAGGCAAGTGCGCTTCAAATTGGCTAAAGAGAGTAACCAGACTGCGCACTTGCCTTCGGGATACTGAGATCCCTTCTCCTTTCAGATACCCGCACTCCGTTCCAACGGCTAACGGACACCAGCGAGGCTGTCTATTTTCTGTGTGAAAAAGTAATACCCTGTCCTTTAGTTCTGTAAAAAACAGCAATACGGGTACTGCAAAGGTGATTTTGGGGAGCAGTTGCCCAGTCATTCGCTTTACATTGTGCTC
>Ga0065721_10048909_pt1 | contig 62075 bp, 56 predicted proteins | sample Mesricmetagenome_FD_59108 | JGI IMG/M metagenome (GOLD analysis project Ga0065721, IMG submission 59108) | Mesophilic microbial community from rice straw/compost enrichment Sample: eDNA_1 v2 (version 2) | ecosystem: Engineered > Solid waste > Grass > Composting > Bioreactor | place: USA: Davis... | reverse complement strand
CTGGCTCGCGAGCCAGTCCAAACGCAGCGAGGCCGCCGTCGCCTGAACGTGGCGGTTGCCGGCTGCCTGGATGGCATTCGTCTCCGGGCGGCCGGCAATGCGGCAAAGCCATCCACACCTACTACGAGCATGAAAGCCTTTATCGCACTTTGGATCGCACGTCGGCTTGGAATCCGCGCCCGGGATTTGCGTCGGGCACTGCGGGACCACCAACGACACGAGCACGCGAAAATTCTCGAGTTCGAACATCGCTCACGCGGCCTTCGCCTCTACGCCGCATGGATTCGGAACACGCCAGCACCCGGACACCGCGTGAACAAAACACGTCCGCCTTTACCGAATGTAACCGAAGGGACCTTCCACGCCCCGGAGAAGATCGCCGCATAGCGGGCCAACGCCGTCGATCATCCATTCCACCTCATTTCGAAGACATGAAATCCATCGATCCATCACAAAATCCCAAGGTCGATCGCCGCATCCGCGAGTTCCTCGGAGCACTGAACTCCAGCGGCGGCAAGCCCATCGAAACTCTCACTCCCGCCGAGGCCCGTAAGGTGCTCGTAGACGCACAGGCCTCCGTCCCGCTGGATCTGCCTCCCTGCGCCATCGAGGAGAAAACGATTACGCAGGACGGGCTGGACGTGAAACTTCACATCGTTCGGCCCTTGGGAAGCGATGCCGTGCGGCCAGCGTTCATCTTCGTCCACGGCGGCGGATGGATTCTTGGCGACTTCACCACACACGAACGCTTTGTGCGCGATCTGGTCGTCGATAGCGGATTTTCCGCGATCTTTGTCAACTACACGCCGTCGCCGGAGGCGCAGTATCCGACGGCGATACACGAAATTCACGCCGCTGCAAGGTGGGTGGCAGCCCACGGCGAAGAGATCCGTGTCGACGGAAAGCGGCTGGCCATTGTCGGCAACAGCGTCGGCGGCAATATGACGGCTGCCGTGACGCTGCTCGCCAGGGACAAAGGCGGTCCGGAGTTTAAATGCCAGGTGCTGTTCTGGCCGGTCACAGACGCCAGTTTCGAGACGGATTCCTATCTCGAGTTCGCAGACGGCTACTTTCTCTCCCGGGCGATGATGGAGTGGTTTTGGAACGCCTACGCGCCGGATCCCGCGCAGCGCGACGAGATCTACGCTTCGCCGCTCCGCGCAGATCCTGAGCAGTTGAAAGGACTGCCTCCCGCATTGGTCCAGGTAGCTGGGAATGACGTCCTGCGGGATGAGGGGCTCGCTTATGCCCGAAAGCTTGATGCCGCCGGCGTGGATGTCACCTCGGTTCGATACGAGAGCCTCATTCACGACTACGGCCTTTTGAACGCGATCAGTCAGGTTCCGGCCGTGCGCGATGCGCTGCATCAAGCCGCGGAGATGCTGAAGAAGCACCTCCGATAACTCTCACCTCGGTGGAAATCATGAATCAGCAACGACTTTTGCTCTCCGGATTCGGCATTACCTCGAAGGCGGCAGATGTCATCCAGGGAATCGATTTGACCGGGCGCACTGCGATCGTCACCGGAGGTTATTCCGGCCTTGGACGGGAAACCGTCCGGATTCTGCTTGCCGCCGGGGCTCGCGTGATCGTGCCGTCGCGTGATGTGCCGCGGGCTCGCCATGCAATGGCATCGATTCCTGGCGCGGAAGTCGAGCCGATGGATTTACTTGAGCCCGACTCCATCGATGCCTTCGCCTCGCGCTTTGTTTCCAGCGGCGCTCCGCTGCATCTGCTGATCAATAGTGCCGGCATCATGGCGTGCCCGCTTATGCGGGATGCACGTGGATTCGAGTATCAGTTTGCGACCAATCACCTCGGGCACTTTCAACTGACGGAAAGGTTGACGCCGGCCTTGGTTGCCGCCCGAGGCGCACGAGTGATCTCCGTGTCCTCGCGAGGACACTGGATCTCGCCGGTCGACGTCGAGGATCCAAACTTCAAACATCGCGCCTACGATCCCTGGCTGGCCTACGGACAGTCGAAGACGGCGAACATCCTCTTCGCCACCGAACTCGATCGCCGAAGCGCGTCCGATGGCATTCGTGCTTTCTCGCTCCATCCGGGCGCCATCGTTGAAACCGGTCTCGCGAAATACATGACGAGAGATCAGATCCGCGCGGCCGGCGGATACGATGAGAGGGATCGACCGGTGGTCGCCCCTTCCAGGGGATTGAAATCCGTCGAACAAGGTGCCGCGACCATTGTGTGGTGTGCAGTGAGTCCGAGCCTCGATGGACTTGGCGGCCTTTATTGCGAGGACAACGACGTCGCATCGATCAGTGAGGAAGGCACCGGCGACTCGGCTCCGTCCGTCGATGCCACGAGTGGCGGTGGAGTCAAACCATACGCCATCGATCCGGGTAACGCTCGGCGGCTGTGGGAACTCAGCAGTCGGCTTCTCAATCTCAATTCGTGAACCCGTATGAAAGACCAAGTCCCTCTCGAGACGAAAGGAATCGGCAAAGATCTTCTTGGTTCGAGTTCCACACATGCGGGCTTCCGCGGCGACGTGACAAGCAAGACGTCGTGTCGATGCGCGTGCTGCTCGAACACCTGTCTTCGAAGGAAGAGCCGTCTCTCTCCCTCCACTTCGTATCCCCCGGCAGCTCCTGGCGAACTCTCTGCGGCTGCCTGAAAGCGACTCACAGCCACCACTCAAACACACGACAAGAACATGAAAACACAACAAGAGCACCAATCAAACAGACGCGAGTCGGGATCCCAGCTTCCGACTCAAACAGACGAGAAAAAGCTAACGCTGGACCGGCGCGAAATTGCGGAAGGCCTCGCTGAAAAGCCCGGACACGACGAGCTAGTTCCCTCGCGTTATTCGCTGCAGGTCGGAGAGATCGAAGTGCTCGTAATCAGCGACGGCGTGCTGCCGCTGCCGACGGCGATGTTGGGAACCAACGTCGATCCCGCCGTCCGAGACGCCTGGCTGGACGAGCAATTCCTATCACCTGGAACGACCGACTGGCCGCTAAACGCGGTCGTGGTGCGGAGCGGCGGACAGACTGTTCTCATCGACGCCGGGCTGGGGGGTGACCCGAACTTGGATCTGCAGAGGGCAGGGAGGTTGAATTTACGACTCGAAGCCGCTGGCATCGATCTCGCATCCGTGACGGACGTTGTGCTTACGCATCTGCACATGGACCACATCGGCGGGCTGCTTGTCGACGGCGTGAAGGATCGCCTGCGCCCGAACGTGCGTATCCACGTTGCGGCCGCAGAAGTCGCTTTTTGGCAGTCGCCGGATTTCTCGCGCACCGCAATGCCAGAGGGCTTTCCGGATGCGCTCCGATCGACCGCGAAGCGGTTTCTGAATGAATACCGCAACCAATTGAAGCAGTTCGACGACGAGTCTGAGGTGGCACCAGGGGTCGTAGCCTGTCGCACGGGCGGTCATACTCCCGGCCATAGCATTGTTCGCCTGTCGTCTGGAGGTGAGCGACTGACGTTCGCGGGCGACGCTGTATTCACGGTTGGATTTGATCAACCCGATTGGCACAACGGATTCGAACACGACCCAGAGGAGGCGGCACGCGTCCGGATGCGTCTGTTCAAGGAGTTGGCCTCAACCGGCGAAGCGCTGGTGGCCACTCACCTCTCGTTTCCATCGGTCTGCCACGTTGCGGAAACCGATGATGGCTTTCGCTGGGTTCCGGCTGTCTGGGGGCACTGACACATGAAAACTCTGACTGACAAAGTCGCCCTCGTGACGGGTGCATCAAAGGGTATCGGTGCCGGAATCGCCAAAGCTCTCGCGGAAGCAGGCGCCGCGGTTGTCGTGAACTACGCGTCCGACGAGGTTGGCGCGGAACGCGTGGTCGCGGAAATCATCGAAGCCGGTGGCCGTGCTCTCGCCATCCAGGCGAGTGTCAATCAGCCCGAGGATGTCGAGCGGCTATTCGGCGAATCGAAAAAGGCCTTTAACCGCCTCGACATCCTCGTCAACAACGCGGGCGTCTTCAAATTCGGCCCATTCGAGGAAATCACGCCGACGGAGTTCCACCGCGAGTTCTCGATCAACGTGCTCGGCCCCATTCTCACACTTCAACAGGCCATTCGGCAGTTTGGCTTCGAGGGTGGGACCGTAATCAATATCAGCTCCATTGTCGGATCTCACTCGCAGCCGAACGCGCTGCTCTATTCCTCCACCAAGGCCGCTCTTGGGAACCTCACGCAGGGGCTCGCCGCGGAGTTGGGCTCCCGGAGGATCCGCGTCAACGCGATCGCTCCGGGTTACACACGAAGCGAGGGCACCGAAGCGGAGGGACTCTACAGTGAAGAAAGCCTCAAGCACTACGCGGCGATCACCCCGATCGGCCGGCTGGGCGATCCGGCGGACATCGCCGCCGCTGCGGTGTTCCTGGCGTCCAGCGCCTCTCACTGGATCACCGGAGAAACCATCCGCGTCGCTGGCGGCGCTCGCTGAAGTCAAGGACGCGCGCACGCACTGCATCCATCCGAGAATTCAACGAATCAGACCGCCATGCCCACCATTGAATTCATTGAGGGAAAAAGGGCGACGCCGGTGGACTGCGTCGAGAAGACACAAACGCTTCTCGACGCGTCACTCGCCGCGGGACTGCCTCATTTCCATGCGTGCGACGGACAGGCACGCTGCTCGACATGCCGTGTCCTCGTCATTGATGGGTTGGAATCCTTCGGTCCGCGTTCAGCGAAGGAGGCGGACCTGGCCTCGCAGCGCCACTGGCCCGACAGCGTTCGGCTTGCCTGCCAAAGCTGTCCGTTTGGTCCGGCGAAAGTTCGCCGACTTGTGCACGACTTTATCGACGCCGATCTTGCGAATCACCAGGCCGACGGTTGGCCGGCGGCGGAAGAGAAAAAAATCGGCGTTCTATTTTGCGACATCAGCGGGTTTACGACGATCGCGGAGAATCAACTCCCCTACGACATCGTCCATTCCCTCAACCGCTTCTTCAAGCAGCTCGGAGACCCCATCTACGCCAGTAACGGAGTCATCAATAAATACCTCGGAGACGGGATGCTGGCCCTCTTCGGCCTCGACAACGCATCGCACGAGGAATGCGCGCGTCGTGCCGTGCGTGCCAGCCTGCGAATGCTCGACGCCGCAGAACATCTCAATGCCTATCTGCAAAAGCATTTCGGCTTCTCTTTCGAGCCACGGATTGGCCTCCATTACGGCTCTGTGATCGTCGGGCAGGTCGGGCATCCCGACAAAATCGATTTCACCGTGATCGGTGATCCGGTGAACACGGCCAGTCGGATCGAAACACTGAACAAGAACCACGGCACTCGCTTGCTTGCATCGGAGGATCTGATCGCCCCAATTCTCCCCTCGCTGGAAGTGGGCCGAAGGTTCGAGACTCGGATTCGAGGACGCCACGAAAGCGTGCGCTTGGTCGAGGTCCTCGGCCTGCTCGAGCGCGATCCCATTTTCCTCGTCCAGTCCACATACGAAATCATCGCACCCAAGGCCGAAGCTTTCGCCGCGGATTTCTACGAATGTCTGTTTGCAAGGCATCCCGAGATCGAGCCGCTCTTTGCCCGCACCGAGAGGGCCACCATGCAGCTCATGCTCATGCGGATGATCGGAGTTGCCGTGCGCGGTCTGCACAATCTCCCGGAAGTCCTACCCGGTCTTCGAGACCTTGGAATGCGTCACGCGGGTTACGGGGTTCGACCCGCACATTTCGACTTCGCAGAAGATGCACTTCTCCACGCGCTCGCCTTGCACCTCGGCGCCGCGTTTTCGCCCGAGGCACAACAAGGGTGGCGGGACGTTTTCGCCCTGCTTCGCCGCACCATGCTCAGCAGTTTCCCGCCAATGCCGCAATCAGCGGAAAGCTCCAACGAAAGTCCAATTCAGCAGTGCGCAGCATGATGACGAGAATATGTGTTTACGCGGGCTCCAGCTTCGGAGCGTCCGAGGAATATGCCAAGGCGGCTTCCGCGTTCGGAGTGGTCTGTGCGCAGCGGGGCCTCGGCATCATTTACGGCGGCGGAAGCGTAGGGCTGATGGGGATTCTCGCCGACTCCGCGCTCGACGCGGGAGGGGAAGTCATCGGAGTGATTCCTCGTTCAATGATCGCAGAGGAACGAGCGCATCATGGCCTGACGGAACTCATCGCGGTGGAATCGATGCACGAGCGCAAACGTTGTATGGCTGACCTCGCCGACGCATTCGTTGCGCTTCCCGGAGGCATCGGGACCATCGAGGAAGTTATCGAAATCTTTACCTGGCTGCAGCTCGGTCTGCATCTCAAGCCGGTCGGCCTTCTCAATACCAGCGGCTTCTACGATCTTCTCCTGCGCTTCCTGGAGCATATGCGGGACGAGCAGTTTTTAACTCCGGCGCATCACGCGATGCTTGCTGTGGAGAGTGTCCCAGATCGCCTGCTCGAACGCCTTGCCTCCACACGGCACGTCTCAATTCCGAAGCCCATCCATTCCACCTCATACGGTCTCGACCGGAGCTCCTAAACCTCCAAACACCAACTATGAAAACGACAGTTATCCATCTCGACGATCGCACCCGCGGCACGCTCCGCCACGCCGCAAGTTACTTCCGTTCTTGTCGTGTCGCCGTCGTGTTCACGTGTGCAATGGGGATTTTTATTTCCTCACTCTCCGCCGCGGTCGGGGAACCGGTCGTTGTCACGAATCTGATGACCAAAGATCTAGTAAGCGTGCCAGGCAAGGAGGTCACCATGATCACCGTGGACTATGCACCCGGCGCCGCTGATCCGGTGCATCGTCATAATGCCAGCGCCTTTGTTTACGTCCTGGAGGGATCAATCGAGATGCAGATGAAGGGAGGAAAGAAGGCATTACTCCATCCGGGCGACACGTTCTTCGAGGATCCCCACGGAGTCCACCTCGTCGGACGAAATGCCAGCCGCACGAAGCCGGCGAAATTTCTCGTCGTCCTCATCAAGGAAAAGGACGCGCCGATCCTTATCCCGACAGACGAGTAGGGCCACGCACTGGCCTCGTTTTCGCACGACGTCCTCAAGCCGCCATGAAAACAATCTCCATGCTCGACGGTCCGTCCGGCGATCGGAACTGCCTTCGTCATATGTTCCGCTTTTGGCGAATGATCCGAAGAGGAAAGTAGCGAACTCGCCGAGTAAAGGTGGCTGGATTGCCATCGTGGAATCGAAGGAGGTTGTCGATTTTGGCATGGCAAAATCTTTGGCCGATGAACTCAAAGGAATCATTGCCATAATCCAGGTCTCCGATGCGACGGGCGAGGTGGGCTATCTGTCGTATGCGCAAGAGAGCGCTTCTTTTGCGGAAATCCGGAGTTGGCGTGGAGGGATGGGAAGGGAAAGATGCGCAGCGTGAGTGAGCATGCGACTTCACTGGTCCCCGATGTTCCGGAGTCACCGTGTGTGGCGGTCGATGTCGATCGGGTTCGGGAGAATATTCAGGCGATGCAGCGCCGCGCGGACGAATGCGGTGTGGACCTGTGGCCGCACGTCAAGACGCACAAAATTCCCGAGATTGCGCGCTGGCAGCTCGAGGCGGGGGCCGCGGGATTGACGTGCGCGAAGATTTCGGAAGCGGAGGTTCTGCTCGCAAGCGGAGCGAAGCGGATGTTTCTGGCGTTCGGACTCGTGGACGAGCGACTTGCGCCGCGATTGCGCAGAATCGCGGATTCGCTCGACGAATTGCGGCTCGCGGTGACCGGCGGCGCCATGTTGAATGCGATCGAAAGGGTGGTTGCTTCCGCGGGGCTGGCGGAGATGCCGGTGATGCTGGCGGTCGACACGGGACTCGATCGTGAGGGGGTGCGCTCGCCGGAGGAGGGGGCCGCTGTGGCAAAGGAGATTGCTGCCTCGCGGACATTGAGGCTTGCGGGACTCTATACGCACGAGGGGATGGCCTACGGGGAATCCGACGCCACCATGATTGCGCAGCGGGCGTTTGAGCGGATTGACGCCGTGCGCCGTGCGATTGACCCGCAACTGCCGGTGTGGCCGGGCTGCAGCGTCACGGCGCGGGACGTCGCATCGCTGTCGGGAGTGGGGGCGATCCGGCCCGGCACCTATGTTTTTGGAGATCTGCTTCTCGCGCAGGCGACCGGCTCGACGGCTTCGTGGGCGGCGAAGGTGATTTCCACCGTGGTCGATCGTCCGCGGCCGGGGCTCGCGTTGATTGATGCGGGATCGAAAACGCTGGCTCTAGACCGGACGCGGGATGGCATTCACGCGCGCAGTGCGGATGGACGGGATCTCGAAGTCTTTCGTTGCAGCGAGGAGCACGGCTTCCTTCGCGGAGAGGATGTCGATCGGCTGGAGGTGGGGGAGCGGCTGGCGTTGATTCCCGCTCATATCTGCCCAGTGATCAATCTCGCATCGAAGGTGGCTTTTGTGCGCGAAGGCCGTTTCGAGCGCTGGGTGGAGGTTGCCGCCCGCGGGTGCGTGGTCTGAAAACAAAAAACGCGGCGTCCCTCGTGGAGACGCCGCGCTTTTGGGAACGGGAATTTTACCAGAAGATGAAGTAGAGCGTGATCGTCGCGATGACGACCGCGAAGCCCGCGAGCTTCGCGATGGGGGACGACTCGAGGGGGATCTCCTTGTTTTCCGGCATCTCGACGGGGCGCTCCATCGGGGTGACGATCGTCGCGATCGCGCTCGCGATGAGCACGATGAAGAAGCAGATCGCCATGCGGTCGAGGAAGGAAATCTCGGGGGCGAACCACCAACCCTTCGCGACGATCCACGGACCGAGCACCCATTTGATCAAGCCGTAGAAGACGACGTTGAGCACGATGCCCATGACGCCGACGTAGCGCGGGGCACGTGGCACGAAGAAGCCGACGAGGAAGACGGCGAGAATGCCGGGCGACATGAAGCCCTGGAACTCCTGGATGAAGTTGAAGATGCCGCCGAGGTTCGGATTGCTAAGGAGCGGCGCGGTGAGCGCGGCGATCAGCACGAAGATGACGACGAACACGCGGCCGGCGACGACCAGTTTGCGTTGGTCCTTCTCGCCTGTGGCCTTCTGGTAGAGGTCCATCGTGGCGATCGTGGATGCGGAGTTGAGCATCGAGGCGAGCGAGCTGACGACCGCGCCGAATAGGGCGGCGATGACGAACCACGAGATCATCGGGTGCGGTTTGATGAGCTCGCGGACGAGGACAGGGAATGCCTTGTCGTAGTCGTATTGACCGGAGGCGTTCATCAAGTGCTCGCTGAACAGGTTGAACGCGAGGATGCCCGGGATGACCACCACGAAGGGGATAATGAGCTTGAGGAAGGCGGCGAAGACGATGCCTCGCTGGCCTTCGGCGAGGGACTTCGAGCCGAGTGTGCGCTGGACGATGTATTGGTTCAGACCCCAGTAGAAGAAGTTTGGAATCCAGAGACCGACGAGCAGCGCGGTCCAGGGTAGCTGACTGTCCTCCTTCGGCCGAACCATGTGAAGTTTGCCGCCGGAGAGGTTCTCGCCGTTGCGGACCACGGCCTCACCGTTCTTGCCGTCATTGAGGAGAAGGAGACGCTCCCAGGCGTTGGCCTGTGCGAGGTCCTCCACAGTGGCCTCGGAGTTTTGAACCTTGGTCGCGATCAGATCCTCCGGCGACTTCTCTGCAAGCGCGCCGAACGCAAACCACATGACCAGTGCGCCGCCGATGATGAGACCGGAACCCCAGACGAGGTCTGTCCATGCGCAGGCCTTCAGTCCACCGATGAAGACATACACTGCGGCGAAGATGGCAATGATCCAGCCGGCCGCGGTGAGATTGCTGAGAACGGGAACCGTGTTGTAATACTCCGACACGAACTTGGCGCCGGAGAAAATGACGGTCGCCGTAGGAACGAGAACCAGAATGGCGATGGTTAGAATCGCCATCGCGAGGCGGGCCACGACGCCGAAGCGATACTCGAGGAATTCCGGAATCGTGTAGATGCCGGCGCGAAGAAAGCGCGGGAGGAACCAGAATGCGACGCCGATGAGTGTGATCGCAGCCATCCATTCGTAGGACGCGATCGCCATGCCCAGCCAGTTCGCAGCGGAGCCGGACATGCCCACGAACTGCTCGGTCGAGATGTTTGCGGCGATCAGCGAAAAGCCGACCAGCCACCAGGTGAGACCGCGTCCCGCGAGGAAGTAGCCTGACGCCCCCGCCTCGGCAGCGTCGGATTCATCACGGCTTTGCCAGATGCCGAAACCGATGACGGTAATGATGGCGACGAAGAACAGGGTGATTTCTATGACGTTCATGAAGCAGGGATGTAGGGGTCGTGCGAGCAGGAGGGAGGCTCGCTGCAAATCTTTGGGGAGGATTGGCGGGCAGATTCTTGAGGTTTGCCGTGGAAATTCGCAATCGGAAAAAGACGGGGGACTTGCGGCGGGGCAATGCGACCTCAACGCGTTCCGGGTCCGGGTTCACCAATGGCGGCGCGGAGCTGTGCGGGGTGCTTCTTCCAGTAATCGACCAGGCGCTCGAGCTTCTCGAGGGTCTCGGGGCTGACGTGGTGCTCGATGCCCTCCACGTCGCGCGAAACCACGGTGCGGTCGAGCCCGAGCAGACCGAGGAATTCCGTGAGCAGCACGTGCCGGATCTGGATGCGTCGCGCGACCTCTGCACCACGATCGGTAAGCGTGATGCCGCGGTATTTTTCGTAGACGAGGTATCCATCGCGACTGAGGCGCTGGATCATGATCGACACGGTCGGCCGCGTGATCGCGAGGAGGTCCGCGATGTCGGACACGCGTGCATAGCCCTTCGTTTCGATGAGCTCGTGGATGCGCTCGAGGTAGTCCTCGGCGCTGACAGTGAGAGGCTTCCTGTTCCCGGGCACGAGCTGCAGGCTATTCCGTCGGAGTTGCGCGGGGCAATCGCGAAGGCCCTGCCGGCGTGCCGAGGGGACGCGCGGCCTTGCCGGCGACGAACGACGGGAGCCCTTCCGCCCGAAGCGCCGATGCTGTGCGGGCCGCGAATGCGTCAGATGGCGCGATCTCGGGGAGCAGTCGGAGCATTTCCGTGCTGACGGCATCGAGATCATCGCGAATGTCGGGGACAATGCGTCGCGGCGCGAGCGCTGGCAACGGGGCGCCACGTTGCCATTTCCGGATCAGAAAGCCTTGGAGCGCGCGAGATGCCTCGAGCTGGGCTTCAAAGAAATTCAGAACCACGGGCTCCGAAACACCGATCGTGCGTCCGCGCTCGACGAGATTCTGGAGGAGGGCGGCCTCTCGCTTCGGATCGTGGACGGGGAGGCTGTCCTGGTATTTCCGCCAGGCGACCTCGCGCGCGAGCTCAAGGCGTTTCGAGATCAGCTCCATCATCCGCACCTGCGCGGGAGTGGGTTCGAACGTGGTGCGGCGCGGAGACGCGCAGGAGAGCAGGAGGGCGAACGGCAGAAGAAGGAGGGCGAAGCGCATGCGCCGGGAGTTTCGGCCGGAACGTCACACCGATGCACGCGGAAATCGCGGGAGAATGCGATTGGCTCCCGCCTCGCCGCGGGGTAGAGCTTTCGCCATGCACGTCCCCCGGTTTCTGCTTCCCGTCGCGGCAATTCTTCTCTCCGGTTGTGCGACGACCCGCGAGGTCCCACCGCCGCCGCCGTATGTCGCAACGTTGAAAACGATGGGGGTGGCTCCGACGACGATGAAGCGCATCGAGGCCGCGCGCGTGCTCACCTTTGCCGACGTGCTCGAGCTCGTGAAGAAGGGCGTCCCAGGTGACAAGATCGTCGCCTACATGAAGGCGACCCGCGCGCCGTATGCGTATTCGCAGGAGCAGGTCAATGCTCTGGTCGACGCCGGTGCCGACAGCACCTTGGTGAACTATGTCGGGCGCGCGGCGGGCGATCTGATGATCGATTCCCAGAACGAGCCGCAGCAGCAGCGGATCCTGCGTGACGCGAAATGGCAGCGTAAACTGTGGAACGACCCGTATTTCGCGGACGAGGAATTTTGGGGGCCGCCGCCCTTCGGATTCGGCTGGCCCGCGATCTGGTATTAGGCGAGGCCTAGCGTCGCAGCGGCCGGCCGGGCGTGCCGGAAACCGGAAAGCGTCGCGTCGAATTCCCGTGCGAGCGCGAGGTATTTGAACTGCGTGCCCATCGTCTCGGGGTGGAGCAGCGTCTTGATCTCCCGAAGCGTCGCATCGCGTGCGGGCGAGGGAGGCTGGCGCTCGAGGTCCAGGAGCAGTCCCGAGCCGGCTCCAACGAGGAAGTGGTATTGATCGGTGAAACCGGCGAGGCGCAACCCGGCGCCGATGGCGGTTTCCGCGAGTGCCGTGAAATCGACATGCGCCGTGATGTCCTTCGTGCCCGGAGACTCCAGCGGATCGTCGTCGCGGCGGTTCGCCCGGTAGCACGACAGGGTTCCAGCCGTGCGCCAGGGCGCGTGCAGGACATCGCGGGGGAACCCGTAGTCAATGACGAGCGCGACTCCCCGCACGAGGTGGGATGCAATGTCGCGGATCCATTCTGCCGCGCCCGGACGGATCTCCGCGAGGTAGCCGACCGGGACTTCCCCCGGGAGAGTGTCGGGAATATCCGCTGCGGGCAGATCGTCGAAGTTCAGCGAACCATCGCGCACGGTCACGTGGCGTTCGAGCCAGCCGTTCTCCGCCCGAACGAAGAGCCGCACCGGCAGGGCATCAACGTATTCGTTGGACAAGTGCACACCGGTGAACGGCTGCTCCAGCGCGGGCGACCACTCGATGTGGCCGGCAAATTGCGCGAGGGTTTCCGCCTGGCGGGCGCGCAGGTGGGGGAATGGCTCCACGAGGGTGAAGACGGCGGCGTCGAGGCACGCCGGATGGTCCGTTTTCAAGGCCGCCAGGACATCGGCGGCAAGGCGGCCGTCGTTGGCGCCGTGTTCGACGATGTCAAACCGCCGTGGACGGCCCAGCAGTTCCCAGACCTCCGCGCATTGAGCGGCGAGGACGCGTCCGAAGGTGGCGCCGACGCTGACGCTTGTGTGAAAATCCCCGTCGCGTCCAATGCGCGCCCGATCCGCCGCATAGTAACCATGGCGCGCATCGAAGAGCGCGCGTTCCATGTATCGGTCGAATCGAAGAGCTCCGCCGGTGGCGATCTCCCGGCAAAGCTCGCGGGCGAGTGGCGTCACTCGGTCGTGATTTCCTGGGCCCGGATGTTGAACGTGCCGTCGTCCCCGCGGTCGACCGAGGTGATGCGGAACGGGCGCTGCCCGTTGCGGGAGACGGCGGTGCCTTCCGCGGGCGGGCGGCTTCCCGCAGGGAATTCGACGATGATGCGCGTCGAGGAGCTGTCTCCCCCGCGAGGGCGCAGCACTGCGCTTCTCTGGCCGGAGGCCGTGACGATAAATTCACCCTGGAGGTAGATGGTTTCCGCAGTCGGTCCCGAAATCGCACGGGCATCTCGATGATTCACGAGCCTGCCGCGCGGCATCCGGCCGGGGCTGTAGGTCTGCCAGCTTCCCGAGGCCGTGTTCGTGATGGCCGGGGCCGGCTGGTTTTGCATGAAGGGCTTGAGCGGAACCTCCGGAGTCGGGGCAGGCGTGGCCGCTGCGACGGCGGTCGACGGGGTTGGAGCCGGGGCATTGACCGGCAGGGCCGGACGCACCTCGGGTTCGACAGTCGCTTCGGCAACCGCAGGTGTGGGCGTTGGCGCCGCGGGAGTGGGTTCCGGCGGAGTGGTTTCGGCGACCGCGGGTGCCGGCGGAGCTCCGCCCTCGGGCGGGAGTGCAGGCTGGATGCGCACCAGTTGCGAAGGGGCTTCGGCGGCGTTGTCGGAATCGGGACGTCCGAGCTTCCGACGGTAGGTTGCATAGCGGGCGTCGGCTTCGGACTGTTTAGTCTTCGAGAGGATGGGAAGCCCGGCCTCGACGTTGAGAGTCTGCGGAGGTTCGAGGTCGAACGATCCCGGCCCGTTCGCGACGGCGTAGCCCGGATAACTGATCGGCACGACGGTGAACTTCAGCCGTCCGTCGTCGAGCCGGTGGATTCCAATGATCGCCGCGAGATCGCGCGCACGCCGGCCGCCCTCGAGCACGATGGGCTGTCCGGTGAGAAGGTTGCGGTGAACGACGGGAACCACCTTGGGATCCGCCGTGAAGACATGCTCGATGAGCACCTGCGGCTGTTTGGAGTCCTGCGCCACCGCGACAATGCCGGACGTGAAGAAATCATCGGAGGTGAGCTCGTAGGAGTCGAGAATTTCGAAGTTGCCGATGACGTAGGGGACAAGGCCTCGGACGCCGTCGTAGTTCCGGATGTAGTCGCGAAGCAGGCGCGAGCTTTCCTTTTCGAGTTCGCGCTTGTTCAGCGAACCATAGCGCTCGAGCAGCCGGTTTGCGTCGAGGAATTCGCCCTTCGGAGCGGCGGTATCGATGAAGCGTTTGGGGGGCTCGAGCTTCTTGAACTTGTGGAGCACCGAGTAGCTCAACGGCTCCTCCGGATGGCCGAAGATGTAGATGCTGCCCATCCAGCAAAGCGCCACGAGGCCGACGAGGAGGATGATGAAAATGGTCCAGCCAATCAGACCGCCGTCGGAGCGGGGCGCGTCTTCGTCGTCGCGGGGGAATTCGCGGCGGCCTGGTCGCCGGCGTTCCCGTCTCGAAAAGAGATCGGACATCTAGTCTCCGGCCGGCTCGAAGGAGGTTCCGCAGCCGCAGCTGCGCGCCGCCTTCGGATTCAAGATGCGAAATCCAGCGCCGGCGAGATCGTCGGCGTAATCGAGCGTGCAACCGTCGAGATAACGAAGGCTTCCGCCATCGACGAACACACGTGCGTCCGGTTCGCCACAGATCGAGTCCCCTTCCTGGCGATCGGCGATCTCCATGCCGTATTCGAGCCCGGCGCATCCGCCCTTGTGGACGGAGAGGCGAAGCCCGTGGTCGCCGGAGAGTCCGCGGCCGGCCAGGAGGCTTCGCAGTTGTTCCGCGGCGCTTTCGGTTATATGGAGCATGTAGCAGTTTTATGGGTGGTCATGCGCGAAGTCAAATGATGCGAATGGACGGACGTCCGCATTTCCGCCGGTGCGCGAAATCCAGGATGACCCGCTGAGATGGGGCGCATCCGTCTTCTCCCCGACGAGGTGGCCAGCCAGGTTGCGGCCGGCGAGGTCGTCGAGCGTCCCGCCTCGGTGCTCAAGGAACTCGTCGAAAACAGCCTGGATGCCGGAGCGACGCGCGTGGATGTGGAATACCACCGGGGCGGCGACAAGTTTCTCGCGGTGACCGACAATGGCTGCGGGATGGATCGCGAGGACGCGCTGCTCAGCCTCGAGCGGCACGCGACGAGCAAGATCCGGACGGGGCGCGACCTCTCGACGGTGGGGACGTTCGGCTTTCGGGGTGAGGCGGTGCCGAGTATCGCGAGCGTCTCGCGTTTCCGCATGGTGACCCGGGAGGCCGGTGCGATCGCGGGAACGGAAATCCTTGTCAATGGCGGCAGGATCGAGGCGGTGCGCGACAGCGGGGAGGCCGCGGGCACACGCATCGAGGTGCGCTCGCTCTTCTTCAATCTGCCGGCACGCCGGAAGTTTCTGCGGGGCGAACGCACCGAGGCCGCGCACATCGACCATCATTTTCAGGTGCTCGCACTCGCGCATCCGGGATTGCGATTTTCCCTCTCGCGCGACGGCAGGCAGGTGCACCTGCTGGCGCCGGCAGCGACGCTGGCGGCGCGCGCTCGCGACCTGCTGGGCGCGGATTTTTCCAGCCAGCTCATCGAGCTGGAGGAGTTCGAACACGCCGGCGTCACGCTTTACGGGTTGCTTGGGAAACCCGGCCACGGGCGCGGCGACCGCTCGGGGCAGTATGTGTTTGTGAATGGTCGTGCCGTGCATTCGCCTGCGATCTCGCAGCCGCTTCGCGAGGCCTACGGCACCGCGCTGCCACGGGGAATGCACCCGCCGGCGGTCCTGTTCCTGCGGATCGATCCGGAGCGGGTGGATTGCAATGTCCATCCCGCCAAGCGCGAGGTGCGATTCCGGGACCCCGCAGTCATCGGTGAGGCGGTGCGCCGCGCGGCGGAGAGCGTCCTTGCCGCTCCGAAAACCGTCGCCATTCCCGTGCCAGCACGCGTGTTTGCGGAACCCGCGGCGCCGGCACCGGTCGTTCACCCGCGGCACGAGGAATCCCGGGATCCCGCTCCCGCTCCGACGCCGTCTCCGGAGCCGGAGGAGATTTCCTCCATCCCGGCCGACATTCCGATTCCCGACCTTCGCCCGCCGGCGGAGGAGTCCGTCTCCCTGCCGATCGAGGACGAACCGGAGCCCACCTCGCCGACGGAATTTCGCTTCATCGGAGAACTTGGTGGGCGGTTTGTGTTGTTCGAGGACGAAGCCGGCCTTGTGCTGCTCGACGCGCGGGCCGCGCGCGAGCGCATTCTCTACGAGCAGTTGCTTCGGCGGATCGATCGCGAGGAAGTGGCGTCGCAACGGCTGCTCCTGCCCGCGGTCGTCGAACTCGCACCGCGGGATCTCGCGTGGGTGCGCGACCATGCGGATGTGCTCGCGCGCGCGGGCATTCTTGTCGAGCCGTTCGGTGCGGGAACGGTGAAGGTGGATGGCGTGCCGCCGATGCTCGCACACCGCGAGCCGGGGGAGGTGCTGCTTCGCGTGGCCGACGACTGCCGGGCGGGCGGTGCGGCATCCAGTGCGCGGGCGATCGAGGAGGCGGTCGCCAGATCCGTCTGCCGGGGCGCGGCGCTTCCCGGTGTGCCGCAGAATGCGGACGCGGCGGACGTTCTGCTCGGCGAACTCATGGCGTGCGAACTGCCTTACACGAGCCCCGCCGGACGTCCCACGATGATTCATTTCGCCCACAGCGAGCTTGAGCGAAAATTCGGTCGGTGATGTAGAACGCGGGTTCCTTTTGTGCTGGAATCCCGCGCCATGTTTCCCCGCCACTTCCGTGTTGAGAAAACCCTTCGATCGATCCTTTGTGGGCTGGCGTTCGCGACTTCAACCGCGAGCGCGGGGGAGGAAACATCGAGCACAACGTGGTCCGGCAATCTTTCGACCGGTTGGGACAGTCTCTACATGTTTCGCGGCGTCAACCAGCTTCCCGGGTTCGGAGGCTACGGCTCGAGCCTGTCGTGGACGAGTCTCACGCTCGTCTGGTCGCCCACGGAGGTCGACTCGCTGTCGATCGGCAAGTGGGCGGCGTTCGGGGTGGGCGATACCGACTACAAGGAGCTGGACGCCTACGCCGTTTACACACGCACACTGGGCGCGATTTCGCTGTCCCTCGGCTATGCGTTTTATGCGGTCCTCAACGAGCCGGGAGGCCTCTTCTCGCATGATCTGAACTTTGCCGCCGGCTACGAAGTGCGGTGGGGCACGGCGACGATTACTCCCGGTCTCCTCTACGCGTTCAATCTCGGTCCGCGACCGGGAGACGGCGGCTACGTCGAGCAGTTGTCGAGCTATCTGGAGTTCCGACTCGACGGGAACATTCCGCTGCCGGTGCGGGCGGTGTCCCTCACTCCATGGGCGACGGTCGGATTCAATTTCCGCCACAACGTGACCGGCCGGACGGATCCGCCGTCGCCGTTCGTGGGAGGGGATCACATCTCGCTCGGTGTCGCACTTCCCTTCGCTCTTCGCGAGTCGGTGAGCATCGCGCCCTACGTCGCAACCAGCTTCGAATGGAGCGACCTGGTCGATACGCGCCCGGTGACGTTCTGGGGGGGCACGTCGGTGACAGTGGCGTTTTGAGGCGGCGTCCGCGTCAGCGGGACTTCGAGAGAAAGATCGCACCCAGACGATACGTATCTCCGGCTTTGTCGATGACGATCACGCGGACCGCAACCTTGCGCGCAGGGGAGAAGCGAACCCGGGCGATCCAGCGTTCCCGACCGTGCGTCCGCGCCTTCCGGGAGTTCACCCATACCTTGACCTTGCGAATGCCATCGTCGCTTTTGGCGCTGCCTTCAACCCGTCCGCGCCCATTGCGTTCCGACCAGAGCCGCACGGAGGCGTCAATTTTCGGTCCTGGAAGGACGATAACATGGTCGAGGGACACCTTTCCGTTGTCCGAGTTTTGGAACTGAATGCGAGTGACTGGCGTGGTCGCGCGGAAACCGAGAGTTCCCTCCTTCCATTCATGGATTCTCCAGTTCGCAATGCCGGGGAGCGGAATGAGATGTCGGGCGCGTCGAAGAAGGGCGAGATCGTCGACCGTCACAGGATTGCCGTGATGATCGACAGATTCCCGGGTCCTTAGGAGCGCATTGGCGGAAACCTCCAGATTGGCGGTGAAAGGTGACCCCCAAAAGTCCGCGCCGCCGAACGAATAGCGGACCCGGTGGTAGACTCCGGGCTGTGTTGGCACATCGACAGAAATTTTGCCGAGGAGGCCGAAATATTCGCCATGCACCCCGGACAGATCACTGCCGACGAAGACCGGATCGCTTTTCTCGACGATTTGAACACCTCCCGTCCACGTTATCGGTTCTAGATTGCCAGGGATGGGATCGCCGAAGGAATCCCACATGACCGGCGGGAGGGGAAATCTCGCTGTGGCAAGAGCCACCGAGGCGAAAAATACGGTTGGCGTCACGATTCTGCGCCAGCGAAGCATGACTGCAATTGACGCGCAATCGGGTGGAATGGCAATGGCCATTTTGCCGAGGCAGGTGGGATGGACATTTGACCTGCGACATTTCACCCTCGCCGCGATGCTCCAGCGCGTTCTCGACCAGCTTCCGATTCTTCCTGTTTCGCACAACCCCGCCGTTTCGAAGCGCGTGCTTTTCGCGCGGGGCGAGGCGCCGAACATCACGCAGATCGCGCGCTCGACGTTTCCGCCGGGCGAAATCGCGCCAGGCCATTCGCATGCCGACATGTGGGAAGTGTTTATCTTCGAGTCGGGCGCGGGTGAGATCGCGATCGATGGGGAAACCCATCGCGTTGCCGGCGGCGCGGCGTTTCTCGTGCAGCCGGGTGAGACTCATGAGATTCGAAATACCGGGTCGGAACCGCTGGTCGTGACGGTGATCGGAATCGCGGAAGCCCGTTAGCCCGCATTGAAGAAAAGTCCCGTCCAGAGGGGTAAGACCTTTCGAGTGGAGAGGGCGGGCGCGATCAAGGGTGGCGATGCTTTTCCTTGCCGCCGGCGGAGAACGCCGGGAGACTCGCGTGAGAGAAAAACGTAGAAATGATCCTCGTTCTCGCGCTCACGCAAATGGCGTTTCTCGTCCTCGGAATCGTTTTCCTGAGGATTCTCGTGAACGCGACCACGGAGTCCCTGTCGCCGTCGCTGGTGTTGCTGAATGAGAATGCGGTCTGGTTGCTTGCAATTCCGCTCATCTGGGCCTTTCTCGCGGTTGCGCTGGGCGGGCGAAGCGGCGGACCGGTTGCGACGAAGGTAACTGGAGCGACCGGCGGTGCGATCGCGGTGCTGTGCTTCCTCTTTCTCGGCTCGGTCGCCTACCTGTTCACCCGGTAGGCCGTCACAGACCATCTGCCTGCGGGCTTTCGGCCTTGTGCGGGAGTGCCGGAATCGCTCACGTTCGGACCTTCGTGAAACGCCGGATTTCCTCCGAATCGGTATTGTCGGTTGCCGCGATCTTCGTGGGCGCGTTGGTGCTCGGGCTTGTCTTTTGGTCCGTGCGTGGAACAGACCCGATGTGGGCGATCATTTCGTTCGTGCTCGTTTACGATACGGATGCGCGTGCCGCCGCTGCTGCGGGATGGTCGCGGCTCGGACTCACGATTCTCGGCTCGGTCCTCGCGATGGGGGCGGTGTTTGGGTTCGGCCTGCACAAATGGACGCTGCCCGTGAGTCTCGCGGTCTCCGCGGCGCTGTGCGCGGGCTTCCTTCGGTCGCGTGCCGGATGGCGTGTCGTGCTCGTGACAGTGGCGCTGATCGTCGGCTCGTCGATCCTCCAGCCGGAACTCGGCCCCTACATTGCCGTGACGCGCTCGATCGAGGTGGCGTGCGGCAGCGCGCTTGCGATCGCTTTCTCGTGGATCGTCTCGCGTTGGAGCGCGCGAGACGCGGAGCAGTAGGCGGCCTGCTTCGGAATCAGCCCGCGAGGGCGGAGTCCCAATCCTTCCACACCGGCTCGATGCCCATGCGCGCCAGGCGTTGTGCCACTTCGGCGGCGCTCCGGTCGTCGGAAATCGCGAACTGCTCCGTGGCCGCCGCGCCCGGCTGGTCGCAGGCGACCTGGCGTCCGCGCACGGTGAGGTGCAGCTTTTCGGTGCCCTGCCCGGTGTAGCCGCCCGGTTCCGTGTGGCTTCCTGCGCTCATCATGGTTACGCCGACCTGCGCAAGGACGTCCCGCAAATCCGCGGGCTCACGCGTGCTGAGAACGATGCCGACGTGCGGGAAGGTGATTCGCAACGCGCAGATGAGCTGGATCAACTCGCGGTCGGGCAGGGGATGCCGCGGTTGGAATCCTCCTGCGGCGGGCTTGAGTCGCGGCAGGCTCACGGTGATCTGCGCCTTCCAGCAATGCTTGAGAACGTGGTCGAGATGCGTGGCGAGAGCCACGGCTTCGTCCCGCCAGTCCCACAGCCCGAAGAGCGCGCCGAGCCCGAGCCGGCGGAATCCCGCGGCGTAACCGCGCTCCGGACAGTCGAGTCGCCAGTCGAAATCCTTCTTCGGCCCATGCACGTGCATCTCGGCGTAGGTCGGGCGGTGATAGGTCTCCTGGTAGACCACAAGCCCCTCCCCGCCGGCGGCGACGAGGGGGATGTATTCCTCCGTTTCCATCGGTGCGACCTCAAGCGACACCGCCGGCACGATCTCGCGCACGCGGCGGATGCAGGCTTCGAGGTAGCCGTTCGAGACGAACTTCGGGTGCTCGCCGGCGACGAGGAGGAGATTGCGAAAGCCCTCCGCGGCGAGGTGGCGCGCCTCGACAAGCATCTGCTCCACATCGAGAGTCACGCGCAGGATTGCGTTCTCGCGTGAGAATCCGCAGTAGGCGCAGGAGTTGATGCATTCGTTCGAAAGATAGATCGGCGCAAACATCCGCATCGTCTTCCCGAAGAAGCGGCGGGTGATCGCGGCGGACTCCGCTGCCATCCGGTCGAGTTGCGCGTCGGACACCGGGTCGAGCAGCCGCCGGAAACGAAAGGCCAGCGGCGATGCGAGTGCGGTTTCAAATTGGGACGAGAACGCCATGCAAAGAATTTAAGACAGATTTGATGGAATTTCAGAATGGATGAAGCCGGCTTCGCATTGAATCCTGTTCTTCCCCTAAACTCTGCCACCATTGATGTCTGTCTTCGAAAAATCGTTATTCGCCGAATGGCTCGCCTGCGGAAGCGGCATCGAGTCCCTGATGGATGATCTCGGCCACGCGCTGGCCGAGGGAGGCGGATCGACAAAGATGCTCGGCGGAGGAAACCCTGCATTGATTCCCGCCGTCGAGGAATGCTGGCGCCAGCGGATCGCCGAGCTGCTCGGAGACGGCGACCGCTTCGACCGCATGCTCGGCGTCTATGATCCGCCGAAGGGCAACAGCCGGTTCATTCTCGCCCTCGCGGCATTTCTCCAGCGCGAGTTTGGCTGGAATGTCGGGGCCGAGCACATTGCGGTGACGGCCGGCGGGCAGACCGCGTTCTTTTATTTGTTCAACCTCCTCGCCGGCGAGTTTGCGGGCGGACGCCGCAAGCGCGTGTTGCTGCCGGTGGTGCCGGAATACATCGGCTATGCGAACCAGGGCGTCGGACCGGACCTGTTCCGCGGCGTCATGCCGGAGATCGAGCATCTCGGCGCGCATTCCTTTAAATATCGCGTCGACTTCTCGCGACTGGAGGTCGGCGGCGACATCGGGGCGATCTGCGCATCGCGTCCCACGAACCCCTCCGGCAACGTGCTCACCGACACCGAGGTCGCGCATCTCGACGCGCTCGCCCGCGACGCGAAGGTTCCGCTCATCCTCGACAACGCCTACGGCGCGCCATTCCCCGGCATTCTCTTCACCCACATCCAGCCGGTGTGGAATGAGAACATCATCCTCACCTTCAGCCTGTCGAAGCTCGGCCTGCCGGGCACCCGCACGGGCATCATCGTCGCACATCCGGACATCATCCGCTCCATCGCGTCGATGAACGCCATCGTCGGCCTTGCGAACGGAAATCTCGGCCAGGCGCTCGTCACGCCGCTGCTCGAGAGCGGGGAAATCCGCCGCCTCGTCTCCGACCACATCCGCCCCTATTACGAGCGCAAGGCGCGCAACGCCCGGCGCTGGGTGGCCGAGGCGTTCGACGACGCGATCGATTACCACGTCCACGCCAGCGAGGGGGCACTGTTTTTGTGGATCTGGTTCCGCGGAATGCCGGTGTCATCGGCGGAACTTTATCGCAGGCTGAAGGCGCGCGGCGTCCTCGTCGTGCCGGGCCACTATTTCGCCATCGGCTGCCCGGAGGTGGAGGAACACGCGTCGCGATGCATCCGCGTGAGCTTCGCGATGGAGGACGAGGTCGTCGAAGCCGGCATCCGCGCAATCGCCGACGAAGTCGCACGCATCTACGCAGGCGACTGAGCCAACCGGCTTCAGCACCACCCCCAGACTTACCTGTGGCCTGAACCATCTGAACGGCTGCGCAGATCCTCTAAACACTGCGCGAACTGTCTTCCGCCTGCATTGACGGATGTTCTCCGTTTCCTGAAGGAACAGAGCGGCGATTTGCGCTGAGGGGTGAAGGATCGGCTTTGCCGGGTTGGGCGGAGCTACGAGGAAGCGGGGGGCACCGTGATGCCCCATGTTGCGATGGCTTCGAGGTCGGTTTCGTTGATTGGCTGCTCCGGGAGCAGCGGCGCATCGCCTCTGAGGGACTGCCGGCGGATTTCGCCCCCCTGCCAGATGAAGGCGGTCTCGGAATGCGGGCCGACTTTTCGCGGATCGCTCCAGGTGTGGATGGAGAGCAGGGGGACGTTCGCCGCCGCGGCGAGATGCATCGGGCCGCTGTCCACGCTGATGACGGTCGCTGCCCGGCGGATGAGCCAGATCAGCTGGCGAAGGGTGGTGCGATTGGCGAGGTTGTGGGTATTGGCGGGGAGATTCGAAGGGGCGTTGCCGACGCCGGCGAGCACGACTGGCCGCGGGGATAGCATTTCGCACATTCGCCGGACGTGATCGGCGCTCAATGACTTGCCGGCTCCGCGGGCGAAGGGGTGGAGCAACACGAAGCCGGTGGTGTCGAATCCGGGAATCGGGTCGCCCGCGCCGATGTCAAATCGTGGGTGCTCCGGAATCGCGACACCGAGGAGAGGGAGGACCGCGAGGTAGCGATCCACGGCGTGCATGCGATCGTTCACCGCCGCGGTGGCGTGGTAGAAGCGTGCGGCGCCTTCGCGTGCGTCGCTGAGACCGATGCGGCGTCCGGCCCTCGAACAGGCTGCGACGAGGGCGCTGCGAAGCAGGCACTGGAGGTCGACGGCGACGGAGGGCTGGAGGTCGCGAAGACCGGCGAACCAGCCAACGGCCTTCGCCGTGCCGGTGACGCCCCGGAATTGTTCGCGGGGAAAGGGGATGCAGCGGGAGATGGCGGGATTTCCCTCGAGGATCGGCTGCCAGCGGGGGTCGACAACCCAGGCGAGCTTGGTGCCGGGCATTGCGTCGTGCAATGCGGCGGCGACGGGCAGCGCGTGCACGACATCGCCAAGGGAACCGGGCTTGATGAGAAGGAGCGTGGGAGGGACCGAGGTCCGAAGGTCGAGGGTCGAAGGTCGCGGCTCGTGGCCGCTCGGATGACTTTCGATTTTTGACATTCCGACTTTCGACGGGGCGCGCCGGGCGCCTAGCGCCCGATGGCGAGCCGTTCGGCAAGCTTGGGCGGCAGCCCGGCGGCGAGGATCGCGCTTTGTGCAGTGGCGAGATCGTATTCGATGCGGCGGAGTTCCACCTCGTTGGTGGTGGTGTCGTAGATGCAGTAGGCGGCGCGCCAGTCGCCATCGCGGGGCTGGCCGACGCTGCCGACGTTGATCAGGTATTTCTTGCCCTGCTGGAGGGAAAGGATGTCGAGCGGCATGCTGCGCACGCTGCCGTCACGAATGTAAGCCTTCGGCGAGTGGGTGTGCCCGATGAAGCAGAGGGCGGTGTGCTGGTAGCTGAAGCTCGCTGCGGCGTCGAGCTGGTTGAAGATGTAGTGCCACTTGTGCGGCGTATCGAGGGTGGCGTGGACGATCGTGAAGTCGCGCACCTGCCGCTGCAGGCGCAGCTCGCGCAGCCATTGCTTGTCCGCCTCGTCGAGCTGTTTGCGCGTCCACTGAATCGCCTCCTCGGCGAGGGGGTTGAATTCCTCGCGCTCCGAGATCATGGATGCCTGCTCGTCGTGGTTGCCCTTCACGACGGGGCAGCCCATGTCGCGGATGATGCCGAGGCACTCCCTGGGGTTGGCGTTGTAGCCGACGATGTCCCCGATGCAGACGTAATGAGTGCAGGCCTGGGCTCGCGCGTCGGTGAGGACCGACTCGAGGGCCTGGAGATTGGCGTGAATGTCGCCGAAGATTGCGAAGCGCATCGAAGAAAGGTTACTGGGCGTCGGGTTCTTTTATCCGCTGTTCCGGAGGGATTCCAAGCTTGTCCTCCAAACGTTTGATCGAGGCAATCACGGAAGGCGTCCGCTCGGATTCGCCGCGGTTGTAAAGATCGAGCAGTGCCTGGTAAGCCTCGCGCTCGCGACCCTCGCATTTTGCGAGTTCGTAGGCGGCCGCGCGGCGAAGGTAGGGAAGCGCCCCTGGGCAATCGGCGGCCTTCGCGTAGGCGTCGGCCGCGGCGCAGTGGTCTTCGAATTTGTCGACCAGGATGCGGGCAAGGGTGGCGTAGAGTTTCGAGCTCCGGGGGTTGTTGGCGATGCCGTCCTCGATGAACTTCCTGCCGAGTTCCCAATACTGCTTCTGGGCGCGTTTGCGGAGTGGCTCGCTGGGCTGCGTCTCGTCCTCAAGTGCGGCGACGGAGGCATTGTAGGCCATGTGCCACGCGGCCATGTCCCAATACGTCTCGGACTTCGGCTGGAGGGTGGTGATTGTGCTAAGGAGGTTGGCCATGCGACTCCATTGCTGGCCGGTCTCGCCGATAGGCGTCGTCCACGCGTCGTAGGCCTCGAGGAATAAATACGCGGCGATGAGTGAGCGGAAGCCGCTGAGCGAGGCGACGAAGCCCATCTGACCGAGCTGCTCGCGCAGGGAAAGATCGAGCTTCGTCGTGCGGAAGCCGGCGGCATTTTGCAATTCGGCGAGATGGTGCTCGTATGGCAGGCGTGCGCCGCCGAACACAAGGATGGCCAGCCCGGCGATGACAGCCCGTTTCATAGTTCGCGGGTGGAAAAGAGGAAGCTCGCGATGGCGTAGTAGACGGCGACGTAGACGCATCCCAGACCCGCCGTTCGCAGGAACAGGTCGAGGGAGATCGCGGCGCCGGCGACGACCTCGTCATTGAGATTGAACGCCTGAAGATCGGGGAAAATGAGAGCCACCAGTGCAAGGATCGTTTCGGACCACCATGTGCCGCCGGCGCTCTCGAGCCAGTATTCGCGGGCGGTGGCCTGGAGATGGCCGATGAAGTAGATCGCGATCGAGATCATCATTGTGAAGATCGCGGAACTCGCAAAGGTGCTGACCAGAAGCGTGATCGCCGCGAGAACGGCGGCCTTGATGTAAATGACGAGGATGCCGGGAAGGAGATTGTCGTTGAACGCAGCGGCACGGATGTTTGCTGCGATTTGCTCGACCTCCTGCCGCGTCTCCGGATCGTCGAGCGGCACGGATGCGAGCCCGGCGAGGAGGGAGGACTCGCGGAACCACAGCATCGCGAGGAAGAGGCCCGACATCACAAGCGTCGAGATCGCGAGAAGGATGAGAATGCCGAGGAGCTTGCCGGCGACGTATTCGAAGCGCGGCACCGGCTTGGCAAGGATCGTGAAAATCGTGCGGTCCTCGATGTCCTTGGGCAGCAGCATCGCCGTGGCAAGGATGGCGATGAGCGAGGTGAAAATCGACATCGCGCCGAGAGCGACATCCTTCAGCATCTGCAGCTCGAGTTTTTCGCTCTGGTCGACGGAGATCTGACTGCTGAAGGACGAGATGCCGATGATGAGGAGGGCGAAGACGAGCAGGAAGTAGAAGATCTTCAGTCGCGACAACTCGGTGAGGGTGTTCAGCGCGAGCGCGAGGACGCGTCGCGGCGAAACGAATGGCGCGGTGGATCGACTCATTTCTTGCGGGAGGTTTTGCGGGGAACCGGAAATCGGGTGCCGACATCCTGGCGCTCGATGGCTCCGAGGATGCGAAGAGGTTTTCGGCCGTCGGCGATCACCGTCTCGATGCCGGCGCCCACGGCGATCTTCACCGCGGCGAGTTTCGTGCGCATGCCGCCGGTGGAGTAGGCGCCTTTTTCCGGGCGGACGAATTCGAAGGCCTTGTCGATGTCGCGAATGACGGGCATGCGCCTGCCGTCGCCGGCGAGGACCCCGTCGGCACTGGTGAGGATGACGAGAAGATCCGCACCGGCGAGCAGCGCCACCTCTGCGGAAAGGCGGTCGTTGTCGCCGAAGTTCAGTTCCTCGACGGCGACCGAGTCGTTCTCGTTGATGATCGGGACCACATTCCGCGCGGACAACAGGCGCTCGAGTGTGTTGCGGGCATTGGCGTGGCGGTGGCGGCTGTCGATGTCGCCGTGAGTAAGCAGGAGCTGGGCGGTGCGGAGTCCGCGCCTGGAAAACGTGCGATCAAACTCCCTCACGAGCAGAGGCTGTCCAACGGAGGCGCACGCCTGCTTGCCGGGAAGATCGGTCGGGCGCTCGTCGAGTCCGAGCGCATGGACACCCGCGGCCACGGCGCCGCTGCTCACGACGACAATCTCGTGGCCTGCGGAAATGAGATCGGCGAACTCGCCGGCGAGGCGTCGGAATTGGGAGGCGTCCAGAGAGCGGCCGCCCGGTTTCGCAAGGATTCCGGTGCCCAGTTTGACTACGACGCGCTTCATCAGGAGATGGAGAAAAGTTTGAGGAAACCGGTTTCGACCGCAAGTGCTTCCTGCACGCCGCGATCAAGATTTGATGCCGTTTCTTCGAGGGCCGCCACGCGACGGAGTGCGACGGCCGGAGGTGTGGACGCGGCGGTTTCCCGGATCAGGGGGCGGTCGAGCACCGGCGCGGCGCCATTCTGCACACGCAGCACGTCGGCAAACCAGTTTGCGAGAGTCTGGAGAAGGTCGGCGCGGCACCGCAGGGCCATGGCTTCGGAGAGGGCCTTGATCTGCTCTTCGCGTTCCTCGAGCCAGGAGCCGTCGGTGGTCTGCCGGTAGTGGGCCTGCTCGGCCTTGAGCGTCTCCATTCCCTCCTCGCGCACGCGTTCGCGCTCACGGCCGAGGAGATCCAGGAACGCCCGTGAGAGCGAGAAGGCGGCGGCGGCGGGCGACATTCGTCGGGTCAGAATGGTCTCGAGCGCGTCGAGGAGGGCATTGGCGACGGCATCCGGCGCGGAAGGCGGGCCGGGCTGGAGTGCGACGACGAGGCACCGCGACCGGATGGTTTGAAGCAACGCGTCCGGGGATGACGTGGTGAGCAGGACGTGGGAGCCGGCGGGTGGCTCCTCGAGCGTTTTGAGGAAGGCGTTTGCCGCCTCGGGCTGGAGCCGGTCGGCCTCGCGAATGAGGGCGACCTTCTTCGAACCGGCGACCGGTTTCGAGCGGAGCGCGTGTTCGAGGCGGCGGATCTGTTCCACGAGAATGCGCCGGGACTTCGACTCCGGGCCTGCGACGTGAAAATCGGGATGGCGGGTGAGCTCGTTCGGCTCGACCTCGAGAATCCGTGCGGCGAGTCCGGTCAGCACCGTTTCCTTGCCGCTGCCGCGAGGTCCGGAGAGCAGATAGGCGTGGGCAAGGCGTCCGGCGGCATGAGCCTCGAGCAGGCGGGTAAGCGCGGTTTGCGGTGGGAATGCCATCGGGAAGCGCGTCAGATTTCCAAAACACAGGCCGGTTTACCAAGCATGTTTTGGGGTTGGTGGATTCCGGGATTTTCGGCGCGGAGTGGAGATGCCATTCTTCGCGAATGGCGAACGAACGGCATTGGCTGGTGAAGCAGGAGCCCGAGGATTACTCGTGGGAGGATTTTGTGCGGGACGGTGGCACCGCATGGACGGGGGTGCGGAATTTTCAGGCGCGAATCAATCTGCGTGGAATGCGCAAGGGCGACAGTGTGCTTTTCTATCACAGCGGAAAGGAGAAGGCGGTGGTCGGTGTCGCGAAGGTTTCGCGTGAGGCGTATCCCGATCCCACTGCGACCGAGGGCGAATGGGTGTGCGTGGATCTCGCGCCTGTGGAGGCATTCCGGACGCGGGTGCCGCTTTCGGCAATCAAGGCCGAGAAGGCGCTGGCCGATATCGCGCTGGTCCGCCAGTCGCGCCTGAGTGTGATGCCGCTGGACGTGGCGGCATTCGACAGGCTGCGAAAAATGGGAGGCCTGTCGAAGTAAACGGCTACTTCTGGTCGAGTTCGAAGCTCGGCATGTTGCCAACGACCGAGGTGTCGTCCGGCGTCCCGACAGGAACCGCGCCTTCAGCGTGGGGCTCAGGTCGAATCTGGATGTCCATGTCGTTGCCGTTACGCCGGACCTTGACGGTCGCAGGATCGCCCGCCGTGAGGTAAAACGATGCATCGAAGATGTCCTCCGGAGCACGGATCGGAACATCGCCGACCTGGATGAGAATGTCGCCCTCCTGAAGACCGGCCTTTGCGGCGGGACCGTTGGGATCAATGTCTGCAAGACGCACGCCGGGTGCCTCCGCACGATTGGATTGTTCCACCGTTGCGCCGATGCGGCCGGGGCGGAGTTCGCCAAAACGGGCGAAGTCCATGTGGATCTTTTCGGCGGCATTGATCGGGACGAGGTAGCAGGCGGAATTGCCGTCCACGCCGGAAAAGACCACGCCGATGGCGCGGCCCTCCATGTCGAGCGCGGGGGCGCCTCCGAGTCCGCGTTGCACCGGGACATTGGCGCGGATGTGGGTGACGCGGAAAAAGCGGGAGAGGTATTCCTTGTCCATGCCTGCGACGAGCCCGAAGCTGGGGCTGGCGTCCTTGCCCATCGGATAGCCGATGGTCATCACGGGCGTGGCGATTTCGACCTTGTTCGAGTCGGCCAGCGGAATGAATGGCGTGTTCGCATCGACTTTGAGGATCGCGATGCCGGTGCGGGGATCGGTGACCAGAACGCGGGCGTCGAGTTTTCGCCCGCCGGGCTGGATGACCGAGATCTCCTTCCCGTCGCCGAGCACCCCGATCAGCGTGAAGATCGTGCCCGCGGGATCCGTGTAAAACCCGGTGCCTTCGATGCGTCCGTGGCGATCCGAGGACTGGATTTTGACGACGGCGTCACGATTCGCCTCGAAGAGTTCCCTGACGCGGGAGGTGATTGATTCGCCAAGATTCCCGTCCTCCGCGAGGGCGGAGACGACTGCCGCGCCGACCACCGCGGGAAGGCACAGCACACGAAGCGGATGTGGCACGCTAGAAACTAAACGGCGCCTCATAGCTCACGGGCCGCTTCTCCAGAATGTAACTCGGCGGCAGGGTCGAAACGTTGACCACGGGGCCGTTCACGGTGACGGGAGCGGCCACGGTTGCCGCCGGAGTCTGGTTTTCGGTGGAAGCGGAGGCGATCGCAGGCGAGGAGGCGCCATTCTGCGAACTCACGATGAGGCCGCCGACGCCGATCGCCGCGACCAGAATGCTGGCGTAGGCGATGGCCGGCACCCGGAAGCCGTCGAGCCACAAATTTACGCGATCCCATGCGATCTGCCAGAGCGGACGCCTGAGCATCTCGGCGCGCTGCCGACGCTGAAACTCGAGGAGAAAATCGTCGAAGTAACCCTCCGGTGGCTGCTCGTAACGCTTCAACCGGATCAGCTTCTGAATTTCACTCGGCTCGTTCATGTCGGTTCAGGGTGCTCTAAACTCTTCCAGGTAATTTTGCAACTGGCGATGGGCGTAAAACAGGCGGGAGCGCACGGTGCCCTCCGAAATGCCGAGGATCTTCGCGATCTCGGCGTGGGGCATGCCTTGAATGTCGAACATCGTCACCACGGCTCTATGGTCGTGAGACAGTTTCTGCATGGCCTCGTTCAATCTTTTTTGAAGTTCGGAGAGGTTCGCCTCCCGACGAGGGTCCGAAGTGGCCGTGGCCTCGATGAAATCGGGATCGTTTTCGATGTGGGAATCCACGTCGTCGAGGCTCATGCCGCGGCGGCGGTTGCGCTTCTTGAGGAAGTTGATCGTCATGTTCATGGCGATCGTGTGGATCCACGTGTAGAAGCTGGAGTCCCCGCGAAAGCCCTTGATCGAGCGGAAGGCCTTTAGGAAGACATCCTGCATGACGTCGTTCGTCTCCTCGTGGTTCGACGTCATGTTGTAAATCAGTCCGTAAACGCGGGGACTGTAGCGGCGGACGAGCTCGTCGAACGCGGAGGCATCGCCTTCCTTGGTCCTTGCGACCAATTCGTCGTCCTTCGGCTCGGGGGCGTCCTCCATTCGAAAAGCCGTAGAGGCTAGCAGACGGCGCGCGCGAGATGGAAGTGCGTTTCGCTTTCAATAAAGCGCGGAGGCAAGGACTTGCCAAAAATGCACGGAACTTTCGTTTTTCGGCGGGGTTGGCTTTCCAGACCCCCAACCGTCCGTGCCGCCGGGAGATGGCTGTGTGTATGTGCACCACGACACCGCATCTCCTCCGGAGGACGGATTACCTCCCCGTTTCATGAATTGCCCTCGTTTGATGTCCGGCGTCCGTCTGGCCGTGGTGGTGCTCGCCGTGCAAATTTTCCCGGCGTCCGCTGCGGAAAGCCTGCCCAACCTCTATACGCCCTATCCGGTGGTTTCGAACATCTCCTCCGGCGTCTCGTGGCCGCAGGGACAGGCGCTGCCGACGTTTGCCACGCCGTTTTCCATACTCGACACGATTCTTGTCCAGGATCTGAACCCGGACGAGGAGATCACCTTTTCCGCATTGCAGGGGCTGGTCAACAAAACGCGGCCGCGGATCTATCTGCTGGATTCCGGAGCCGACGAGGGCACTTACACATGGGCGAACACGTCGACCGTGAACTTCAGTTCACGCATCCTCTACGGGGGCGCGAATCGCTACAACCTCGTCTCGAAATACGCGAATCAGGTCGCGGGGCTCGTGCTCTACGATCCGTCGAAAAGCATTCATTACCGGAACCTCGCCGGCACGGTGGCCGGACTGAGAAACGCGCTGCCGGTAACGCCGGGCATTCGCGCGGAACTCCTCAATCGCGGGATCAATCTGCCTGTTGTGGTCGATCTGACCACGCTGCCTTACACGACGGCCGCCGGTATTTACAATCATCTCTACGAGACGTGGTGGCCGGAGTGCACGAAGCGGTTGTTTGTCAGCGCAGACCCGGCGGATAATGGCGATCTGCACCATACCCGCGACATCGCCGCGGCGGTCGGTGCCGTGGTGTTGTGGCTCGATTCGAGGAACACGACGGAGCGGGATATTTTCCGAAAGTTTCTTGCGGACATGACGCCCGGCGATGCGATCGGGCTCGGCTGGTATACGACCGAGCGCTCAGGGATCGTCAACGCCACCCGTTTCGGCATCGGCACCATTCCTGCGAACTTCTACATCAGTGGTTCCGTTTACGCCGGAACGGACCGCCGGATCCGCGTCCCGAAGGTTCCGCCGAAGCCCGCGCTCGAGAACAAAATCTACATCACGATCTTCATCAGCGACGGCGACAACGCCCAATACATGCAGCGTGCCATGCGCAAGATCTGGGATCAAAACGCCTCCAGCCGCGGGAGATTCCCGATGAACTGGACGGTCGCACCCGGAATGGTGGATCTCGGTCCGGCGCTCTTGAACTACTACTACATGACCGCCACGCCGAACGACTGCTTCGTCGCAGGCCCGTCCGGCATGGGATACCTCATGCCCGTGAACACCGCGAATGAGTCGGGCGCATCCTCCGGCACGCATCTCGAAAGCGAGGCAGCGATGGATGGCTATGCCCGTCTCACCGAGACCTACATGCAACGCGCCGGGCTGCGTGTGCTCACGGTTTGGGACAACGCGACACCGATGCACCGAGCCTCCTACGAGCGCAATGTCCGCAACCTCTACGGCGCGACCGTGCAGCGCTTCAGCGGACGCTCCATGGTGAATCCGAGCATCGAGAATGGGCGACTTCGTTTCGACCGGCTGGTGGAGGCGTATTCACAGAACTACGCGAACATTCGCGATGCGCTCAACACCCAGATCAACAACTGGAACGGAACGTCGCCTCTCTTCCTCTCCACGCAGGTCAGCGTGTGGGGGGAGATGAAACCGAACCGCATCGTCGATCTTTGCAACGAGCTGAACTCGCGGCATCCGGGCAAGCTCGTGTTCGTCCGCGCCGACCATTATTTCGCGCTGTTCAACGAGGCGAACAATCTTCCGTTCAACGTGGTGATGTCCGGACAGACGACCGTGACGTCGAGCGACACGGGCTCAAATCCCTCGCTTGCGGGCGACGGCACGGCCTACACGATGTGGGCGTCGTCTGCCGCCGGAAAACGCTCGATCACGTTTGATTTCGGCCGGCTTTACAATCTCCACCGTTGCGTCATCCGGCATGCGGGCGACACCGGGATGAACCGCAGCCTCAACACCCGCGCCTACCGGCTGCAGGTGAGCGCGAACGCCTACACGTGGTCGACGATCGACGCTCAGGCGGGCAACCTGGACAGCGTCACGGACGTCGAGTTTCCGCTCGTGACCGCCCGGTATGCACGCATTGTCGTGGACGACCCCGGCGCGGACGGCGTCGCCCGGATCGCGGACGTGGAACTCTTTGGGAGAAACCCGCAGGAGATCATCCTTCCTGAACCCGACCCGTCCTACAACGCGTGGATGGACTCGCTGCCGGAGGGCGAAAAGCCGCCAGAAGGCCAGCGCGGACACAACGACAAACCGGCCGGCGACGGGATGAGCAACCTCCTGAAATATGCGTTGGGGTTGAAACCGCTCACGCCGTCCGGACAGGAAGCGCCGCGGGTGACCGCCTTCACCGGCGGAAAGCTGGCGGTGGAATTGACACGCGCAAAGTCGACCACGGCGGTGATCGCCCTCGAAACCTCGACCGATCTCGAGAAATGGGCGCCCGTCGAATTCTCAGTCGCGTGGCAGGAGGACGTGGGCGAGGAGCGTGAGCGCGTGCATCTTACGGTCGATGCGCCGGACGAGCCTTCCTATTTCATCCGGCTCCGCGTGGATCTGGACGAGTAGATTGCGACCGGCGTTGTTCGGCGGCGGGGACGCTCAACCGGCGAGCAGTCCGGGGAGTGCAATCCGCAGGATCGAGGCAAACTGGGAGGCCGCCGAACGGCCGGTTTCGGTGACTTCGTCATGGCTGAGGGATTCGCCGGTAATCCCGGCAGCCCAGTTCGTGAGGCACGAGAAGGCGGCCACTTCCATACCGAGCGCGCGGGCCTGGATGGTTTCGAGGACGGTGGACATGCCGACGGCGTCCGCGCCGAGAGTCCGGAGCATGCGGATTTCGGCGGGGGTCTCGTATTGCGGACCGGGCAGGCTGGCGTAAACGCCTTCGTGCAGCGGGATGTTTGCCGTGCCGGCTGCCTCGCGGAAAAGGGAGCGCAGCGCGGGGGCGTAGGCGTTCGTCAGATCGACAAAGTTCGGCCCTCCGATGAGCGGTGACGTGCCGGTGAGATTGAGGTGATCGGAGAGCATCATCCACTGGCCGGGAGGGAAGGCGGGATTCAAGGTCCCCGCGGCGTTTGTGAGAAGGAGCCGCCGGATGCCGGCACCGTGCATCAAGCGCACGCCCGCGGCGACCTCCGCCGGCGTCCATCCCTCGTAGAGATGGACGCGCCCGCGCGCGACGAGAAGCGGAGATCCGTTGATGCGTGTCAGCGAAAACGCGCCCGCGTGTCCGGGCACGCTCGAGACGGGGAGACCGGGGATTGCGGAGTAGGGGATCGTTTCCTCGATTTCGAGCGAGTCGGCGAAGGCATTCAGCCCCGAGCCGAGAACGATCGCGATCTTTGCTCCGAATTTCTCGACTGTGGCGCGCGGGTCGGACATCCCGCAGTTCGTTTCAAAAACCGGGAGCCGCTGCAAGGTCGATCGGCGGACGGGCAAGCACCGCCTCGAGGTCGGCCGCGAACGACTCGACATCGTCCTCGCTCGTTTCCCACGAACACATGAGGCGGGAACCTCCGGCGCCGATGAATGTGTAGAATCGCCAGCCTTTCTCGCGGAGCGCGGTCACCGCCGCGGGTGGGATGCGCACGAACACGCTGTTGGCCTGGCGAGGGAAGAGAATCTCCACGCCCGGCAGGGCGGAAATCCGTTTTTCGAGGAGCGCGGCCATTGCGTTTGCGTGTGCGGCGTGCCGCAACCATGCGCCGCTCTCGAGCATGCCCACCCATGGCGCGCTGAGAAACCGCATCTTCGAGGCGAGCTGGCCCGCCTGCTTGCATCGATACTCGAATTCCGCCGCGAGTTCGTGATCGAAGAACACCACGGCTTCGCCAAGCGGCAGTCCGTTCTTCGATCCCCCGAAACAAAGCACGTCGACTCCCGCCTTCCACGTGATGTCCTTGGGTGCGACTCCGAGGGAGGCGACGGCATTCGCAAAGCGCGCGCCGTCCATGTGCAGCGTGAGATCGTGGGCGGCGGCGGCGGTCGCGATTTCACCGAGCGCGTCCGGCGAATAGACGGTGCCGACTTCCGTGGCCTGGGTGACGCTGACCGCCCGTGGTTTCGGGAAATGGATGTCCGTCCTGCGACTCACGGTCCGTGAAATGCCCGAGGGGTCAATGCGTCCATCGGAGCCAGGCAGGAGCAGCACCTTCGTGCCGTTCGAGAAAAACTCCGGCGCACCACACTCGTCGGTTTCCACGTGGGCGAGTTCGTGGCACAGGATGCTGTGATAGCTCTGGCAGCAGGAGGCGAGCGCAAGGGAGTTTGCGGCGGTGCCGTTGAAGACGAAGAAAACCTCGCAGTCCGTCTCGAAGAGTTCACGAAGCTGGTCCGACGCGCGTTCCGTCCACCGGTCGTCGCCGTAGGAGGGCTCGCAACCGTGATTCGCTTCCTGCAGCGAGGCCCACGCTTCCGGGCAGATGCCCGAAACGTTGTCGCTCGCAAATTGCCAGCCTGGAGTTGCCATTTCCGAATCGTAGCAGGAAACGCGTCCGGCCGGGGAGCGCAATCACGTCATAGAAACCGCTGTGCCGTCGAGGGTTGCTACGGCAGCACCCGCGCGCGGAGGAAGCTGCGGTCGCTTGCGTTGACCGGTTGCGGAGTCCGCCATGTCTCGGTCACCGAGCCGTCGCGATTGTTGACCGACTCCACGAGCACCGGCGTGGCCTGCCAGTCGGAGAGCGTGGTGGAGGTCTCGACGCGATAGGTGATGTCCTGCGCGTTCACGAGGCGGTCGAAGGTGATCGTGAGATAGTCGGCGGTCTGACCTCCCACGTTGAGTGCGGAAATCACCGGCGGATTGTAGGCGTTCGGCGATTTCGGATCGGTGTGGAATGCGTATTCAAGGCGGTTCGGAATGCCGTCGTTGTCGTCGTCGCCATCCGGCCCGGTGACGATCGAGTGGATCTCCGCCCAATTCTCGAAGTTTACGTCGTCGGGTTCGCCGGGGGAGCCACCGGGCGTCGCGCCGGTGCGCCAGTTGGACGCAAGATTCGGATCGGGTCGGGTGTGCGGCTTGATGAGAACGAGGCTGTAGCCATCTGTATCGGCTTCGCGCGGCCAGGGCGGGTCGTCGGAGTAAGTGAAATCGACGATCGGCATGCCGTTGCTCGTCTCGAGGAGGATCTGCTCGCCGCTGTTGTTGAGATTGCCATCCCACGGGCCGAGGACGGTCTTGCCCCCGCCGAAGCGGAAGGTGAAGCCGGCCGGATTCGACGCGACGATGAGCCGTTCGTTGGGGGCGAGTTGCGTGCCGTCAGGGAAGACGAATTCGATGCCCTTCGAGAAGCGCACGCCCGACAGGTTGAGCGTCTCGTTGCCGACGTTCGTAAGTTCGATGTATTCGAAATTCTGCGCGATGGAGAATCCCGCCGCTGTCTCTGCGGGCGTCGGATTCAGCGGCGCATAAAGGAATTCCGTGATCACAAGGTCCGTGGTGAGTCCTTCGGGAATCGCAGCTCCCGCGATGAACTGCACGGGTGCCGACCAGTTGCTCCAGCGGCCGGTGTTGTCCTGATAGCGGACGCGGGCGCGATAAGCGTGACCCGGCTTGCACGCCGATGCCGGGAATTTGAACGGCGCGGCGACCGTCGGGAGCGGACCGGAATCGTAACTGGAGATCCACTCCAGCTTGTGCTTGTCCGCAGGGTTGTATGCCGGCGCACTCGGATCGGTGACTTCGGCGATGCGCCACTGCACGGCGGCGAACGTGTTTGCCCCCTGGGGATCGGAGAATGCGCTGGCCTGGAACTTGAGATCGTTCACCGGGTGATTCGCCGAACCGACGTAGGTCAGGGTGGGAGTGAGCGGCTTCGTGGAACCTTCACTGTTCGAAACTCCGAGCTGGAGGGTGTCTAGGAACGAGGCGGTGCCCCCGGCCTGGATGGCACCACCGGGCCAGTTGCCGCCCTGCCATGCGAACTTCTTCATGTCGGCCACGAGTGCTGCGAGCGAGGTGTAGCCGGGACTGCCCGTAAGGCTGTTGTAGTTGCCCGCATCGGCAGGCGCGCCTTTCCAGCGGATGCCGTCGGCCTCGACGAACGGTGCGATCACCGCGGCAAACTCATCGATCAGCGGATTGATTTGGTCCGGCTGCCAGAGAAGGTCGCGAACCTCGCGGACCGCATTAAAATAGACCGGCCAGAGGGACGGGGTGGTGAACGGGTCTCCTCCGGGCGATCCGCTGGCGTCGAAGAGGGAGTTGTAGACGATGTCGTGGCCGTTGTTCCACGTGGGTCCCCACGTGGCGTCGACGTCGTTCGGCAGCACCCACAGCTTGCCGCGGTAGTTGTTTTGCGGGGTGTAGACGGGCTCGAAATAGTAGGCGGCGTTGTTGTCGCCGCTGGGCCAGTAGTCGTAATGCCGCACGGCCTGACAGAGCGCGTGGTAATAGCTCCAGCGTTCGAGATTTACGTGGGAGTTGATGAACTCGGCAGTGCTGGAACCGCGGAGATTGTTTCGAATGTTCGCGTGATCGGACCCGTTCGTGACCGCGAGCGGGGCCTGGTAGCGCTGCTGGGACGGCCCGTCGGTGGCGTCGCGCGTGAGCTTGTAGAGGTTGCCCTTTTCGAGGTTGTGGGAGTCGAGAAAGCGGCGGTCGTAGTCCTCGTGGAGAAGCATCAATCCCCAGAAATCGCCATGCCACGCGTCGGGCTGTTCCTCCGCCTGCATGATCGTGCGGAAGTGGCCCCAGTTTGCCTTGGGAGCGGGCACGCCAATGACATTCCACAGATGGAAATTCACGACCTCGTTGAGGGAATACGTGAGGGTTCCGCGGTTTTCCCAGAGGTTCTCGGTGGTGAGACTGTTCCACTTGGTCGGGTAGAGATTCCCGTCGTTGTCGCGATTCTGGAAGTCATACCCGGGGTTGAAGAAGAACCGGAACGCGCGCTTGATCGAAAAATTCTGCGAAGCGCCCGATGGTGAATAGCGGCCATTTCCGCCGTGGAGGCGGTAGCGAATGTGGTCGTAGACCGTTCCCTCGAACACGATTGCGGCCTCCCAGTTTTTCCAGGACCAGCCCGATGCTCCACTGTTGATGCGGTAGTTCGACGTGTAGGCGACGCAGTGGTCGTAGTCCTGCTTGCGGGTGATGAAGTGATAGACGGGGAGTGTCTCGAGCGTGGAGGCGGGGATGCCCTGGTAGTCCGGCACGCCGTTGTAGACGAAGCAGGCGAAGTTCTTCGACTCGTCATCGAGCATTGGCGCGTGCACCGACTGACCCGACGAATCCGTGGCGGTGATGCGGTAGCGCACGAGCGTGCGATTGGGCTGAGCCGGAATTTTCCCCGTGAAGAAGCCGTCGCCGGCCGCGACATCCCCGTCCACGCCCGCGTCGTTCATCACCACCGTCGTCCAGTTTGCGGGATCTTCGAAGGCGGGGTTCGGCTGGAGCGGCGTCTCGGCGATCTGGCCATTGATCGTGGGATTCGGGAGATACGCGGGGATGTAGTTCCCGGCGGTCAGGATCTGGTAGTGCAGCTGGACGCTGGCGACGCCGTCGGTATCGGTGATCCGTGCGGTGATGGTGATTGGATCGCTGGAAGTGGGCTGCCGCGGAGAGTGGATGACGGTCTCCACGTTCGGCGGTGGATTCTCCACGTATTGGTGGTTCTGGAATCCCGGAGACGCCTTCTCGGTGACCGAGGAACTCGCCGGGAACGTCGACGCCCGCCACGAACTGCCGAGCGTCGGATTCAGCGTGGGATTGATGAGTTCCGCGGAGGCTCCCTCCCCGTTTGCCGCGCACGGCCACGGGAATCCCGAGGAATAGGTTACTTCACTGACAATGGCATTCGTGGTGTCGCGCAGACGGATGGTTTCCCCGTCGGAGCTGAGCGAGCCGCTGGTGAACGGTCCGAGCGCCTCCACGCCCCAGAGCGCCTGCACCTTTGCAGGATCCTCCGCCACGACGAGGTAGCCGCCGGGAGGAATCACGGTGCCGGGCGGGAACGTGTAATCGATCGCACTGGAAATCCTCCAGCCGCTCAGGTCGGTCGGGGTGGACTTGTAGTTGTAGAGTTCGATGAAATCGCTGCGAACCGCGTTGTTGAGGCCATTGTAGTGAATCTCGTTGATGATGACGCGACCGTTGGCAGGCAGCACCGGAATCACGGCCTTGGCGGGTTCGGAGGCCGGGCTGGTGCCGACGGCGTTTGTCGCCTTCACGGTGTAGTAGAACGTGCCGCCGGCGACGACCTCCGGATCGACCCAGCTGGACGTTTTCAAGCCGGACGCGACAACCTCAAAAGGACCATCGGGCGAGGTCGCGCGGGAGACTTCGTAACTCGCTGCGCCGACGGTTTCCTCCCATTGCACGAGCGACTGCGAGGTTGTCACCCCGGTCGGAGTGGAGGGCGCTGCTCCGCCGGCCAGCCCGTATTTGCCATAGAGGGCGCTCCTGATTGACTGACGCTGTGAACCGGACAGGGCCTCGTCGTAAATGATGATTTCCGCGATGTCGCCGGTGAAGAAGTTGATGAGGGTCTGCTGCGCGCCGATGACCAGCTTTGACGGGGCTGTGAGCGCCTGCTTGCCGGCGTCGCTGTTGGTGACACCCTGCAGGTCGTCCACATACACACCGATCGTGCCGGATTCCCGCACGCGGCGAAACGCGAAGACATGCGGCTGGCCGTCATTGAGTCCCGACACCGAGCGCACGGAGGTGTCCGGGTTGCCGGTGCCTACGACCACGCGTCCGCTTTCGCTGAAGGCCGTGCCGAAGTCGTTGGTGACGCCTCCGACCTCGCCGTTTACGATGCCAGCAGCGTCGTAAAAAGCGCCGCTACCGCCACTGCCCTGGGTGCTGCGAAATACGACGAACATCGTGAAATCGTCCTGCACGGGGCGCGGGAAGGACAGGTATTGGCTCTGGGCGCCGTCGAACCGCACTGCCGCGCGACCGTTGATCGCATTCGCGGCCAGTGTCGGCGGTGTGCTGGTCTGGGCGTGTCCGCCACGCCCGCTGACATCCGGCCAGACGGTGACGGGAGCGCCGTCGGCGACTCCGGAGATGCCGTCGGCTTTGAACCATGCGACAACGCCCGCATTTCCGGGGAACGCGACCGAGGTAATGGCGATGAGAAACGCCGCATACATGCGGCGCGGGAGGGCGAGCTGCTTTGCGATGGGGAACGTCGTTTTCAGGGGACGACAGAACTATTTGAATCAGAGATGGCGCGTGTCAACCTGTCGCAGCGGGAGGGGAAATCCGGCAAAATGCAGGATCAGATGGAAAGTTGATTGCGGTGGAAATTTTCGGTCGAGAAATTGACCGGAATTTCAGGTGCCGGTGGAGGGGCGGCTTGCGCGATCCAGCAGGCGTTTGTGGAGCCTTTCGAGGTGCGGCGCGGGAACGCCTGCGGCACGGGCCCGGCGCAGCGGTTCTCCCCAGATGGCATCGATCTCGAGCTCCCTTCCGGCAAGGTAGTCCACCATTGTCGAAGGTTGATAGGCGCCCATTCGATAGGTGCGTTCGAGATGAAACTCGACCAGTCCGGGATCGATGGCATGGCCAAGTGCCGTGGCGATCGCGACGGTTTCCTCCATCAGCGCGCGGACTTCGTCCTGTGTTCGCGGGTCCGCGAGCAGCCGGTCCACGGGCACGCCGCCCTCCGCCACCGAAAGGCCGTTGAACGGAATGTTCCACACCAGCTTCTTCCAGCGTTCGGAAGCGAGGTCCTCGACGACGTGCGTCTCGATCCCGGCGTTGCGAAAGGCATCCGCGATCGCATGCGTGCGGGGCGCCGGGCGACGTTCAAATTCTCCGATCGAGATGGTTCCGTGCCCGAGATAGTTCACCTGCGCGGGAGTGCGGCGGGTGAGGCAGACGAAGCAAAGGGCGCCAAGCACGCGTTGCGCGCCGAACGCCGCAGCGAGCTGCTCGTCGCTGCCAAGGCCGTTCTGCAAGGTGAGCAGAAGGGTGTCCGGGCCGAGCAGCGGTGGGATGAGGGATGACAGCGCGGCGTTCTGCGTGGTTTTCAACGCAATGATCACCACATCGCACGCACCGATTGTGGCGGTGGAGTGGTGGGCGTTCACGGGATCGAGGTGCAGATCGCCCTCCGCGCTGAAAACGCGGATTCCGTCGCGCCGCGCTTCGTCGAGTCCGGAGCGCAGCAGGAAATGAACGTCCTGCCCGCTGGTGGCGAGTTTTGCCCCGTAGAAAAGTCCGATCGATCCGGAGCCGACGATGGCGATTTTCATCGCAGGCAGATTCGGTGCGGAAAACGCGGGAGGCAAGAGCGACGTCAGCGGTCGTCAAACGTTCCAACAGCCTGCAGGCCCTCCGGGGTGACCCGGAAGACCTCCTTGCTCACCGGATACGCGGAGACCTTGTAGTCTGCAAGCACGTGGTCCGCGGTGCGCTCGAACCGGCTCGCGAGGGCCGGGTAGACATAGACGCGGTAGCGGTTGGGAATGGCCACAAGCAGGTCGGGCCCCAGCGTGTCCTTGAACTTGTCGGTGAAGTCCGGCGCGAGCACCGCGGCGGCCGCGATGGGGCGCAGCGACTGGAGAATCGCGAACGCGACCACACCCTTTTCGTCGCGGACAAACTGCGGCTCGAGTTCTGCCAGTGCTGCGGACGCCGACGCACGCGAGACACGCCGGATCGAGTCCAGGTTCAATCCAAGGCGCTCGAACGTATCGCGGGTCAGGACGGTGGCCTGATCGCCTTTGATCAATGCCGGGGTGAGGACGGTCTGTCTGGTCCCTTCGATCGGAAACTGAAACGCGGGCCGCATAAAGGCGGGCTCCGGAAGCAGGAACCAGCGCGTCTCCTGCGCATGCACCCATCCGGCGGCGAGAATCGAAAGGGCGGCCGCGAGGGCGGCGCGGGCGGGTTTGTGTTTTCGCGGGCGTCTGCTAGTCGTGTGCGGTTGCATGATTACGTTCCTGGAAGGCTCGCTGGAGGAAGCCCTGCCGAATCAGATTGTCGTCAATGTTGGCGGCGTCGGCTACCAGGTTTTGATTCCGCTCTCGAGTTTTGAACGGCTGCCGCCTCCCGGTTCCCGTGTAAAGATCCTCACGCAGCTCGTCGTGCGCGAGGACGAGCACCTGCTCATCGGGTTCTGGACGCGTGGCGAACGCGACCTCTACCGGCTGCTCGTTCATCATGTGACCGGCGTCGGTCCGAAGCTTGCGCTCGCGATCCTCAGCGGCATGAGCATCGAAATGTTCAAGGCCTCCGTCGTGGCTGGGGATGTCGCGGCGATTTCGAAGATCAGCGGGGTGGGGAAGAAAACGGCCGAGCGCGTGGTCCTCGAACTCAAGGACAAACTCGGTGTGGCTGCGGAATGGGAGGCGTCCAGTGCGCGCAATGCCCCGACGCCCGAGGAGGCCGCCGTTCACGACGCGGTGCTGGCTCTGATTTCCCTTGGCTACAAACAGGTCGAGGCGCACAAGGCCATCAAGCGCGTGCTCGACGGTCTCGCCTCCACGGAGGACCGCAGCTCCGAAACACTCGTGCGCCACGCGCTGAAACTGCTGATGTGAGGACGATGGGAATCGACGACGAGATCGCGCGCGCGCGGCAGGTGCGGGATGCACTGCCCGAGGGCGGATTGTTTCACGAGAAGGGCTGGCGAATTTCCCCGCGGGCGTTTGCGGTTACCTCCGCGTTTGCCAAAGAGCTCGACCAGCTCGGCTACAGGCTGCTCCAGTTTCTCCGCGCAGCGAACCAGCTTTACCGCCTGAGCCACGAGGGGCGGCAGCCCGGATGGATTGCCGAACTGCTCGATCGCGGAAAGCCCGCGCACCTCGTGGAGATTTCGCGGGAGCGTGCGTTTCGTGACGAAATTCCGGCGGTGATCCGGCCCGATCTCGTGCTGACCGACGAGGGCTACACAATCGCGGAGATCGACAGCGTGCCGGGTGGGATCGGACTGACGGGCTGGCTCGGCCGGGAATACGCGGCGATGGGTGAGGACGTTCTCGGCGGGGGCGACGGCATGATCGAGGGGTTTGCGTCGGTCGTGCGCGGCGGAGACATCGTGGTTTCCGAGGAAGCGGCGACCTACCGGCCGGAAATGGAATGGCTGGCGCGGCAACTCGGCGGATCCGTGCGGGTGCTCGACGACGCTCCGCGCGAGGACTGGCAGCAGACGGTTTACCGGTTTTTCGAACTCTTCGATCTCGCGAACGTGCGGTGCTCGGAGCAGTTGATGGAAAAGGCCCGTTCGGGCGGAATTCGCGTGACGCCGCCGTTCAAGCCGCAGCTCGAGGAGAAGCTGTGGTTTGCGCTCTTTTGGCTGCGTCCTCTCGAGGGTTACTGGCGCCGGGAATTGGGCGAGAAGTCGCTTGCGGCTCTGCGCAAGGTGATCCCGTATTCGTGGCTCGTGAATCCCGAGCCGCTGCCGCCCCATGCGGTGCTGCCGCGGCTCGAGGTGCAGAGCTGGGACGAGGTCGCGGCGTTCAGCCAGAAGCGCCGGGAACTGATTTTGAAGGTCAGCGGATTCAGCGAGCGGGCGTGGGGATCGCGTGGCGTTGTCGTTGCGCAGGATGTGCCGCATGGCGAATGGAAGACCGCCCTCGAGGAGGCCCTCGACGCCTGGCCGCGGCAGCCGTATGTCCTGCAGGAATTTCACAAGGCGCGTGTCATCGAGCATCCGTGGCTCGATGGAGACACCGTGGTTTCGATGAAGGGCCGCGTGCGACTCTGCCCGTATTATTTCCCGGGAGAGGGAAAGGTGAGGTGCGCCGGGGCTCTGGCGACGATTTGTCCGCAGGACAAGAAGCTCCTCCACGGAATGTCGGATGCCATTCTAGCGCCGACGGCCGTGGTCGCCGACCCCGCAAAATGACTCGCCACCACGGCGGAGGTTTTCTAGGAAAGCTCCCCGTGCGCCACGTTTCATTGACCGCTCTCTGCCTGCTTCTCGCCGCGTGCGGCACCACTCCTCCGCCGGTGGAACCGCCGTCGCGCGACGTTTATCAAAAGGTGAACGTCTCGGCCTATGCCGGTGCCGGTGAGACGACGGCCAAAGGCACGCGCTACCAGACCGGGTCCATTTCGAGCGCGGCCGCGGACTGGGCGCGCTTTCCGGCGGGAACGATCTTCCGCGTGCTCGCCACCGGCGAACTTTACGAGGTCGACGACTACACCGAGGATGTCGTCGGCCGGAATGCGATCCTTCTCTTCAAGCCGCGCGCAGCCGATCACACCGAGCGCTTCGTGACGATCGAGATCGTGAGCTGGGGGAGCCCGAGGGACAGCGCGGTGCGCCTTCGTGAGGATCGCTCGAGCACCGCGAAAAAAATCCTCGCCGAGCTCGTGAAGCGGTATCCGCAGGCGCGATGAGGCGGATCGTTGCGTGTCTGTTTGCCGCGGTCGCGCTTTGTCGCGCGGAACCGGTTGAGCACGGGCTCGAGCCGGTGTCTTCAGTGCAACCGCCGCTGCTTCCCGAGATCCGCTACGCGACGCGTTACAACTTCACCGGCGAGGTTCTTTATCCGGTCGCCGCGGCCTGGGTGCATTGCGACCTGATCGCGCCGCTCGCAGCCGTGCAGGCGGAACTCTCGGAAAAGGGACTCGGATTGAAAATCTACGACGGATACCGCCCCCTCTCCGTGCAGCAGAAGATGTGGGATCTGATCCGTGACGAGCGTTACGTTTCGAATCCGGCGGTGAACCGCGGCCGCCACACGCGCGGCACCGCCGTCGATGTGACGCTTGTGGACAAAATGGGCAACGAGTTGGAAATGCCGAGTGCGTTCGACGATTTCACCGAGGCTGCTCATCGCGACTCGAAGACGATGACCGCGGAACAGCGTGCAAACATGCTGGTGCTGCAGGAGGTCATGGAACGGCACGGGTTCGAGCCATATCCGTTCGAGTGGTGGCATTTCGATTTCCGAGGATGGAAGGACTACCCGGTGCTGGATGTGTCGCTGGAGGCACTCGCCCGGGGAGACAGGATTGCTGAGCCGGTTGATTAGCTGTTTGCATCCTTGCGGATGCGCTAGGTCTCGCGCATGTTTCGCCCAGCCCATGGATTCGCAGCGACAGGCATACTGGAACCGGCAGGCCGGGAGGGTTGCGCGAATTCACAATTTCGCATGGTGGCTCGCGGCATTTCTGAACTCCGCGCTGTTCGTCTGTCTGGCTTTTGCCTGCGCGGTTCTTGTCTTCCGAAGATCCGGTTTCGTGCCTCCGGCGCTCTGGGCAATTTTTGGCTCCCTGCTTGTAATCTGCGGGGCGGCGGCTTTGTGGCGGGCGAGATCCCATCGGTTTTCCCGCCGGGACGCACTTGTGCAGCTCGATGTGCAAATGAAACTGCACAATCGTCTCACGGCCGCCGCAGCGGGGGTGGGCGACTACCCGCCGGAACGTCCCGTGGACCACGGCGTCGCGTGGCGCTGGCGGCGGATCTTCGGGCCGTTGGCGGGCGGAGTGGCGCTCATTCTGACCGCGATCTGGATTCCTCTCGGCTCGCAGGTTGCGAGCACCGGCAGCGTCGAGATTCCTCCGGCACTTGCTCAGGTCGAGACATGGATTGAGCGCCTCGAGGAGGAGAAACTCGTCGACTCGCAAAAGCTCGAGGAGACGCGCGCCAAGCTCGAAGCGCTGATCAACCGTCCGCAGGAAGAGTGGTATGGTCACGAGGGCCTGGAGGCTGCCGCGCATCTTCGCGAGCAGACGGCGCAGTCCATCCAGTCGTTGCAACGGGATATGCAGACCGCCATGTCAGCGCTCGCGGCACTGCAGGAGTTCGGCGAGACGTTGTCCCCGTCGGCGATCGAGAACATCGACCGTGCGCTTGCCGAAGCCATTCAGGGGCTCGAGTTGGGAACCCTGCCGCTCGACAAGGATCTGCTGGCGAATCTCAAAAGTGTGGATGCCCGGAATCTCCGCACCCTGACTCCCGAGCAGCTCGAGGCGATGCAGCGGCGGCTGAAGGAGGGAACGGGCGTGTGTCAGACATGCGTCGGTGTTTGCGTGGGGGAGGGGGAATTTGCGATGGCGGATCCTGATGGTCCTTTTTTCCGGATCTCTCGCGGTCCGGGATCGGTTCCCTTGAGTTTGAATGCCGAGCGAACGGAACTCGGCTCCACGGAGGTCGAGGGAATTGGCACCGGGGATCTCAGTCGCGCTCTTCCTGGCGAGGTGGCCGGGCTGGCCACCGGTGAGCACGAGGTGGATGAATCGGCATATCGCGGTCCTGTCGCCGCAGGGGCCGTCGGCTCGACGGGCGAAGGTGGCGACGCCGTTTGGAGCAATTCTCTCACGCCCGCCGAACGCGAAACTCTGCAGAAATTTTTTCAATGACCGATTCCCCTCCGACCGGATACGCAAATGAAACCGAGATCGACTCCTCCAGTGCCGCGCTGAAACGGCTGCGCGCCGCATTGAACACGGTGCTGTTCGGTCAGGAGGAACTGATCGATCTCGTGATCGTTGGTCTGCTTTCCCGGGGACATCTCCTGCTCGAAGGTCTGCCCGGACTTGGAAAGACGGAACTCGTAAAGGGGTTGTCCCGGGCGCTGCAACTCGATGCGAGCCGGGTGCAGTTCACTCCCGACCTTCTTCCCGGTGACATCACCGGAAATCCCATCCTGCAGGAGGAAGGGGGGAGGCGACAGTTCGTCTTTCAGCCCGGTCCGCTCTTCGCCAATCTCGTGCTTGCCGACGAAATCAACCGGGCGTCACCGAAGACTCAATCCGCATTGCTCGAGGCGATGCAGGAACGGCGGGTGACTGTGATGGGAGAATCCCACGCGCTGCCCGATCCGTTCTTTGTCATCGCGACGCAGAATCCGATCGAGCTCGAAGGAACCTATCCACTCCCCGAGGCCCAGCTCGACCGGTTCCTCTTCAAACTCGAGGTTCATCGCAACGAGGTCGATGTGCTCCAGCGGATCGTGCTGCAGCGCGAAATCGGCGTGGAACCGCAGGTCGACCCGACTCTGGATCGCGAGGGATTGCTCGCATTGTGCGCCGTCAGTCGCAGGATCCATCTTCCCGAGGTCGTCGCAAACTATATCGCCCGGCTTGTGGACGCGACACACCCCGGGCGTTCAACGGCGTCCGACGGCGTGAGGTTTGGCGCAAGTCCCCGTGCGGCGCTGGCGCTCGCGGCGACCTCGAAAGCACGTGCCCTGCTTGGCGGTCGCATGAACGCAAGCTTCGAGGATGTTGCCGCCGTCGCCGTGCCGGTGCTCCAGCACCGCCTTGTCCTGGACTATCGAGCGAAGATCGAAGGACGCACGCCCGCGCAGGTCGTCCGCGATCTCCTCGAATCGGTCCCGGCGCAGGATCGTGACCTTCCTTCCACGTTGGTTGCCGCGCGATGAGGCGGGTGCTCGTTCATCTGGCGGTCGCATGGTTGAGTGCACCGCTGCTTCGTGCGGAAATCAGCATCCAGATCGAGACGGATCCGGTGAGCGGTGTGAGGGTGGACGTTGTCAGTCCGTTTGATGTCACACCTCCCGTCGGCTTTCTGCCATGTGCGGTGACGATCGAGAACCACTCCGGTTCGAATGGAACCTGGGATTTTTCACTCACGACGCGACGGCAGTATTCCACAGGAACCATCGAGCAGTTTTCGCAACGACTGGCGGTCCCGGATGGAGGGCGGTCACGCTTTGATCTGCTGGTGCCGATTGTTCCCCGGCCGCAGTCCGAGAATGGGGGCACACCCCAGATGGGTGCGGTCTCCGGTCGGGGCGTGGTGCAACCATCGTTCAGCATTTCGGGCGTCATCGGACCCAGCAGCCAGACCGTTTTTGTTGCCATGAGTCATGTGCTGGCGACGCCGTCGTGGGCTGCGCTTCGGGACTACTTCGACAAGGAGAAGCACGTCTCGCTTGCCGGTTCCGCGGTGAACGTGGAGACGCTCGGCGCCGACTGGCGGGCGTGGGCGGGCATCGACTGCCTCTGGATCACCCCGGCGGAATATGACGCGCTCACGCCAGGGCCGCGGAGGGCGATGAGGGACTGGTTGATGCAGGGCGGAACCGTGTTTTTCTGCGTGGATGGGCAGGACCGCGTTCCCGTCGAGTATCGTCCGGAGGATGGCGGAAACATCCGGCGGGTCGGACTGGGAAGCGCCCGCGTTTTTCAATGGAATTCGACGGCGCCGCCCGTTGATAGAGTTGCCCGGGCGATCAGCGACCTTCCGCGCGGTCTTGGCGAGTTGCTCTCGTTCAATTATCGACCGATGTCCCCAATCATTCTCCGGGCAGGGGAACTTCGCTTGAATGTCGCCCTGCTCAGCGTGTTCGTGGCGCTCTTTGCCGTCGCAGTGGGACCTCTGAACATCCTCTGGTTGGCGCGCGCCGGCCGCCGGCATCGTCTTTTCTGGACCACTCCGCTGATTTCCCTCGCCGCCAGCGTCATTCTCGTCGGAGTGATCATCCTGCAGGATGGCTTCGGCGGCAGCGGCGGACGGGTCCTTCTCACGTATCTCATCCCTGACGAGCCGCGCGCTGTCCTGATGCAGGAGCAGGCGTCGCGAACAGGGGTCTTGCTCTCCCGAAATTTTCAAGTTCCGGAGCACGCGATGCTTGCCCCCATTACGGTTGGAGGCAGGGAGCATGATTCCCGGATGCTGAGAGTCTCCGGCGACACCTATTCCGGCGATTGGTTTACGAGCCGGGCCATCCAGGCTCAGTATCTTCAGACGATCGTGCCGACCCGGGAATCGATCGAAGTTGTGAATACCGACGCGACGGCGGGTGGTGCAGCTCCGGAGATCCTCTCCACGATCTCGGCGCCGTTGACGACGCTCTATTACATCGATTCCGCAGGCCGCCAGTGGAAGGGGGAGCAGGTGATTGCGGGAAGCCGCGTGACGCTTGAGCCGGCGCCGGATGCGAACATCCGCGCAGAGATTTCGAAGGCGGTTCAACCCGGCGCGGCCATCGAGCGCGCGCTCGAGAGTGCGGACAACCGGGAAGGTGCCTTCTACGCCATCGCAGAGGAAGGAAACTTCCTTCCAACACTGCCTTCGATTCGCTGGAGGAACGATTCCGCCATCTATATCGGCGAGGCAAAGAGGGCGTCGGTGCCATGAATACGTTGGAATCCGCGGGCCCCTCACAGCCCCCGCCGCTCCCTCCGGAGCCGGTCGTCTCCGTAAGAAATCTCGAGCGGAGATTCGATTCCGTCCACGCCGTCCGCGGGGTGTCGTTCGACATCCAGCGCGGGCAGGTGGTTGGGTTCATCGGAGCGAACGGGGCGGGCAAGACGACGACGATGCGAATGATGGCGACGCTCGAGATTCCAACCGCGGGCCGCATCCGGATTTGCGGGTATGATGTGGTGAATCATCCGACCGAGGTTCGCCGGCACATCGGCTGGATGCCCGACTCCTATGGGACCTACGGGTGCGTGACCGTGCACGAGTATCTCGATTTCTACGCGCGGGCATTCGGGTTTCGGAAACAGGAGCGCGAACAGCGCGTCGCGGAGGTGATGGAGTTTACCGATCTCGCACCCATCGCCGATCGAATGATGGACAAGCTTTCGAAGGGCATGGCGCAGCGTCTTTGCCTCGGCCGCACGCTGCTTCACGATCCGGAGGTGATGATCCTCGACGAGCCGGCCGCGGGGCTGGATCCGAAGGCCCGTCTCGAGTTCAAGCATCTCGTCCGTCTGCTCGCGGGCGAGGGGAAGACGATTTTCATCAGCTCGCACATCCTCTCGGAGTTGAGTGAGATGTGCGACACCCTGCTGTTCATCGATGCCGGGAAAATCATTCACTATGGAGCGGCGGACACGCTTCTCGAACATGACACGAAGTCCGCGGCGATCGTGGATGTCCAGGTCGCCGGGGATCCCGCCCTGCTTGCCGATTGGGCGAAGTTGAGCCCGGGGGTTGAATTGATCGAAATCCGAAAGGACGGCGCCCGGCTTTCGTTCGATCCCGGCGACCCGGAAACGTTGTCGATCCAGCTCCGTCGCATGCTCGATGCAGGCATTCCAGTCGTCGATTTTCATCGCAGTTCCAGACGGCTCGAGGATGCGTTCGTGGAAATTCTTACCGGGCTTCAGTCATGACCCCACCGACACCCCAGCCTCTGAAAGACTTCGCCGACTGGATCAGTCCAATGCTCGTGAAAGAGCTTCGGCAGGGGATGCGCACCCGGGTCTTCGTCGTCACCTTCATCGCATTGCAGGTGCTGATGACCATAAATGTCGTGATCAGCCTGCTGGCCGCTTCAGGCGGGGCGGAGGCCTCGGTGCTCGCGTTTTTCTTTTGGGCCATGATCGCGATCCCGCTGACGCTCGTGCTGCCCTTCACCGCACTGGGTGCGTTAAGCAGCGAGATGAAGGGAGACACGCTGGAACTCGTCCTGCTGACGCGGCTCTCCGCGTGGCGGATCGCGTGGGGGAAATGGTTCGCCGTTGTCGCGCAGGCCGGTCTCTTCGTTTGCGCAATCCTCCCCTATGTGGTGCTGCGCTATTTCATGGGAGGCGTGAATATCGCGGACGACCTCCGTTCCATCGTCCTGCTTTTCGTCGCTGCGGCCGTGTTGTCGGCGGTGATGATTGGAATCTCGCCCTTTCAGAGCAAGATTGCGCGGATCCTTCTCGGCATTGGAGCGCTGTTTGGGCTGCAGATCGTCCCGGGATTGGTTTTTGGAATGACGGCAGGAGGCGGGGCGGTGGGGATGGCCATGGAATGGACAACGTGGGGAATTTTTGCGCCGATCTACTTTGCTTTGCTGATTCTGCTCATGCTGCAGATCGGAGCCGGCCGGATCGCCCCGCCGTCCGAGAATCATTCCGCGACCAAGAGACTGATCGGGCTGGGATTCCTTCTCCTCGCTACGGTCGCCCGATGGGTGCTTCCGTATTCAGAGACGGTCATCATATTCTGCCTATTGGCGTGTGTGCCGGTCCTCACTGGAGCCATCTGCGAGCCGCTGCAGTCGAATCCCAGCATTTACCGACCATTTGCCCGGCGTGGTGTGATCGGTCGGTTTGCTGGGAGATTGTTTTATGCGGGGTGGCCGGCAGGGTTGCCGTATGTGGCACTGCTCCTTTTGGGATTTGCGATTCTCATGGCGTGTCAGGGGCTGCTCGACGATGAGAAGCAGAAGCTTGGGATGACGGCGTTCGCGGGAACGTTCCTCTTCGGCGCGGTATTGCTGCGATTGTGTTTTCCCCGCACGCGGAACGCGCTCGGCATTTTCATCGCTACGGTGGGATTGGGAATCTTTCTGGCGGGGATGGTCGCAGTGCTCGACAAGTCCCTCGACTGGGGAGTCATCTCCTTTTTCTCCGTGCTTCCGCCATGTGCGCTGGCGTTCAACTTTGTGGACTTGATGAATGCCGAGGAGATCAAAGCGGCCCGGCACGCGGTGACTTTCTCCTCGGGGGTGTGTCTGCTTTTGGCCCTGTTTCTTACGCTGAGGTCATGGAAAAAGATCCGGGCTTTCGAGGACGCATCGCTGAATGCCGATGAAATGGCCTGACGAACGGGAGATTGCCGGAATCCGCTCCAGCGCCCGCATCGTGGCAGGCAGGATGCGTCTTCCCTTTCGCAGCCGCACATGGCGGGGAACGGGAGGAAACTGGCAGGGCGCGGGTGTCGGCAACTCGATCGATTTCCAGGATCACCGTCAGTATCTGCCCGGTGACGATCCCCGATACATCGACTGGCAGGCGTATGCCCGCACCGGCCATTACACGATGAAACTTTACCGCGAGGAGGTAAGTCCCCGCGTGGATCTCGTGCTCGACGCAACCGCATCGATGGCACTCAACGAGGCGAAGCGACGCAGATCGCTCGAAACCTTCTACTTTGCGCTGGAGAGCGCGCTGAGGTCCGGGGCGTCGGTGCGATGTTTCGTAACGCGCGGCGGAACCTGTGTGCCATGGGCGGTGGAATCAGCGGTCATCGGGGGTGCGCCACCGGAGTCGGAGGACCGGGTGGACGAAGTTCCGGGCGCCGCCCTGACACCGTGGCGCTCTGGATCTCTGCGGGTCTGGATTTCCGATCTCCTTTTTCCCGGATCCCCGGAATCCGTGCTCGCGACGATGAGCGCTTCGAAGGGACGTGGAATCCTGCTGGTCGTGCAATGTCGTGATGAATCGGATCCGGATTGGTCGGGAAACATCGAGTTCGTGGATTGCGAGACAGGGGGAGTGCGTTCCCAGCACGTCGGCGATGATGTCGTGGCGCGCTATCGCGACGCCTACACACGGCATTTTCGGTTGTGGAGGGAGCATGCGCGGCGGCACGGGGTCGCGCTGGCCCGGATCGCCGCGGAGCTCGATTTAGGCGAGGTCCTGGCGGCCGAGGCGGTTTCCGAGGGCGCAGTGGAGTGGTGCGACTGATGGACATTTACTTCGCGAACCCTGCCGGATTCCTGGCACTCCTCGGAGTGCCTGCGGTGCTGGCGATCCATTTTCTCCAGCGCGAGTCGCGGCGGGTGCACACGAGCACGCTGTTCCTGCTCGATAATCTTGCACCCGTCAGCGCGCAGGGGCGCCGGATCGAGCGACTGAGAAATTCCATTCCGCTCTGGCTGCAGTTGCTCGCCGTGCTGCTCATCGCATGGCTTCTCGTGCAACCGCAGTGGCTTCGGAAGGATTCGTCACAGACGGTTGTCGTGGTCCTGGACAGCTCCGTGTCGATGCGCGCCTTCCGTGAGGAGATGGTCGACGCGTTGCGCAGGAGGCTTCCCACCATCGGCTCCGCGGCTGCGCGGACCGAGTGGATCCTTGTCGAGTCGGACCGCTCACGGCCGACGCTCCATGCGGGCGATCGTCTGGACGATCTCATCGCCCGTGCAGCCGAGTGGGAGCCGAACCTTGGAACTCATGATGTGCGCAGCGCTCTTGCCCTCGCCCGGAGTCTCGCCGGCAGGGGAGGGGTTGCGATTTTCGTCACGGATGGTTCCACGAGCGCACCTCCCGGCCTGGGAACCATCGCCGTCGGAAGACCGATCCAGAATTGTGGCTTTGTGGGAGTCCGGGTGGATGGGGACCATTGGACTGCGCTGGTTCGAAATCATGGCGACACTCCACAGGCCAGGAAATGGTCCGTGGCTGTCGACGGCGCGCAGGACGAACCGCGGACGATTTCGCTCGGACCGGGCGAGGTCGTCAGCCTGGGCGGACGGCTCCCGGCCGACCGTTTCGAGATCGTTCTCGAAGCGGACGAGTTTTCCCTCGACGACCGTCTTCCCATTGTTCGCGAGCAGCGCAAACCGCTCGCGCTCTCCCTGCCGACGGACGGGGATATTCGACCGTTCTTCGAGCGGATTGCAGAGAGCATTCCGGATACGATGCCTGAGAGCGGAAAGTCTGCTGACATCGAGTTCGCAGCGCGGCCTCCGACGGACCCGCTGGAGTTTGCGGGCAATGCCGTGGTGGTTGTCGGCGATGCAGGAGAGTCGGGTCGTTATCTCGATGGAGCGATCGTCGCGGAGAATCATCCACTCGTTGAGCGGCTGGAATGGCAGGGGCTGATCGCGCGCGAGGCGGCGGGCATTGAGGCGGAGCCATCGGACGAGGTGCTTCTCTGGCAGGGAACGCGTCCCCTCATTCTGCTCCGGCGAAAGGGCGACTCCCGCCTGCTTGTGGTGAATTTCGATCTCGCACAATCGAACGCGGACCGCCTTCCGGCGTTCGTCGTTTTGCTGAGCCGATTTGCCGAATCGGTGCGCGAGGGAAAAGCCGCGTTCGAGCGGCGAAATCTCGAGACGAATCAGACGCTCCCCATACCGCCGACCGTCGTTGCCGGATCGCTGAGCGCGAGTGGCGCGCACATTGCGGGCGGCGTGGTTCGAGCGTCCGCGGAGCCGGGATTTTTCGAGATCTCCCGAAATGGTGAGCCACTTCTCGCCGGCGCTGCGCATTTCGCGGATGCGAGGGAGGCGGATTTTCGCAGTGCGACACAGAGCGACACGACACACGGGATCGAACGCGATGTCCTCGAGCGAAACAGTCGCGAGGATCTGCTCACGCCGGTGTGGGCACTGCTGCTCGGGGCCGTCTGCATCGCAAGCTGGGCCTTTACCGGACGCCGATCCACGTAGCCGATGCGTATCCTGTCCCCCGAATGGCTGATTTTGCTGCCGGTGTTTTTCTTCGCCGGATGGCGCTGGCGCGCGCTTGAGCTGTGGCGGCCACTTCGGGTCGCGACGCTGTTGCTGCTGTTGCTGATCCTCGTGCAGCCGCAATGGAGGCGACTGGGGGAGGGGCTCGATGTGTGGGTGCTCGTGGATCGCTCCGCATCCGCCGCCGACGCGATGGCGGAACGGTTGGAGGAGATCGAAACGCTGCTGGCGCGAACGAAATCACGGCACGACCGCCTGTTTTTTGTGGATTACTCGGATGTCGCGGTGGTCCGGGACGAGGGGACCGGTGCCTATTCCGGGAGTCCCCAGCGCACCCGCACAGCGCTCGCCGCGGCACATGCTCTCTCGCGCATGAGTCCGGATCGCGCATCGCGTCTGCTCGTGGTGACGGATGGTTTTTCCACAGAGCCTCTGGACGACCTCGCCGAACGTCTCGCGAGGCAGGGCGTGCCGATGGACTACCGCCTGGTTTCGCCGCCGGACGTCCGGGACTTTGGAATTGCAGCGCTGCGGTTGCCGGCCCGTGTTCAGCCGGGAGAGCCGTTCCTCATCGAGGTCGAAGCCGTGGGCGCGACGGACGAGACCGTCCCGCTCGAGATTGCGAGAAACGGCGCGAGGATTGCGACGGGTGAGGTGACCATCCGGAACGGTCGCGGTCAGGTCCGGTTTACGGATCGTATCCGCGAGGGAGGCTCGCATCGATACGAAGTGCGGCTGAAGGCGGATGCGGACGCCCGAAGCGGCAATGACGCCGCGAATGCCTGGATCGAGATTCAAGGCGGACCGCGCATCGTGCTCGTAACGAACTATACGGACGATCCTGTCGCGAAGGCGTTGAGGGCGCAGGGTGTCGATGTGGAGGTGATCGCAGAGCCGTCGACTGTGGACGTTGGCCGTCTCTCGGGGGCGAAGGTCGTCATTTTGAACAACGTGCCCGCATTCGAAATGCCCTCGGATTTCGTCTCGGCGCTCGACTTTTTCGTCCGCGTCCAGGGAGGCGGGTTGTGGATGATTGGCGGGAAGTTCAGCTTTGGATCCGGCGGCTGGTTCGGTTCTCCGATCGACGATCTGCTGCCGGTGTCGATGGAGCTCCGCATGGAGCACCGCAAGCTGGCTGTGGCGATGGCGATCGTGATGGATCGATCGGGAAGCATGGGGGCAACCGTCGGTGGAGGGGCGACGAAAATGGACCTCGCGAACGAAGGCGCCGCCCGCGCGATCGAACTCCTTGGACCAAACGACGCGGTTACCGTGCTGGCTGTGGACAGCGAACCGCACATCATTGTTCCGTTGACTTCGCTGGGAGCGAACCGCGGACAAATCGTCGATGCCGTGCGCAGGATCACGAGTGGTGGCGGGGGAATCTTTGTCCATACGGGAATGGAAGCCGGGTGGGAGCAGCTCCAGACGGCGCAGGCCGGCCAGCGGCATATGATTCTCTTTGCGGATGCCGCGGACGCGGAGGAGCCCGGACAATACAAGAAGCTGCTCGCACAGATGATCGGCGCGGGTGCGACGGTGAGTGTGATCGCGCTCGGAAGCTCCTCGGACAGTGATGCGGCATTTCTCGAGGACGTCGCGATGCGCGGTGGTGGGCGCATCTTCTTCAATGCCGATGCCGCGACGCTGCCGGCGCTGTTCGAGCAGGAGACCGTGGCGGTTGCACGGTCCGCGTTCATCGAGGAAGCCACCCGGGTGGAGCCCTCCGCGGGATGGCTCGAGATTGCGGCGCGGCCGATGGAGTGGCTTCCTTCTGTGGATGGCTACAACCTGAGCTACCTCAAGCCCGACGCGACGGCGGCGGCGTATTCCGCGGACGAATACGCGGCGCCATTGGTGGCGTTCTGGCAGCGCGGGGCGGGTCGCGCGGCCGCAGTTTCCTTTCCGCTCGGCGGGCCTTTTTCCGAAAAGGTCAGGGCATGGGGCCAATACGGGGATTTCGTCCAGACGCTCGCACGCTGGCTCGGCGGCGAGGATTTGCCTCCTGGAATCGGTCTCCTTACCCGCATCGACGGCGAGCAACTCGACTTGCAGTTGCTCTTCGATGATTCCTGGGGCGAGCGATTCGCTGCGGAAGCGCCTCGCATCACGGTGGCGGATGGAGCTTCCGGAGAAGGGCGCGAAGTCACGTGGGAGCGGCTTTCACCCGGGCGGTATCGGGCATCGATTCCGCTCGAGTCCGGCAAATGGCTCCGGGGTGCCGTGCAGGCCGGAAAGTTCGTGATTCCGTTTGGGCCGGTCAGTGGCGGAATCCATCCGGAATGGCAATTCGATGCCGAGCGGGTGCGTGAGCTTCAAGCGGTCTCGACGGCAAGTGGGGGAGTCGACCGCGTGGAACTCGGAGAAATCTGGAAGGCGCCGCGCCGGCAGGAATTTCGGGATCTGCGTCCGCCATTGCTTGTCCTGATGCTTTGCGTCTTCCTCGCGGATGCCCTTCTCACCCGGCTCGGATACCGGCTGCCAACGTTTGCGAAGATAAAGCCGCCCCAGATTTCGCCGATTCGTCCAAAGCGGCGCCCGGTATCGGATATCCAACCGGTGAATCCAGTCCCAACACCCGAGGTGTCACCTGTGGAAAGTTCCGACGAAGGCGACCGCACGGAGGAGCGGCGAAGCCGCTTCCGCCGTGCGAAATCCCGCGGTCGCTAGCGCCGGCGGTTCCACTCCGTTCGTCCGTAGCGATCGCGGATGAGGTGCTCGCAGAGGAAGTCCACTTCCGCGGGAGCGTGCCAGAGGGTGACATGACGTCCGAGCGCATGTGCCAGGTGGTCGGAAAAATCCGCGGGAGTCGAATGATGCTGCACGCTGCCCTGATAGAGCAGGCCTTCCCGCGAGCGCCGAAGGGCTCCGCCGGCGATCTTGCGCGATCCGGACACGAGGTCGTGCGGCGAGGGCGCCGCGAAGCAGGCCGACGTCGGATTTCCGCAGGGTGCGAGGGAGATTTCCGGATCGTCGAGTGCGTTCCTCAAGGCTTCGTGAATCGTTCGATACGCCTCGACGGGCGCAATGTGCGCAAACGGATGTGTCGCTGGCACCGAGAGCGCGACGGTCACATCCGCGCCGTGTTCGACAAGGCCCCCGCCGGTGCATCGACGGGTCGCAGGGCGTCCGGCTGCGAAGGATTCCACCTCGCTCCAGCGCATGGGATAACCAAATGTCACCTCGGATTCACGCCAGCGATAGATCCGCAGCGCGGGGGTCTCCGCAAGGCGCAGCATGCCTTCATCGAGAGCCATGTGAACGGCGCCGTTTTCCGCATCCGCGCGATCCCAGAGGAGGAGGTTTTCGAAGGGCGGAGACATCTTCCCAAATTGGCGCCGCGATTCGCGCGACGATCAAGTTGATTTGCGCGGGCGAGGTCCCTACGCTCGTCCGACCATGGCAAAACCCGCGCTCGGGAAAGGGCTTGGAGCCCTCATCAACACTCGCGTCGCCGCGCCGGTTCCGGCGGAGGCCGATGGCGAGCGCGTGCAGATGGTGCCGTTGTCGGATATCGAACCGAGCCCGCTGCAACCGCGTCAGGAATTTCGTGAAGATCAGTTGAGCGATCTCGTGGAATCGATCCGCGAGCGCGGTATCATCCAGCCGCTCATCGTCCGCAAGACTGCCGGCAAATACGAGCTGATCGCCGGCGAGCGCCGCTGGCGTGCGTCGCAGGTCGTCGGGCTCGTGGAGGCGCCGGTGATCGTGCGCAAGGCGAGCGACCAGGAGGTTTTGGAGCTCGCGCTCATCGAGAACCTTCAGCGTGAGGATCTCAACCCGATCGAAGAAGCGACCGCTTACGCACGCCTGTCGCGGGAGTTCGGCCTCAAGCAGGAGGAGATTTCCAAGCGCGTGGGCAAGAGCCGCGCCTCGGTGGCCAATTCCATGCGGCTGCTCGATCTCGATCCCGACGTTCAGGCAATGGTCCGCAAGAGCCTGATTTCCGTCGGGCATGCGAAGGTGCTCCTTTCGCTGAAATCGCAGGAGGAGCAGCGGCTCCTTGCGGACATCATCATCCGCCAGTCGGCATCGGTGCGGGCTGCCGAGAAGCTTGCCGCCGAGCACATCGCGAAGACGTCGGGGCAGCAGCCGGCTTCCTCAGGCCGGAAGAAAAAGGCCGAGCAGGGAGCGCCGCCGGCCATCCTTCACCTGCAGAATCTCCTCCAGCACAAGCTGGCGACCCGCGTGGTCATTCACCACGGCGAGAAGCAGGGGAACATCACGATCGAATACTACGGCAACGACGACCTTCAGCGCATCCTCCAGGAGCTTGGCGTGCAGGCCGACTAGCCGGGACGCGGAAGGCGGACGATCGTCAAACACCGATGAAATCCTTTCGCAAAGAGCTCTGGTTCGAGGTTCCGCAGCGTCGCGCGTATTTGAACATCACCCCGACGGTCGAGCATTGCGTGGCCGAGAGCGGCATCCGCGAGGGATTGTGCCTCGTGAATGCGATGCACATCTCGGCGAGCGTTTTCATCAATGACGACGAGCGCGGGCTTCACGCGGATTTCGAGAAATGGCTCGAGGAACTCGCGCCCGAGAGGCCGCACAGCCAGTATCTGCACAACCGCACAGGCGAGGATAACGCGGACGCGCATCTCAAGCGCACAATCATGGGCCGCGAGGTCGTGGTGGCGGTCACCAATGGCGTGCTCGACTTCGGACCGTGGGAGCAGATTTTTTACGCCGAGTTCGACGGGATGCGGAAGAAGCGCGTCCTCGTAAAGATCATCGGCGAGTAGCCCGGGGCGATTGCGGCGGGGTGTGATGAGCGACGATGTCTGGTTTCTGCTGACGGTCGCGCTCATCGTTTCGATGACGCTCATGTTTGCCGCGTGGGTCATCGCGCGACGGATGAACAATGCCGGGATCGCCGACGTCGCGTGGGCGTTCGGATTCACGATTGTCGCGGCGATTTTCTTCGCGATCGGCACAGGCGCGCCGGCCCGGCGTTCCTTGCTCGCGGCAATGGTCGCAATCTGGAGCCTGCGGCTTGGAATTCATCTGTGGGTGCGCCCGGGCCGTGGGCGGGAGGGAGCCCGTTACGCCGTCCTGCGCGGGCGATTTCCGCGAAATACCTGGTTGATGTTTCTGGGCTACTTCGAGCTGCAGGCGGTGCTGCTGGCCGTGCTGTGCGTGCCGTTTGCGCTTGCGGCTTCGAATCCTGTGCCCCGCCTCCTGCCGGTCGAATGGGCCGGCGCAGGCCTGTGGCTGATCGCGCTGCTCGGGGAGGCAATCGCGGACCGGCAGTTGCAGGGATTTCGCGCGCGACCGGAGAATCGCGACCGGGTATGCCGGACCGGCCTGTGGCGCTGGTCGCGGCACCCGAACTACTTCTTCGAGTGGCTCGTGTGGGTGGCGTTCTTTGTCGTCGCCCTCGGCACGCCGCACGGGTGGATCGCCATCTGCGGACCGGTGATCATGCTCCACGCCCTGCTGGGAGCGGGCGGCATTCCCCTGACGGAGCCGGCCCTCGAAACTTCGCGCGGAGACGATTACCGCGCGTATCGCCGGAGCACGAGCGCATTCGTGCCGTGGTTTCCCCGCTGAGGCGGGCGAAGGGCACCGGGCTGGACCGGAATTTGCAACTCGCATTTGCGGGAATTTGGAGCGATCACGGTGCCATGAGCGAATCCCAGAAAGCCGATTCCGAGGGGGCTGTGCAGCCCGGACAAATCACATGGAACGAGCTGGTCACCAGCGATCCCGCCGGTGCGATCGCGTATTACACGAGCCTGTTCGGGTGGGAGACCGAACCGTTCGCACTGCCCGAGGGGGATTACACGATGTTCAAACGCGGTGGCGTTCCGTTCGGCGGTGTCACGAAGCCTTGCGAACCCGGCGTTCCAACGCATTGGCTGAACTATGTCAGTGTCGAGGATATCGACGCCGCTGTTGCGAAGGGGGAGGAACTCGGCGGCGAGACCATCGTCGCGCCGATGCCGGTCGGCGAAATCGGCCGCATCGCCGTCATCCGGGATCCACAGGGAGCGGTGATCGGTCTGCACGAAGCGCCGAAGACCTAAGCGCGGGATGACTGACATTCCCGGGACGCCGCGTGGGTCCTCGTCCTTGCGGCGCGCCAGGTAATTGACGGCGGAAACAGCGGTTTATTGGGACCCCGCATGTGTTTCGTTTTTTGGGCGGACTTCTGCGCGCTCATGCTGCTGCTTGGCGGAGGTGTGTTTGCCTTCCTTGGGCGACGGCAGGCTTCACACTGCCGCTGATCCCGAATCTCCGAGAGGAACCCCGGGCGTTCTATCCCGCATCGGGCAAAAGGGCGTCATCACCATCCCCGGGACGAAGGACGCCATGCCGCACGGTCAGCACTAGTCGGATTCGGAACCCCGTGCCGCCCGTGTTGCAGACGGACGGCTCGCGATCCTATCCCCGGCGCTCGCGAATGGACTCGAGGATTTCGGCGATGGCGGCGTCGCGAGGTTTGGCGCCGACGTTGCCCTTGCCGTGCAGGCGCACGGAGACGTTGCCGGCTTCGAGGTCGCGGTTGCCGATGACGAGCATCGTGTGGACCTTCGCCTTCTCGGCGTCGGCGATCTTGCCCTTCATGTTGTCGGTGCCGATGTCGAGTTCGGCGCGGACCTGATGGCGGCGCAGCTCGGCGTGGATGTTCTTGGCGTATTCGACGAGGGGCTCCTCGGTGCCGATCGTGATCACGCGCACCTGCTCGGGCGCGAGCCAGAGCGGGAAGTTGCCGGCGTAGTGCTCGATGAGGAATCCGATGAAGCGCTCGTGCGTGCCGAGCGGCGCGCGATGAATGCACAGCGGCGTGGCGTCGGTGTTGTCGCGCGTGCGATAGGTGAGGCCGAAGCGCTTCGGCACGGCGAAGTCCACCTGGTTCGTGGCGATGGTGAATTCGCGCCCGATCGCGCTCCAGACCTGGACGTCGATCTTCGGTCCGTAGAAGGCGGCTTCGTTCGGCACTTCGACGAAGTTGATGCCCGAGTCGACGAGGACGCGGCGCACCATGTCCTCGGTCTTCTTCCACAGCTCGGGCTCGTTCACGAACTTCTGCCCGAGCTTCTCCGGATCGTGCGTGGAGAAGCGCATCACATATTTCTCGAGACCGAAGATCTGGAAATATTTCAGATACATCTCGTTCACCGCGCGGAACTCCTCGGCGAACTGCTCCTCAGTGCAGTAGATGTGCGCGTCGTTCATGTTCAGCGAACGCACGCGCATGAGGCCGAACAACTCGCCCGACTGCTCGTAACGGTAGCAGCAGCCGTATTCCGCAAGCCGCAGCGGCAAATCGCGATAGCTCCGCGGCTCCGCCGCAAAGATGCGGTGGTGGTGCGGGCAGTTCATGGCCTTGAGGTAGTAGCGGTCGCTGACAACGTCCTTTCGACGCTCGTTCGCCTCCAGCTGATCGCTTAAGGCAACTAGCCCCATTTCAACTGCGGTCTTAGCAGTGACTGGATCCAGTGCGGCAAGAAGTGCCCTAGCGCTTTCCATTGCTGATTCATCACCCGTTAAGCCGTCCTTAACCCGTCGATAAGTATCAATGAGGTCGTTATTCTCCGCAGCGAAGTCTTCGATTGAGGTGCCTTGCTGGAGGAAGGAAATGAGCGCAGCAGCTTTTTGATCGGTTTCAAGGAGTTCCATCGCCGGGAACATCGACTCCTCGTAATACGGCAGGTGCCCGCTCGTCTTATACATCTTCTCCCGCGCCAGATGCGGGGTGCGGACGCGGACGTAGCCGGCGGCGAATTCGGTTTCCTTGGCGAGGCGTTCCAGTTCCTCGACGATGACCGTGCCCTTGGGCAGCCAGAGCGGGAGGCCGGGACCGACGTAGTCGGGGTCCATCGCGAAGAGGCCCATTTCCTGGCCGATTTTTCGGTGGTCGCGCTTCTTCGCCTCCTCGAGCATGGCGAAGTATTCGTCCATCTGCGTCTTGTTCTTGAACGCGGTGCCGTAGATGCGCTGGAGCTGGGGATTGTTTTCGTCGCCCTTGTAGTAGGCGCTGGCGACGTGCGTGAGCTTGAAGGCCTTGATGCGGCTCGTGTGCGAGACGTGCGGACCGGCGCAGAGGTCGGTGAAGTCGCCGTTCTTGTAGAGTGTGATCGTCTCGCCCTCGGGGATGCGCTCGACGATATCGAGCTTGAACTTGCTGGCCTCGGGGCGCGCGCCGAGCGAGGCGAGTTTGCCTTCCTTCGCGAGCTGGATGGCCTCCTCGCGGCTGACCTCAATGCGCTCGAACTTGTGGTTGGCCTTGATCTCCTTCTGCATCTCCTCCTCGATGCGCGGGAAATCCTCAGGCGTGATGCGATGCGGCAGCTCGACGTCGTAATAGAAGCCCTGCTCGACGGGCGGGCCGGCGGCGAATTGGGCCTCGGGCCAGATGCGCAGAATCGCCGTGGCGAGCACGTGGGCGGTGGAGTGGCGGATCGTTTCGAGTTCGGTCATGAAGAGGAT
>Ga0065721_10003866_pt1 | contig 62125 bp, 62 predicted proteins | sample Mesricmetagenome_FD_59108 | JGI IMG/M metagenome (GOLD analysis project Ga0065721, IMG submission 59108) | Mesophilic microbial community from rice straw/compost enrichment Sample: eDNA_1 v2 (version 2) | ecosystem: Engineered > Solid waste > Grass > Composting > Bioreactor | place: USA: Davis... | reverse complement strand
TTTTGATTAAAATCCCTTAGTTTCGTGCTTTCGTTATGAAGAAAATAGAGTTGGAAATAGTTGCACTATCACATAGCATTACCCAAACGCATTCCTATGCTGTGGTGTTAGGAGAAGTGAACGGTTTGCGTCGGCTGCCCATCGTTATCGGCGGCTTCGAAGCGCAGGCTATTGCCGTAGCACTGGAAAAAATGCACCCCAGCCGTCCGCTGACACACGACCTCATGAAAAATTTCATGAATGCCTTTAATATCGACCTGCAGGAGATCGTTATCTGCGATCTGCAGGAAGGGATATTCTACTCCAAGCTCATTTGTGTAAGCGAGCACGATACGGTGGAGATCGACTCCCGCACCTCCGATGCCCTGGCCCTGGCGGTTCGTTTTGGATGCCCTATTTACACCTACGACAACATCCTGGAAAGCGCCGGTATTTTGATGGAAGACCCATCGGGAAAAACCGGTAAAAAACAACCCCGCGAAGCAGTGGCGGCCGAATCATCGGCCGGTACAGACGATCTGAAAAGCTTAACGTTGGAAGAGTTGAATACACTGCTGAACGAGGTGCTGGAACAGGAAGACTATATACGCGCCATTGCTATCCGCGACGAGATCAATAGTCGCAAAAGAAACCGGTAGTGATCGTTTTCCCCAATTGCAAGATCAATCTTGGATTGCACATCACGCGCAAACGCGGTGATGGATACCACGACCTGGAGACGGTGTTTTATCCCGTGCCGGTGCGCGATGCGCTGGAAATTGTTAAAGCCGATACCATGCAGTTCAGCACCAGCGGTATACCGGTACCGGGTGAAAACCTTTGCTTGAAAGCCTATGAACTGCTGAAAAAAGACTACCCGCAACTCCCTCCTATCGCCATGCATTTGCATAAAAAAATTCCCCTGGGCGCCGGACTGGGTGGTGGCTCTGCTGATGGCGCATTTACTCTACGTTTATTGAATGATAAGTTTCACCTGGAGTTATCACAGCAACAATTGCTGGATTATGCATTACAGTTGGGCAGTGATTGTCCTTTTTTTATTGTGAACCAGCCTTGTTTGGCGACGGGCCGTGGGGAGCAGTTAACGCCGGTGACGATAGATTTATCTTCGTATGCGATATTGCTGGTGCATCCGGGGATTCATATTAATACCGGGTGGGCTTTTTCGCAGGTGGAGCCAGTTATGCCGCCTATGCCATTATACAAAGTAATTCAACAGCCGGTGAACACCTGGCGGGGCCTTTTGAAAAATGATTTTGAACGGCCGGTTTGTGCACAGCATCCCGAAATGGCGGCTATAAAAGACAAGCTGTACCAGTCGGGTGCATTGTATGCGTCTATGAGTGGTAGTGGTTCCTGCTTTTTTGGAATTTTTGAAAAGATACCGGTTATTGAATGGCCGGCGAATTATGCGGTATTTCCCATTTCCTCCGCCCTGGTAAGCTGTTAAGCAATAGTGTATTAACAATACACTATATTTGCAGCATCAATACCAACACGTACATATTCTATTTTTTGTCACAGAACCTCGACTTCCTCAACCACCGAGGATAAGCTGTGAACCGGTTCGCCCGAGGCGGACCGGACCCGGTATGTATTCCCACTTGTTCATTTTTCATAATTCATTTCATGCTTGTTTCTAACAAAACCCAGTATTATTTACAGCTCGAAGAAAAATATGGCGCCCATAACTATCATCCCCTGCCCGTAGTATTAGAAAAGGGCGAAGGCGTATTTGTATGGGATGTAGAAGGCAAACGTTATTATGATTTCCTCAGCGGTTATTCGGCCGTCAACCAGGGCCATTGCCATCCCCGCATCATCGATACCTTTATTCAGCAGGCGCAGCAACTTACGCTTACCTCGCGGGCTTTTTACAGCGATGCCCTGGGCGAATATGCCGAGTTCATCACCCGTTATTTCGGTTACCACAAGGTGTTACCCATGAATACGGGCGTAGAAGCCGTGGAAACTGCCATCAAACTGTGCCGCCGCTGGGGTTATGCGGTAAAAGGCATTCCCGATAACAAGGCCACCATCGTGGTGTGCGCCGAAAACTTTCATGGCCGCACCAGCACGGTGATCTCATTCAGCACCGATGCCTCTTCGCGTGCCCGCTTTGGTCCGTATACACCAGGTTTTACCATCATTCCCTATAACGATCTGCCTGCTTTGCAAAAAGCATTGCAGGACCCGCATGTAGCTGGCTTGCTGGTAGAACCCATACAGGGCGAGGCAGGCGTGGTGGTGCCCGATGAAGGGTACCTGGCTACCGCCAAACAATATTGCGAAGCAGCCAATGTATTGTTCATGGCCGATGAAATTCAAACCGGCTTATGCCGTACAGGAAAAATGCTGGCCTGCGATCATGAAAAGGTGCGTCCGGATATACTGGTGCTGGGCAAAGCACTGAGCGGCGGCACTATGCCGGTATCTGCGGTACTGGCCGACGATGCCATCATGCTCACCATCCAACCCGGGGAGCATGGCAGCACCTATGGCGGCAATCCCCTCGCCTGCCGTACGGCCATTGCAGCGCTTACGGTGTTGAAAGAAGAAAATATGGCGGCCAATGCCGAGGCCATGGGCGAGCTGATGCGAAAGGAAATTCTCGCACTGGAATCGCCATTTATTTCCATCGTGCGTGGTAAAGGATTGTTGAACGCCATCGTCATCGATCATCCTGAAAAAGACGCTGCCTGGCAATTGTGTTTGGCCATGAAAGAAAATGGTCTGCTGGCCAAACCCACCCATGGCGATAAGATCAGGCTGGCGCCGCCGCTGATCATCACGGCAGAGCAGGTTCAGGAATCGGTGCACATCCTGCAAAAGAGCCTATCTTCGCTGGCGTGAAATTAAATGTCGTTATTGGTATGAGCGATGGCCTTACCGTACCATTTGCATTGGCCGCGGGTTTGAGTGGCGCGCTGCAACCAAACAGTACGGTGGTAACAATCGGACTGGCAGGTACAATAGCCGGCGCAGTGATCATGGCGCTGGGTGGTTATCTCACCAATAAAAAAGAACAGGCCGGTAACAGCAATATGGCCGATATATACCGCCAGCTCGATTTAAGTGAGGCGGTAGAAGATGTGGAGAAAGAAAACGAGGATTGGGCCCAACAAACCATGCAGGCCGAATTGCCGCCGCCCGATCCTGCTGCATCGGCGCTGGTGATTGGCTTGTCGTATATCCTGGGCGGGCTGGTACCTTTAGCGCCCTTTGTTTTTATGAACGATCCCCTGCCGGTATCGGCTGTCATTACGCTCACCACCATTTTTATATTCAGCTATTTTAAAAGCCGTATCACCGGCCAGCAGCCCTGGCTGGGCGCTTTGCAGGGTACCCTCACAGCCGCGCTGGCGGCCGGCGCCGCCTTTGCCGTGGCGTATTTATTTAGATGATTCTCCCTTTAGTTTCAGGTCGGGTATCAGGCTCATACCCATCATTAATAAGGTAGCGGCCAGCATGAGCCAAAGTCCGGCTTTTTTATCCGGACAAATACCCCGGTAACAGCCGCTGTACACAATAAAACTTTTGATGGCATAGGCCAGGGTAATGCCGCATATAAAAAGGTTCCATCGTTTGGCCCATACTTTTTGGATGGCGAAAAAGGGAATGGCGGCCAGGGCCAGCACCATGAATACGTTGCCGGGCTTGCCGTATATATTATTCTCTGAAAAAAAGCCGGTGAATATCTTGTCGAGGTCGGGATGGTAGGTCCAGGGTAGATAACTGCTGATCACTAGTATAATGGCTGCTGCGATGCCTATCCATTGCGAATATTTCATGCGGCAAACTTAAGGTATTCGCAACAAATCCATGACCGCCCGGTGGCCACCACTTAATCTAAACTTGCCCCGAATCAATAAATGTATACCCTTAGCAATTTATTAAGTGTTTTTCAGTTTTCTACCCCAATAACCACCTAGTTCAATATTTTATGAAATCCCTCAACCTGATTGTAGCGGCACTCGTATGCGCACTCGTGAAGCCTATTTTCGTGAATGCCCAGTGCGGTGCAGCCGGCACCATCGACACCACCATCAACACCACTACGGCTATCATCAACTCCTATTACCCCGGTCAGGGTAACCCTGTTGCCGGTCAAACCTATTTAACAGTAGGTCCCCGCGACACCCGCGGTTACAGTTCGGTATTAAAAGCGGGCGACCTGGTGGTGATCATGCAAATGCAGGGCGCCGCCATCCATACCGGCAACAGCATCAATTATGGCAGTGGAACGGCAGGTGGCAGCGGATCGGGCATGTTGCACGACAGTATGTATGCCGGCATCTATGAATACAACACAATAAGCAGCGTATCAGGTTCAACCATCCATTTTGCTTATCCATTAGCCGCTAACTATTATACACGGGAATTTGGACCATCGGAATCTATCCGGCGCTACCAGGTAATACGTGTACCACGTTATCGCCGCATCACCATCAACGCCAACAGAACGGTGACCGCACCTGCCTGGAATGGCAGCACCGGTGGTGTGGTAGTGCTGGATGCATCGGACCGCTTTACCCTCGATGGCAATGTAGATGTAAGCGGGAAAGGTTTCAGGGGCGGTGGCGGCAAACAATTTACCGGCGCAGGCACCGGCAATACCAGCAGCACCAGCGCCACCGTGGGTTTGGTGAATACCGACTACCGTTTTTATTCCGCCGCCGGCATCAGCGCCAACACCTGTGGCGGCGCCAAGGGCGAAAGCATTGCCGGCACACCGCGTTATACCTATAGTAACGGTGCCACCTCCACGGAAACGATGTTGGCAGAAGGTTATATCGACGGATCCATAGGCCGCGGCGCACCTGCCAATGGCGGTGGCGGCGGTACCGATGGCATCCCGGCGGGTGCAGACAATAACCAGTACAATACCGGTGGTGGCGGTGGCGCCAATGCAGGCCGCGGCGGCAGAGGCGGCAGCGGCTGGCATGGCGGATCGGGTAATGTAAATACCTATCCTTATGGCGGACTGGGTGGAGCGGCTTTTAACATGGGCTCTACCGCCAGGGTCATCATGGGTGGCGGTGGTGGCGCCGGTACGGCCAATAACTCTACGGCTGCCAATGAATACCAGGCCAGCGGCGGCGCAGGCGGTGGCATCATCATCATACGTGCCACGAGGTATTATGGCAATGGCTGGCTGCGGGCCAATGGCGCTGCTGCACCCGGCATTACCGGATCACCCACTTCCAATACCGACTCCGGTGGCGGTGGCGGCGCCGGTGGCACCATCGTAGCAGTGACCAGGCAAAACGGCACCGTAGGCTTGACCAACATCAGGGCTTCTGCAAACGGTGGCGCCGGTGGCAACTCGGCCAATTATTACGATCACGGTCCGGGTGGCGGCGGTGGCGGCGGATTGATCATTGGCAGCGGGCCATTTGCTGCTGCCACAACCAATGGCGGCGCTGCCGGTTTAACCAGGTCTAACCAGCAAAACGGTCCGCTCAACAACAACTTTGGCGCTATGGCAGGCGCTGCAGGCACGACGATTACCTTAACCGGTTTACAGGTGCTCATGAATCACAACAACAGCAGTTCACCCTGCGGCGCGTTACCGGTAACCCTGGCATCGTTACAGGGCGTGCTGCAACCCGAAGGCGTTTCGTTGTACTGGGAAATTACCGATGCACATAATTTTAAACATTTCGAGATAGAGTATAGTGGGAATGGTGTTGATTTTACCCGTGTGGGTACCATCGATTATACAGAAGGCAGGAGTAAGTATAGTATGTATCATAACCGCAGACCAGCCACCATGAACTATTATCGTTTGAAAATGGTGGATATCGACGGTACCTATACGTACAGCAAGATCATTTCATTGCGTGCACAGCACAATAAGGGAGAAGAAATGCTGGCCTATCCCAACCCGGCGCGCCGGTCGGTGACCGTGCAGGTAAAAGCGCAGGAGCCTACCGAGGCCGGCATCCGTATTTACAACAGCATGGGAAGCCCCGTATTGTATAAGGTGACCGTATTGCAAAAAGGAGAAAACGTGATCCCGCTGGATGTGCATAACAACCCGGCAGGTATGTATATTATTGAAATAAGAATAAAAAAAGGTAGCACGCTCCGCGAAAAGTTACAGATCGTAAAGGAGTAATCAGCGAAAGGCCGGGCAACCGGCCTTTTCTAATTCAGTAAGGCAGCAACCGATTCGTGCAACTGGTCGCGCGTGAATGGCTTTTTGAGAAAGGTATCGGCGCCGTTCTCTAAAGCCACATCGCTGGCGGCGGCATCTACACCGGAGATCATGATCACTTTGGTTTGGGGATGTTGCTTTTTGATAAAGCCGATAAAGTCGATACCAAAACCATCGGGCAGCCGGTTGTCGAGCAGTACCAGGGATGGTTGTTCCTGTAGAAGATATTCCTCAGCTTTGGCGAGACTTTGTACATGGTCTACTTCCATGCCCTGTCCGTCGAGGAGGATGTTGAGGAGGAGACAGAGGTCGCCTTCGTCTTCGATGATGAGTATTTTTTTGGTGGATTTTTTCATGCACAGAGAAGTAAAAAAAGTATGCCATGTTAAACGCACGGCGCAAAGCCGCTCAGGTGTGCTGCTTATTTAAATACGCATTCGCATCATGCACCAGTGCCGCCCTTGGCAACCACTGCCACCAAATTCCCAGATCCCTTTTTATAATGTCACTATAAAACGCCGGCAACTCCCGCGTTTCCCCTTCAAAAAATTTTCGAAAACCTTTATCACTCACCAGCATCTTCCGCACCTGCCGGTAAAACCGCAACCTTCCAAACCCTTCGGAAGAAATGGCCCGCATACAATTCATCCATCGTGCCGGCGCACTGCGCGCATGTACGAAGCGGCGGTAAATGGCCTTGCGTGAAAATGTATATGCTGTCAGGTCGATCACCTTATCGTAAAACTCCACCCATTCATAATTTTTGGGTTTGATATTCATCGCAAGATGGTTATTCAAAAAATGAAAAGGGAATGGAAGCACACGGCCGGTCTTCTGGTATCCCAGGTTCAGCGGTGCCGCTTCGCCAAAAGCGGTAAGTAAGGAATAACCGGGAAAAGCATTGGGCGATTGATCAACAAAACGTTTGGTAAGTTGAAAGGGTTCGTCGCCCGCATCACAATCCAGCCCCAGCACAAAATTGGTTTGCACATAAGGTATATAACGAAACATAGTGTTCACATGTTCCGATACCTGTTTTACTTTTTCCGCGCCTGCTATACGCGAAGTGCCCGATTTATTGCCCAGGTCGTACCAGCTTTCAATACCGGGTAACAAGGCATCAAAACCGTTTTGCTGTAATACCTTCAGATGTTTTTCACTAAGCACAGACAAGCTGCTTTCGGCTATAAAATGAAAGCTTTTTAGCGGCGCGGCAGAAGCGATCGCCTCCATATTTTCGTTGAAACGTATACCGAAGTTGGGATCGTGCCAGGCTACCCAGGGCTTTTTGAATTTGGTGAGCAGGAACTGCAGGTCTGCCTTCATGGTTTGAAAATCCAAAGGCTGGTAAGGCACGGTTGAATCGATACAAAAAGGACAGGTATAGGGGCAGCCTACACTGCCCAACATGGGTACGATCTTAATAAGCGGCGCTTTTTTTAAAGTGGCATCTATAAATTTCCAGCGTTCTTCCACACCGCATAATATACCCGGTTGTTTGTGGGCTGAGATGAATTTTCCGAGAGGCCGTTGAGGTGCACCATCGCGTAGGATATCCTGTATCAACAGGCGGTCGGTAAAACCCAATACATAATCAAAATACTGTATGGCGTCGTCAGGATAACATCGTGCATGCGGACCGCCCAATACGGTCACCACCCGTTTGCTGCGTAAATAATTACTCAATGCATAGGCCAACAGGGCGGCCTGGGTGAAAGAGCTGATAAAAACCAGGTCGAGGTTATCGGGAAGTTCTTTGCGCAGGTCTTCCCTTCCTGTATAACAAATGTAGGTTACTTCGTGCCCTTCCTGTTCGCACCAGGAGGCAATTACCTGCGGCATGATGCTGGCCAGGTTGGCATGCATGATCTTTGCCCAAAGCGTATCGGTAGGTCCTTTGCAAACGAGATCTACTATACCTACTTTTAACGGTGGCATACACTGTATTTATTGAATAAAAAAACTTGTCAGAATCCCTTCAATAACCTTACCACCGGTTCTTCCTATTGCCGAATCCCCTGTCGTTTCGAAACGAGCCATCGCTGCCACCGGGCCTTTCGGTTTTTGGCCGCGCTTCCGACACCTTTATGGTATTGCCTTCCACGGTGGCCTGATCAAGTTCCTGTATGGCTTTACGGGCTGCCTGGCCGTCGGGCATTTCCACAAATCCAAATCCCCGGCTTTTGCCGGTTTCTCTATCCTTGATCACTTTTGCAGAAGTTACTTCCCCGTAGGGCGAAAAAAAATCAACCAGGTCTTCGTCTTCTACATTGAAGCCAAGATTTGACACATAGATGTTCATTGCTGTACTATTGATGATGATAAATATGAGGAAGGCAACAAGTAAGGACTAATGAAAATGCAGTTGATTCGCCATTTCGTTAATGATTACCAATGCGAGGCTCAAATTGACATACTCAAGGTAGCGATATTTCAGCGAATATCCTATACGCTGTTAAATTACCTGAAAATAAATAAAAATACTGCTATACGTGGTTTATTACAGCTACATTCACGTGCAACCCGGTATATAATATGAAATTACAAATAAACAGAACCAATCTGAGATTGAACCCCGACTCGAGGAAAGTGATACCGCGTTACCTGAATGCCGGCAACGAACGTTCTTTGGCTAAGTTGAAAAGGATCATGAATCTGGCGGATACACATAAGGCAGATCTATTGAACCAGGTCATGCAGGAGTTTTCGGGCCGCTACAGGAATATCGAAGATATATTCATGAAACATTTCGAATCGATCAGCTACCTGTTACCGGATAATACGGTTCAGGACTTATCTACTGAAAAAAAACTGTTGATCGGTTCTTATTTCACGATGGAATACGCCTACGAAGCAGCAGCGGTCTTCAATCCTTCGGTGGTGGAAGCACCGGAGCAATCGGGATTAGCCGCCGGTGAAAAACGGGTCGTCATCAGCTTCCGGGCTACCGGTGAAAGCCATATATCATCCCTGATATTTAAACAGGCCATCCTGGATGAACAGGCAAATATCCGTTTTGATCCCGATGGACAATTGCTTTGTGAAGGTGTGGTCAAACATCTGAGCGAAACAAGCTACAGTCTGAGCTTTCCCACCGATTCCACCTTATCGGAAAGGGTGATCTTTCCCGTTACCCTGAATGAAAAGAACGGGATCGAGGACGCCCGTTTTGTACAATTTACGGATACAGATGGCGACCGTACCTATATGGCCACTTATACTGCCTATAATGGATCAATGATTATGCCCTGCCTGATCGAGACGAAAGACTTTTGTCATTTCAGGATGTCGCAAATGACCGGTGCGGCCGCTGTAAACAAGAACCTCGCGCTGTTTCCCAGGAAGATCAATGGGCAATATGCCATGCTGGCCCGCATCGACGGCGTGAATAATTTTATCATGTTTTCCAACGACCGCTACCAATGGCCAACTGCAGAGCTGTTACAGGAGCCAAAATACGATTGGGAATTGGTGCAGATCGGCAATGGTGGGGCCCCAATTGAAACTGAAAAAGGATGGCTGGTAATTACCCACGGTGTCGGACCTATGCGCAAATATTGCCTGGGGGCCAGTTTGTTCGATATCAACGATCCCCGCATCGAGTTGGGAAGGTTAAAGGCCCCTTTCCTGTTGCCGAATGAAGACGAGCGGCATGGCTATGTTCCCAATGTGGTATACTCCTGTGGCTCCATCGTTCATGGCGATAAACTTTTTGTCCCCTATGCGGTATCTGACCATGCCACCTCTTTTGCCACGGTCAATCTAACCAGCCTGTTGCATGAAATACTGCAACCCGGTTAAATAATCCGTTTGTACAGTTGAATATAATGCAGGGCCATCGCCTGGCCGCTGAAGTGAAGCAGCGCATGTTTGCGGTCAAGCCAGCCTGCTGATTTGTTTAATATTGTTTACAGCAGTTACGGCTTCTGTTATCGTATGTACTAAAAAACCGGTCTTTCCGTCCAGGATCAACTCCCTCATCGACCCTCTTTCAAAGGCTATAACCGGCGTACCGCACATCATGGCTTCGGCTACGCTTAAGCCGAACGGTTCGTCGAAACTGATCGGGTGCAATAAGGCCAGCGCGTTGCCCAGCATACGGTTGCGCACCTCAGGCCCCACATTACCTACATACACAATGGATGTGTTATTGATATAAGGGACTACTTTTTGCTCGAAATAATCCCTATCCTGTATAAATCCGCACAACACCAATCTCCTGTTTGACTGAATGGCGATTTGAATGGCTTCATAAGCGCCTTTATCGGGATGGATGCGGCCAAAATACAGGAGATAGGCTTCCCGCCCCGATCCCAGGTGAAACTGCTGATCGTCTATGCCATTATACACCGTATCGAGATATTGCAGGCTGGGGTGCCTGTTACTATGACTTATGGAAACATAGGACGAGTGCTCATTGTATTTCTTATAAACAGGCACGATCTGCTCCGAGGAAAATCCGTGTATGGTGGTGATAACCGGCGTATCGATCAGGCGGGAATAGGTGAGCGGAAGAAAATCGTAATGGTTGTGAATGATATCGAATCGTGCGGCCTGCTCCATTAGGTTGGATATATGTAAACTTTCACAAACCTTTGCATCAGCCGGGTGTTCGCCCAAAGGATGTTCGCACACAGCCTGTAATTCGGCGCTGGTAATGGAATCTGCAGTTGCAAACAAGGTGGCTTCTATACCATTCTTTACGAGGGCTTCCGTCAACACCGAAGCTACTTGTTCCCAGGGACCATATTTTCGCGGCGGGGTTCTCCAGGTAATGGGCGACAGGATAGCAACTTTCACTAAAAATAGTATTTAACTTATTCTTCAAATGTTGAGCTCACCACTATATGCGATATCCAGTACGCCAGGGTACTTTCTGCGCCCTCGTTACTGTTGATCCCCTCCTGATGTAAACCGTCTGCACATCCGCCGGTAGCATGGTCGTACAAGGTTTGTCCTGCATCGTTCAACCCCGTAAACCATTGGTACGAGAGGTACATTTTATCGAAGTATTCCCTGTCGCGGGTCAGCCGGAATGCCTGTTTGTAATATAGGATCATGGCCATGATGTCGATGCCCTGCTGGTCGAAACGGGCATTGGCGCCATCGCAGGAACACCAGCCGTTGTTGCCTACAGGCCTTACCATGCCGCCGTAGCATACTTTCGACTCAAGGAATTGCATCGATTCAATGGCTATTGATACATATTTTTCGTCCTGTGTAATTTCATAAGCGTTCAACAAAGCCAGGGGCAACATGGCGTTATCGTATGTAAGTACGGGCTCAAACCATAGCCAGCCGGGTTTCCGGTTTTGTTTATACTGGTCCGTCATTCTGTTGGCCAGTTCCACTACCAGTTCCACTTTCAGATCGTCGGGGTAATTGTATTTAATAAACTGGCACAACCCGATGATGGCATTGGCCATGCCGCGTAAGGATTGCAGGCGCCGGATATGGGGATATGCTTTCACAAAAATTTCGACGGCTGTTTTAACCAGTAACGTTGAACTGCCTTCATTCAACAAATATCCAAGCGCTATAATGGTCCTGCCAAATGAATCTTCCGAGCCGCGCTTCTCGGTCACCGCTTTATCATATCGCATGAAGTTCCTGAAAAACCCGTTACCGGTTTGCATATAATGAATAAAGCTCAGGTAAACGGGCAATAGCCGGTGGGCCGTTGTATTTTTTTTATCCTTACCGGCCCAAACCATCAATAGCAATGCCCTTGCATTGTCGTCGATGCAATATCCTTCTTTCCGGTTTGGCAATGTGAATAAGGCATGTTGTATAATGCCTGTGTCGTCGGTAAGGTTGCTGATATGGTCGAAATTAAGGTTCGGCATATTGGCAGGTGAAAACGCGCCGGGACTTTTCAGGTCCGGTATATCTGACAATGTCATAATGTTATTTTTGAGATTTATTGAAATACAGGTTTCCTGAAGCAAACTTCGCATTGCGCAAACCCAGGATGCCTGAAAAAAGCTGCGCATGTTTTGCCGATACTTTTTTCCAGGTAGTATCTCTTGTTCTTAACCAGGCGTTTTGCCCCATATCCCTTCTTAACTGTTCATCGCCCAGCAGCCCGATGGCCTTTTCGGCCAATTCTGTTTCACTGCCTGTATTTAATATGATGCCGGTTTTGGCATCGAGCATTTCTTTGGCCAGTACAAACGAATTGGAAATGATGGGGCAACCGGCGCTCATGGCATACAGGAAGGTCCCGCTCACTGCCTGGTGGGGGTCAAGGGAAGTAAACAGATATAGGTCTGTCAATGCCAGGTATTCCATGAGCTTTTTTACAGGCACATATTCATTTACCAGTCTTACATTTTGCAACAGGTTATTATCCCTGATGAGTTGTTGCAGCCTTCGGCGGTATTGTTCGCCCTGCTGCGCTAACAGGTTGGGATGTGTTTGTCCCAAAACAATATACACAGCCTCGGGAAATTCCTCGCGGATGGCTTTCATGGCCATGATGCCTTTTTCAATGCCTTTATTGGGGCTTAACAATCCGAAGGTGCATAATACCAGTTTGTTTGAAAGATCGTAAGTTGCTTTCAGTTCGTCTACTTCAATGGAACTGTTGTTATGGGTACCATGTGGTATGATAATGATCTTTTCCGGCGACAGGGCATAATCCTGTTGCAATATCCTGGCCGAGTTGTGCGTCATCACGATCACTTTGTCTGCCAGTTGGCTAACCTGTTGAACGATCTTCAATCGTTGAGAACAGGGCGCCGGTAATACTGTATGGAACCTGATTATAAATGGTTTCTCGATCAAAGCCAGGAAGCCCATTAAATAAACGCCCATATCTCCGCCGTAGAGACCAAATTCATGTTCGATGCATAACAGCTTAATGGAATTATCCTTGTTGATAGTATGTGCTGTTTCAATACAGGAATCCAGGTTATAGCTGTCCATCACCATACTCACAGGCCGTTTATATACCCTTGTATGTTCTTTTTTATCGAGGGCGCACACCTGTATATCGATGTTTGATGTTTCTATTCCGATTGCTTTTACCAGGTCTTGTGTAAAACTTGCAATGCCACATTTTACCGGGGGATAAGTGCTGATAAATAAAATATTCGATTGCTGATCCAATGTCATCATGGTGGCAATTTTAGTGAGTGAATAATAAAAAGTCGAGCAGGCAGGAACTGCTATAAACACGGATTATAGAGAAGAGGCAGAATTGGTGAAGTTTTCAAAAGCTATTAAAGATAAGAATTTAAATCGGCTATACCTATTTAAAATTCGAAAGGGGCCAGTGGCCCCTTTCGAAAAATTTGATATGTGGAGTAACAGTTAGTTATCTTTTTTTCTTGCCTCGTTCACTTTAATGACACGGCCGTCGAGACTGATACCATTCAACTCCTTTATGGCTTTTTCGGCAGATGGGGTGTCATTCATTTCCACAAAACCAAAACCACGGCTGCGATTGGTAACTTTATCCATTATAATGTTGACAGACGACACTTCTCCATAACGTGAAAATTCTTTGTTCAGGTCTTCATTCTGTGTAGAGAAGCCCAGATTTGATACATAGATGTTCATTTAACTAAATTTAAAAATGTAGAATATCTGAGGAAAAAAGCAGCGGGTAAAAGAAAGCAAAGTGGAGGAACAGTCGATTACGAATTGCTGATAAACTCAAATGTTAACACGGTGAAGATAGGCTTTATTATTGAATTTCCATGTTTTATTATTTGCAGGCTGTTTTCACAACTTTTACATTCCTTGCTATGCCCGGGCCGCCTTTGCACAATTTTCCAATTCCTAATAACCTTGCTATTGTAAGCTGGCACTTGATTTGTCGTACTAGTATAAACCATTGTATGGCACGATCAGGCCCCATTGTACTTATAGATGATGATCCCGAAGACGAGGAACTGATCAACGAAGTGCTGCATCAACTGGCTATCAGGAACAAGCTGGTATATTTCGAAGACTGCTTCAAGGCTTTTGATTACCTGCAACATACCACCGACAGGCCATTACTTATACTATGCGATATCAACCTCCACAAACAGAGCGGAATAGAATTTAAAAGAAAGATCGATCAACACCCACAACTCCGGGAAAAAAGCATTCCCTTTATCTTCTTTACTACCCATGCCGATAAAAAAACCGTTGACCAGGCTTACAAAGAGCTAACTGTGCAGGGATTTTTCCAAAAAACCAATAGCCTGCAGGAGTTACGCACGGTGATCAAACTCATGGTAGACTACTGGAACCTCTGCAAACATCCCAATGCATAAATGGTTTAAGTGTAATCACTTAATTTGTTGCTTATCTTGCATTTATTAGCGAACTTCATCATATGAAGCGTGTTACGCCTCTTTAACCATTAATACCATTATGCACCTTCCCGAAAACCAACGGGTTCAGGCCACTGAACTGTTTATCCGCCTATTACAATGCCTGCTGCTATTGCTCCCGCTATGCAGCATCGGTCAAAACCACGACAGCCTGTTTACCGCCACCGCCTTAAAAAAACTCAGCCTGCAGGAGCTGATGGATGTAGAAGTAGTTTCTGTTTCGAAACGCCTTGAAAAATTAAGAGAAGCAGCCTCCGCCATCCAGGTCATCACCCAACAGGATATCCGTGCCGCTGGCGCCAAAACCGTCCCCGAGGCTTTGCGCCTGGCGCCCAACCTGCAGGTGGCGCAGGTAAACGCCAGCCAATGGGCCATCAGCGCCCGCGGTTTCAACAATGTACTGGCCAATAAATTACTGGTGCTCATCGATGGTCGTACGGTGTACACACCCCTATACGCGGGTGTGTTTTGGGATGTACAAAACCTGTTGCTGGAAGATATCGACCGTATAGAAGTGATCAGCGGCCCCGGCGGCACCTTGTGGGGCGCCAATGCCGTGAATGGCGTGATCAATATCATCACCAAAGACTCCAAAGACACCAGGGGACTGTACGTGGAAGGCGCCATCGGCAACACCCTGCCGGGTTTGGGCAGTTTGCGTTATGGCGGCCGGCTGGGTAAAAAACTGTCTTACCGGGTGTACGGAACGGGTTTCAAAATGGGCAGTATGGCCGATACCAGCAAACAGAATTTAAAAGATGATTGGTCGATGCTTCAGGGCGGGCTGCAGGTAGACTGGGAGGCATCAGAAAAAGACAAACTTACATTACAGCAAAACATCTACACCGGCGATCCCAACCCCGATGGCAGTGAAACGCCGGTAAAGGTGCGCGGCGATAATATCGTGGCCCGCTGGCATCATGCGATCTCCGCGCGCGCCGATTTCCAGTTGCAGGTGTATTACGATCATACCTGGCGCGACTTCGGGAATACCTTCACCGAAGATTTGAAAACATACGATATCGACTGGCAGAACCGCTACCAGTTGGGCCGCCGCCATATTCTCACCTATGGGCTTAACTACCGTTTTATGGACCATACGGTGACCAACCTGGAGTTGTTTGCATTTTTACCCTCGCAAAAAGACCTGTACCGGTACAGCCTGTTTGCACAGGATGAGATCATGCTTATCAAAGACCGCCTGCGTGTAACGGCCGGCGCCAAAATAGAACGTAACAATTACACGGGTTTTGAATACCAGCCCAACCTGCGGTTTACCTGGAACGCAGCGAGGAATCAAACGGTTTGGGCAGCGGTATCGCGCGCAGTGCGTACACCCGCGCGCACCGACCGCGATTTCTTTTTATACCTGGCGCCCAACCTGCCTTTGATTGCAGGCAACGATGGCTTCGAAGCCGAGAACCTGTTTGCCTATGAGGCCGGTTACAGGAGCAGGTTGCGTGAAAACCTGACTGTTTCGCTGGCTGCATTTTATAACAGCTATGATGATATACGCAGCGCCGAACCCGGTCCTCCCCCACTCAATATTCCCATCACCTTTGGCAATGGTGTGAAAGGAAATTCCTATGGGTTGGAATTCGCAGCTACTTACCAGCCTGTGAACTGGTGGAACCTGCGCGGCGGTTATACATTCCTGAACAAGGACCTGACCGTAAAAACAGACAGCAAAGACATGAACGGCGGAACCGCCGAAAGCAACGACCCGAGGCACCAGTTTTTGATCCAGTCGGCCATCACCATTCCCGGCGGGCTGGAGCTGGGCGCCGTGCTGCGTTATGTAGATAAATTACCCAGGCCCTATGTAAGCAGTCATACAGGACTGGATATACGATTGGGCTGGCATATAAACAAAGTACTGGAAATAAACGTTACAGGGCAACATATACTGGACGACGAACACCTGGAATTTATTCCATCGTCGCCCTCACCGCGTATGATCAAACGAAGTGTTTATGGCAGTATCATATGCCGGTTGTAAACGAAAACCATTAATGGACAACCCGAAAAAACACATAAGGCGATACTGGTTAATGCTGTTGGTGATGCTGGCAGGCTGTATGCTGCTGCAGGCACAACCCGCTCCTTCGCGTGAATACCAGGTAAAAGCGGTGTTCCTGTTCAATTTCACCCAGTTTGTGGAATGGCCGGCAAGCGCATTCGATTCCGTGGAAGCGCCGCTGGTGATTGGTGTGCTGGGAAAAAATCCGTTTGGCACTTACCTCGAGCAAACCGTGTCGGGTGAAACCGTCAACGGCCGTCCTATAACCGTTCAATATTGCAAGAATGTACAGGAAGCGCAATCCTGCCATATTGTATTTATGAATACCGATGATGCCAAAAAAACAAAACAAATTATACATGCTTTGAAAGGAAAAGATATACTCACCGTAAGCGATGCACCGGAATTTGCCAGGCTGGGTGGTATGATCAGGCTGTTTAAACAGGTAAACAAGATCAGGCTGCAGGTAAATTTAGATGCATCCAAAGAAAGCGAGCTGGTACTGAGTTCGAAGCTGCTGAAACTGGCAGACATATACGAGGGGTCAAAAACCAATTAACCATGTTATTCCAACACCTTCCCATACGAAAAAAGCTGCTGAGGATCATTCTTCTCATCAATGGGATTGTATTGTTTATTACCGGTGTGACCTTTTTTATGTATGAATATTATTCGTTTCGTAAAGCCACCAAAGAAAAGCTGGGCACCATCGGCAAGATCATTTCGGCCAACAGCACCGCGGCCCTGGCCTTCGACGCTGCGGATGACGCCACCGAAACACTGGCTGCCTTAAGAACCGAACCGCATATTGCAGCGGCCTGCCTGTACGATAGCACGGGAAAAGCCTTTGCCAGCTACCGTGCCGCATCCTATACCGATTCACTGCCCGGCAAACCATTACGGGATGGTTATTATTTTACCAAACTCAACCTGCGGGGATTTCAACCCGTGCTGCTCGACGATAAACGGCTGGGCACTTTGTACCTGCAATACAATATGAGTGTGATGTATGAACGCATGGGCTCATATGCGCTGATCATCGCCGTTGTACTGTTATTGTCTTTTGTGCTGGCTTATATATTGGTACGTTTCCTGAAAAAAAGTATTTCCGTACCTATACTATCACTGGCCGATACCGCCAATATCATTCACGGACGAAAAGATTATACCGTGCGCGCCGTAAAATGGGGCAACGATGAAGTGGGCACCTTAACCGATGCCTTTAACCAGATGTTGGACCAGATACATCACCAGGATGTGCAACTGAGAGAGTTCAACCAGCAACTGGAGCAGAAAGTAAAAGAGCGTACGGCGCAGCTGGAACTGGCCAATAAGGAGCTGGAGAGTTTTTCCTATACCGTGTCGCACGATCTGCGGGCGCCCCTGCGCGCCATTGTGGGTTTTACCAGCATATTGGAAGAAGACTATACCAGCAAGCTGGATGATGAAGCCCGGCGCATTACCGCGGTGATAAAAGGCAACACGCATAAAATGGCGCGGCTGATAGACGACCTGCTGGCCTTTTCGCGGCTGGGCCGCCAGGAGATCACCAAGGCGCCGGTGGATATGGAAGCTATGGTAAAAGAAACCACCCATAACCTGGCTTCGCAAACCGACACATCAAAGGTGAAGTGGACCATCCACCCCCTGCCTGTGGTGCCCGCCAATGCCAATATGATACAGCAGGCCTGGGTGAATTTGATTTCGAATGCGGTGAAATATTCCGCCAATCATGCAACTCCTGAAATTGAAATTGGTTCTTTTAAACACGACGGGCAGGTGGTATTTTTTATAAAAGACAATGGCGTAGGTTTCGACAGCCAGTATAAGGATAAATTATTTAAGGTATTTCAGCGATTGCACCGGTCCGATGAGTTTGAAGGTACCGGCATTGGTCTGGCCCTGGTAGAAAAGATCGTGGTGCGGCAGGGCGGTAGTGTATGGGCCGAATCGGAGATCAATAAGGGCGCCTGCTTCTATTTTAGTTTACCATATTAAACCGATATTATGAGCCAAAACAGCGTTGAATTGTTGCTGGTAGAAGATAATGTACATGATGCCGAACTGGCTATCCGGCACCTGACCAAGAATAACCTGGCCAATAACCTGTATCATGTGAAGGATGGTGAAGAAGCGCTGGAGTTTATTTTTGGAACAGGCCGTTATGCCAGCAGGCAGGGCGTGATGCAGCGTCCCCGGATCGTTTTACTGGATATTCAAATGCCCAAGGTGAACGGCATCGAGGTGTTGCAAAAACTGAAAAGCGATCCGCGTACCCGGTCTATACCCGTGGTGATCTTAACCTCCTCCAAAGAAGACCCTGATATACAAACCTGTTACGACCTGGGCGCTAACAGTTATATAGTGAAGCCAGTAAATTTCGAAGGTTTTGCCATGGCCATCAAAAACCTGGGATATTACTGGTTGTTGTTGAATCAGCCACCGGTAGATAAACAGTAAACGTTTGTTTATTTAGCCACGATCAGCGTTTGCGTGGCCACCGCTTTCATACGTGTGAGTAACCACGATGTCTGCCGTTTTGAAAAGGTATTGATCTCGTTGCAAACGCCTATCAGTTCCATATCCCGTATGCCGAATGCGGCCTGTTGTAAAATGATGCTGCACAGTTCGGCTTCACTGGCCATCAGCCACAGGTCCTGCAGATCGCGCAGCAGTCCCATACTTCCCTTACGCGGTTGTTTGAACAATGCGCGTTGGAGCCTGTCGGGTTCCTTGTTTTTTTCCTCCCCGTATTTGCGGGCAAAGGGTGTTATTTTTTGATCGAGGCCTTTCGACCAGCCGGCGAGCATTTTACTGGTTTGTTCTATATCCGGCTCGGCCATATGGTGGCCGGCCACTTTTATAAAAGCTTCGGCAAGGTCTTTCTGGCTTTTATGCACCATATTGATGTAATTGCCTATATGCATAGTACAATGATTATTTTGTTCGCTTTACTTCCGGTGGACTTTTGAAATTGCCACGGCGGCATACTTGTAGTGCGGTTGTTTGCTCACAGGATCCCACTCAGTGATGGTAAGTTCGTTGGCTGCACGCGCACGACCCGGTTCATCCCAGTATCCATAATGAAAAGGGATAAAAACATGTCCCGGTAAAATGCCGCCGACCTTTGCCGGCTGCACCACCTTGCCGCGGCGGGAGCTGATCTCTACCATATCGCCTTCAGAAATGCCAAAGGCGGCTGCATCCTCTGCCGAAAGCTGCACATAACTGTCGGGCGCGGCTTGTTGCAAAGCGGCGCTGCGCGCAGTTTTAGTTCGGGTGTGAAAATGATATACCAATCGCCCTGTAGTGAGCATGAGGGGATAATCATCGTTGGGCAGTTCGTGTGGAGGCTGGTATTCTACTGCTTTGATAAATGCTTTTCCCTGCGGATCGAACTGCTTGTATTCCTCCTGTGTGTACGCGGCGCCTGTATCGAGATCGTGACCATAGTTTTCGCAAAAGGAAATACTGGTGTTGAACTGTCCGTCTGCATACAAATGTTTGGCGCCATCAGGATTTTGTTCGTTACATGGCCATTGTATGCCGCTGCCTTCGCTGAGTTTGTCATACGTTAAACCGCTATAATCGCAGGGACGGCCGCGGCTGCATGCTTTCCAGGCTTCAAATGCTTCTTCGGGTGTTTTCCATTTGATCAGCGGCGCCCCGTCTTTATCTTTAAAACCCATGCGGTGGGCATAATCCAGGAAAATGTCCAGGTCGGAACGTGCCGATCCGGGTGGTTCAATGGCCTGGTACGACAGGTGCACCGTTCTGTCTACACTGGTATAGGTGCCTGTTTTTTCGCCCCAGATAGCTGCAGGCAACACCACATCGGCATATTGCGCCGTTTCGGTCATAAAGGCATCCTGCACCACCACAAACAGGTCTTTTTGTTGTAATATCTTCCTGATCCTGTCCAGTTCGGGTAAGGATACTGCCGGGTTGGTAGCGCTGATCCACAACATTTTCAATGAGCCCTGTTCGGCATATCGCCATATTTGCATGGCATGTGTGGGAGGCGACCAGTGTGGTATGGTTTCGGGTGTTATGTTCCAAAGCGTGGCCAGTTCTTTGATATGTTCTTCATTGCTCCAGTTGCGAAATCCGGGCAGGTCACCGTCTGCGCCCGTTTCACGGGTATTCTGCGCCGTTGGCTGTCCGTTCATTTGATAAATGCCGCAGCCATCACGCCCCAACAAACCTCTTATAAGATGTATGTTATTTACCTGTACCGATGCCGCTGTGGCCTGCATGGATTGATAAAAACCCTGCAGTACCGTGGATACCAGTGTAGAGGTAGTACTGAGTATGGCGGCGGCTTCGCGCAGTTTGCCGGCCGGTACACCGGTAATGGCTTCTATCTTTTCAGGTGTATATTTCGATACCAGTTCTTTCAGTGTTGAAAATCCAACCGTGTGTGCGTCGATGTATGCCTGGTCGATGGCGCCCTCTGAAATAATGAGGTTGAGCAGCCCGTTCATTACGGCCATGTTGGTGCCAACACGCGGCGCCAGGTGCACAGTGGCTTTTTCGGCTGTAAATGTATCACGCGGGTCAATGACCACCAGTTTGGGCGGGTTGGGTCCGGCCAGCCTGTCGAGTATGCGCATCCACAACACCGTTTGTTGTGAAGCCATGTTGTGCCCGCAAAGCAGGATGGTATCGGTGGTATCCAGGTCGGAATAAGAACCGGGTTGTCCATCGGTTCCGAAAGATTCTTTTAAAGCAGCTGCCGCGGTGGCGGTACACAAGCGGGTATTGCCGTCCATATGTGGCGTACCCAAACCGGCCTTACCCAGCACGCCCAACGTGTAATATTCTTCCAGGAAAAGCTGGCCCGACGTATAAAAGCCAATACCCATCGCAGTATGTTTTTTGATGATGGCTTTTGATCGTTCTACAATGAGGTCCATCGCTTCGTCCCAGGTGGCCTGCTTCAGTTTATTTTTTTTCCTGATCAAGGGCTGGGTGAGCCTGTCTTTACTATGATTGGCTATCCAGCCATGTAAACCTTTTGGGCCGAGGCGTCCGCGGTTAACGGCATCTGCCGCACGCCCGCGAACACCCACCATACGCCCGTCTTTTACACCTATATCTATTCCGCATCCATTGGAACAAAGTAAACAGGCAGATTGCACCCAGTGCCCGGGCTCTTCCAATTTTTGTTCATCTACTCTAACCGGCCATTCGCCATAATAAGGCGTGCGTTCGCCCCAAACATCGTCGATACTATTGCGCGTTTCATGCATGTTGGTGGGATATTTGTAGAGCGCTGCAACAGGCCTTTTCCCTCTTTACGACACCTGGGTGGCGGGTTCCTGCCTGGCTTCTGCATTGATACCCGATGCCGCGATGGAAGTAAGTATGCTGTCGGTTTCTTTTTCTTCGGCCAGCACCGGTTCCAGTAACTGCGCAATTTCATTATGGCCTAAGGTTTTGGCCAGCGTGATGAGGCTGCCATAACAGGCTATTTCGTAGTGTTCTACTTTTTGGGCGGCAATGATCAGCGCCACATCGCGTTGTGCCGATCCTTTTTCCGTTTCGTCTATCACCTGCCAGCCTTCATCGAACAGTCCCTGTAAACCAACGCTGGGTTCCGGCTGGGCGGTAATGCCCAGTAAGGCAAACACCTGCTCGAGCGCCTGCGCATGACCTGCTGTTTGTTCGGCATGCAGTTGAAAGGCTTCTTTCAACTTGTTGGTGGTGGCTTCTTCGGCCATGGTGTTGAGCGTGGTGCGCAGGTTCACCTCAGACCAATACAATTCCTGGAGCGAGGTTACAAAGAACTCCTGCAGGGCGGAGTTCAGGGTGTTGGAATCCGTTTGCATAAGCTAAATCTTTTTATTAGTGGTATAAAAAATTGTTCCAGTGAGGCGGCATCAATCTTCCGGCTGTTCAGGTTCACTCTTTCCCGGTTCGCCAAAGCGGTCGCGGATGGCGGCCCAGATCTGGCGGGCGATCTCCTGCCCTTCCACCGTGCGGATGCGGTCTTTTAACTTCACCTTGCCGTCTACGCCAAATTCCAGCGGATCGGGCACAAAATCAGACAGATTTTCTTGTGCCTGCTCGTTTGACACGCGGTAGATCCGCTCTTTATCGGTTTGCTCCACTTCGAGCGTGAGGTGATAGGGGCGATCGTTCAGCAGAACGGTAATTATTTGTTTCTCCATGCGGTATATATGCAAGGGATATGCCCGGTACAGCGGGTTGTTTTTGCTAATGATTTATTATTGCAATATGAAAATCTGTTTATTGTTTGCCGGCCTGTTTTGTTTTCAGCTTTTGCAGGCACAATCCCCGGCGCTGATCCCCGGCGATTTTGCCGATCCCTCTATTGTAAAAACCGGGAACGGGTATTATGCTGTGGGCACCTCCTCGGAGTGGGCGCCGCATTTTCCAATCTATCAATCTGCCGACCTGAAAAACTGGAAGCAGGTGGGTTTTGTTTTTGACAAGGCCCCCGAGTGGACCTCGGGCTCGTTTTGGGCGCCGGAATACTATTTCCATAACAACACCTATTATGTGTACTATACCGCCCGGCGTAAATCGGATGGCATTTCCTGCATAGGCGTTGCTACGTCAAAAAATCCCGACAGGGGGTTTACCGATCATGGTGTGGTGGTGAGTTATGGCAAAGAAGCGATCGATGCTTTTGTATATAATGACAATGGACAGTTGTATATGACCTTTAAGGCCTATGGGTTGGATAAAAGACCGATCGAGATCCTGGGTAGTAAATTATCAGCAGATGGATTGAAAATGGAGGGCGAAGTATTTAGTTTGTTGAAGGATGACAATCGTATGGGCATGGAGGGACAGAGTATTTTGAAGAAGGGAAACTACTATTATTTGTTTTATTCTTCAGGAGGCTGTTGTGGCAGTGGTTGTAGTTATCATGTAAGGGTGGCGCGCTCTACGAATATCAAGGGCCCCTATGAAGATTATGGGCAGAACCCGGTTTTGGATGCAAATGAAGCCTGGAAGTGCCCGGGGCATGGGACCTTTGTAGAAGATAAGATGTATATATACCATGCGTATAATAAAAAGAGTAACGTGTTTACGGGAAGAGAGGGCATGATGGCGGAGCTGGTGTGGAAGGAAGATGCGTGGCCATCGTTGGTGAGCCGGCCGGTTGCGAATAGCGCTGCCGGTAATATCAAGGGTTTAACGCCTTTTTGGCAATGGGATTTTAGAAATTCCACGCCGGTGGTTAGCCGCTCGAAAAAGATGTTGTATTTGTCGGGGACCAGTAAGGAAGGCAATAATACTGGTATTGTGTTGACCGTTCGGCCGGTGCGTGATGATTTTGACGTGATGACAACCGTGACGAATTGGAATGCCGCGTTGAAGGGACTGGCCTTTTACGGCGATGCCCATGCTGCGGTAGGGATAGGGGTTATCAATGATAAGGTAGAATTCTGGATGGTTAAGGAGAATGTGCGAACAGTTTTGGGCACGCAGGCAGTAAAGCCCGGCGTACCCGTGCAGTTAAAACTTACCATGCATGCCGACCGCACCTGTGAAGTGGCTTACAGGCAGGGAGGCAGTGCATGGCAAGCTGTGGCGCCGGGTGTAAAACAGGACATTGGCTTTTTACCGCAATGGGATAGAAGCCCGCGGCCTGGATTACATTTTAAAGGCCCGGAAAATTTGAAGGCAGCGTTTTCCAGCTTTGAGTTGGTAAACCGCTAGTTGTAACGTACGCTGAGTACCGACTTAGTGGTGATACCATAAGCATTCAACGGAAGATCTTCATCGAGAATCGTGCTCCCGAATACCAGTTCGAAACTATCCAGGGGTATCCCAAGAATATCGGCGATGTCCATTTTCACCCAAAGCACCAGGTCGGTAAAAAACACCAGTTCGGGTATTAATACTACCGTACCGTTGATCCTTGTTTTAACATAGATTGTTTGGGGGTGTGGTTGTGGTTCGCCGCCGAGGGTGGATTGTTCATCGATGATGGGGGTGGTTTTTACCTGGGCTTCGATGGGTGAAGAAACGAGTACGCATAATAACGTGCAACATGCAACGAGGATGATGGTTTTTTTCATAACAGATAAAATTTAATAGTTAACAACTGACCATCAAAAATACGGCAGGCGTTGCATGCAAAGGAATTATTTCTGCCGTAGACATATGCCATTCCAATCTTCATCCTTTATCCACGCAAACCGCCTCCAAGGGTGTCGCCATGGGCATCCGGGCCTTCCACACCAAATCAAAACCAGGTTGCTGATAAAATGCTTTGGCCACCTGGCGGTTTTTTGCGGGTATCATGATAATGCCGATCGATTTCATGGCGTTCATTTTCCATAAAGCTACATACAAGCCCTTTTGATCACAAGCTTGCTTTTTCCCGCCGCCTTTCCTATTTTCACTATATATGCGCAAAAGAAAAATATTCCTTATAACCCTTGGTATACTCGCCATCATAACTGCTCTTACTAGCTGGCTATGCCACAAAGCTGTTGTGAAAGCCGCCCAGGGAAAACTATATTCCGATACAAAGACCATCCCCTACAACAAAGTAGGCCTTTTATTAGGCACCGCCCGCATGATAAAATCCGGGCATATCAATCCTTATTACGAATACCGCATACAGGCGGCCGCCCAATTGATCAAAGAAGGAAAAATAAAATACCTGGTCATCAGCGGCGACAATGGCCGCGAAACCTACAACGAACCCGAAATGATGCGCGCCGATCTCATCAGCGCCGGCATCGATTCATCGATCATTTACCTGGATTATGCGGGCTTCAGAACCTTCGATTCTATAGTGCGGTTAAAAGAAATATTCGGACAGGAAAAGGTCACCATCATATCCCAGCCATTTCATAACGAACGCGCGGTATACATCGCCTTCAAAGAAGGTATTGCCGCCATTGGTTTTAACGCACGCGACGTAAATCTGCGCCACGGCGTTAAAACTCAAATACGGGAAAGACTGGCGCGTGTAAAAGTATTTACCGACTATCTTTTCGGCGTACAACCCAAATTCCTGGGTGAAAAGATCTCTATTCCTTAATATTCAATCGTCACTTGTATGCCGTCCGGGTCATTATCAAAACCCATATAAAAGGTACCCGAACCGGCATCCCATGAACTTTCTGCTTCCACCTTTTCCCCTTTGCTATTCGTAACAACAGTTTTTACAGGCTGCGCCGGCAACAATACACGCATGCTGTTTCGTGTGTTCACCGGGCTCTTGGCTACAAACGAGTAGGTTTTGCCTTGGGTTGTTTCGTTGTATACACGGCATGCACCCGCCAGCACCTGCGGTTTCTTTTTATTTTCTATTCTTTTTATATTGTACAACAAGGCCTGCTGTCCTGGTTCTACGGTTTTCTTTGCCAGCACCGGCAATTGCGGATCGAAGAGGTCAATCACCGGCCCATCGATCTCATAAGGCTCCTTGCTCACACTTTCATCCATCACCGATACAATATCATATGGCCCGCGTTGCAAATAGAAATTATTTTTAAATGTCAACCCGCCGGCAGCTTTTTGTAAGAGGTTGATATAAGCGGTGTCGTTGTTGGCCTGCATCACAAACTCCTTGGGATCCTGGCGGATGATGTGCACCTGGCCTTTGCCTTTGTTGCGCAACAACTCGAACAAATGTTCAGAAGGGGCTTTGTAGTTTTTTCCCTTGGTATTCCACCACTCCATCACACGCTGGTAAGGATCATTGTCCCTGCCGCAATATACCAGTATACCACCCTTACGCACCCAATCGGCAATATGTTTATGCACCTCGGCCGATACGGGTTTCATATTCGAATAACTCATCACCAGCACCTTGATATCTTTTAAGGTAGCGGGATAAGCCAGGTTTTCCATATGCACAGTTTGCACCGGCACGCCACGTTTTACCAGCGGCAGCGTTTGCCCATAGAAATTCGAGAACTGCGGATCTTCATAAGAGTCATGGGTGGGAAAACGCTGGAACATCAACGTATTGCTCATCAACACCCCAATGCCGTTATAACCCGTTACGCGATTAGGCGATACCTGGATATCGTTCAATGCATTTACCATCACCTGCATTTGCGTGGAATAAAACTTCGGTATCAATACCCTTTCTTCACTATTGGCCAGTTTATAAGGATGTGTATAAATGCGCTCGGGCCAGGGCATCACTTCATAGTCGGCCACCATGGGGTATAATAGTTTGGCGGTAAAGGTAGCCTCGTAGTTGCGTTTGTAATCGGCCCAGTCGCGATGCCGGTCTTCGATGGGATCGGTTAAAAAGAACAGTTTCCTGTTTGTGGGCGCTGTCATCGACACCATGGAGCCATATTCAAGAAAGGCATTTTCAAACACACGCTCTTTTTGTACACCGTTGAAATAAGTCGGTTCGCGTGAGGTACCGGTCCATACCTGGGCAATGTATCCATCGATGCCGGGCAGCGATGCCAGGCTGGCTTCGGGACTTACAATACTCCACGACGAATAGTTTACCAGTGAGTGCGTGGGTATATACACTTTCACATCCATGCCTTTCGACTTGCCATATTCCTTTGCATATTCCGACACCTCTTTGATAGCATTATAATAGAGCTGGTATTTCAACTTGCTGGAGAGATATGTATTCTCCGGCGACTCATGCTGCGGACGCCAGGGAAATCCATAATATTTCTGCCACTCCTGTTTGAACACTTCACTATACCCTGCCCTGGCCCAAAACTCAGGCTCTTCCAGGTAAATAGAACTGATGCCTGCATCGATCACTCTTTTAACCACGCCCTTTTTCATGAATTCAACAAAAGAAGCCACGGGTACTACATAAGGCACATTCCTTCCATGCCATATGGTATCGCCCCGCCTGTTCTGCTGTCCTTCGCCCAGGTGGTTTTTGCCATCCCATTTGCCCAGGAAATAATCATCGTATTGTCCCCAGGCAATGCCGGTCATAAAATGCACTTTATAACCGCGGTCGCGCCAGCTTTTCACGCGGTCTTCAAAGCGCTGCTGGCGGCGTTCGCTTACTCCGTATACAATCGCAATGTCTGACCGTACATCTATCTGCGGTATCCATCCCGAGGCGGTTTGAAAAGCGGTTTTTTCTTTGGTGGCCGGGGGTGTGGGAATAGTAGTTGAGGGGGATGCGTTCCCTTGCGCCAGCACCTCGCCGGTGGCCAACGCAATCGCGCAAATCAGGGTGAATTGTTTCATGGAATGTCTATCTTTTTTGATTCGGTATAGTTGTATTGTTTGAGACCGTAGGTAGTCCTGGCGCCCACACGTAACCAAAACGGTCTTTTACCAGGCAGTTTGCCATCGGATGTCAATGTAAGCGTTTTGCTTAGTATATCGTTGCCTTCGGTGCCGCTAAACTCAATTTTTTTTGAATAGCGGTTATCGTAGTTGTTGTTGCCCACATTCGGCACGGTATTCAAAAAGAAAAACACGTCACTTACATCGGCCTGGAAATCGGGGTTGTTGGTGCCGCGTGTCACTACGGCCTGCACGGTAACGGTGCTATCTGGGTTGATGACGGGTTCACCCACCCATTCCACACGCAACAGCGGTTCCACCTCGAAGATCACCTCGGTAACGCCGGATGTGAGCTCCACGGTTTTGCGGTTGTCCACGACAATACCGCCATTATCGTCGTATTGCACCAGCGGCACAAAGGCGCCTTCCACGCTGATGAGGTTGGTGCCGGGGAATAGTTTGGTATTGTTGAAAGTGCCATCCTGCATGGCATTGAAATAAAAGGGCGTGGGGTTGTCGCTCCAGCTTATTTCTTCCAGGCGTATCCTGGTGCCGCCGCCACCGGGCTCGGTTTGCACCGAGATGTTTTTATTGTTTACGTCTACTACCCGGCCGGTAAGCGTGGCGTTGGGCTCGGAGTAGTTGTCGAGTTTTTTACAGGAGGTGGCTGTTAAGAGGGCAAATGCAAAGAAGATATATAATGACTTTTTCATGGTGTATGTGTTTGTGTTTTGAGGTAGGAAGTAGGATGTAGGAAGTAGGAAAATACAGGAACTTCTGACCTCTTACTTCTTACTTCTTACTTCCTACTTTCGACTTCATCAATAACCAGGATTTTGGATCAGGTTGTTACTCTTCGCCACTTCATCCGGCGGTATCTGTACATAATACCATTTGGGATCGAACGTATAAAACCTGTTCTTTTCATCCTTTCTTACATCGAAAAAGTATTGACCGTTTTGCGCTGCATAAAATGGCATCAGGGTCCTGTACAGGCGGTTGTTTTGTTCTTTATCCAGTATGCGCCATCTCTTCAGGTCCCACCAGATCTTGTTTTCAAAACCCAGTTCCTTACGTCTTTCATTGCGAACGATGTTCACATCAGTGAGTGCACCGGCCGATGGCAGCAGCTCAGCGCCGGCCCTTTCCCTGATCAGGTTGATCTGGGTGTAAGCATCCTGCTGGTAATTCGGTCCCTGCCCGGCCATATACAGTTCATAAGCTGCCTCGGCGCGGTTCAGCAACACTTCTGCATAACGAATTTCAATCCACGACTGGTCTAGGTTGTTTTCCTTTACCTGCGATTTATCAACGGTTTCATCGAGGTATTTCCTGATAGAGAAACCGGTTTGTGAATTGGTTTCTTCGCTAAAGAAGGTGCCGCTTTTACCGGCGGGATTCATTAACTCACCATTTGGCAATTGATAAGGAGTTTGCGAACCATTGGCCGATTGCACGATATTGGTGGTGGGATACTGGATGGTAGAGCCAATAGGTATCAGCGGACTTACACCACCAGCCACCGGACCGGTATAAATACCACGGCGTATCTCAATGCTTTCACCTTTGAACTCATCGCCGGGTAAAATAACCGTAGCCCGCAAGCGAGGTTCGGCATCGGCAAATATATCCATGGTATTATCATAGAAAATATACTTGCCGCCGGCATCCAGGTTTTGCAGGGTGCCGTCTGCATTTTTGGGAAAACCATCAAACAGTTCCACAAAATCGAGCGTGGGTGAAATTTCAGAAGAATAGCCGTTGGGACCCATGGCCTGCAGCGGTACATTATAAGCATCATACCCATGCACCGATTGCGGGTAGCTGTATCCCTTGATCAGGATATTCTCTTCACTTTCTTCATCAAAAAACAGGTTCACATAGTTTTTGTACTGCGCTTCCTTATCACCCGCAGCCCATGCTTTTTTATACAGGCTGTATTTGCCTTCGGTCATCACTGCCGCATCATAGGCCATCTTGAAATAATCAACGGCTTTGGCGGCCGGTATACCACACAACCTTTTCTGTTGCGCATCGAACAAAGACACCTGGTTGTATTTGGCAATGGAACCGGCATGCAGCATAGCCCGCGATTTGAAGGCGGCAGCTACATACTTGTTGGCCCTGCCTCTTTCGCTGGTTTCATCCATCAGGGCAATGGCAGAGTCGAGGTCGGATGCAATAAAATTATACGTCTCTTCTTCTGACGACCTGGGCAGGTCGAGTTGATTGATATCCTGCTCGGGATATTTCAACACAGTTCTCACGATAGGCACGCCACCATATCTTTTGGCCAGCGAAAAATAGGTGAACGCGCGAATAAAATAGGCCTCCCCTGTCCAGTGTGTTACTTCGTTGGTTTCGAAGTTCCCGGCATATTGCGGCAGTGTCTCCAAAAAATAATTGGTTTCGCGTATCAGTTTATAAGCATCCTTCCAGTACAGCACCGATTCAGACATGGCATTGCGCTGGTCGCGGCTCAATGCTTCGCCGGTGATGGCGCTGAAGGGACTGATAATCCAGAAATGGTTCAACCCGCGTGCCGGCGAATACCTGAAATCTTCGATGGGTAATTCGCTGTATAAACGGGCCATATAAATTTGAATACCGCCCGGACTCGTAAACACCTCCTCGTCCTGGACGATGTTCATAGGCGGAACGTCCAGTTTGGTACATGCATTCATGAAGCATGTAAGTACAATGATCGCCGTATATATAAAACGTTTCATGATTGCTTGTTTAAAAATTAACATTGATGCCCCCGCTTACGGATTTGTTTAATGGATACAAATAGCCATAGGTATCCGAAGGATGTTCGGGATCGAGGTATTTCAGTTTGGTGAGCGTAACCAGGTTGTACCCGTTCACATAAACCCGCACACCCTTTACACCTATCCTCGATAAAATGGTGGAAGGAAGGGTGTAACCCAGCTCCACTGTTTTCAAACGGATATAAGCTGCGTTCTGCATATTCACCACCGAGTTGGTAGGCGGCACGGTTCCAGTGTATGGGAAACGGCCCGATACCCACACGGTATTGGGATCGTAAGGGTCGGCATTGGGATCGGCAGGATGCCAGTTGTCCATAAACTGCTCCAATGCACTGCTTCGGTTGGAACCCCACAAAGGTGTATTCAACTGCTCGAAATAAGCTACGTTCGCTTTGGCAGCTCCCTGCAACAGCAGGTTCAGATCGAACCCTTTGTACGAGCCGCCAAGTGTTAAACCGTATTGTATCAATGGTATGCCTGAGTAACCGATGGGATGTATGTCCAGCTCGCTGATCTGTCCATCGCCGTTCCAGTCTTCCATGATGTAATCACCGGGCAGCCAGCCCCTGTCCTGCGCAATCTTTACATTGTAGATATCCTCGAAAGAAGTGAACCTGCCGGCATCGCCATAACCCCAGTATACACCGGCCCAGCGGTTGTTGAGGTTGCCGTTATTGCCATCGTTGTACCAGTTCAAATACGAGTTTCCGGCGCGGGCGCGTTCGAAATACCTGATCTGCCGGCGTGAGTAAGAGAAGATGGCCTTGGCAAAATAACTGAAGTCGCCCAGGCGGTTGCGATGGTTTAGTTCCAGGTCGAAACCCTGTGTACGGTCGCTGTTCAGGTTTTCCTGTGGCAGGTCGGCGCCTACTACGCCTGGTAAACTCAGGTCCCTTGTCCATAACAATCCGCTGCGGTCGCGGTTGAAGAAGTCTACCGTTACACCCAGTAACCCATTCCATGCTTCTGCATCCAAACCCACATCAAACGTTTTGGATTCGTACCAGGTTATACCGGGATTGGGAATACCGGTGCTTTGCAACGAGTTTACAAAATTGTCATCGAACACAGAGCCGGGCGGCAGGCGGTTGTTGTCTCCAGCGGCGGGATAATAGTAGCCAGATAAAAACTGGTACCGGGCGTCTTTGTCGTCGCCCAGTTTGCCATAAGAAGCGCGTACTTTAAAACTGTTGATGAATGAAAGCGCTTCGGTGTTCTTCCAGAAATTTTCTTCCGATATACGCCAGCCCACGGAAGCAGCCGGGAAAAAGCCCCAACGGCCCGAGGTGGGGAAACGCGATGAACCATCGTACCGGAAACTTACTTCGGCCAGGTACTTCGATTGAAAGCTGTAGTTCAAACGGCCTACCAGCGCCCGGTTGGTAAATTTGAACAGGTCGGCGGTATCGGCATAGGTTAACTGGTTGAGTGCGTTACCGGCCAGCAACTGGTCAACCGGGAGCGACAATTGCCGGAAGCCATAGAAGTTGTCGCTTTGCCGCGAACTTTCTTCATACAGGGCCAGGGCGCTTACATGGTGGCTGCCAAATGTTTGATCGTAATTCAACGACAACTGGCTGAGCATGGAAGGCCGGGCAATATATTCCCTGCGAATAGAGTTGGGCGAGTTGCGTACAAACCTGGTATAGCTGTCGCTGGCCTCGTCGTAAGTATACTGGTTGTATTCTTTCTGGAACAATTTGTTTTCCGATACCCGGTAATCGTAGCTGTACATGGCCCTTGCACTCAGGCCCTGTATATATGGTATTTTATAGGTGATGTTGATAGATGACTGGAACCAGCGGTTGTTATAGGTTTTATAACCCGTCATGGCGCTGTTGCTCAGCGAAATGGGATTGGTACCGTCTACCGATCCCTGGAATGGACGGTCGGGATCTTCATTGGCATAGAATGGATCCAACGGGTTTTGCCGCCAGATAGAACGGATGATCCACCAGGCATCTTCCCATGGCTGGTTCTTGGTATCGAATATGCCATTGAGGTTCAGATCAACGGTGAGGTTCTTAGTGAGGTTGCTGGTGATGTTGGAGCGTACGTTATATCTTTTATAATTCAGGTCGTTGCTCTTCAGCATACCATTCTGGTAGGTATAACCCAGGCTTAAAAAATACGTGGTGTTCTCATTGCCGCCGGTGGCGCTGAGGTTGTGTTGGGTTTGTTCAAAACTTTTTGCCACCACGGCATTGTACCAATCGTAACTTTTTTTGGCGCCGCTGCGATAATCTTCAAAGTCTTCGGGTGTATAGGTGATCTGTCCGCCGTTTACATTATGCAGTTGCTGCTGGTTTACCAGGGTCATATACCCGATGGCATCCAGCGGCTTGGGCATACCTGATGGGAACTGCAGACCGAAGTTGCCCGAATAATTCAACTGCAGCGTACCCTTCTTCCCTCTTTTGGTGGTGATCAATATCACACCATTGGCGGCGCGTACACCATACATGGCCGCGGCCGCGTCTTTCAGCACCGATACACTTTCTATTTCATTGGGATCGATGCGCGTCATGTTGTCGCGGGGCACACCATCTATTACCACCAATGGTTCACCCAAACCACGGATGTTGATGGAGTTGTTAAATGAACCGGGTTCGGCCGTATTCTGCACCACGTTCAAACCGGCTACCTTACCGGTGAGCATATTCTGTACGTTCTCGTTTTTGGTGGTAACGATCTCCTCGCTGGCCACCGATGACACCGCATTGGTCACCGCTTTTCTTTTCTGGCTGCCATAGGCTACCACCACCGTGCTTTCCAGTTCAGAGGCGGATACCTTCATGGTAATATCTATCTGCTGCTGCAGCGAGGTCACCGTAACCTGTTGCGATTCGTAACCGATGTAGGTGATAACGAGCACATCGTTCAACTCGGCAGTGATGGAAAATTTTCCTTCTGCATCGGTAGAGGTACCGCCACCCGTGCGTTTATTTCGTATAGAAACACCCGGCAGCGGGTTGCCGTTCTCATCTTTTATCACACCGGTGATGGTGGCCCTGGGCGCCGGCGTTTCGGCCACCGCAGGCGGATCGGACTTTGGTTTTACGATGATCGTTTTTTCAACGATGCTATAAGTGAGCGGCAGGTTGCTCAAACACTGGCTGAGCGCTTCTTCCACCGTTACATTGTTAACCTGTATGGTAATTTTCGGGTTGCCCGCCTGCTTCAGCACCTCATCTTTATAAAATATATAATACCCCGTTTGTTTGCGTATTTGTTTGAATACGCTGGCAAGCGGTGTATTCTTTTCGTTCAACGATATTTTTTGTGCGAAGCCTGCCGCCTGCACCTGTAAACAGGCTGTAATAAGCAATACGATCGACAGTTTCATAATCAGGAAGGCCTGCCTGGCCGGCAGGCAGGTTTTGGTGAACAGGGACCATCCCATTCCGGGTGGATGCACCCTGGAAATGCACTTTAAATTCATACATTTGTAATGTTTGGGTTATGTATAACAATCTTCACCGATTGCGCCGCAATAGCGGCTTTAGTAACCCTACTATTATCCAGGGATGTTGCAACCATCCCTGGTTTTTAGGGTTCACCATATCTTACTTTCCAATAAAATTTCGCTACAGTACGTACAACTTTTTTCCTTCAATAGTAAACTTCAGGTCGCTTTCTTCAAGAATGCGCAGCACCTTTAACAGGTTGTTGTCGCGGGGTACGATTCCGCTATAATGTCCTTCGGGGATGGGGCCTTTGTATTGAACACTTACGTCATACCAGCGTTCCAGTTGGCGCATGATGGTTTGTATATCGGCGCTGTTGAATTGAAACAATCCGTTTTTCCAGGCAATAACCGATTCGGTATCTACATCGTGCACTGCAATATTTTGGGCCAACTGCCGGTGTAAGGATGCCTGTTGCCCCGGCTTCAGCACTACCGGTGAATTGACTGTTTTATAGGCCACCCGCACGCTGCCTTCGAGCAGGGTGGTATTCACCATAGTCTCATTCTCGTAACTCATTACGTTGAAATGCGTGCCCAATACTTCCACCTTCATGTCGTGCACCTGCACCTGAAAGGGCATGCTTTTATTGTGCGCTATTTCAAAATAAGCCTCGCCGCTTAACTGCACACTGCGTTCACTACCCGCAAACACCGTGGGAAAACGAAGCGATGAAGCGGCATTGAGCCATACCTTACTGCCATCGGGCAATATAATATGGTATTGCCCCCCACGTGGTGTGGTGATGGTGTTGTACAGGGTGGCGACCTCCTGTTTTGCCATGTTGTGGTATTGCAGCCGGCCATTATCCAGTTTGATCACCCGGGTACTACCCTGCTGCGCCAGCGTGCCGGTATCGGTATCATCGAGCGTGATCACCGATCCATCGGCCAGTTGCAAAAAGGCTTTGTTGCCACCGGGCGCTACATCGCCTGTTGGTGTTGTTTGGGTTACAACTGTTTTTTTGGGAGGCGCCTCTTTGATAAATACAAAATAAGTTACCAGGAAAACACCGGCAATAACGGCTGCTCCTGCTGCCAGCCAGGGCAATATAGACAGAAGCGGTTTGCGAGGCGGTGAAGTGTCTGTTCCCTGTTCGTTCCTCGCCTGCTGCATCAATTTCTGGAAGATGATATCGGCACGGCTTTTATCGGCCAGGTTGCGGAAGCTATGATCCTGTAATGCCTGTTGAATGGTTTGCTGAAGGGTTTCGGTATTCTCCTGTTTCTGCAGATGCGCCAGCAATTCTTCCAGTTCCTCCGCAGACAGTGAATCGTTGAGATAACGGTTTAATAGCTCTTTAAATTCTGCTTTCCTCATATGTCAGCATAACAAAGGTTAATGATTAAGGCAACCAACGCCCCGTACTATAAAGACGCAGAAAAATGGTGCAGGTATGAGTCCCTGTTAAAAAAAAATTAAATGTTCAGGCAAGTCCGGTGATGATGCAGAATAAAATAACAAAGGCTTCCATGCCGGTATGCATTTGCAGGTAGTGGCGAATAAAGTGCAGCGCCTTGTTCATATGCGATTTAACCGTATGTACCGAAATGTTCAGTTGAGCGGCAATTTCTTCCTGGTTCAGTCCCTGTTCGCGGCTGAGCCGGTATACGGTATGTTGTTGCGGCGGCAATAATTCCACTGCTTTTTGTACCAGGCTTTCGGTTTCGCGGTACAGCAGTTGTTCTTCGGGGCTGCCACCTATTTCCTGGAAATAGTCAAGCAGTTGATCGGAGAAAGGTTGTTCATTGATCTTTTTGCGCAGTGCAGAAATGATATGGTTACGCGCAATGATGAAAAGATAGTCGCTAAAATTTTTTAGCTGTGGAAGACGGTCGCGGTGCTGCCATATCTTCAGGAAAATATCGTGCACCATTTCTTCTGCTACCTGGGGCGATTTGGTGAGCGCATAGGCCACTCCATATATGTTATCCCAATGCTGTTCGAACAGGGCGCGAAATGCGCTTTCGTCGCCTTTGGCCAGGTTCGCGAGCAAAGCAGTTTCGTTATATAATTCCGTTGCAGGCAATCTGTTTTGTGGTTGAAGTTACCGGATACAATTATGCAAATTAAACGTTTAGCAATTACCCCTGCGAAATCCGTGCCCGGTTATGCGCCTGCGCATTAAAACATAAGCACACAGGAAGAAAACCTTTTTTTATTGCATATTGAAAACCAGTATTTAATGTTATTTTAACCTGACTATAATTCACGCTTAACTACATGCGGCTAGTTTTAACCCGCTATTTAATTGGTGTTTTTAGGTTTCCCTGGCAACAACAGCCACTTACATTAAGCTCCTTTGAAGAAGGGAGCTTAATTGTTTTGGGGATGGCATGGGATTTATGGTTCCACCATTATAATATGTTGTCATGAAAACCACGTTGCTCAAAAACCTGCTCGCCTCCACGTTATATTCCTGCTGCTTACTGGCTGGCACATATGCCCAGGAATATGTGTCCACCACAGCGCCTGTTGAAACCGGCAAAGCGCCGGGCGCCAAAGCAAAATTGTTAAGCACCAATGGTACCACCAAAACCTATGTGCTGGTGTTTGCACCCGGTGATGAAATAAGATCGGGACTTACTGAGTTTGCGCAGCAATACAATGTGAAAAGCGCGCATTATACCGCCGTGGGCGATGTGGTGTATGCCAAAGTGGGCTGGTACGATTACAACCGGAAAATGTTCAAGGTAATACATATCGATACCGCCGAAGTGGTTTCATTTATCGGTAATATTACCAGCTTTAATGGCAAGCCGGTGGCGCATACGCATATGAGCGCGGCCACCAGCGATGGACTGGTGCATGGCGGGCACCTGCTGGAATCGGTGGTGGGTCCCACCCTGGAAGTGTTTATTACCGTAGAGCCCACGGCCGTGCAGAAAAAACGGAATGCCCGTTTTGAAGCGGCGTTGATAGATCCGGCGCAATAAACTAAATTTGTGCCCGCATGAAGGGCAGTTATTCCATACGGGTAAAGGCAGGAAAGTGGCTTTGTTATGTATTGATCGTTTGCCTGATCAATACCATAGTGGATTCGCCTGCGCGGTACCGCACCATGGATGGACAAACGGCCTATAATGAAATTGAAAGTATTTATGAGTGGCTGGTGGAAGAAGTGGGCGACTGGGAGGATGCCGTTCCTGAACAGGAAGATCATAATACCGACTTCAACAACATCAAAAAAGACAAATACGACTGGGCGCACCAGCCCGATATTCTTGAACCCTTGCAGGTGATTTTGCCTGCGGCTTGCTTCACACAAAAACCATTACAGCAATTTCCTGCCCCTTTTTCTGATACGGTTTACCCGCCTCCCGAAGTATAATAGTTAAGCTGCTTACCTATTTCTTAACTATTATATTTTTTACGATGACAAATAAAATTTGGATCATTTTATTTGCCTTATGCGCCTGTGCGGGCGTACGGGCACAAACGGATACGCCTCCTGCAAAAGTTTTACATGCCGAACCTTTATATATCGATCTAATTCGCGACCTGGGCGCCCGTAAAGGCGAAAAAGAATGGAATTTTGGTTTGGGCATGACGGATAATCTTACACACGATAATTACACCATGCTGGTAGAATATGAATTTGCGCCGGTGGACAGGCTGGGTTTTGAAGTGGAGTTGCCTTTCCGTTTTTCCACGGGTGAAAAAAATATATCGGCACAAATGGAGAGTATAAAAGCGGCGACGCAGTGGACCTTCCTGGTGTCGGAAAAGGCGAAGACATCCCTGGCGTTGGGATATATTCATGAATTGGAGATGGACTATTTCAAAAATTTCAAACAGCAGGTTTTTACAAGGAATGTGTTTAACCCGTTTTTGGTGGCGGCCAAACGGTGGGGGAATAATTATCATACATTGGTGTATACCGGTCCGCGTATTGAAAAGCCATTACACGGCAGTCATACCCACGTGCGATACGATATCAATACCAATTTTCATTATATGATACCCGGCACCCGGAACTTTATTGGCGTGGAATTCAACAAGAATGTCACCAGCCATGATTTCGATATGGTGATCCGTCCGCAAATGCGATTGGGGATAGCCGAGAATTTCCTGGTAGGTATTGTAAGCGGTATACCAGTGAACAGGGAAAACCAGCGTTTTAGTATGTTCACCCGGTTGATATGGGAGCCGGGGCATAAATAGGCTTAATGGATGGGTTCAGGTTGTGAAGGTTCATAATAGTGTATGCCCTGTTTTTTCAGCAGTGGTAAGTGCCCCTGGAGCCGCCGGGTAAATTCGTCATAATTTTTTTGTGCCGGTTTTGTCCAGGCGGCTTCTGCAAATGCACAAAGGCGTGGGTACATCATAAAATCGAGCCGTTGGCTGGTTTTGATGGTTTCGGTCCATACGTTGGCCTGTATACCCAGCACTTGCGGTTTTTGTTCGGCAGGTAAGTTGTAATCTGCCAATGAAAAATTATACACGCGCTGCAAAGGGTTGAATAATTTTTCCTTACCCCACTTCCTGCCCGATACATGCGCGCTATCCTGCACAAAATCGAAATAAAAAGGCAGGCGCGGACATAACACCACGGAGTATCCTTTTTGCAGGGAGGTGGCCAGTTGTTTGGGCTGATCATGCCGCCACCAAAACACGATGGTTTGCTGCGGCGCCAGATCGGCCTGCGCCACTTCATCCCAGGCCAGCGTTTTATTATTCATAGCGGTGAGCGTATCCGCCATACGCCTGATAAAATAAAATTCCACTGCTTTGGCATCTTTCAAATTATGTGTACGCATCAGGTTTTGGATATGTGGATTGCTCAGCCATTTTTCATTACCAAAACTCACTTCATCACCACCCAAGTGAATCATCTGCGAGGGGAACAGTGCATCGGTTTCTTTTAAAATATCAGCCAGGTATTGATACGTACCTTCATAACCCGGGTTGAAAGTAAATTCAGGATAACGGGCCGAACCACCGCCGCTGAACTCAGGATAAGCGCGGTTGGCGGCTGTGGCATGACCGGGCATGTCTATTTCGGGTACTACTGTAATAAAGCGCTCGGCGGCATAGGCTACTATTTCTTTTATCTCTTCCTGTGTATAATAGGCTGGCGCTGCTGTTGAGTCGAAGTGGTTGCCCCGCCCTCCTATTTCGGTAAGCTTAGGATATTTTTTTATCTCTATACGCCAACCAGGCTGATCGGTTAAATGCCAGTGAAACTTATTCAGTTTATAAAAGGCCATTTGATCGAGTATCTGTTTCACTTTTTCCTTACCGAAAAAATAACGCGACTCGTCGAGCATGTAACCACGCCACGTGAATGTGGGGCTATCGTTGATACTCCAGCAGGGAATAGTGGCGTTGCTGCTTTGAGCGGCGATTTGCAGCAGGGAAATAACGCCATAAAAAACACCGGCGGCGGAGTGGCCGGTGATGGTGACGGCGCCGGGTTTCATCATTAATGAATACCCTTCGGCGTTTTTACCGGGTTGGGTAACCAGGCGAATGGTGGCGCCTTTTGCCGACCGGCCGGTTTTTACGGTTACGCCTTTTATTTTTTGTAATTCTTGCTGCAGGTACTGCGCCACAGGATGTAACGAATCCTGCGAGGTTATGATGGTAGTGTTGGCATTACAGGTAAATACGCCGCTTTGTTTAGTGGCGCTGGCGGGCAAGGGAATTACCGGGCAGGGTGTTTGGGCCGGTAAACAATGGGCGATAGCAAGCAAAACCAGGGAAAGGACAGTCATTTTTGTCATAGACAGGGAAGATACAATAAACAGGCATTGATAATCACTGCAAACGATTGCGGATTTTTTTTCTGCGATCTGTCCAATTGGGGCCATCCCGGTCATTATTATTGAAAATACATGTTATGAAAACATCTTCCATTAAAACCATCGTGTTTTGGGTCATCACCGGCTTTCTTTGTTTTGAACTGGTATATGGGGCCCTCTGGGATTTCAACGTATTAAACAAAGGTTATGTGTATGGCGTGTTACGCCACCTGGGTTATCCTTTGTATCTCGGCGGCATTTTAGGAGTGAGTAAGCTGCTGGCGATGGTGGTTATTCTGGCGCCGGGGCTGAAGCTGGCAAAAGAGTGGGCGTATGCTGGTGTGGTAATTTTGTTTTTGGGCGGCTTTGTATCGCATGTTTGTGCAGGCGATGCTCTTAGCGCCTCGGTATGGTCGCTGGCGTTTGGAGTGATTGCAATTGTTTCAAGGATTCTGCAACCGGCAAACAGGAGCATTTCGGCTCCTGTTTTTAGTATACGAATTAAACGGAATTTATCAATCTAAACCGGATAATACATCATTTAATTGTTTGATCCTTTTTATCCAGATGGCCGATAACAAAGCTATCTGGATAATTAGTATTATGATAATGGCGGCGAGCAACCAGTATTTGGTGGTGGCGAATGTGAAGAATAACAATAAGCAAGCGGCCGCCAGTATACGGCTGAGCACAGAGACAAAGGCGAAATTTTTTATTTTAGTTACATGGGCTTCGAGTGTTTGTTTAATGGTGTTGCGCATGGGCAAACTTTTGGTCAACACATAACCTATGATATTGTGAATGATTACCAGCAGCAAGCCTGCCACCAATAATATATTCGTAAATACCGGCCGGCGGTGGCCGTCAAAAAAATCATAATACACTATAAGAAATATGGTAAAGGCTATCGCTTCAAAGATCATTTGCCGGCGGATGCGTTTTAACACAGGATGTGTTTTTTCGTGCATCATAGATTGAATTGCCGCAGTGGGTTTTTGCGGTGCTTCCGAACTCTGCCATAATGATTGCAACGTATCCATTATTTGATATTTAAAAGTTGTTGAATTTTTGTTTTTATCCTGCTTAGTTTTACGCCTACGTTTGTTTCGGTGATGCCCGTGATAGCGGCTATCTCCCGGTAGCTTAGGCCTTCGAGGTACAGCGTGATGAGTGCTTTATCGCTGTCGTTTAGCTGGGCAAGCGCTGCGAACAGGCGTTCTCTTTGTTCATCCGTTTCCGGTTGTTCTGTTTGCGTGTTGGGTAAACTGGGCGCATACAGAATTTCCGGTTTCTTTTTGCGATAGCTGGCCATGGCGGTGCTGAGCGCCACGCGGTACATCCAGGTGCTGAATTGGGATTTGCCTTCGAAGGAGGGCGCCGATTTCCAAAGCTGGAATACGATTTCCTGGAACAGGTCCTCGCGGTCTTCTTTAGAGTTCCTGTACACACGGCAAATTTTATGAATGATGCCCTGGTGTTTATCGATCAACGCTATAAATTCCGCCTGGTCCATGGTTATTGTTTGTTGAATGGCAGGGTTTGTCCACCGCGCAACGCTTCAAGGCTGATGATGGTGCCTGCCGTATCTTTTTTAAAAATAAGATGAACGTTTACTTTTTTACCAAAAAATTTTAATGGGGTTTCGGGGTATATTTCGAAGGGTGGATTGTTGTTGAGTTGGGCATACAGGTGGCCATTGAGAAAGGTAATACGCAGTTGCTGACTTCCTTGTGTATAAAGGCCAGTAAACGATTGCAAGGTATCTGTGTCCAAGGTAATGGCGGTTGTGGTTTCCGGCATTTCGAATGGTTCGTTGAATACGATCTTTTCAATATCGTTCCATAGCTCGTTTACAGGCAATGCAGATACATTACTTAAAATAACGATGGAGAGTTGTTCCCCCGGATACCAGGCAGATAAAGCAGAACAACCAAAAGTACCGCCGCCGTGGTAATAAGTTTGTCTTTTTCCCCGGCGTATATACCAGCCATAACCGTATGCAGGTGTATACGCAGTAAATAACAGTTTTTGTATGCTATCGTTCCACATGCTACTAAAAGAATGATTCCATTTTGCCAGATCCTCCGCCGTCGAATACAAATCTCCACTCCCCTTCATCAATGAATAATCCCTGCCAGGCGCCTGAATCAAACTATCCCCCAACAAATGATACCCCGCCACCATCCCATTTACCATTTTACCTGTAACATACACACCCGTGTGTTTCATTGGTAAAGGCTTTATGATCTTTTCTTCAAGAATAGCGGCATAAGGCTGCTTATACACCGTTTCCAATATACACGCCAACAAAAAATAACCCGGGCTGGAGTATTTCATATTTGTACCGGGCTTAAACAAAAGCTCCATGGCAAATATTTCCTTCAATGCCTGTTCCTGGGTGAGCGGCCGTAGCGACTTTACCAACCAATAATCCTTTATTCCTTCATTATGCGGCACACCCGCTGTATGCGTCAACAACTGGTGCAAACTGATAGACCGCCATACCTCGCTTTTTAACTTCGGAAAGAAAACCGCCAGGCTATCTTCCAACCGCAATTTACCTTCACGTGCAGCCAACACCACCAGCATGGCTGTAAACTGTTTACTGATAGAAGCCACTTTAAACACCGCCTCGCCCCGCATAGGCACCTCCAGTTCATAACACGCATTGCCTATGGCTACCCGGTGCAGCACCAGGTTGTTTTTCGTCACCAGCACCACCCCGTTAAAATGCATCCGCTGTTGCTGAATGGCCAGGTATTTTTCCAATAAACCGGTTTGGCCGATCCCCGAAACCGGGAATAGTAAGCAAATAATTATCCTGTACATCCTGGTATTGTTTCCCTGGTTAGTTGCCATTCAGGTTCAAAAACTTACAGCCAACCCTTAAAAAATTAACCACCTATCATTCAACCGGTTACCCCACCGCTTGACTATTATCAAGCGCTTACCATGAAGCGTTCCAGCCTTTTTAATACTAACTTTATATCACATACCAAAACTACTGGTCATGCTGGAAGATATTGCCCCTGCCATCAGGTCTTCAAAAGACATCAACCTGCTGAAAGCCGCTTCAGCCAACACCGAAGACCGCCTTTCATTCGAAAGCGCCATTTCCTTTCAACCCTTCGTCAATTACCTGAAAAAGAAATCGGTTGGCAACGATACCCGGTCGAGGTTTTACCACTACCTCATCGACCGCTTTGAATCAGCGCCTGCTTTGCTGCACCCCATCAGGGACAGCCAGCCGCTCAACGAACACCGCGACCTGCTGGAACTGCTCGGCACCTCCCTCTTCCCCGTAGTAGGCGAACATGAAGAAAACATCTTTACACTGGCCATGCCCTACCAGTTCAGCATCTTCAACGACTCGGTTTCTTTCAGCAACCTGTTTGTAAAAGACGATCGGTTCCTGCTGCCGGAAAACGCCACAGCCGATGACCTCGCCCACATACAATGCGCCCTGATCTACGAGCATGTGATGGAAAAGTTTTACGGCATCAAACTCAACGCCAGCTCCGACCTGGTATACCCGGTCACCGACGAAGCCACTGGTATGAAACGTTATTATAAACTTCGTTACGACCGGCGGTTTATCGATATCCATTTAAAAGGTGAACTGCCCGATATTCAAAACTGCGCCGTTTGCTTGAATACCTTCCGCATACTGGACCTGGAAAAACAATTACAAACCATGCCGCCCTCGCTGTTCTCCGCCGAAGGTTTTGGCGTATGGGTAGCAGAAGATGTTACCACGCATGAATCGCTGGAAGCCATCAAAAAAATGCTGCTGCGGCAGGGCAGCTGCGACACGGGTATCATACACGAATTAAAAACACAGATACAGGCATTGGTAAACCAGCATGAAGTGGAGATTGGCCTGGCGCCCTTTGTAAAACTCAACAATGAGTTTGTGCTGGATGAATGTGTTACCACCCACGGCCTGATGAGTAAAACCTGGAAGGCCAACGACCCAAGCAGCATACAGCAGTTCCAGGTATGTATGGAATTTTTGACCGAGCGTCCCGAGCCCATGCCTATTTCTGTGCTTGATGAGGAACTGACGCACATGGCGCCCTTCCTGAGACAATTGTGGGAAGAAGGCAAACGAAGCTACCTGGTATACCCCGTTCAAAACAACGATGGGTTCCTGGGTTTGCTGGAGCTGGCCTCTCCCATTCCCGGCCAGCTCAACCAGGACGTACTCATGCGGCTGGAACCGGCCATGCCATTGATTTCGCTGGCCTTGCTGAAAATACGCGAATCGTTTATCAACAAGGTGGAGAAACTGATCAAGGAAAAATTTACGGCGCTGCAGCCATCGGTGGAATGGAAGTTTGCGCAGGTGGCCTGGGAGTATATGCATAATGCGGGCGTGGTTACTGGCAATGTGGTGTTTGAGCATGTATATCCTTTGTATGGCGCTATCGATATTCGCAATTCATCGAAGGAAAGAAGTGTGGCCATACAAAAAGATATCAAGGCGCATTTGCAATTGGTGGATGAAACCCTGGATAAAATGAAATCGCTGGCGCAGTTGCACCTGCTGGAAGGGCTGAAGTTTAAGAACCAGAATTTGATGGCGGCGATCGATAAAGTATTGCAGGCAGAAGATGAAATACGGGTGAATGAGTTTTTGGCGCATGAAGTAGCGCCGGTGTTGCAGCATTTGCAAAAGGGCAATACCGGGTTGAGTGCGGTAGTGGAGGATTATTTTAAGGAAGTGCAGGATAGTAATAGTTATTTATACAGGTACAGGAACGAATACGAGGCATCGTTGATGACGATTAATGAGGCGGTGTTGAATTATTTAGAAAAAGAGGAAGACATGCTGCAACAATCCTACCCGCATTATTTTGAGAAATACCGGACCGACGGCATCGAGTACAGTATTTATATCGGGCAATCTATAGCGCCTAATAATCCATTTGATATATTATACCTGAAAAATATACGCCTATGGCAGTTACGGTCCATGGCGGAGATTGCACGTATTACGCACCTGCTCACCGCTTCACTGCAGGTGCCCTTGCAAACAACACAGTTGTTATTGATACATAGCCAGCCGATCGCTATCAGCTTTAGAAAAGATGAAAGGCGTTTTGATGTGGAAGGTTCTTATAATATCCGGTACGAGGTGATCAAGAAGAGGCTGGATAAGGTGCATATCAAGAATACGCAGGAGCGGCTAACACAGCCCGGGAAAATTGCGATGGTATATTCGAATGCCAGGGAGGTGGCGGAGTACCAGGAGTATATCCAGTTTTTACAGAGTATGGGCATATTGAGCCCCGTGGTGGAGCATTTGGAGTTGGAGGAATTGCAGGGTGTGAGCGGGTTGAAGGCGCTGCGTGTAACGGTCAATACTGCAGATTAAACCGCGAAGCATATTGTTGCATCGGCTCCAGCATATACTTTCGAATACGTGCCCTTATATATCGCTGCACAAAAGGCGAAGCTAACTTATAGTAGCCTTTGAGTTTTACAAAAGCTTCTACCGTAAACAAAGTCCCCTCTTCATTCGGCTGAAACCTATTTATGAACACAGCGTGATAATTCGGTTTGATCTCCTCGAGCCTTACTTCCCGGTTAGAAACCGGCGTGAGTATATTGATCACATGCCCCTCCGTTCGATGATCCACTTCCACGGTTGTTACGCCATGATCTTCCTTAATAAACTTCGTCCCACGAATAGTTTGCGGGAACAGTTTATGCCAGCTGTCGTAGTTGGTGTAAAGTGCTATGAGTCGCCAGGGGTCTGCACCGATGGCGATGCCTGCGGTGGTGTGTATCATGTACTGAATATAAGAAAAATAGTCCATAATTTGCGTGCACATCATGAAAAAATATCTCCTGGTTGCCGCCATTACATGCTGCCTGCACGCAGCCCACGGCCAACCTGAACTTAAACTCTGGTACAACCAACCCGCCTCCAACTGGGTAGAAGCCCTGCCGCTGGGCAATGGCAAACTGGGCGCTATGGTATTCGGCAACCCGGGCAACGAACTGATACAATTGAATGAAAGCACATTGTACAGCGGCGGCCCCGTTAAAAAGCAGGTCAACACCGAAGCGTATGCATACCTGCAACAGGTGCGGGAAGCGCTTTTAAAACATCACGATTATACCCGGGCGGCGGAACTTTGCCGCAAGATGCAGGGCTATTATACGGAATCCTACCTGCCTTTGGGCGATTTGCATATCAGGCAGGATACCGGTCGCGGACCGGCCACCAATTATTACCGCGAACTGGATATACAGAAGGCGATATCCACCACCCGGTTTACCATCGATGGTATTACCTATACCAGGGAACAATTCATCTCCGCACCCGACAATGTACTGGTGATCCGTTTCACCAGCACAGCGCCCGGCCATCTTACGCTAGACATCAACACCTCCAGCCAACTGCGTTTTGCGCATGCCACCACCAATAACCGCGAACTGGTAATGAACGGCAAGGCGCCTGCACATGTTGATCCCAGTTACTACAATCCCAAAGGCCGTGAGCACATCATTTATACCGATACCACCGGCTGCAATGGCATGCGCTTCCAGTTGCGGCTGAAAGCCATCCCCAAAGGCGGCGCCATGCGTGTGGATACCAATGGCATACATATCAGCAAGGCCGATGAACTGCTGTTGCTGGTGAGCGCCGCCACCAGCTTTAACGGGTTTGATAAATGCCCCGATGCAATGGGTAAGGATGAAAAGGCGATAGCAGGAAACATTATTAAAAAAGCTGCTTCAAAATCATTTGCGCAACTTTTGCAACGCCACGTTAGCGACTACCAACGTTATTTTAACCGCGTATCGTTTAACCTAAAAGATTCATCGGCTAACACAAACACATTGCCTACCGGCGAACGATTAAAGGCCTACAGTGCGGGCGCTTATGATCCCGGTATGGAAGTGTTGTATTTCCAGTATGGGCGTTATTTGCTGATCTCCTCTTCGCGTGTTGGCGGTCCGCCTGCCAACCTGCAGGGCATATGGAACAAGGAGCTGCGGGCGCCATGGAGTTCGAACTATACCATCAACATTAACACACAAATGAATTACTGGCCCGCAGAGTGTACCAATCTATCTGAAATGCACAAACCGCTTTTGCAATGGATCGGTGAGCTGGCGGTAACCGGCGCCCATACTGCCAAAGAATTTTATCATACACGCGGCTGGGTGGCGCATCACAACTCGGAGATATGGTGCACTTCCAATCCCGTGGGCGACAAAGGCGCCGGCGATCCCGTTTGGGCCAACTGGTATATGGGCGGCAACTGGTTGTGCCAGCATTTATGGGAGCATTATGCGTTTACAAAAGACAAGGCTTTCCTGCGCGAAAAGGCCTACCCTGTTATGAAAGAAGCCGTGTTGTTTACACTCGACTGGCTGCAGACCGATGATAAAGGCCGGCTGGTCACAGCGCCATCTACCAGTCCGGAAAATAAGTTTATAGACAGCAGCGGTAAGGCACAGGGTGTATCGGTGGCTACCACTATGGATATGTCTATCATCTGGGACCTGTTCACCAATACTATAGAAGCTGCGCAGGCGCTGGGCATCGATCAAGCTTTCAGTGATAGTTTAATAAAAGCGAGGGCGCGTTTGTATCCTTTACAAACCGGCAGCAAGGGACAGTTGCTGGAATGGTATCGCGATTTTGAAGAAACCGATCCCCTGCACCGGCATGTATCGCACCTGTTTGGTTTATATCCCGGGCGGCAGATCACGCCTACTTTTAATGAACGATTCTTTGACGCTGCACGAAAAACATTGCAGCTCCGTGGCGACGAAGGCACCGGCTGGAGCCGCGGCTGGAAGATCAACTGGTGGGCCAGGATGCACGATGGCGATCATGCGTATAAACTGGTGCGGCAGCTTTTACAATATACCAATATCAGTACTACGAATATGTCGCATGGCGGCGGCACCTATCCAAACTTATTCGATGCGCATCCGCCTTTCCAGATCGATGGCAATTTTGCCGGTACGGCCGGCATGGCGGAAATGTTGCTGCAAAGTCACGAAGGCTTTATCAGGTTGTTGCCTGCGCTGCCGGCGGCCTGGCGCGAAGGAAGTATTAAAGGATTGAAGGCAAGGGGGAATTTTGAGGTGGATATAGAGTGGAAGAATAGCGTGCTTACAAAGGCAGTTATTCATTCGGTGAAAGGCGGGGATTGTGTGGTACGGACGGCGGTGCCGTTAGCAGTCGCAGGTGTTAACGCACGTAGTGTAAAGGACGGAGATGAGTACGTATTGCGTATAAAAACCATGGCCGGCAAAAAATATGTATTAATGCCGTTTTAATAGTGCAGCTTTTGCTCTTCACTCACATGGTTGATGTGTTTCATAGCGCCGTGCCGGTATTCTTTATATAAGCGGCTGATATCTTCCGTACTATCGGCAATAAAGGGCCCATAGGAAACGATGGGTTCGCCTGTTGGTTTGCCAGCGTATAGTACAAACCGCGCGCCTTCCTGCGCGGCGGTGAGTGTTAGTTCGCTATCTGCATCGTTTGCAGTGATATTCAACCAGCCCACCTGGTTTTTCTGCAATTGCTTATCATCAACAGTCACCGTTCCATCCAACACATACAAAAAGGTGTTGTAGTTGGCGGGTAACTTTTGTGTAGTGGTGATGCCGGGATTTATATGCACATCTGCAATGATCACCGGTACATAATTTTGTATGGGTGATGTAAGCCCTGCCAGTGAGCCACTGTATAGTTTTATGTGAACTCCATCTTTCGTAAGCGCGGGCACATGGGCCAGCGGCAATTCCTGCAATCGTGGTTTTGCCTGCCGGTGTTTTTTCGGCAGGTTGAGCCATAACTGCAGGAGGCGCATGGCGCCTGGTTTGTCGATGACTTCGGTGTGTACGATGCCGCTGCCGGCAGTCATCATTTGAAAATCGCCCTGTTTCATGGCGTGATCGCCGTCGCCCAGTTCGCCTTCCAGCATCAGCGTTACCGTTTCAAAACCTGCATGCGGGTGCGGACCGCCCGCCGGTTCATCATCTTTTTTATCCAGCACATCGTCCATTAACAGAATGAACGGATCAGTTTTAGAAAATGGGCCGCCCAACACCGGGCGGGCCATATGACCGTTGCCCAGAAAGCCGGGTTGGGCTTTCGGGGCTTCGATACTTACCAGTTTTCTTTTTAGTGTCATAATATGTTTATTTAAGCCGCTACTAATACTTCTTTTACCAATTGAATTTCTGCAGCTAGTTTTACTTCTTCACCCAGGGCCACGCCGCCGGTTTCCAATACCGTATTGAAGGCGATGCCCCAATCGCTGCGTTTTATTTTTCCTGTTACCGTAAAGCCGGCTCTTTGATTGCCCCAGGGGTCTTTGGTTACGCCGCTGTGCTCTACGTTTAATTGCACCGGTTTGGTGATGCCTTTCATGGTTAAATCGCCAAACAATATAAAACTATCGTCGCCGGTTTGTTCAATTTTTGTAGACACGAATTGCAGTTCGGGAAATTTCTCTGTATCCAGGAAGTCGCCGTTGCGCAGGTGCGCATCGCGTTGTTCGTTGTTAGTGGAAATAGAGTTCATATCGGCCTTCAGTTGAATGCGGGCTGTGGTGAAACTATCCGCTTCTGTTTCTGCTACTGCTTCAAATTTCGTGAATGCGCCTGATACGTTGGAGATCATCAGGTGTTTGATCTTAAATCCTAACTCACTGTGCGTTGGATCGAGAACCCATTTTGTTGTTGCCATAAATAAATTGATTTGAGGTGTTTGAAAATTGACAACTCAAAATTATCGACAATTACTTACGAAAAGAGAGTAGTATACAAAAGGTAAGTGGTTACCTGCGGGTTAGTGTTAATCCAGCACATCCATAAGATGTTCCTGTCTAATCTGTTTCAAACTTTTCTTTTAAGTGGTTATCATAAATGAGGTTGGCTGTTTCAATACACCTCGGGTCATCGGTAAGTAACAGGTCGGCATATACCAGCAGTGGCGGCGTTGTTTCATAAATTTCTCCCGGCTCCCGCCAAAATTTATCATATATAAGAACATCACCTTGTTTATCGGGAACCAATCCGATTCTGTTTAATAACTGGCCGTTAATTGCCGGAGTATAGATGGTTAATTCACCTGCCTGCAGATATTCTGTAAGAATTTCTGCCGCCGCTTCCACACCCCATTGAGCATTGATCGCTTTTATATTTATAGCACGCCAGTTGTTGCGCTTTTCCTCATCCCATATTTTGAATGTTCCTTTCAGCAGGTCAGGCTTGAGTATTTCACGATAACCCGTCAACCACCTCTCTAAAAGCGCTTTTTTGTTTTTTAGTGCAACCTGCCTTTTGGTAAGAGGCAGTATGAAACCGGCTTCGTCCAATCCGTCCATGATGTATTTGATATTGCCGAGTGCAATACCTGTTTCTTCTGCCAGTTGCCGGTATGTTCTGCCGATAGCTTCCTGATCATTCAGCAGATGAAATACCGCCCTCAAACCGGTTTTTGTAAATGCCCGGTTGGTGACGGGTTTGGTTTCCTTGACCGGTTTGTTCCCATCGATAAAAATGATTGTATTGCCCTGTTGTATGTAGGCGTTGCCGTTAGCCTCCAGGTAGGCGATCCCTTTTTTGCGTAGCTGTTCCCTGGCGGGTGGCGCTATTTGTTCTGCAACCACCATCAGCGGTTGTTGTTCGATATTTGCTTTGGCAATTTGGTCTACATGGTAGGCGGCTACGTATTTTTTTTCCTGCACATAATAGGTCACCGCCTGGTCGTTGACGACTAAATCAATGCCGTTGTCAGCTCCACTGTGGTACTGGCCGGTTACCTCGAAACCGGTTTTTTCCAGTATGGCTGTGGTAGCCTGGTCAAGTATGTGGGTGTCTTTGTTCATGATTTTTGGCTGTTCATTAATAATGAACAAGCAAATATAGTGAACAATTCCCAAATTTGTTCACAAAAACGGCCTGTTCATTATTAATGAACACCTTACAAAAATGAACAAATATCTAAAATTAGCTGAAACTCAATCACCTAATCCCAAACCGCCTATTCCTCACATCCACCACCAACACCCTCCCTAGGAACAACCTGTTCCCCGTCATACTTCCAATACCCACCCGTTTCATTTGCTGCACCTGGGCATCACTGGCCCCGCTCATCCAGGTAACCTTGTGTAGCGGCAGGGAACGGCCGGCAATAATTACACTGTCGGCAGAGGGTAAATTATGAGCAGTAAGCGTTCGCCCCCAGGAGTTTACCGGTGTATTGTCCGGGGCAGCGCCGGGTATAGCCAGCGATATGGCCGTGGCTGAGTCGGTGATCAATGAGTAGGCGCTGCTACCGGTATCGAAAAAGAGGATGGTGGACTGGTTCGCAATTTTTGCCGGTAGTAATACCCTGCCGGCCATAAAATGAAAGGGATACAGGGTGGTTTGGTATTTTTTGGGGATGCTATCGCTGATGATGAGCCGCCGGCGGGGATAATCGAATACCACCACTTTGTTGCTGATAAAATCTGCCCCCAGCGTGCCGATGATGGGGCCGGAATGGCCGGCATCTATTACGGGGATGTGCTGTGGTGTAAAGCGCGTTTTATGAATAAGCAGTGAATGATTGTGCAGGGTATCGGTAACACCAGGTAGTTTATTCCTATATAACAGGGTGTGTGGCGAGCCCAGGTCGAACTGCATATAGTGTTTGCCAGGGAAACCGGGCACCTTTACCCGCACCAGCATGGCGGTATGGTTCGGGGTAAATTGAAAGGGGATGGTTTCCTGGGCGGCAGCGGAAAAACTGAGTAACAGGCATAACAAAAAGACATTCCAGTTCATATTCTTTTTGCCTGCAAAATAGCCCGGGGCGCCTGCCTTACACACGACATTTACCCGACTTTAGGCGGACATGCGTGCGTACAATGACGGCGGCATTGACGGCATACATAAATAAAGCCAGCCAGAGGTAGTTGATAATGGTAGTTTTTTGAAAGAAATGGAACATCACCAGGTTGAAGGCCAGTGCCAGTATCAGGGAGCCGTGGAGGATGATGGTCCAGGTGATTTGCGTGGTGATGATCTTTTTGCCGGCGGCCGTTTTGTTCTTTTTCCAAAATTGGTACGGTACCAATACGTGTACAAAGGGAATAAAAAGGTAGGTGAAGCAGGAAAGGTTAAGCCATTGAAGGCTGTCGGTGCCGGGTTCGGCCTTGGTGGTGGCTGTAGCCTCATCCGTAACGAGCTCCTGCGGAGCCACGCCCAGCGCTTCGGCGATTTTCCGGAGTGTATAAGCACGCGGCACGGTGTCGCTGGCTTCAATGCGTTGAATAGTACGCACGGTTACGCCGGCCTTGTCGGCCAGTTCGTCCTGGGTAAGGCCGGCGGCTTTTCGCAGTGCAGTTATTTTTGAGGCCGTCATGCCTGCAAAGTTAGTGCATTATACGTGCGCGATAAAAACGGGTGCATTGGTGTGGCTGATCACATATACCGCTAAACTTTCATTCAATACGCGGGATAAGGTACTTCTTCCAAAAGCGCCCATTACCACCAGGTTGTTGCGGCCGGTTTTTACAAACTCTACTATTTCCGAACGCACCTCGCCGGCGGCGGTGATGATCTCGGTATTGGGATAGTGTAAAAATATCCATTCACGTACCAGCGCATCATATTCTATTTTGTTCACGCCGATAGGCACCACGGAAAAAAGATACACCTTATGATCTTTACACCAGGGGAAAAGATAGGTGAATTGTTTCATGGCGTGAATGCTGGATACGCTGCCGTCGTAGGTAAAAACGATCTCCCGGAAAAAATTGCCGGTATTGGGCACAAATAAAACGGGGCAATAGGCCGAGGATATAAAATTGCCTGAGAAAGGCAGGTTTCTGATGTCGTCGCTGTAAAGCATGAGATCGATAAAGGCCGTTTCATTGATGATGTTGTTGACGTGATTGTCGCTAATGACCCGTACTGAATTGGAAAGGCCTTCGGCGGCGCAGGCCTGTTCGAAGGTTTTTATGCTTTGCTCCAGTTCGGGGGAGCTGGCCGCGGGGTCTTTTGTCTCGTGCAGGAACAGGCCAATAACATGGCAGTTTTCGAGTTTATTGAAGTTGGATGCGAAAACAACCAGGTGATGCGGGATGCCGGTGTGGGGGATTAGGATGGTGATTTTCTTCATGAAATATTTTTTGGCTTAAATATACGCAAGATGAGGGTTAAAAATACTATGCCAACATCACGTTTGAGGTTTCCCCCATCGTTACATACGGGCCGATATCCTCGTTTAGTGTGCTGCACTTGCCGTCCCGAAGGGACGATGCCTCTGTGTAACACGATGCTCCTTTTGCGTTGCTACAAAAAAGAAGGCCGTCTTCGTGATGGAAAAATGCAAACGTGGGAATTTTTGGGACTAAATTGCACGACACTTACCGATGAAATCGTCCATTGTACTATCCCTTCTATTAACCGTAATACGAATGGTTTTGGGCTCTGATAATAATGACCTGGTTAGAGCGCGGTGGCACGTGCGGGCATGTCATCCCAGGTTCTATTCAGCAGTACCCGGCCGGCTTTTTTCTTATTGGTTCCACCCCACTGTTTGAAGAAGAACTTTACGTTTTGTTTTTGGCATTGGTCTAAAATTTCGAGTACCCAGTCGGTTTCCATTGGTCTTGGCTTCATGCCACTCTCCCCTCCTACAATCACCCAATCTATTCCCTGTAACTGCAAATTTGGTAACGGACCAATTAATGGCTCGCAGGATAAGAATTTAACCCTGGCCCCACTTCTCCTAAGGTACTCAATTCGGTCCATTACTTTTTCATTTTCAACAGACACCCCCATCCAGATATTATGCCCCCATTGAAGTTTATCACTATGCTTTAATAACACATCCGCTCTTTTGGTTAAAACCTGGAAAACGTGTTGCGGATTATCATTCATTACTTTAAAAACCCGCTGGATAAATTCTACCGGGATGTCTTTATGAAAAAGATCGCTCATTGAATTGACGAATACAATCTTTGGACTTTTCCATGTATATGGAATATCTAAAGCACTTTCATGAATGGCTAGTTTAAACCCCTTCTCATACTTTTCTATCCCCATGGCATGCAGGCGACGGGCCATTACTTCTGCGTAACAATGTTTACAACCAGCAGAGATTTTATTACATCCTGTGGTTGGATTCCAAGTCATTTCGGTCCATTCGATACTGGATTGTGCCATACTTTAAAATAAAGGTTGTTGTGAAATATGGTATTTCTGTATCTCCTTAAAAAACTTATTACCTAACTCGTGTTTTGAATAAAATGCCAAATAATATAAGGCCAGATTATATTCTTCAGCATCAACTTTAGGCTTCAGACCTTCATTAACAATATATCCTAGCCGATCCATATTTTGATCATATATCTTTGCCAAATAACCAATAAAGTCCTTTCTACTTACTTCCATATTCTTAAATGGTTCCCGCCAATTATTTCTCCCGACGAATAAATCGACCTTTTGATTGTCTTCGTCGCTATAATGGATGAAATTTCTATTAGCATCCATTTGGAGAGCAAGCAAAATTAAAAAATCTACTTTCCCAATCCTAGACAACTTTTCAACTGTCGAGAAATGTAGATTCAAAGAAAACGGGTCAATAAATGCAAAACTAATAGTAGCCCCCTGTAACCTGTTGACTATTCTAATCACTTCCGAGACGTTCACATTTGAATCGCCTTGGATAAAACAACAAGCCGAAAACTTATCCGGATGTTCTCTCTTTACTCTTTCCTTCAACGCGTTCATACGATCAGGGTCCATCTCACAAAAAATATAATGTGTAAATGGCTGTGGTAATGCAAGAGCAATCAATGCAGACGATTTAAGTATCTTGTTTCTTCCTTTTATTGGGACATAGCCAGCTGCAGCAAATAAATCGATATAAACTCTATTTGTAAATCTGTTCTTGATTGCGTTATTAAAGATATACGCATAACCGCCCATCAAACTATACTTCATCTCTGCCCAGGGCCCTACAGCTTTAGGTAAATATAATCCGTCGTTTTTAACTTCTATGACAGGGTTAAATTGCGCCATAAAGATACTAACATTTTTAGTATATAAATTAATCCATAAATAAAAACAGTTAAGGTTGAGAAAATGACTAAATGCCCAACGACTTTTTTTTGAGAAAATGTAATTTATAAACACGTGCAACTTCGTAAAACATTGGATGTAGTAAACCAAGCAATTCACACCCAAATCATATCTATAGCTGTTTGGCGGTACGCTTAAACAATAGTCTATCATAAAAGGAATCACTTCCATCAAAATAAATTTATTTTTGAATCAATTCGTTTATTGATTACAGATATACTTATATTTGCATACAATTCCACCCAAAAATGTTACGGATACTTCGCTAACGCGAAAGGTATTCGCTTATGAGTCTCGCTAAAGAAACCTGACAATTTCCACGAGCGAGCATATAAGTGAATGCCCAATCTCTATCTACATTATAGGGTTGGGCTCACTTATGTCCTTTGTTCGTGGACACCGAAAGGTGCGGCCTTGTCAGGGCCTCTTTAGCAAAGGGCGGGTGAGCTTCAACCCTATTACTTTGCATTTAACACCTTCAACTTACCTCCCGGCTCATATTCATATCAACACCAAACTACCAAGCATATGATTGAGCCAATCAAGGGTTTTATCCCCAAACATTTTTCGGGTAAATCTTCCAACCATCACCCTCGCTGGTCAAAAGAACCGCTTCGTTTAACAATCGAACAACAAGCTGACGCGCTTCCTGTATTCAAAGAATTCTTCGAGTGTTATCACCTTCATGAAGTGCGGGATATGTTATGGAACTGGACGGTAGAAGTGCTATCCAGCCCCAACGGCATTTCCGAAAATCATCATGAGCGTAATAACCACCTTTTCTTTTATCAAAAAATAGAAACGTTGGTAGAAGCGGTATTCGTTATCAGTAAATCGATTCGTTAACACCCGTTCTTTTTTGCATGAAAATAAAATTATCACCCACCACCGCCTACAAAGTAGCCGAGGTAGAACTGGTATATAAATCAAAAACTGACATTCGAAAAAGGCCACAGATAACCGGCGCTCACGATGCCTACAAACTATTTATAAGCCAATGGGATAAAAACAAGATCGAACTGCAGGAACAATTTAAAGTAATGCTTTTAAGCAGGGGCAAACGTGTACTGGGCATCTACCAGGCTTCCACGGGCGGTATACAGTCAACCGTTGCCGATGTATCCCTAGTGTTTGCCACTGTACTGAAGGCGCGGGCAAGCAGTATTATACTGGCGCACAACCACCCGAGCGGCGAACTGGATCCCAGCGAATGTGACCGGGTGCTCACCCGCCAGTTAATAAAAGCCGGAAGGCTGCTTTCGATTACTGTGCTCGATCACCTGATAGTAACCAGGTATGACTATTATTCATTTGCTCAGAGTGAATTGAAACTGTGGTCTGGATAGACGAACACCAATAGATGGCTGTGGAAATGTGGCTGGTAGCCCGGGAAAAACCTCATAAAACCTCTGGTGTTTTTCACAAGGTTAAACTGGTTAAATGACCTAGCTTCCCTACCTCACCAACACCTTAACCATATGTATTCTTTTCTCACCGACGATGAAAAAATGATGGCCTTATCAGAAGACCCCTACTTCCGCTTTCCGGTACCAGACGGCATAGACTTCTATGATTTGCTGGAAACAAGGCGTATAAACCGCTCCCTGTATAAGGATATGGACGACCTGGTGCGTAGGCACTACTTCAAGCGGCCTCCCCGCCTGGTAATTTATCCCAAAGATGTAGCGGTGATCTATGGAAAATCTGAACGATTTGGGCGTAAGCTGCTGCAAATAATACGTGATGCATTGGGCAAAACCACCAGCATGCCTATAACGTTTTTTGAATTCTGTGAATACACAGGGATGGATGAGGATACGGTGCACGATTTCATTATGGAGAGTTAAGGGAAAAGAAAAGAACCCGGGTATCTTTTGTAGTATGCTCATCACTATCATACAAGGTACTGAGACCGGATGGTGATAAACACCCTGTCGCCGTCTTTAATGGCTGCTGTAACTTTGGCGATGGCCTCTTTGGCTGCATAACTAATCTGGTCGCGACTTGTGCCCAGCGACAGGTATAAAGGCATATTGTCGTAACCTGGCAGTTCTTCCTGCACCAGGTTTTGCAGGTTCATCAACAGCGGTTTGCGGCTTGGTGGCATGGTGAGTTGCAGGCTCCATTGCTCGCCGGCCTTCATGGGCATGCGCAGCGAATAACGCCCGTCGGGCAGATTGGCTATGGGCGACCAGCCCTTTTTTTTGTTTAACCCCACATAAATGCAGAGTATGTTTTTATTGTACATGAGTTGCGCTACGGTGGTGTCGTCGAAACCGGCGCGTAATAATTTGAGTTCCATAAAATAAGTTTTAAAAGTTTTTGAAAATGTCCCGGCCTAAAAAGACCGGGACTGGCTACACAAATAGGACAGACATGACCTTTATTTTCTAACCTGGCGAATCATCCACTTCAGCAGCATAGATACCGTAAAGCTTACCGTGGCGCCAACGGCGGCCAGCAGGGCTGTTTTGAGTATCTCTCCCGAGGTGATGTTCGCAAGCAGGATGGTAAGAATACCGCCTGCTGTTCCGGCTTTGGCGGGTGTGATAAACGAGTAGTTCATATTGCATCTCTTTAGAAGTGAGCAATAGGGTTTCGTATTACACACCGCTTACCTGCACAATGGCCAGGGCGTTGTGGGCGCCGTTTTTTAACGGATAGTACACGCCTAAGTCTTCCGTAGAAAACGTAATGGCCATGGCCAGGAACAAGGGATGGGCACTACCCGCGGGCAGGGTTACCGACAGGTCGATAGCAGGTTGCTGCGTTTCGCCCAGGGGTAACTGTTCCGAGCTTTTGAATTGCGCCACGTAGGTTTGCTGTTCAAAGTCTACTTCCAGGCCGGCGATGTGCACCTGCATGTGGGTAGCTTCGTAAGGCGCGGTGACCATATCGGCCGGTATAAAGGCAGGGATCTTTACCTGCGCAGTACCGGTAGCGCGATCGAGCACCGTTTCGTACTGAACGGCAAAGGTGATAGACAGTTTGCCGCTGGCGTTGAATTCAAAGCCCTTGAGTTTTTCGGTTTCGCCGTCGATGACGTTCTTTTTGCCGCGTGGGTTGGTTTGGTCGGCTTTAATTACCTGTACCATTTGGGCAACGAGGCGGCTTACCACCTTGCCATCGGATGCCTGCTTTGCCAGAGGGCGCAATGCCGTACGCAACAGTTTACCGGCAGTACCGGCTTTGCCGAAGTTGGACATTGCTTCGCGGGTGCGGGCATAGGCAGGGTCTTTAGCGATGCGGGAACCGTCTACGCTTTTGCGTTTGCGGGCCATGTAGCCATCGCTGGTTTGATAAAAGCTGAGTTTGTCGATACTACCTTTTATAGGTATGATACCGTCTTGCTTAGCCATAAAAAAGGATTTAATGGTGAATGAAATCCGGAGTGTTTAAAAGGCACATCCCGTTTAAGCCTTCACCGGTGATTTGCAATTGCAGTACAATGTTACTACGGGTTGAAAGGGGGCTGTGCCGGAATTGGTCATTTGTGCCGATTATGCCGAAATAGGTCATTTGTGCCGAAATAGGTCATATTGGCGTTTTTGTCGTTTTTATAGAATTAATACATTGATATTGTGTTGAATGGTATCTTCTACTGTTTTAAAGGCATAGTGCGGTGCTTAGAGGAGGATATACAGCAGCTATTGCGTGGTTATGATGAGATTATGCCATGGATGTAGCGATATTATACCGTGCTTATGCCGAGGATGTGCCGACGATATACCGTAGATATGCCGTACATATGCCGTGGATATGCCGTAGTAATGCCGAGTTTGGGAAGATCAATAACTTATGGAGGAACAAGATAAGTTCCCTTGTTGGTAGTCCGGCAAAAACTTTACCTGCGCAGGTCTTAGTCCTGCAACTTGTCTAACTTGCGAGGCATGAGGGCACCGAATAACTGTAATTACCGCGGAAGCGCCATATTGAGTTTAAATTCTTCGTTTAAAGCTGCCGATTCAGGTACATACCGCGTGGTTGGTATAGTAAACCTTCCGTGACGTACCGTTTTGAAAGCTTTTGCGTCGGCAGCATTGCCTGTGTTATGTATAACAATGAGGTGACGAACTTTTTCAGGAACGTTTATCTTTTTTACATTTTTCCATGTGAATGAAAGACCGGATAATTTTTCCAGGAAGAGAATATTTACCTGGAATATTTCCCGGTAGGGAAAGTCGGTAAAGAGATCCACATCATATGACTTGCGATGTTTTTTAAAGGCAGGCTTTTCTTCTAATAAAAGACCGTCGTTGATCAACTTTTTTGCGTGACTCATGATGAAAGCGGTAGAATATAAATGGCCCTTACACATAAATACTACCACTTTGTAAAAGAGTAAAGGAATACGAAAACCGGGTTGCAACTTATAAGCCGGATCTATGTTTGTAAGTACCGGGCCGGTTAAAACAATTACTTTTTTGTTTTCACCGGCCGTTGTAGCCTCCTTGATTATATAATTTTCGAGGGAGCGCCATAGGCCCGCATTTAATCGCTCTGACTGAGGGACGGTGTTGGTAAAATGAAAGGTATGGGCAGCTTTTTGTTTGGCATCTTTTCCCCTGGACATTTCGGCGTTGGAAGCCATATGGCCGATTTCCAGTTTAGGTGACGTACTAACGGGTTGGTAAAAATCATAATACAATTGGGTGTGAGCTGGAATTCGGGGATCACGTTTGAATCGCGTTTTTGGTGAAGTGGTTGCCTTTTCTATACCGTCCAAATTGTAGGCTACCGTAAAAGGCAGTTTTCTTTTGGTGTTGTATAGGATGCTCATATCTGTGTAGTGTAGAATGCCTTTGTTGTTACCTGGTACGTTGGGCAGGTGGGCTTTGTACGTGGCGGGTAGAATTCCGGCTAAAGAAATGGAAGTTTTGTTGTCGATGAATTTGGGATTGAAACCGGTACAGGATAATAATTGTTCGTTGGGGGATTGTAGGCGTGACATGGTAAACGTTTAAGAAATGGATAATACAATTTTAGCTAAACCCGGCGGGGATCAAAGATCACTTATGGTTAAAGTTAAAATAGTATGGTGGAAGTGGGTATGTGAAAAACACCGGAATTGATTGGGATTTACAACGGAATGACCTGATGTTTTCAACGTTTTTTTTGGGTATAATGGACATGCGTCTATGGTCCCTACAATTGGTAGCCGGTGATTTCCCGGGCGTTTTGGAAAGCGCCATTGATCTGTTTACTTTAGGTAAATAAACCGTTTCTCAACACATTTCCAACTCCAGAAATAAACGATCAGCAGAGTTATGAGCAGGGATAATATAAACTATTGGTAAAGCGAAATATGCGGGCGCAAATAATACAGAATCAACTGCTGAGGCGGCCAAGTATACAAGTAAACGTTATAAGACATATCGCCTCTTTTTGACCAAGGGCATCAACATCCAAGGTGATTTTGTGAGTCAGCGACTTGAGAGACTGTAAAATAAACTGCTATGAAGAAGTCAAAGGCAGGCTTAACCTCCCGCAAAGGTAGGTATAAATCATGTTAATCAACAAAGACTTCCAACTGCTATATGCGGTCATCTAAATGCCGCCGGTAAATATTTGAGTTATAAAAAAGGAGCGCCTACTGTGTCCTGTTGTTTGATCAACATTTATTTTATTGCGCTTTCCTTTCAATTAGCGAGTACTTCGTTGAATTTCAGTGGTTGCTCAGTCAATTATTCATCGGTTGATCTGATATCGATAAGCAAGTATATAATTAATCCGTTTCCCTTTTGAATACTAAAAAAGAATTATGCGATTTGGCAATTTCGACAATTATGGTCAGGATCATAGGGTTTTAGTTGTAGAACGACCGCCCTGGCAATAAGAGCAATTTTTCTGGCAACTTTTACTATTGCATGTTTATTATTCTTCATGGCATGTTTTCGATAATATGCCAGCAGTTGCGGAGAATGTCTAATTGCTGCCCAGGACGATTCAATCAATAATGGCCTTACAAATTTGTTGCAGCGAGGCTGCATTCCTTTGGTGGATATAAAATCCCCGCTACTCTTTTCCCAAGGGATAAGACCGAGATAGCTATTGTACTCATCCGGGTTTTTAAAACGTTCAAAATTTCCAATTTCTGCCAGCAACGCCATTCCCGTGATAGGCCCGATTCCCGGCACGGTTAATAAGCAGTGCAACTGCTCAGGATACATTTTAGTCATTTGGGTTCGCAGCATTTTAGTAGCTTCTAATAACTGCTTTCTATGATACTGCAGATCTGTAAGATAATTCAAAAGTGTTGAGTATCCGGCAGGGGTTTCAAACTCGATGTTTTTAAGCCACAGTATATCCTTATGGGTAATTTGCCGATTAGTACTATATGTTGGAAGGTCAATGCCTGAAAATTGAAGAAAGCTTTTTATTTTGTTCGTAGCTCGGGCGACATCTTTAATCTTGCTTTGCCTAAATCTGAATAGAGATCTTAGCTCCTGGTGGGATTTGGGAAAAATGTGGATACTGTGAAGCATACCTTTTTCCAAATAATAAGCGATTGACCGACTGTCATGTAAATCGGTCTTTGTTTTCTTTTGTTTGTCGGTTAGTGGCAAATCTGCTGGGTGAACTACTATATTCTCGATTTGCAGGAATCGGAGTCTTGTATGGTGGGAGGTTCCGCAAAAGCCCGCTTCATAAGCAGAATGGAATCTTCCATTAGGAAATTTTCGAAAGAGGTAATTGGCGAGGGCGTCGGCACTCGGCGGCTGAGTAAATCGATCAACTACGAGGCCCATTGTTCGAACGGTTACAGTCCATGATTTTTTATGAACATCAATGCCAACGTAAAAATTCTGCCCTGTAAAGTCAACTGAATATTCGAGGTTTGTGGTGGGCATAGCGCTAGGTTTTAATGTTAATAATTGATAATTAAAGTTAGGCGGAATCTAAATGATTGCCGCAATTACAACCTGCGCTATGCTTTTCTTACATAGCTACTGTGTCACTGGTTAAAAAATCAAGACCTTTAATACAGTTTATTTATGGACAAACAAGAAAAATTCAACTACGAAGACCTCAAGCGCAAGACCCTTGAGCAACTACGTTCCGGTAGATCATTATTTGGTAAAGATGGGGCTTTTGCGCCATTGTTAAGTAAGCCACCGAGCAACCCACTAAAGTTCCGGAAGTTTTTTCCAGTTTTGAGGAAGTAATCCATTCATATTAGCAGTGGTGAACAGATGCATGTTTTCTAATACATCCCTCAGCCAATAATATGGATTTATGTCGTGCAGTTTGCAGGTAGCGAGTAAAGAATACACCATGGCAGCACGCTGCGCCGAT
>Ga0065721_10003952_pt1 | contig 62194 bp, 51 predicted proteins | sample Mesricmetagenome_FD_59108 | JGI IMG/M metagenome (GOLD analysis project Ga0065721, IMG submission 59108) | Mesophilic microbial community from rice straw/compost enrichment Sample: eDNA_1 v2 (version 2) | ecosystem: Engineered > Solid waste > Grass > Composting > Bioreactor | place: USA: Davis... | reverse complement strand
TGGAACGGACTGAGCAGCTTCCGATCGATCGCATCCGTCAGACGGATCTCGGCCGCAATCGTATTGTCGAAGTAGCCGAGAATATCCTTGCCGTCCATTCTCTCCGGAGTCGCGGTCAATCCTAGCAGAATTTGCGGTTTATAGTAGGACAACAGCTTCTGATAAGACGGCGCCACAGCATGGTGGAATTCATCCACGACGATGTAATCGTAGAAGTCCGGATTCGTATGCTCCGTCAACCTCATCGAGTTAAAACTCTGGATGCTAATGAATAGATGCTCCAGCGACTGCGCCTGGTTGCTGCCCACGTGCAGCTCCCCGAAGTTCAGATTCTTCACGATATACCGGAACGTATCCCGGCTCTGCTTCAGAATCTCCTCCCTATGCGCGACGAACAGCAACCGGGCTCGAGTTTGCGTGTTGGCGAACCTCTTGTAATCGAATGCGGACACTACCGTCTTGCCCACTCCGGTCGCTGCCACGACAAGGTTATAGTGCCGACCGTATAACGTTCTCTGCGCCTCCAGCTTCTCGAGAATCTCCTTCTGATAATCGTAGGGAGTAATCTCGAATGGAAAATAAACCGACGAGCTCGGCTCGGCAGTCTTGTTCTTGGAGAGGGCTTGGAGGAGAAGTTGTTCATGCTCGGTGTCGTCCAGAACGAACGTTTTGAATTCCCTATCGTTCCAGTAGCTCTCGAAGGTCGCTTCGATCTTCTTCAAGACGTCATACGAGTCCTTCTCCGTCACCTTCACGTTCCACTCGAGGCCGCTGGTGAGCGCCAGATTCGAGAGGTTTGAAGAACCCACATACGCCGTCGTGAATCCGGTGTCCCTCTTGAACACATACGCCTTGGCGTGCAGGCGTGTCCGATCCGTGTCATAGGAGATTTTGATCTCCGTGTTCGGGAGCTTGCTCAGTTCCACGATCGCCTTGTAGTCGGTCGCTTCCATATAGGTCGTCGTGATGACTCGAAGCTGACCGCCGTTATTGGTGAACGTCTCAAGCTGCTCCATGAGAATGCGCAGTCCGCTCCACTTAATGAACGACACGAGAAAGTCGATTCGGTCGGAGGTGACGATCTCATGCTTCAGCTCATGCAGCATGTTCGGCTCCGAATGCGCTCCCGTGAAGAGAGAACTCTGCGACAGAGGCGTCGCCGGGCGAATGACCTTCTCGTTCTTGAAGGAGCGGATATGATTCAATTTGCTGTATATGTAGGTAAGGACTTCCCCTTGCTCGTCCAGCTTAAGCTGATCGCATTCTTCTTGGCCAAGGCTATTCTTCAACGTTGCAATCATCTCGTTGCAGGTTTGGACTTGAGCAAGGATCAATTCCTCGTCACTTTCCGCAGCCGTTTGTTCCCTCACCATCTTCAAGGCTCTACGCGTCACCAGCGCGATGTAGTTGGAGAGGAGCTTTCTTGCTTCTTCGACGTCCAATTTTTCCTTCCCAATCTCGTATGCGGAAAGGTCGAGGTCAGACAATCGATTAGCTGTCAGTTGGTTGATGACTTGTTCGTAGAGGCCTTGGTTCACGTGAGGTGAAACTCCTTTCGCTGCTAAGCCAGCAAACGATATCATCGATTTATTTAATATTGCTCACAGGCCACTTGCCTTTTGAAACTATTAATTTTATCAACAAGCCTCATTAGATAAATAAACCAAATGAATGAGCAAAACGAGGGTGGCAAAGTTCCTGGCTAATTTAATATAGTGCAATCGTTGGAATCCTTGTTTATCAATTCGATCTCGAATTTTGGAATGTAATCTTTCTTTCCCCCCACGCACAGAACGCATGTTATGGTTTGTTATATAGTTTCCAAAGACACCTTAAGTTACTAAAATGCATTGGGTTTTCCCAACAACTCCAAAGCAAACTGTCTTTCTAAACAACTGTTGCACAACAGACAATGCCGACTTCCTAGGCAGTTACATGAGAAGGTAATTTCTATTGGAACATTTAATCTTTTAGACTCATTTATTACAAGTTCTCGACTTTCATCAACAAAAGGAGTGATAATTTCAAAATTAGATAACGACTCGGATAGGGTGGCAGAAATACTTTTGATAAAAGGGCTTCTTGTATCCTTATAAGAATTTTCACCCACTACACCAATAGCAAGCTTGTTTATGTCTAATTTATATGCATAAGAAGCAGCTATAGAAATGAGAATCATATTTCTGTTCGGAAAAAACTCGTCTTGAACCCACGTATCAACCGAGTAGTTATTGGTGTTAATTTCACCGACAAGTGATCCGGAGCCAATTTTTTTAAGACCCGACACATCTATAAACAATGGTGGTCTGTTCAACTCTTCAAAAGTTTTGGCTACCTCTATTACGGCAGAAACTTCACCCAAGAAGGTCGTTTGACCATAGTTAATATGAATAGGGTACACATCATAATTCGCATTAATTAGCCAAAAGTAAAGGACCGTTGAGTCTATTCCACCTGAAAACAACAACACAACTCTATCCTTGTTCATATAATACCCTTATTAGATCTTCAATATTTTCTATTATTTGTACGCATCCGAATTGAATCATATTGTTTAATTCTGTTTGTGATGTCTTTAATCCTAATACTGGAATCCCCTTTCCAAATGCATAGCCAATTTCAAAGCATGTACCTGGATCATCATGATCTAGTAAGGCTACAACTAGATCAGACGAATTTAAAAGATCAATATCCGATTGAAAAATATTCTTTCTTTGGTCAATTCGTGTTTCTCTATTAATAATACCGTTCTCTCTTGATGGAGAAAGAACAGTAAATTTAGCATTTTCCAATCTATCACTCACAAGCTCCACCCACTGTACTTCTTGGTTACTAAAGAACGGTCCCGCTAAATATATTTTCTTGGGAAGGTTCTCAACAGCAAGAAACTTCTCACGAATGTGTATGTCCTTTTCCACAGCGACTTTATCAACAACTGTTTCCACCGTTAGGCTTTCAATAAAATTCGCAGCGACACAATTACCAATTTGAACACTATGCTCAATATCACCAGTTTCTATCAATGTTGCAGCCAAAGCACCTCCAAAGGCATCCCCTGAACCGAGTGTACAGACAACATTGCTTTTATATGCGGGTATCTCGGTTATTTTATCTCTATCGACTAAAATGCAACCTTTGTGCCCTCGCTTAATGATAGTATATTTAGGTCCCATATTTCTGAGGGATTTTATTGACTCATTAATATCTGTCGATTCTGATAATAATAAAGCTTCTTCTTCATTAACTAGAAGTACCGTGGTATATTTCAGGATTTCCCTGGCCTGGTTTATCGACTTTTCATTAGGCTTTGGATCCAGAAATATTGGGACATTTCTCTCATATGCCTGCCTGCACAAGGACTCAGGAAAAGAATGGTCTAGAGGAAATAGCAAAAGCCCTTTACTTTCATTATGTAAAGAAGGGCTATAGTTTACTTCAATTTTCACATCAGTCATTGGTAAACTTTTTTTATTTTCAAATGCTTTAAAACCAGTTACTATATATCTTGGTATTCCGTAGTTTTTTAAATAAAGGGAGCCTTGCATAGAAATCCCCATGTTTTCCCAAAAGTCTAGGCTGTATTGCTCAATTTCAGGACCATAAACAGTCAAGAAATCTACCTTTACTCCCTGTTTTGCCGCCACAATGGCCGCATAAAGGCCAGCTCCGCCAACTCTAGGAGTTATTTTGTTATTGCTATCAAGTAAAAGATCTAGTCCAATCTCCCCATATACAGTGAGACTCACACACGTTCACCTCTGTTTATGTAATCAAGAAATCCGTTCCTGGACAAGATCCATAATAGGTAATCAATCTTACCTAATGAAACCCCAACATTACTACATACTTTCCGCAGTGACTCTTCTAATTTTAGATACATCTTTTCAGTTAAAGGAGTAGGAATATCAAAACCCAAGTAGTCTAAAAACCTTATAACATGTACATCAAATACAGCATAATCATCACTAATTCCAATATTTCTTAAAAACCAGCTTGCGGATTTCAAACCTATCCCAGGACAACTACACAACCATACCCTTAATTCAGTTGTATTCATTTCTTGCATTGAATCATAAAGTTTCCATTCACATTTTTCCCACAACCAAGAACCAGCGGCAGAAATCGTAATAGGTTTTGTTTCAATATATCTATATTTCCTAAGTTGACCATTAATGGTACTCGGCGAAAATTGCTGTAAACTAAACTGTTCCCTGATTTTTTCTTCTATTAAGAATAAATTGTTTTTATCCCGATAATATTTCTCATTAAATAAACCCCTCTGCTTAAGAATCTGAAGCGCCGATTTATTTAATTCATAACTTATCCCAAACCCACCTAATAAAACAAAGAAAAATTCATCTAGTACTTGCTCTCTGGTTTTTATCGAACTATACTCTAATTCTATTGAGCAGCCGTAAACACTCCATAATTCTTTTAAAATCGCACTTGCATGTTTATGTTCCATCCTCTATTTCACGCCGTTAAGCTGCACTGTTATTCTTGGGTCATGTTCGGTGCCCTCTTTAGTAATAACAACACCTGAATACTGCCAACCACTCTCAATACATCTAATTACCCAACCGTAGCTCGGGGGAGCAATCCCAACAAGTGAGTACTCTGTTATCTTTAGAACTTCTATGATTGGTAAACTTGATGTCTTATTTAGATTTATATACACATCATCATTAACAGCAATGTTATTCCAAACACTACTTCGATCATGATTAATAATTAGCTGTATTATCAGTGTATCACCACACTTATTATTAGACCCCGCACCTGAACCTCCGTAACTGCCCCCAGAATATCCGCCACTTCCCATTTTTAGAACCTCCATGTAAATAATATAGGTACATAGTACCTTAATTTGGATGCACGCGTAAATGAATTAATTCAATACATAAAAGTTCTCTTCTACAGCAACCGTCGTAAACATCGTATTTAGAAGGGCTATGAATGGGATGTTGAACGCAATTGAAACCAGTAAGCTCTGTTCGGGGCAAAATAGCGAACGCATATATCAAAAATTGTGGCATTTAGAAAGTTGAAGCTCATTAGATAACATTCCCCACTTTACTCCTCTATTTAGTCTAATCTCTATTCATCGGGATCCACCTCTAATTTCGCGATTCCACAAAAAAACACCCTCATACGGATAGTTTCAATGTATGCAGACCCGAGGGGAGTATATGTTTATCCATTTAACTTTCTGATGATTCCCACGTCGAGGTAGATCACATAACCTATGGATTGTAAACTAGGATACTCATCAGGATAGTTATTTACCAGAATCTATGGGGGCATGCACATTCGAGTCGCAAATCTTAAAAATACACACAACCGGTCGAAGCAGATCAAGTCTACCTTGCACCTCTTCGTGCGGATTTCCCCACATCCGTCATCTTCAAAAATCAGTCTTCACCAGGTAATCTATATCATGTTGGTAGAGAGTCAAACTGTAATGAGATAAAATCCTCAAATCAATGCGACTTCTTGAACAGGATCTTCGCTCGGATTATGAAAATAGAATACACCAAATAGTTGTTAAACCTATCCATTATTTATATGATAAAAGTATTAAAGATTATATACTCAGGCCCCCATTTCCCCGATTGTTAGAAAGGATACAATTGTGATGGATGAAGTAAAAGATACCCTGTCAGAAATATTTCATACTCAATTAGAAAAAGCATTTCTCGAAGTGACAAGAAACGATAGGGATTTCAGCATGATGGCTTATCGTTTTGGAATTTACGATAGGAAATGGTATACGTTACAAGAAACATGCGAAATATTTAGCCTGTCAAGGGAACGGGTTCGTCAAATTCAAAATAAAATAGTACGTCGAATAAAAACATTTGGTAAAAAGCAATTACTCAGCGATTGTTCAATTCTGATTGAATCAATAAATAATTTGATAATGCCAGGAGCACCTTCTGATGAGGGTAACATTGCAGCAGTAGCTATTCGTTTCTCAGATATACCAGCTTATAGGATCGTTCAACTACTAACAAATCTTTGCTACTCAAAAGAAGACGTAGAAGGAAAGCAGCGATCGTCATTAAGTTTAATTAAAGCTTTTCGGATCAAACAAAAAGAAATACAAAGGTATAATAAACAGCAAAAACGAATATTTAATCGACTTTTCTCAAATGTTGCATGGCCCACTCAACCAAAATTAGTTAATGAAGACGAGTGGTCTCGTTTATACCCAAAACGGCAGGTAAACCATGACAGTGAAGGCGATTCTGGAAGCTTTTATAGTAAAAAAAATAAAGCTGAAGTAGAGTATGAGTCCCAGCTAGAATATCGATTCTGCATGTATTTGGAGCAATTAGACTCTGTACAAAAATATATGCAACAACCAATTAATATTCGTTATTCATTGGCAAACAAAGATCATACGTATTACCCCGATTTTTTAGTTATGCTACGAGATGGCCGATGCATAATTGTTGAAATTAAAAGTCATAATCACATGGGATTTTACAGGAATATTGTGAAATGGACAGCACTACAAGAGTTTTGTCTAAAATACAGATTTGGTTATCTTATTATTGAAGATTCCCGAAGCCTCAATGATTACATATACATGGAAGTTGACAAATTTAAAACTGAGACTCTACTAAAACATGTGACCGATAACCAAGTAACTTGGAGCGATTACCGTAAAATTAGAGAAACTCTTTCGTTAGATTGGAAAGAAGCAACAAGCATTATTCTACAGCACGACCTAATGCTGTCCATTTCTCCCTTTCGATTATCGAAATCTCCGACTTCCTTTGCAGATTTTGTAGAGAAACACAAGCAACTAACAGTTTACCAATCAAAAGTAAAAGATGCGAATGAAACGGCTGAGCAACGAAATAAATCCGGTGAGAAGAAAGTTACCCCTAAAAAACAAAGTAACACACCTCAAATCACAATTAAACCAGAAACTAATAATGAAGCCCATCTCTTGAACAGCTATAACAGATGGGACTCCGAAGAAGATGCACAACTTACAAAAGAATTCAATATGGGCATGAAAATTGAACAAATTGCCCTATCCCATAAGAGGAAGATAAGTGCGATAAAGTCTCGTTTGAAAAAATTAAGGTTAATTACCCAATAATATGTATTTTACCTTTTATCTTTCGTTAATTCCAATATATCGTATTATATTTTAAAAAAACATCCGAATCCCGACTCACTATCTGCCTACTTTTTTAGGTGCACTACAAGCAAAATAATCCACAATCTCTGGAGGTTGTGGATTTACATGACAAGGCCATGGGGAGTCAGATGATTCCTTATAACCCTTCTCAAGTTAGCCTGCTCAACGCGACGCAGGATCAAACTCCTGTTCGTTTCTACACCTCAGAAAGTGTAAACCTTCCAAGATTATTCCGAATACTTTGCGAGGGGCTATATTCCGCAGAATTGCACGCTCGTCCCCCTTTGTTCTCCTTATCTGGAGTCTTTATTAATTTTGCTGTCGATGTTTGTACGTCAATGAAAATCAAAGAGATAGATTCTAGTGCCGAACCCCTTCACTTCGTCCGCGCGAAACGAATCGGTACAACTCCAAGCTCTTCACGTAAAAACATCCTTGAGTTTGTTTTTTTTGCATGGAGAAGAGAAGAGTTAACCCCCAATCCGGAGATAACGCAATGTAAGCTTTTGCAACTGTTACCCTGTAGAATTCCTGTTACAATGCTTACTATTACCGCCCCCCTCCTCAATGTCATGTCCACAATCCCATTTCGATTGTGATTTAGGGGCTGTGTGTGAGGCCCAGTGTACCTTAAGCTATGGACGCGGCAAACGACCAGTAATGATTTGCAAAAACTCCAAATAGCTTCTCACACTGGCATAAAACTCCTCAAAGTCATTAATCTCACGTGTTTTATACGCATGAATCGCATTTCGCCGCTGTTGAATTTTTAGTATCCAATCATCCCAATGAGCTTCTTTCTCTTTCCAGACTCTCTTCTTGAAAAACTGTCGGAGCAAATCGAATTGAGATGAATCAGGCTCAGCCACGACTTTTGTCTGTTTCTTCTTGTCATAAATCATGATGGCATATTCGTCTTCTTTATAGTTAATATAGTAAACACTCAACAACAACTTCATCGTGCCTTCTACTAACGAACCAAGATTAGTCCACGCTAATATCAAAGCCCCTTCCCTGTTGTCACTGGTTACAAGGCTATCATCGGCCCAAAGCTTTAATGTGTATGACAATGAAGTTTGCCAATCTAGCCGCGAAACACTTAAAAGATCAGCTGCTTCAGACGGTGCCCATCCATGAGATGTGGACCAAAACTTTTCATTGTCTTCGTTTATCGAAATGATTCTATTTACTACTTCTTCAATAGTCCAGTCTTTTTGTTGTCTGAATAACATAGACACTCCAGTTATATAATAGTATCCCTTGGTTTATTTTATATAATTGAAAATAAAACAAAACCATATCCATTGACATTTAATTAAACATATCAATAATCAATCTTTCCACTGCAACTCTTCGACAACTCGTGACCTTCTTCCTGCATAGGATTAAAAGAAAACGCACCTAAGGCGCTTGTAATGCGAGTAATTCTTCCTCTCTAGAGAGCAGTGGTCCATCTGAAACAATGGATAAGAACCCCCAGCAGCAACACAATGTATGAAGCAAACGGCACCTGACACGGTGCTCTCACAAAATTGGTGGAGCCGAGAGGGAGTATAAGGTTCCCGATTAAATGTGCTGACCAAGCCCACTCGACGAAGCAGAGCGCAGCGGTAGAATCAATGCGGTGCTCGTCCGCTTCGTCACCCATAAGGATAGCTTTCACCAAAGCTCCATCCACCTTGCCGAATCTTATCTATCAGGTTTCATATAAATAGCCTTCGCAGCCCGGAGCATCTTAGTTGCGACTGATAACTGTCATTCTCCCCTTTACAATACTTTATTACTATATAATTAGACAACTTTTGCAATATTAGTCTTTACAACCGACACCAGCACCAAAAAGAACCCCGACCCACTAAGGTCAGAGTTCTTATGCCGTCCCCCCTCCTTAACCTCACCCACCCCGAACCCAAACCGTCATCTCTCCAGGTCCCCGGTTCGCCCAAGCGTAGTACGGGATGAACTTCGCCCGGGTTTCCGACAACCCCAATCCCGCCTGCGCTTCCTCCCGGTATAGGTCGTCGTTCCATGCACCGGAGGTCTCTCTCAACACCATTCCTTCGATCACTTCAATTCCGCCGAGAAGATCCGGCTCGAATCGGGCGGTCAGCTCCGCCTCACGGGGAAGAATCATCCGGTGAAGCTGGGAACCGTTGTCTGCTTCCTCCAGGCAATACACGAAGGGGCCTCTTTGAAGCGCGACTTTGCCCGCCGTGTGCCTAACGTTCGGGTGACCCTTCATCCTCATGATTGGCATCGCGAAGGCCAAGTCTACCGAATCGCCATCCTTCCATAGCCTATCGGCCAAGAGATAACCGTCTTCGATAGGAAACTCGTCGGCGGAATGAACGGTTCCGTTGATCGTGACGCTGAACTGTCCATGACACCACTCGGGAATCCGCAAGGCCATGGTGAACAACAGGGCCGCATCCATGGACAGCTCCATACGTACTTTTCCGTCCCACGCATAGCTGGAGCTCTGGTTGATCTTTATTTGGTCCTGCCCCAGCCTCCATTCGGCCTGTCCGCCGATATAGAGGTGCGTGTACAAGGTTCGATCCTTCGAGGAATAGATGTATCCGCCCAGCGAAGCCAGCAGCCTGGCGATATTGGGCGGGCAGCAGGCGCAGCTGAACCAGCCTTGCCGGACCGGCTTCACGTGATCGTATATATGATTCTTGCCGCACGCCTCCGGATGGACCTCCAACGGGTTCACATAGAAGAACCGGGTGCCGTCCCGGGACATCCCGCTCACGACCGTATTGTACAGCGCCCGCTCCAGCACGTCGGCATACTCGCTTACCGGTTCGATCTGTAGCATGCGCTGCGCGAAGAAAATCAATCCGATCGAAGCGCAGGTCTCCGCATAGACGGTGTCGTTCGGCAGGTCGTAATCGAACGTGAAGGATTCGCCGTGCTCCATAGAGCCGATGCCGCCCGTGATATACATTCTTCGGGAGACGATGTTGCGCCAGAGCCTCTTGCAAGCGTCTAGCAGAGAGACATCGCCGGACTTGGCCGCCACGTCCGCCATGGCCGTCGCCATATAGACGGCTCGAACCGCATGACCTTCCGCCGTCTCTTGTTCCCGGACCGGAAGATGAGCCTGGCTGTAAGAAAGGTCGTGGGCCATGTCTAATTGCGGAAAATGTACCTTGCCCCCTCTTTTCTCAAATTCGCTTGCGTAGAAGTGCGGCTTGGTGCCGCGTTGGTCGAGAAAATATTGGCTTAGCTCCAAGTACTTCGGCCTGCCGGTGACTTGGTACAATCGGACGAGCGCAAGCTCGATCTCTTGATGGCCGTCGTAGCCTTGCAGCTTGCCCGGCTCTCGACCGAACACGGTGTCGATATAATCGGCGAACCGACAGGCGATGTCCAGAATCTTGCTTTTCCCCGTCGCGCTATAGTAAGCAACCGCCGCTTCGATGAGATGGCCGGCGCAATAAAGCTCATGGCATTCGGCCAGGTTCGTCCAGCGATTGTCCGGTTCCTTCAAGGTAAAGTAAGTATTGATATAGCCGTCCGGCTGCTGGGCTCTGCCGATCAAGTCGACGACGCCGTCCGCTACCTCTTCCAAGTCGGGATCCGGACCCGAAGCAAGCAGATAACCGACGGCCTCCAGCCACTTGGACACGTCGCTATCCTGGAAGACCATGCCTCCGAACTCTCCGGACTCATCGCCCGCGGCAATCTTAAGATTCCTGATGGCATAGCTCGGTTCCGCTTCCGGAACGCGGTCATTCAGAGCCTCCCATTGATAGGGGACAACGACATCCCTCACCAAGCGGATATATTCGGACCAGAACGAATCCTCGATCCGGACCTTGTTTAACGGCAAGAACAGGCTCTCGGGGTTGATGCGCGGTATCGGCGTTGTCATCGTATTCTCTCCCTCTTTCTATCTTTTTCCATCCTCGCGCTAATTCTTCATTCCGGTCAGGGTGATTCCTTCCACGAAGTACCTTTGACCAATCAGGTAGAAAATGACGCCCGGAGCAAAGGACATGCACGTGGCCGCCATCGTGAGCGACCAGTCCTGCTTTAGTTGGCCCCTAAAGTTGGTCAGTCCCAGCGCTATGGTAAATTTGTCGCTCGAGTTGATGTAAATCATCTGTTGGAGCAGATCGTTCCACAGCCCGATGAAGATAAACAACGCAACGACGATCATAGCGGGCCGGATGGCCGGAATAATAATGCTGAACAGGATTCGGAAGTACCCGGCCCCGTCGATCGTGGCCGCTTGATCGAGCTCCCTCGGAATCGAGACGATAAACTGGCGGATCAGGAAGATATTAAAAGCGCCGCCGCCGCAGAAATAAGGCAGAATCAAGGGAAGGTAGCTGTCCTGGAGACCCAGCCCCCTCGTCCAACCGATATACAGCGGAATAAGAGTCACCATGGCAGGCAGAAGCATCGAACCGACGCAGAGAGCCCAAATGAATTGTTTTCCCCGAAACCGCAGCCTTGCGAACGCATAGCCGCACAAGGTGGCCGTGAACGTTCCCGCCAAACAGGACGGAACGATAATGATCATCGTGTTCCACAGATACTTCCAGAACTTGAATACTTCCAGCGTCTTCTCATAGTTGGAGAACAGCCAGTCTCCCGGGAGGAACGAAGGCGGATATCGGTAGATCTCGGCATTCGTCATGAGAGACGTGCGGAAGATCCACCAGATCGGAAAAATCACGAGCGCGGCGAAGACAAGGACGACGACGAACGTGATGACGTTTGCCATTCGGGTTTTGCGTTTCTTGCTCTTCAGTCTTCCATATGTGGCTACGCTCATTTGTCGTCGCCTCCTTCGTTGAAGATCCATCGGTTGGACGTCTTGAACAATACGGCGGTGAAGGCCGCAAGAATGGCGAAGATAATAAAGGTAGTCGCGCAGGCATAGCCCAGCTTGTAATTCACGAAGGCTTGGTCGTACATCAGATAGGTCATGAATCGGGAGGAATTGCCTGGGCCGCCGTTGGTTAGAGCCAGGGCCGGCGTAACGACCTGAAGGTTGGCGATCAAGCTCATTAACAAGTTGTAGAAAATAATCGGGGACATGCAGGGCAAGGTGATATGCAGGAATCGCTGCCACCCGTTCGCGCCGTCCATCTCAGCCGCTTCGTGGTAGACGCTCGGAACGTTCTGGAGCCCGGCCAGGAAAATAACGATCAAGTTCCCCGCCAACCAGACCGAGATCAAGGAGAGGGAAGGGACGACATAGCTGGAGTCGGCGATAAAGAGAACTTTGGACAAGCCGATCTCGGAGAGAAGGTAGTTGAAGAACCCGAAATTCGCCTCGTATAGCCAGGACCACCCTACGTAGATGGCGGCAGCCGGCAAGACATAAGGCACATAGAAGACGGCTCTGAAGAAGCCTCTTGCCGGAATCTTGCGGTTCAACAGCATCGCGATAAACAGCGAATAAATCATGCTTCCGGCTACGGATAGAAGGGCAAAGTAAATCGTAGCTATGATGGAATCCTTAATATAGGGATCGGTAGTAAACAGCTTGACATAATTGTCGAAGCCGATAAATTCGGGTTTGGCCAACCCTGTCCAACTTGTCAAGCTGATTCCCAATACGCTAAGAAGAGGCACATAAGTCAGGAAGATCAGCCCGAGGAAGGCGGGAATCAAACAGATATAAGCAACGCGCGCCTCGGCCGAGTATATGCGGGCACGGCGTCTCGAAGATTTGCTGATGGTTTCCATAGCTCGCTCCCCACTTCATGTGGAAAGGATGACCGCCGCTGGCACTCACGGCGGTCATCCTTCCTATCTTTTAGTTGTTGCCTGCATGAGCCGCTTTCAGGGCCTCCAGATTTTTGGCGATCGCGTCCTTGGCGGTCGTCTTGCCGGTCCAGACGTCCCCGAGAACCGAGCCGAGCAAGGTGTTGAAGTCCGTCGTATGATTCGTGTAGAACCAGGCGGCAGGTCTCGCGGCGGAGGACCGCGCATAATCGACTACCGCGGACTTGTATTCTTCATACGGAGGGAAGTTCGGATTGTCGACCCACTTATGGGTAAGGGTTTCGTCCGTATACCACTTCTCAAGTGTCGGCATCCAGATTCCCGAGCTGATCAGTCCCCAGTTGTTCTCTTCGGAGTTGTACCATTTGAGCCATTCCATCGATTCGGCCGGATGCTTGGTTTGGGAGAAGACCACGTTCGCGCCGCCCGTGTTGAGAGTAACCTTATCCTTCATGTAAGGAAGCACGGCAACGCCGTAGTTCAGGCCTTCTTCCTTGGCCGTATTCAAGCTGGTGCCCACGTTCCATGCGCCGTTCGTCGCCATAGCCACCGTTCCCGCGATGATCGTGCGTTGAATGCCATCGTCGGTTTGGCCGACGGACAGCGGAGCGACATGATCCTTCAAGTAGAGATCGGCGACCTTCTGAATCGCTTCGACGCTGGCGTCTTCTCCGATTCTCACTTCGGTGCCGTCCGCGGAATAGAAGCCTCCGCCATTGCTGAGCGCCCAAGTCTCCAGCTGCCACGGCAGGTTCTCGACGGACGCGCCATATTGAACGATGCTATCCTTATCGAAGCCGTCTTCGCCGGGATGTTTGCCCTTCTTGTCGACGGTCAGCTTCTTGGCCGTCGCGACGAATTCATCCCAGGTCCATGCTTTATCCAGTGCGGATGGAGGATAGGCCACGCCCGCTTTGTCGAACATGTCTTTGTTGTAATAGAGGAGAAGGACTTCATTGGCGGCAGCGTAAGCTAGGGTTTTGCCTTGATACTTATAGGCCAGGCTATCCAGCGGCTTGCTGTCGCTGCCTTCGTACATGGCGCTTACATCGTTCAGCATGCCTTCGGAGGACCATTGGATGACGCCGTCTTCCTTCAACATTCCCGTGTCCGGCAATTGGCCTCCCGTTGCCTGCGTGTTCAGCTTCGTCATGTAGCTCTCCCATGGAATCGCGACCACTTCGACTTCGATTCGGTCTTGGGAAGCATTGAACTTATCCGCTACCGCCTGCGTGACGTTCCCTTCTTCCGCGCTGCCCCACATCGAATAGGTAATCTTGACCTTCTCCTTCTTGGTATCCGTCTTCTCGGGCGTTTTGCTGGCCTCCCCTCCCGATGATGCCGACGAAGAAGGTGCCGAAGATGATGGCGTCGAGGATGCTGAGTTTTTCTCGTTATTCCCGCAGCCTACGACACTTGATACCAGCAAAACAGAGAGAAGACCTACCCCGATTGATTTCCTTGCTTTCATTGCCCCGCTCTCCCTTCAAAATTTGCATAAGTGATATGTCTAATCGTTCGACTCTCCGCCCCAAAGCTGCCAGGCATGCAAGTTAAACGTTTAGCACCAAGCCCGTCAAGACCCCTAACCTTTTTCGGCGTAAGACTATGCTGGTTAAGAAAGCGCTTTAAATGTATTTTGCCATGAGTTATGATAAAGGAAAACAGATTTTTCCAACCTAATTTTTAATATTTTCAACCTTTAAAAAGGGACGCTTTCGATTCCAGCCTCCGGAGGAACGAGCATGGACTCTGCGATCTTGCACTTCATCTCCCCGCCCATCCCGTATTTCGTGGATTGCGGTTATGCCTATTACGGGGTAGGCGATTCCCACATCGAACGGGATTGCATAAGAGTATTCGATCTGATCGTCGTCCGCAAAGGGGTTCTCCCGATCGGCGAGAACGGACAATCGTGGGAAATCAAAGAGGGAGAAGGATTCATCCTTCTCCCGAACGGCCACCATTACGGCAGCGCTCCCTGCACGACGGATACGGAGATCATCTGGATACATTTTCAAACCTACGGCAGTTGGAAGCTGTGCCTGGATATGAACGAATGCATGGGGAACCAGATGGAGTTAATCGAGGAACATAAGAAGTTGGCTTATCTCAACCATGCCGACGTCTGCTCCATCTTCCTCCCGAAGCACATGAAGCTGTCATCTAAGGCCATGGAGGTGCTGGAGACCTTCTTCCAGCAAGAGCAGGAGCCTCAATCGCTCCGGAACTGGAAGCGGCAAGCCTCCTTCCAACTGTTCCTTCAGCATCTGGATCGCGACTTGGCTTCTCCCACGAACGATACCGCGATTCAACTCGCCGACCGGATCGAGCTGTTTATCCGTCAGAACTACGCCACCGAAATTACGAATTCCGTGCTGCAGAAGAAGCTGAACTATCACCCCAACTACTTGGCCAAGGCGATGCTCAAGGTTTACGGTATGACCCCCATGACCTACCTGCAATACTACCGTCTCGAACAGTCCAAACGGCTGCTGCTGCAAACCCCTTGGTCGATTGCCCGGATCGCCGAAGAAGTGGGCTTCCATCATGTCTCGCACTATTCCAGCTTCTTCTCCAAGAAAGAAGGCCTTTCTCCCTCGGGATTTCGCAGGAAGTTTGCTAAGCAGCGGTAGAGATCTTATGACAAATGGCACTCAGCCTGGGTGCCATTCTTCTTCATCCTGCATTCTGAACCCGGTCCAGGTTCCGCATTTAATGTATAATCAAGGAAAACCATTAGTAGGCTCGAGTAAGGAAGGATCCCTATGAGAAAAGTTATTTATCTCATGGACTGGGGGATATTTGGGCTCCGGTCCTATAATTATATTTTGCTGTTATTTCATGTCTTAATGGGAAATGAATATTCGCCTCGATTACTCGTGAACGTCGTCTGGCTCCTGGCAGCCCTTATTATTCCAATCTTTTTCTGGTTTCCGCAGCTAAGGATGAACAAGGAAGGGTTCATCTTGCTTGAATTATTGCTAGGGGGATCTTATTATATTAAATCGTTCATGCAGGCGGATCAGTTGGGGAGTGTCGATTATCTTATTCCGAGTCTTACAATCGGTTACTTATTGACCAGACAGACGGCCTGGACTTTCCCGGTCCTCTTATTAATGCCCTTTATCAGCATGTTATTCGGAGAAGTGACATGGGATTTGGCGCTCGGTTCAAGCTCGGATAACTTTCTTTTCTGCTTTATCGGGATTTGGGTCAGCTTCATTGCCAAAGCCTATCATGAGAAAAATAAATTGGCCAAAGAAATCGATGAACAAAATAAATTGTTAACCCAATATGCTGCCGAGATCGAAAGGATGACTCTGCTGGAGGAACGAAGTCGTATGTCCAGGGAGATGCATGACACGTTGGGACACTCATTTATTTCCCTTATTATGAGTCTCGATGCTGCTATTGCTCTTCTAGACAAAAATCCAAATCTAGCCAAAGAGAAATTGGTTGGTATTAGGGAACTGACGGAACAAAACTTGGATGAAATGAGGGACATCGTGCATAAGATGGGGGAAGAAGAGACTATAAGTCTAGCGGACCGCGTCGAGAGACTCGTCAACGACTTTCGAGAATATACCGGGACGATCATTCGTCTCACGCTGAATGGAACGGAACGCCCCCTTCGTTTCGATGTGCGGCAATCGATCATTCGGGTGATACAAGAGTCTTTTACGAATGCGCTAAAGCATGGAAAGGCAACGGAAATCGAGTTGAATCTCAACTTTTCTCCATCGGCCTTGCGAGTTTCCATTCGAAATAATGGAAAATCCTTGGGTAAAATAGAGCATGGGTTCGGCCTGACAACCATGAAGAATCGGATGGAGATGCTGGGAGGTACCTTTGCAATCTCCGCCTTGGCGGTTACTGGCGTTGAAGTCAGATGCGAAATACCCCTGAAAGGAGATGCGTTGGTTGCCGAAAATTAAAGTACTCATCGTTGATGATCAAGAATTGATCCTTGAAAGTCTAAATATAGTCCTAGAGATGGAAGACGATATCGAGGTTGTGGGATTGGCTAAGAATGGCGAAGAGGCGATCGACTATTGCGAGAAATCCCAACCGGATATCATCCTCATGGATATCAATATGCCTATTATGGATGGCGTCGTTGCTACGGAGAAGATCAAGCCTCGATTCCCATTAGCGAAAATTATTATTCTGACTTCGTTTAAAGAAGTCGAATATGTTCTGGCGGCGTTAAGCCATGGAGCTGAAGGTTACCTGCTCAAAGCCATCCATCCCAAAAACCTCATCGCCGGCATACGGGTGGTTCACAACGGAGGTACGCTCATATCGCCGGAAATGGCAGACAAAATGATTAAAAGCATGCTGAAAAGCGGGATTTCATCGACTGTAGATGCAAACAATGAATTCGGACTTAGCGCCCGCGAAGTCCAAGTTCTTCACAAGCTGGCGTTAGGTCTGCGCAATCAGGATATCGCTAAGGCATTATTTCTTAGTGAAGGTACGGTTAAAAATTACATCTCGAATATTTATTCGAAGTTGAATGTAAAAGGAAGAAGAGAAGCTGCCTATAAGGCTAGGGAAACAGGAATTATAGATCCTTAGGATCTGCTCAAAGCCGACACCTTTACGGATGTCGGCTTTTATTTGGCTAACGTCATATGACCATGATATGACGAAACGGCACTGCTGACTCATGACTTTTTTAAGGTATCGTATGATTTGCAACCAGCAATTAAATCGATATCCTGTCAGGGGAAGAGGAGCGATCGCTGATCATGAGAAAGACGAATACACCCGTTAATGAAGCGTTTAGAAGGGGGAACCAACCTGCGTTTGTTTCGTTCTTCCAATTCCCCCTCGTCTGGATGCTCGCGGGAGCGCTTGGGATCACTCTCGCCAACGTGGCATTCAACTTGGTATCCAAAGATTTAAAAGCACTAGGGTCCATCATACTGACACTAGTCGGAAGCGCCGTTGCCATCGTTATCTACTGGCTTGCGATGAAATTTCTGGCGCGGCGCCCGGTTCCCGAACTTCCGTTCCAACGGAGTGCGGTATCGGAAGTTATTTTCGGCGCTGTCGTCGGCCTTCTCTTTATCATCGTTTCAACAGCCCTCATCGTCTTGTTTGGTGGGTATTCCTTCAAGTGGTCAACCGACAACGCCAGCTCTGTCGTCTTGCCGATCATCGCCACATCGCTCGGCGCTGCCTTCGTCGAAGAATTGATCTTTCGGGGGCTTGCCTTTCAAGCCATTGAAAAAATGGGTGGAAGCTTCCTCGCACTGACCCTAACCTCCCTCTTCTTTGGGATCGCTCACTTAGGCAACCCGGGAGCTACGGTTTGGGGAGCCCTCTCTATTGCCATTGAAGCCGGTGTACTGCTGGGCGCAGCCTTCCTTTGGCGACGCAATGTTTGGTTTATCATAGGCCTCCATTTCTTCTGGAATACAATAGAGGGACTCTTGGGTATTCCCGTATCGGGCCATCCCTCCTCAGGTCTTTTCACGGTCGAAGTTACGGGCCCGGCCCTTCTCACTGGAGGCAAATTCGGCCTAGAAGCTTCGATAATTCCCGTAATCATCAGTCTGTTGATCGCCATCCCTATGCTGTTTTTTGCTCGCCGCAAAGGGCATCTCTTCTCACTCCGTTAAGATCCGAAGGGGGAGTGACTATTTCTTCGACTCTTCCTTCTCTAACTCTTCAAGCACTCGTCTCGCTTCGGCAGTAAGAACAAACTCGGTATTCTCGTCGATTCGCATGGCAGCCCATTCGCATCCCTTCCTGACGACTTCGCGGGTGGTCGATAAATCCGGCTCGAAGGCCAGAAACTCGCGAATAAGCGTCACCAGATGCCAGCCTTGATACATGAATTCCCGTTCGCTCTTCTCGAACTTCTGATACTCCCTCAAGCTGCAATTCTTCTCCACGATCTCATCTCCGACGAATTGGAACGCGATCATCTTGCTGAATCGGGAAGGGTACACGTATAAGCAATAGGGGGAGCCCGATCCTTGCAGCGGATAGCTCGCCTTCAAGTCGCTGAAATCATAATTAGCCATAGGTCCCCAGACGTGTTGAAGGAACAGTCGTAGCTCTTCCCGGAAAATGCCCGCCTTCTTCGCGCTTACTGTTCGATTTATCCATTGATTCACATTCGGATGAACAGAGTCCGTCCGCACCGGAGTCCGCTCATAGCCGAGCTCGTATTCATGGTCGAGAGCATTATCGCTGCAACGTATCAGTTTCCCCGACCGATCGAACTCGATATACCCTTGCGTCATCCGATTCTCATAAGTAAACAAATCGTCGAAGTTGCCCTTATACGTCATCCAGCTCATGATGGCCTTCGCGTTCTCCGGATGATTGGTTTCCAAATAGTCCTTCAGCGGCGCGAACGCCTTATCCAACCACTTCATCGTGACCTTCTTGGGACTTCCTACCTTTGGATACATAGCTCTTCTCCCCTTATGCGGACCACAAAAAAGCACCGTGCATGCGAAAGAAAAACCCTTCGCGCGCACGGTGCTTCCGTGTCCGAATCGTTATTGTTAGATATAATTTACTATATTTACAAGCGAATGTATAGACTTAGAAATAATGAAAATCGCTTATAGCACTAAAAATTGCGTTCCGAAACCCTTGCCGGATACATATGCCGCTTCGAGCTCCTCCCGATCCCCTTTGTCCAACAAAACCACATTCTCAGGGTACAGCTTCCCTAGCAAAACCCATCGAATAAGTTCATTTCCCCCGGTCGGAATGAAGTGAATCCCATCGGCATTCGTCACCAATCCGGAATGCGCGAGAATGTCTGACGCCTGATGCAGGCCTATGGATGCGCGCTTCGCGAATGCGACATCGGCACTGCCGTTCCCTTGCGGCCGATAGAGAAAACGATGCCCTCTGAAGAGTTGATCGAAGTCTACCGAGAATTCGCGTCCCTCTACTTCCAGGCTGAAACGCAGCGTCGTTCGATCGGAATCCGTAGCCGGCAGCAACCGGGCAACATCCGGTTGTTCATAACGGCCTTCAGTAAGAAGAAGCGTATCCTCGCTGCCCGGCGTTCCGCTTTCTGCCTCGCTGCGCGGCGCGGCATAATAATCGCCATATTCATAATCGAATGAAATCGAAGGCAAATCCTGCGAGTCTTCCGCCTGTATGGTTTGTACCGGATGTAAGGGATGACCATAGCAGTGGCTTCTAAATTCAAGCCTTCCAAGCGTATCCGGTCCGTATTGCGCGAGTACCCTCTTCTGCGAATTAATCTCCCTCGCCCAGCTTACCAATTGTTCGCCTATGCGTACTGCCTGGGCCGTAAGCTCGACGCCAGCTTTATCCTCAAGAGCCAAGGGGCCTAGCGGTAGTCGGCAATGACGATCTCTTCGATCCCGTTCCGAATTCGCTCGGGATGGCTCATCCTCTTGCCCGTTACGGGATCCGGCGAGTTCTCAAGAAAGGTATTGGTGCCTATTTCAAAGTTGTCCGTGGATTCAACCATCGTTGATCCTCCTTCATTTCCCCCTGCAATTATCGGTGTCCCGCGGCAACTTTTTTCGGAGCTACATCATGGATACGTTTAAGGTCCGATTCCGTAAACTCAACCTGCAGGGCGCCAATATTCTCTTCTAAATATTTCCTTCTTTTCGTTCCCGGAATAGGCACGATATCGGTGCCTTGCATCAATATCCATTTCAACGCCAGTTGAGGGGCAGTGCATCCTTTTTCGGCAGCCATCTTTTGAAGCCGGGTAACGAATTGAAGGTTTTTCTGTAAGTTTTGTCCTTGAAATCTGGGGAAATTCCGTCTAATATCGTCGTACCCCAAATCCTCGTATCGTTGAATTGTACCGGTTAGGAACCCACGTCCAAGCGGGCTGTAGGCTACAAAACCGATGCCAAGCTCTCTGAGGGTAGGAAGAACTTCGTCTTCAATATCTCGGGACCATAAGGAATATTCCGTTTGCACTGCCGATAATGGGTGAACTGCATGTGCTCTGCGTATCATATCTGGCGAGGCTTCTGAAAGGCCGATATAACGAACCTTCCCTTCCTTCACCAGATCAGCCATCGCCCCTACAGTCTCTTCAATTGGCGTATAGGGATCGATACGATGCAGATAATACAAGTCGATGTGGTTAACGCCTAATCTGCGCAAGCTTGCTTCAGCGGCAGCCTTAACATATTCCGCTCTTCCGTTATATCCCCAGGAACTTCCCCATTTGTCGCGTACTACCCCGAACTTGGTAGCCAAAACGACCTCGTCACGCCGATCTTTAATCGCTTTGCCCACCAGTTTTTCATTCTCTCCGACGCCATACATATCCGAGGTATCCAAGAAGCCTACACCAAGCTCTAATGAACGGTGAATCGTGCGTATGGATTCTTGTTCATCCCGGTCACTTCCGTAGAAATCGGACATGGTCATGCAGCCTAATCCCAGAGCGGATACTTCCAGCCCGCTTGATCCAAGCGCTCTTTTCTCCACAAAAAATCACTCCTCATGTTCTATTTTTCAAAGCAATCGAAATCACTGCAAATATGGTTGCAAGCAAAACGATTAGGCCTCCGACCCAACCAATCGATGACAAGGAGAGTTGTTCGACAACCACGCCGCCTAGAACTGCTCCCAGGGCGACACCAAGATGGAATGCAGAGGAATTCAAACTCAAAATAATATCGGTTGATTGCGGAGCCATAGTAACCAGATTAAACTGCTGTGCTGGGGCCGTTGTCCAAGCTCCTAGCATCCAAAGAGCTAGTATGAACAAAGCGCCTGCAAAGGTAACGGCAGCAATCGGAAGAAAGAACAGGGCAATCACATGGAGGAGCAGACTTGCAATAAGAGTACGAGCAATTCCCCATTTATCGGCTCCGTATCCTCCTAAACGCGATCCTACTACAGCCATTAGCCCCATGCCTAGCAAGACAAGGCTGATTGTATTGGAATTAAGACCTGCGTTTTCACGCAGCAATGGCGCTAGATACGTAGAAACAACAGAATAACCTGTAATAAAGAACAAAGAGGTTAACAATCCGCTTATTACTTTGAATTCTTTGAGTACGGCCAGTTGTTTAGATAGCGGAATCGCTTCTTGACCGGATAGCTTAGGAACGGCCTTTGCGATGGGAACAGTCGTTATTATAGTAATTACGCCAAGCATAGCGAAGATCCAGCGCCATCCCATGTACTCCCCGATCAATGTGCCTAAAGGAAGTCCGATGACAAGTGAAAGACTTGTTCCCATTAAGACAGTACCGATCGCACTTCCTCTTCTCTCCGGCGGAGCTATCTGTGCGGCTACGCCCAAGGCAACTACGGCGAAAATACCTGCGCTCACTCCCAAGACAGCCCGGGAAATCATAAGCACTGCGTAATTAGGGCTTAGAATAGCAATGATATTGCCGATAACGAAAATACATAGTGCTGCCAATAATAGCTTTTTTCGATCTACTTTTGATGTAATTGCGATCAAAATCGGCGTACCCACTGCGTAGGCAATGGAATACACGGTAACTAATTGTCCGGCAAGACCTATGGATACCTTTATATCTGAGGCAAGCATGTCAAGAATTCCAGTAATAATCGATTCGGCCGTACCGACCACGGTCGCACCTAATGCAAGAAAATAAATAATCCATCTGTAACTCTTCATGTTGTAGTCCTTCATAAATGCTTCATTTCCCCCGTTTGCCTAATATAAAATGGCTATTTAACCTTGATGAATAACAACAATTCTTCAGCAGGCATTCCTATGAATCAGGAGGCCTTTGGCCTTTGATATAAAGCAATGGCGTTCACCTCCTTTTAATCGAACGATCGATCAATTAATGTTAAAAAAATTTATCGAACGATCGATCAAAATACTTCAAAAAAATGGGCTGGTCATGCTTTAATAGCATTCCAGCTCATTTGAATCATTTTATCGATATTAGCAGAACTGAGTTCATATTCGCCATTTATATACTCTTTCCCCATTTGGACAAATGGCAGACAAGAGTAGGTAACTAAAAGATTGGTCTCCGAATCCTTGAATAGTCCTTCTCTGATCCCCCTCTCGAATAGAGCATACATCGGCTTAAACACACCGCCGTTTTGATCTTTACAACTTTTGCGTATGAACGGGGAGTCAAGAAACTGTTCCATTAACAGAAAATTAGCTTTATTATTCACAATATAATTGGAATAATTACGCAAGATCTTCTCAAAACCATCCTTGACTGACATATCTGCCGTTACACCTCTAAACATCATCTGATGCATCTGATCCTTGAGGTTAAAATATAATTTAATCAGCAAGTCTTCTTTACTTTCGAAATAAAAGTAAATGGATGATGAAGAGATGCTTGCCCTCTTCGCAATTTTGGACATGGATATATCGGATAGCCCTATTTCATTGAGAAGTTCAATGGTTGTCTGATAGATGAGTTCCATTTTGTTATCGGTTTTGTTTTTCATGAACACAGTTTAATCGAACGTTCGATCAAAGTCAATTTAATGCGTAATCAATTGCATAATTCCCTTTGGAAATGTATCCTCATTTTCGGTCCGTTTTTCATATAAGTCGTACCAGGCTTCTACCACTTGGTCTGGATCAAAACCCGTACCTTTCTTAATTAGAGGGCTGATAGACAAATGACCAACAAACACCCCAAGGGGTAGCAAACGATTGTGTAGATTAAGAATATAGTTTCTCAAACCTGACATGGCTATTCTGCGCACTTTCATCTGTAGTATCTAAAACTGATGTTGAGGGTACATTTCCGCTATATGGACTAAACTCCATTACATCTATCGTTTCAAATGCATTTTTCATTTCTTGAAAGGCTCTGGTTAGCTGCGTTTTGTCGGTAATATCGGCAGCGAAATAAAAAGCGGACGATTTGAAATCCGTCCGCTTCATCATCTGTTTCTATTTTCTCGATAGCAGTAACAAGCTCATTTTCAGGGACAATGCCGGTCAATCCCGGACTTCAACTTAATTTCTTTATCAAACTAGTTCAATCGTTAACCTTTATTACGGGGTAGGTTTTAACCGCTTGGTCCAGCGTCTGCTTCTCCATCAGTTTCCCGTCCAAGATAACCGCGGAGATGCTTGTCGTGTTACGAATGTCCTCCAGCGGGTTCTTGTCCAGCAGCACGAGATCGGCGAGCTTTCCTTCTTCTACGGTGCCTAGCTCCTCTTCTCTCTCCAAATATCTCGCAGGATTCAGCGTTGCTGTCTGCAAGGCTTGCAGAGGGGTAAGGCCGCTCTTGACTAGCAACTCGAGTTCGTCATGCAAGGAAACGCCGTAGATTAAGTTAGTCAACTCGTACCCGGAATCGGTGCCTGCCAGCATCGGCACGCCGGCATCATTCAACTTCTGGACCATCTCCGGATTTTTGGAATTAATGGCATCCATTAATTCTACTTGTTCGGGAGGAACGGCGCGAATCACTTCGGCCCATTGCTCCTGCACGTCGGTCGGTACGTATTTGGATCGGGGATCGATTTCGGTTTTGGCCATATTATAATAGGTAACGAGGGTGGGTACAGGCCAGACTTCCTTTTCTTTGAATTCGCTGAACAGATTGTTTGCCTTCTGGGAATCATAATGTTCGGATGCCTCGATCTCTGCCAGCGAATAACCGGCCAAATCGCTCATGTCGGCATTCTTGAAGATATCGTCTTCAATGCTCGAAGTGGCAATAAACAAGCCGTGCATGTGTTCGATGCTTTTGAATCCTAGTTGAATAGCTTCTTCGGCTCGCACCTCTACCGGCAAATGACCGACCACCGGCAAACCGTATTTCTTGGCTTCATCCATGACCGCTAGAAACAGAGGGCGCGGCAACCAGGAGTATACCTTGATATGACTCGCGCCTTTCTCCGCATTGAGACGTACGGCTTCACGCGCTTCTTCCTCTGTTTTTAAGTAACGCATATGAGGGGCATCATCAGCCGGACCTCCATTTAAGGTCATACCCGCATAGACAAGATGAGGGGCGGTCATACCGGCTTGAATACTTGTGTTCCACTGATCGATATTTGCAAGCGCCGCCCCCATCTCTCTTATTCCGGTCACTCCGTTAGCTAGAAAGAGCGGGAACGCGTCTTTGTAGTTCTCCTCCAAATGCACGTGCATGTCCCACAAGCCGGGAATGACGTATTGGCCTGTGGCATCCTTCACTTGCGCGTCATCGGGGATCTCGACGTCCCCGCTGTTTCCAATGAGACTGATCTTATTATCTGCAATGGTAATCGTCTGATCGTTTACTAACTTTCCGGATCTTACGTCTACTACCGTCGCATGCTCAATCGCCAGTGTCTGCTTAATGCCGGACTCCTTGTTATCATTTTTTGTATCTGTACATCCCGTTAAAGCAACCGATAAAGCCATAACCCCCAATATGGACTTCCCTAAACTTTTCGTTTTTCTCATTAAACTTATCCCCCTTGTCGTAATGAATCCTTGTCGGTATAACTTTATTGTAGAAGGGACATCCTGCATTTTTCTTAATCGGTTCTTACAAAAAGCTTACGTTTGCGAAGAGGGAAGGGAGACGGGTTGCCAACGGCTCCAAACTGTGAGGTAATAGATTCAAAATGTTCGCGGAGGGAATTCATGTCTGGTAATCACGTGCTTCTTGTCGAGGATGATCGAGCCATCAGCGGAATGGTGGGTCCTTATCTGGCCAAAGAAGGCTACCGCGTCTCGTATGCCTACGATGGAATGGAGGCAGAGCGCCTATTCGCGGAGCAGCCTTCCCGATACGATCTGGTCATCTTGGATCTCATGCTGCCGCGCAGAAGCGGTCTGGAGGTGCTGAAGGCAATTCGGAGCGTCAGCTTAGTGCCCGTTCTTATCTTGTCGGCTAAGGATGGTGAAGTGAACAAGGCGCTGGGCCTCGAACTGGGCGCGGACGATTACGTCAGCAAGCCCTTCTCGCTAATCGAACTGATCGCCCGCGTGCGGGCGGCCATTCGCCGCTCTAATTATTCCGCGTCTTCGGTACAGGCCGCGGATTCGCCGGAACGGGACGAGGTCATCCGGGTCGGGGGGATCGTCATGAACCTGGAGACGTACGGCGTCGAGCGGGACGGCTTGCCCGTTAAGCTGACGTCCAAGGAGTTCGGCATCTTGAAGCTGCTCGCGGAGCATCCGGGCCGAGTATATACAAAGACTCAGATCTACGCGTCGGTCTGGAACGACGCTTTCATCGGAGACGATAACATCATTAACGTGCATATGCGCCGCTTGCGCGAGAAGCTGGAAGCGGACCCGTCCGACCCCAGGTACATTAAGACGCTGTGGGGCCTCGGGTACAAGCTGGAAGCGGATCAGGCATGATCGGGTTCCTAGCTGCTACCGCCGCGCTTCTTGGAATTGCTGCGATCGCGTTGGCGGTGCGACTGCGCAAACGAAGCCGGCAGCTCGATTATCTTCACGGCAAGCTGAACTCTATCTTGGATAACGGCACGAACGAGCGGCTTCTGATGTTCGACAGCGACGTTCGGGTCGGTAGACTCTTGATCGACCTGAACCGGCTGCTTGACCGCGCGCATCGGGCCGGAGCGCGCTACGCCAATCAGGAGATCGAGATCCGCCGCATGCTGTCCAACATCTCGCATGACCTGAAGACGCCGCTGACGGTGGTGTTGGGCTACAGCGAGATTCTTCTTCACGACCGCGGGCTGGCTGAGCACGAGCGGGAAGCGATGACGGCCAATATTCACGATAAGGCGCAGGAGGTACTTCGTCTCGTGCATTCTTTCTTCGACCTGGCCAAGCTGGAGGCGGGCGATACGGAGATGACGCTCTCCCGCGTGAACGCAAGCGAGCTGTGCCGCTTGAAGCTGTTGTCCTTCTACGACATGCTCTCGAGTCTTGGGATGAAGTTGGAGCTGTCCATGCCTGACGAAGACCTGCATGTCATGGCCGACTCGGAAGCGCTGGAGCGCGTGCTGGATAACTTAATAACGAATGCGATGAAGTATGGGGCTGACGGCAAGCTGTTGGGATTGACGCTGAAGCGAACGGACGATGGGAAGACTGCCCTTCAGGTGTGGGACAAGGGCAAGGGCATCCCGGAGACGGAGCACCACCGGGTCTTCGAAAGAATGTACACGCTGGAGGATTCGCGCAATCGTCTCTATCAAGGCAGCGGCCTCGGCTTGACCATTACGAAGCGGCTCATCGAACGCATGGGAGGCACCATCGGCTTGAATAGCGTACCCTGGGAGCGGACCGTGTTCACGGTTGTCCTGAAGTCTGACTAGCAAAGGAGAGCACGGAGCGATGACCTACATAGCTCGCACGATCGGAGTGACGAAAGCATACAAGGGCACGGAGGCAGTATCCGACGTCAGCATGAACATTAGGCAGGGAGAGATCTACGGATTTCTCGGGCACAACGGAGCCGGCAAGACGACGTTGATGAGAATGCTGACCAACCTGATCAAACCGACCGCTGGCGAGATCGAACTGTTCGGGGAGAAACTTACGCCTCGTTCGTACGAGGTGCTCAAACGCATGGGCAGCGTTATTAATTATCCCGTTTTCTACGATGACCTATCGGCCCGGGAGAACCTGGAGCTGCACTGCGACTATATGGGATTTCCGGACAAAAGGGTCATTGGCGCCATGATGGAGCAGGCGGGTCTGCAGGATACGGGCAGGAAGCCCGTCCGGGAATTCTCCCTCGGCATGAGGCAGCGGCTGGGCATCGCCCGCGCCCTGATCACGACGCCGGAGCTGCTCATCTTGGATGAACCGATCAACGGCTTGGACCCGTCGGGCATCAAGGAGCTGCGCGATCTTCTCAAACGGCTCAGCGCCGAATACCGGATCACGCTGCTCGTGTCGAGCCACATTCTCGGAGAGATCGAGCAGATTGCCGACACGGTCGGCGTCATTCGCGGGGGGAGGCTGATCGAGGAAGTGTCGATGGAACGCATTCGCGAGCAACACAACGAATATATCGAGCTCCGGCCGAGCGACGTTCGCAAGGCGGCGTACGTCATCGAGCACCGGCTCGGTTTAAGCAATTACAAGCTGGTTGACGGGCATACGATAAGAATTTACGATCCGGGCGCGAGTCCTTCGGAACTAATTAAGGATCTCGTTCGACACGACGTCGCGGTCGAATCGGTCTTCAAACGAGCGCACTCTCTGGAGGAATACTTCATCAACCTGATGAAGGGAGATAGCAGCGTTGCTTAAACTGATCTCGCTGGAGCTTCGAAAGTACCGGTTCCCCCGTATTATCGGTTATGCCGCCATGGCCGACCTGGCGCTTCTCCTGTTCCTGACCCTTATAGGACTTACCGATTACGGAGCCGAGGATTATGCTTATTCCGGTTACCCGGAGTCATTCATGCTGATCGATACCTTCGTCAGGGCAACCTTCATGATCTTCGCCGGGGGACTGCTCTCAAGAATGATCGTAGGGGAATACAGAAATCAAACGACGAGCGTGCTCTTTACGTATCCGATCAAACGCCGCAAGCTGATCGCAGCCAAATTAATCATCATTTTCGCCTTTACGTTCGGTATGATCCTGTTCTCCGACATCCTGTTAGGTTCCGTTCTAGTTGCCGCGGATCGCTACCATCCCTTCATTGAAGATTCGCTGGCAATGGAACAGGTTCGAGCGTTGCTGCCTGAGTACGTCGTCAGTTCGCTGTCGGCCGCCGCGATGGCCCTGATTCCTCTTGCATTCGGTATGCGCAAGCATTCGGTTACGGCGACCATGGTCTCGTCCGTCCTGCTGGTGCTTATCGTATGCTCCGGGTTTAACGGACCGTTGGTATCCATCAAGTCCGATCCCGCAGTCTCATTGCTTCTTGGAGCTGCCGGCTTAGGGATTTCTTGGCTATCGATGTTTCGATTGGAAACGAACGACGTAAATTAACTCAAATTTATTTCTCACTTGGTGCACGGTAACAGAACACGGATTTATCCTGCTGGTTCAAGTTCACATTTTTTATCAGCCCTCATTACCGGTTATATCGACTCACGATTATCTATAGGCCGACAATGTGAACTGAGCGATGGTAATCACGTCTTCAAGGTCTTCGCGGCTGGCTCCGTTCGCGGCTTGGATCGACATGCCGTACACGAGGGTTGCGACATACCGGGCCAGAGCGACAGGATCGGCGTACTCGGGCAAATCCCCTTCCTCCTTGGCTTGCTCCAGCCGGGTACCTAGCGCTTTTTCGATTTGAACGCGTAGATTGGTCAACAATTGTTTAATCGGGTCGGATTCCTCGCTGCACGCAAGGGCTCCTTTGACCGTTAAACAGCCCGGAGAATAATCGGGATCGACCACCGAATCCGCCGTTGCACGAAGAAGTTTCTCGATGACTGATCGAGCTGTCGGTTCGTTAAGCGCAGCCATTGAAGCTTGGATCGGCCCTTCGTTCATATACAAATCAAACGCCATGCGAAACAGTTTCTCTTTGCTTTCGAAGGTCGCATAAAAGCTTGAACGGTTAATGTTCATTGCTTCGGTTAGGTCGGACAACGAAGTCCCTTCATACCCCTTTTGTCGAAAAATCTCCAGGGCACGCTCAAGCGCTCGTTTAATGTCAAAAGCCCGAGGACGTCCGGCTGCCATAACAATCCCGCCTTTTCATAAAACAGTTAACTGATATTTTACTACAGGGCTTGGAATTTGTATCGGTTTCGGAAAATATAAAAAAAGATCCTAACTGCCCAGAGAGATCGGGGACAATCCGACCTCCTGGCAGCATGGATCATTATGCTTGCATAAACCGTTCCTCGTTCATCCGACGCTCGTTGTTAAACGCTCCCGCCTCCATCGACATTCAGGCTTGCCCCGGTAATATAGCCGGCTTCAGGCGAAGCAATATAAGCCACCATGCTTGCAATTTCGGATGCCCTGCCGTATCTTCCCAGCGGAATCATTTGTACGCCCGAAGCATAGGCACCATTCTCTGGATTCATATCCGTATCGATCATTCCCGGTTGAATGTTATTGACTGTGACGCCTTGAGGTGCTAAGTCACGTGCCAGCGCCCGTGTCAATCCGGCTACCGCGGCTTTGGTCGAGACATACAGGCTGTTTCCAGGGAATGGGTTAAATTCGGCGGCAACACTGCCAATATTGATGACGCGACCGCCTTGTTTCATTTGCGGAGCGGCTGCTTGTACGGCAACGAATACCCCCTTCAAATTAATCGCAATCATTTGATCGAATTCTTCAAGGGTAAATTGGTCGTAAGGCTTTAAACTTGTAATTCCCGCATTATTTACTAGAATATCAATTCCGCCAAATGCTTGGATCGCCTCTTCGACGGCACCTTTCAATGCCCCGAAATCAGCGCTGTCTGCGCGAATCGCCAAAGCTTGACCGCCTACGCTTTTAATTTCTTGTACCAGTTCCTCAGCCTTGCCTTGCGCACTGACATATGTAAAAGCAACCGATGCACCGTCTCCTGCAAGTCTTTTCACGATTGCTGCGCCAATACCGCGAGCTCCTCCGGTAACCAATGCTTTTTTGCCGGCTAAGGGTTTATTCATTGTGCTTGTCGAATTCATAGGTCAAACTCCTCTTCTTTTATTTTGAACCGATAGGTCCATAATTGAGCATGATGTTATTATGAACCTATCGGTTCAAAATTTCAAGAAGTATTTTTTACTCGTTAGTGGTCAACTTGCCGTTATTTATGATACGGTTCAGCTTAACGAGTCTATCGGCGAAAACAAATGACGGCCCTGTGGCCGCCACTGTTCGTCTAACTTATGCTTGCCTTGACTAGGGACGTTAGCTCCTTTGGCATTTATAAAGTATCTACACATGCAATACGGCATGTTCGCGATTGAACATAACGTATTCTCCAATGGCCCTTCATGATATATTCGCCTGACGCCCAGACGGCGTAAGTCAGGTAATCAAATGAGCTACGCTCCATCCTCAATCCGAAGAACCCTGATCCGCCCATGCCATACGAACCTGAATGCATGATAAAACCCTAGATCTATCGAGACTTAAGATGTGGCTGCCAAAGCGCGACCAGACTGAAAATTATCTTACAACGTTGTGTAGCCGTGTGTGTTCGTTTGTCGGTGTCCTCGCTCATGCCGTTGAAAAAAAGATGGTCGTTATTTATAAACTGTTGCCACCGTTCCAGTTGCTTCCTCATTTTATCCCGGTACGATTTCGGTTCAAGTATCTCCGCGTTGGGTCCGTACGAATACACCCAATTTAGAAACTCCCGATCATGGTTGAGAGTCACTTCAAACAGAAGACTTCCGTCCTTTTGATCGGTCATCCGTGGACGTACGAACATCTCCTCTTCTTTGATGTAGCGGGATCGTGAGCCTGCAACGACGTTTTCATTTCATCAGGATATTGCTCCCACAGCCTCGTTTCCCCTCAATATCGGTAATTAGAAAAGTAACGGTACCCGTCGGCATTGGTTTCAAGCGCTTCACCTAAATTCGTTTTAAGAAACTAAATTTTGGTTTTGATTATAACACAAACTGATTTGGTATTTTTGCCCGATTGGAGCACTAACGCCTCTCGATATGCAGATTGCAAATCAAACCTTGAAATTTGTTGCAAATTTTAAACGGGCGCCTGATAAAAACTTCAATATTGCATATCAATATCCCCTGCCAAATTCTAATATTTATATTGTCTTTGAATAGCAACAGATCAGGAGGTTCCGAAGAATGATGGAGAAAACGGTCATCTCTCAACAAAAAGCATTTCAAACCTTGCCCACCGATTTGTTCGATAAAATCCGGGAACATGAACAAATTTTGTTTTGCAACGACCCTGAAAGCGGACTGAAAGCCATTATTGCGATCCACGATACAACACTAGGCCCGGCTTTAGGCGGAACCCGAATGAGGGATTACCAGACATTGGAGGAGGCGTTGGAGGACGTATTGCGCTTATCCAAAGGAATGACGTACAAATGCGCCGCCGCAGGCGTCGATTTCGGCGGAGGGAAAGCGGTCATTTTCGGGGATCCTGCTAAAGATAAGACCCCGGAATTGTTTCGCGCGTACGGTCAATTTGTCGACTCGTTAAATGGCCGATTTTATACCGGCACCGATATGGGGACTGATTTGGAAGATTTTGTCCATGCTAATCAAGAAACGAATTGCATCACCGGATTGCCCGCTGAATACGGCGGAAGCGGAGATTCTTCCATTACCACCGCTCTCGGAGTCTTCTACAGTATTAAAGCCGTAGCCAAAACGTTATGGGGGAGCGAGGAAGTAGGCGGCAAACGATTTTTGATTCAGGGACTCGGCAAAGTCGGCTTCAAAGTCGCGGAGCACTTACTGCAAGAAGGAGCCGAATTGTACGTGACGGATGTAAACGAGAAGACCGCCGAACGGATCGTTAATCAAGCCGAAAAGATGGGACAGAAGGTTACGGCGGTTTTGCAAGAGGCGATTTATGGCGTTGAGGCGGATATCTTTGTGCCGTGTGCCATCGGAGGGATTCTAAACGATCAAACGATTAACCGACTCAAAGTAAAGGGAGTTGCCGGCGCGGCGAACAACCAGTTGCTCCAGGAGGACCACGCCCGCAAACTCAAAGATAAAGGCATACTCTACGCCCCAGATTATATCGTTAACAGCGGCGGATTGATTCAAGTTGCCGACGAATTGTACGGACCGAACCGGGATAGGTTTTTAATGAAAACGAAAGCGATCTATCATTCGCTGCTCGAAGTGTTCTCACAAGCGGAAAAAGATCGGATCACCACGGTAGAAGCCGCAAATCGTTTATGCGAAAGCAGAATTCGGATCAGAGGAAAAAGGAACAGTTTCTTTACCCCACGCAAACGTTCGAAATGGGATATTCGGCTGTAAATCATAAGGTGCAACAAAAAAACCACTTCCTCATCGGTCATTCGGTACCGGAGGAAGTGGTTGACCTTATCTTACCTAGGGTTGATCGGTGTTAGAATGTTGGCATGTGCTTCAAGGATTTCAGCTGCATCAAATAAGGTATCTTCCCGAAATCTCCTGCCGACAATCTGAACGCCTGAAGGGAGTCCGCCGACTACGGACATAGGAACGGAGAGTGCAGGAACGCCAAACACGGCGACCGCCATCATCGGCCATTGTGCGGCCACTACGCGGCGCATGCTCTCTGCGCTCGTAATGTCCGCGTCTTGTTCGAATGCTTGCTCAGCCGAGCTTGGAAGCAGCAATAGGGGATAGCCCTCCAAGAACTGCTGAAGTTGAACAATGAGGGCGCCGCGCCGCGCGTAACCACGGAGTACATCGGAAAGCTGCGGCGCTGCCCCCCACCATTCCTCACCCGCAGCGAAGAAGTTTATTGCCGACCGTTTAATATCGTCATCCCCGAATTGTTCTACCAACGGCATCGCATTTCTAAAATCCTCCATGCACAGCAAATGCCAAAGCTTATGGGCCTCAGCGAATAGAGGCAATTCAACTTCCTCTACCCTATAACCGGCATCGGTTAACCTGGCAGCAGCTTCATCCAAAGCCTGATTCACTGCGGGACTTGGCGCGGCGATGCCGACATCCCGCAATAATCCTACACGGATAGGATGCTTCAGCGGCTTACCGGTTAAGGGAACCGGCAAATAAGTCGGATCACCCGGATCAAACTTGCTCATGCTCGCAAGGGCTAACCGAAGATCCCCCACTGTGCGAGCCAGCGGTCCCTGTACTCCCATCGTCTGGATGGAAAGCGAGTAACCCCTATTCGACCAACTGGGTGTCCGCCCCACCGTAGGACGCAGACCGGCCACTCCGCAAGCATAGGCAGGGTAACGGATGGAACCGGCCAAATCATTCCCGTGTGCAAGGGGTACCATGCCCGTTGCTACAGCGGCGGCAGCACCGCCGCTGGAACCTCCGGGCGTTCGGGAGCCGTCCCAAGGATTAAGGGTTCTGCCGTGCAGTTGGTTATCCGTAAACCACCTAAACGAAAAAGCAGGGGTATTGCTTCGAGCAACCAAAACCGCCCCGGCCTTGCGAAGGTTTGCAACCTGCGGACTATCCGTTGCCGAGATATTATCGTGAAATGCCGGAAGGCCTTCTGTAGTCGCATAGCCAGCTTGATCCGTATTCACTTTAATGGAAACAGGAACACCGTGCAGAGGACCGAGAGGTTCCCCCGATATTACGGCCCGATCTGCCGCTTCCGCACCCGCAAGGGCCTCCTCTCGGGAGACTTCCACAAAGGCGTTTATTTTCGGATTCACTTCTTCGATACGTTTTAAGCTGCTTAATACAGCCTCGCGGGAGGATACCTTCTTCGTTCGAATGGCCTGCGCCAGCTCTGCTGCCGTCCATTTCCATAATTCTTCCGTTTGCAAACTGATCTCCTCCTATTATTTTTGTCCTGTCAATCTTCTCTCAACGAATTGTTTCACGGTAGAGAGGAAAAGACCGTATTCATCGCTCATGACCATGTGACTGCTATGTTCAAAAATGACAAACTCGTTATCGGGAAGCTTCGCAGCCATCTCCATCGACTCCTCGACCGGAGCGATCCAGTCATGGCGCCCTGCAATGATTAACGCCGGAGAAGTTATCTTTTGCAGTTGTGCCGTCACATCGTAGCTGCGTAAGAATCCTTGTTCGCGAAAACCTTCGTTTGCCGCCTGATAATTGATTTTGCATCTGGCCATCGCATCCATCATCATTTGGATTTCTTCCGGGGACGGATCGGATTTAAGGGTATGATTATAAAGAGGCCCGGTCGCAGCCAAATAATCCAAATAATCCTTATTGGATTCAAAACCGCCATTCAAAGCCCTCTCGCCGATCCTTTTCTGTTCCTCGGTTCCCTTCTCTTCCAGAATGCGAAGGGATCTCTCTATGAATCGGCCGGTTGGAGATGTAGTGACGAGAACCAGGCCGGCTACCCGTTCCGGATATCTCACGGCATAGCTTAACGCGGTAATTCCCCCGTACGATTGCCCCAGCAATACGATTTTTTCGATGCCCAGATAGTCGCGAAGCGCTTCAAGATCGTCCACGTTATTCTCCAGCGTGTACGTGGATTGGGGCCCCTCATCCGAAAAGCCGCATCCGCGATTGTCGATATAGACAAGCTGCATGACCTCGGACAAAGGGGTTAAGAAGGGTTTGAACAAGGTATGATCGCCGCCCGGACCTCCGTGTAGCAAAAAGCAGACCGGCTTCTGTCTCATCATAGGGCCGTCGGGCACGGTTCCGATCCCTTCCACATCGAAATAGAGTCTCGTTCCGTTAATCTTCGCATACATCGTTAACACTCCCTTAATAGATTGTCGTTCCTTTATTCAAAAAATCATGGACAAGGCTAAGCATCAGCTTGCCGGACACCAGCATAGCCCTCTCGTCGAAGTCGAAGCGCGGATGGTGATGCGGGAAGTTAGCGGCGGGGTCTGCCATCGCGGCTCCGGTAAAGAAGTACATGCCGGGAACCTTCTCCAAATAATAGGCATAGTCGTCCGCAGCCGGGAGAGGCGGAACGACCAAAGCCTTCTCCGCTCCAAGGTCCCTGACCGCGATATTCAAGAAAAAGTCGGTTTCCCGTTCATGGTTCATCACCGTAGGATAGCCGCGCGTGTACTTGATTTCCGCTTCCGCGTGAAGAGTTTCGCAGACCCCTTCGACGATCCGTCTTATCTCCCTTTCCATCAGGGCTCGGGTGTCCGGATCGAAGGTACGAACGGTACCCGAGAAAATAGCGCTGTCCGCGATAATGTTCGGCGCCTCACCGGCTTGGAAGGTTCCTACCGACAAGACGGCCGCCTTCATGGGATCAACCTGCCGGCTGACGATCAGCTGCAGCTGATTAATCGCCTGCACGGCTACGACGATGGCATCGACGGTTTGATGCGGGGATGCGCCGTGCCCCCCCTTGCCGCGAATCGTGACTTCAAATCCGTCGGCCGATGACGTAAAGGCTCCTTTCTTGGTACCTACCACTCCGAACGGCAAAGTAGACATCAAATGCGAGCTGAATATCGCGTCCACGCTTTCCAGACAGCCGTCTTGAATCATTTCTGCCGCGCCGCCCGGTAACGATTCCTCTGCATGCTGGTGTATGAGAACAACATTGCCTGACAATTGATCCCTGTGTTCGCTCAATACTTTGGCTACGCCTAAGAGCGCAGCCGTATGCCCGTCATGGCCGCAAGCATGCATGGCACCGCGCACCCTGGATTTGTAGGGCACATCTTTCTCGTCTTGAATCGGCAACGCATCGAAATCCGCTCGAAGAGCCACAGTCTTGCCAGGCTTCGCGCCGATGATCGTGCCTACAACCCCCCGTTGGCCGACACCGTTCCGTACTTCGATACCACAGCCGGTTAAAATTTCGGCGATTTTCTTGGGTGTCTCAATTTCCTGATACGAAATTTCGGGATATTGATGAAAGTGCCTTCTCCATGCCACCATTTGATCGTACATTTCTTCCATTTCCCGATGCATCCGGTCTAACATGCTTCCCATCTCCTTTGTAGAAATTTCAGCAGGATTGCCGCAACCGGGAAGACAGCAGGTGCAGCTCCTCCCGGTATTTCACGACGGTTCTTCTGGAGATACGGATGCCGCTTTCCAGCAGCAGTTCGGCAATGCGCTGGTCCGATAATGGATTCCGTTTATCTTCCGCCTCGATCAATCGTTTGATCGTCAGTTTGACTTGGGATGCGGATGCTGCGCCGTCCGTCGAAACGACCCCGTTCGAGAAAAACGACTTCAATGGGGCCAAACCCTGCGGGGATAACACATACTTGTTTTGAGCCGCGCGGCTCACCGTCGATTCATGGATGCCCAGTTTCACGGCGATCGTCTTTAAACTCATGGGCTTGAGATGAGCGCCGCCAAGGCGGAAATAGGGTTCCTGCTCTTCGACGATCGCTTCGATCACCCGCCGAAGAGTCGTTTCCCGTTGCTCCAGAGCACGAATCAACCATTTTGCGGACAAAAGGCGTTCCTTCATATATTGTCTCACGCCTTCGTCGCAACCGCGACCTAACCACCCTCGGAAGTCCTCGGTGATCGCGACACGGGGGAACCCGGCATCGCACACCTCGACGCGCAGCCCGTCTTGTTCAACCTTAACAAGTGCATCCGGGAATACATACTCGGGCGGAGATGACGTGAAAACGGAACCCGGACGCGGATCGTATCGGCGGATCGATTCCAATGCCTCATGCAACTCTTCCGGACCCACGCCCAACTTCGCGGCAATCCGTTTGCGCTTTCCGCCCGCAAGCCACTCCCAACATTCGGAGACGATGGTTTCGGCTAGCGGATGGGCCGTTTCGTCGGTACGAATTTGCAGCAGCAAGCATTCCTGCAATGTTCTCGCGCCGATACCGGCCGGTTCCAGCGATTGCACAATGGCTAACGCCTGACTGACTTCGACGCTTTGCGCCCCGCACGCACGCCCTATTTCTTCCGCTCCGCAAACCAAGTATCCGTTGTCGTCCAAGTTTCCGATTATGTAACGGGCGATGCGGCTCAGCCGATCCGGCAAACTTAAGCAGCGAAGTTGAAGCGACGACGCCGATTCGAGCGTCTCGTCAAGATCCGCGATTCGGTACAAGGCCTGCTCCTCATCATCGGTCCGGCCGCCGCGCGTTCTCCGCGCGTAGCGGAAGAGCGAACCGTCGGCCGCCGTCCAATCCAGCTCCAGCAACGGATTTTCTGTTGCTTCGTTTTGCAAGAATTCCACCAGTTCAAAAGAAGCGTATTGCAAGATTTGAATCGACTGCTTCATCTCGGGCGTCAGGTTGAGCCGCAAAGTTTGGATCTGCGTCAATCCGTAATCGAAATGCAAACGCGCCCCCTCCTTTCCCCGTCAGTTGCGCCCGTCCGCCAAACGTTGCACCCCTTTTTCCGTCAAATGGCAACCGGCCCGGCCAGACGTCATGACCACCCATCCGTCGGCTTGCATTTTCTCGAGCGTTTTCCGCACGTCGCTTTCCGTGATCGCCAATCCTTGCCGTTTCGCCGCTTCCGCGATCGTTCTCCGTCCGACATTGCGGCTCTCCCGTTTCGCCCGGTAAATCGTATCCAGAATGAAACTTTCCACATGGGCAGCCGGCAACGACCGTCCCGCAACCTCCCCGCGGACCGCAGCAGGATCTGCCGTCTCGGCGTCTTCCAGATATAGCAGCAGGTCCGACGCGCTCAAGCTTCCGTCGTTCATAAACGCTAAATATTCCATCGTATTTTCCATTTCCCTGACGTTTCCCGGCCAATGGTACTGCAGCAACAGCTCTTGGACTTCTTCCAATAAAGCGGCATCCACGCCTCGCCGTAGCAGGAAATGCTCGGCCATGGCCAAAATGTCTTCCCGGCGATCCCGAAGCGGCGGAATTTTCAACTGCAGGACTTTAAGCCGATAATATAAATCCTCCCGGAACTTTCCATCGACCGCCAAGCGGAACAAATTTTTGTTCGTCGCCGCGATGATCCGAACGTCGACCGGCATGAGCTTCGTACCGCCCACTTTGAGCACTTCCTTCTGCTGAAGCACCCTGAGAAGGCGGCTTTGCATGCCGGGAGAAATGTCGCCGATCTCGTCCAAAAAGATCGTCCCTTTATGAGCCTGTTCGAAAAGTCCCGGCTTTCCGCCCTTTCGCGCCCCGGTAAATGCCCCTTCCTCATAGCCGAACAATTCGCTCTCCAGCAAGTTTTCCGGCAATGCGCTGCAGTTCACCGCAACGAACGGATAGGCGGCTCTCGTCGAAGCCCGGTGGATCGAATGGGCGAACAGTTCTTTGCCCGTTCCGCTCTCCCCCAGGATCAATACGCTCAGATCGCTGCCCGCCATTTTTTCGGCCCTGCGAATGACTTTTTCCATCGCTTGGTTTCGTGTAATCAAGTCCCGAAAAGAGTGCTTCGCGTCATACCCGCGGGATTCCAGACGCAGCTTCAGCTCCAGTTCTTCGACTTTTTTCCCGACCTTAAGCGACAGCACGCCGCCTTCGATACGTCCCGCTCCGTCGATCGGCTGACGGTTCAGCATGATTTTCTGGCCGCCGATGCGAACGAGACAGTCATTGTCGTCTTGCAGTTCCTCGAGCTGTACGCCGTGCTTTCGCAGCAACTCGTCGACCGGGTGACCCTCCGCTTCCGCCGCCGAACACTTGAAAATCGATTCCGACACCTTGTTGAACAACGTGATTTTTCCTTGATCGTTATAGGCGATCACGCCGTCCTGTATCATATGGAGAGTGCGCTGCAGAATGTTTTTGGTGTTGAACAGACCTTGCAGGGTCACCTGCAGCCCATGGCTGCGGGGAATGATTTTCTCCGAATAGCTCGAAAGAATCGTCCGCGTCTCCGCATTCAGCAGATCGAACTGCGTCAGCATGTCGACAAGCGTACTGACATCGACGGCACGGTCCCCGATGTCGATCGTCTCCCCGACGAAATCCGGCACCAGCTCGCTTTCACCGGGCGTAATCGCGCACGACACGCGTTCGACATCGAGGAGCCCCGGGTAGTAGCCCGTCCATTCGACGTGGGCGGCCCCAAGCTCGCAAAGAAGCGCGATCGTCTCTTCCGTCGAATCTTTCTCGTCGTTGACCAACAGCATTTTCTTTCCAGGCGGTATGCCCATGACTCTTTCCCAACTGCTGCGGGTCAACGTCCGGCGAATGATCAGGATGACCGTTCCCGTCTTCAATTTGGGCGCAGACTGGCGGGTGAAAATCGTTTGCGTGCTAATCAACACCATATCGAAATCGTCGTAGCTCTCCAACGGATCGCGGATAGAAAACGGAGCAAACCGAATATATCGGCCTAGCAAACCGTCCATTTGCGCCGCCAGGGCTTCCGCGGTTTTTTTCGAGCCGGCGATGACCGCGACAATTCTTCGATTCTCTCTTGACATGAGCACTCCCCCTTACTGTGGAAAGAAATTGCCGGTCCTACTTGTCCGGCACGTCCGGCTCGACGCAGCGGCCCGACAACGGCGAATGGAGAACGATCGACGTATGAACGCTGCCGTAGGGAATGAGCCGGTCGACAAGCGCCGTCACTTGCACCATGTCAGCAACGGCTGCCTTCAAAATATAGCCGATCGTCCCCGTCACCCGATGGCACTCCAAAATGCTTTCGTCCCCGATCATCGAACGCTCGAACTCAGCGAGAGGTACTTTAACGTCGCTCATCAAGATAAACAGGAGCACGCCCCTGCCGATCGCGGACAATGACACTTTCGCCCCGAACCCTTCGATCACCCCTTGTTCCTGAAGGCGAATCATGCGTTCGGCGACGCTCGGGCGGCTTAACGCCAACTGTTGGGACAGCTCGTTGATTTTCATCCGGCCGTTCGTCTGCAGCAGTCGAAGCAACCGGACATCCAAACGATCCATTTTTCCGACCTGCTTTCATACGTTAATTGTACTCGAAATAATCGGAAAATTAATAAACAATAAGTGTAAACTTATTAATCATTTAACTTCCTCTTCATGTCAGGTTTAAGGTAAAAAAAACCGTCCCTTACAAATCCTCTAGCGTTGGCGGCACATCCCTGTAACCTTTTGATTTCACGAAACCTAAAATGATGCCGAGCGCCATCCAAATGAACCCCGCGATAAACGTATTCCTATCGAAACCGGACCACACGAAGGCGATGATCGAGAACCCGATAAGCGGAAACACAAGGTAAAAGATAAAATTTTTGCCCGACCGCTGGCGCTTTTTCACGTAAAAATAGATGAATACCGTCAAGTTGAGCATCATGAAGGACGTCAGCGCTCCGAAATTAATCAGCTTGATGATCGTGTCGAACGAAACGAACCAGGCGACGATCAACGAGACGATGCCGACGAAAATCGTGGCGTTGAACGGCGTCCGATACTTCGGATGAATTTGTCCGAGCAAGCCGGAAGCCGGCAGCAGCCGGTCGCGGCCCATGGAATAAATGATTCGGGAAATCCCCGATTGGATGGCCAAGGAGTTGGCGATCCCAACCGCGGCGACGCCCACGAGAATAAGCAGGTAGTACATAAATTCCCCGCCCACTTCCCTCGCGATGTCGAAGAACGCCATATCCGGGTCCAAATCCTCATAGCCCGGATGCGATAAAGCGGCCAAGTAGGTCTGCAGCATAAAAATGCCCCCGATCAGCGCCAGCGAAGCGACGGTCGCTCTGCCGACCGTTTTGACCGGATCTTTCACCTCCTCGGACAGCGTGCTGATCACGTCGAAACCGAGAAATCCGAGCACCGCGATCGAAGCGGCCTTCGCGATAAAAGAGAAATCGATTTTGTCCGGTTGGAAGAATGGGGCCCATGAAAAACCGCCGGTGCCGTGTCCGTCGATAAACACGAATTTGATGGCGAAACCGATAAAGACGATGAGCACCAATATTTCAATAAAGAGAAAGACCAAGTTCGTTCGGGCGGTCAGCGATATGCCCCTCGCCGTAATATACGTATTGATCGCGACAAACAGCAGAACGAGGACGTAGGTCGGTATGGCGGGAAATACGCTGTTTAACCATAAGGCGGAAAACGACGTAAGCAGCGCGGGGGCCATCATATAATCACCCGCGATAACCCAACCCGCCACGAAACCGACATGCGGATTGAACCCCCGCTGCACGTAGGAGAAGACGGAGCCTGCCGACGGAAACGCCTTGCTCATTTGGCTGTAGCTCAAAGCCGTGAAAATCATGGCGAAAAGCCCGACCAAGTAAACAAGCGGCACCATGCCGAAGCTTTCGTGGGCAATCGCGCCGTACACCTGGATCGGAGCGATAGGCAGCATCGTGATCAAACCGTAAATCACCAAATCCTTGAACGTAAGAGCCCTCTTGAATTCCGGCTTATCGCCCGTTTCGACGCTTCTCTCGATGTCTGTCGCGCTGTTCGTCATTGACACGTCTTCCCCCCGCTTTCTTATGAAATCGTTCGTTTTATTCCGGCGTTAACGCCACGTATTTCCAGTCTAAATATTCATCCAATCCTTGGTACCCGCCAACCCTGCCGATTCCGCTTTCCTTGATGCCGCCGAACGGCGCCTGCGGATTGGCGAGCGACGTGCCGTTGATCGCCATATTGCCCACATCCAAGCCGTCGATCATCCGGAACATGCGGCCCGCTTCTTTCGTAAACACGTATGCCGCCAAGCCGTACGTGGTGTCATTGCAGCGTCCCAACACGTCCGTTTCGTCGGAAAAACCAAGCACCGGCGCAACAGGTCCGAAAATTTCGGTCCGTGTCAGCTCCATGTCTTGCGTCACTTCATCCAGCAGCGTCGGGGCGTAAAAGTTGCCGTTTCGATACGCATCCTCCGTTAGCCGATGTCCGCCTACAACCACATTCGCCCCTTTCGCGACCGCTTCGTCGACCAGACGCGCGACCTTCGCCAAGTAAGAAGGGTCGATCATCGGACCGATGCGGCAGTCCGGCTCCGTCCCGGCGGCGACGCGCAAACCGCGGATCCGCTCCGCAAGCTTGGCGACCAACGGCTTTCGAATGTCATCGTGCGCATAAATCAAATTGATGCCGTTGCACACTTGACCGGCGTTCTCGAATTTATTGCCGACGATCAAGTCGGCGGCGCGATCCAAGTCTGCGTCCGGGAAAACGAGGACAGGCGCATTGCCGCCAAGCTCGAGCGTCAGCCGTTTAATCTGTTCGGCGCCTTGGCGCATCAATATTTTCCCGACTTCCGTCGAACCCGTAAAAGAAATTTTGCGCACGCGCGGATCGGACATCAAGACACGCCCGATTTCTTCCGCATTCCCCGTAACGAGATTCGCCGCGCCGGCGGGCAATCCTGTTTGCAACAAATGCTCCATCATGGCGATGGCGATCATCGGCGTCTGTTCGGCAGGCTTCAGCACGAACGTGCATCCCGCGGCCAACGCCGGCGCCGCTTTGGTGGCCACCATCGCGGCCGGAAAATTGGCAGGCGTAATCAAGCCCGCTACGCCGACGGGAACGCGAAACGTCATCAGCCGCTGACCCGGCCTCGAGGCCGGAATGATATCCCCGTACGCCCTTTTTCCTTCCTCTGCGTACCAGCGAATATAGGCTGCCGCACCGCCGATCTCGCCCCGCGACTCCTCAAGCGGCTTGCCTTGCTCCGACGTCATCAGCCGCGCCAGCCGTTCGGCGTCGGCTTCGATTCGGTTCGCCCAGTCATGCAAGTACGCCGCCCGTTGGCCTGCCGTCAGTTTGGACCATGCGGGAAACGCCTCGGCAGCCGCGTCGACGGCCGACCGGGTTAACGCTTCGCCCCCGTTCGGGACAAGACCTGCGATTTCGCCGGTTGCGGGGTCGATTACCTCGAGCGATTCCTGCAACGTCACTTTTTCCCCGCCGATCCAACAAAAATTCCAATCATGTTTCGGACTCAATGTCGTCATGAAAACGCGTGCCTCCTTAAATAAACTCGAAATATTTACTTCTTTCCCAATCCGTTACGTCCGTGAAATATTGGTCGATCTCATTATTCGCTGCCGTTAAATAATGGTTGACGACGTTGTCCCCCAGCAGTTCTCTCACCCGGTCGCTTCGTTCGAGAAGCCGGACCGCCTCCGGCAAATGGGTAGGAAGCTTGACGGCATCGGCCAACGCCGAAGCGTTGCCCCGGACCGGTTCCGGGATGTCGATTCTGTGTTCGATCCCGTACAAGCCGGATGCCAGGCAAGCGGCCAATACCAAGTAATGGTTGGCGTCCGCACCGGGGATGCGGTTTTCGATTCGGCACGACTTCCCGCTCCCATCCATTCGGAACGAGGTCGTTCGGTTGTCTTTGCCCCAAGAGAGCGTATTCGGCGCTCCGCCGGTATTGCGAAGACGTTTGTACGAGTTGATATAAGGCGCATAAAAGAGCATCATCTCCGGCGCCAGCGCCATCATTCCGCCGAGAAAATAGCGGCCGGTTTCCGATAAGGAATGCGGGCGTTCGGGATCGTAAAACGCATTGTTGCCCGCCGCATCCCATAAGCTGATGTGGGTATGTCCGCTGCTGCCGGAGTCGTTCGTGCTGTGTTTGGCCATAAACGTCGCCATCAAGCCGTTCATGGCGGCGATTTCTTTAATGCCGTTTTTATAAATGGCCGTCCGGTCGGCCATCTCCAACGCTTCCGCGTACTTTACGTTCAATTCGATCTGCCCGTTGCCCCATTCCCCTTTCAGCGCCTCGACCGGAACGCCGACCGATTCAAGGTGCCTAACCAGTTGGGAGAGAAACCAATCGTCGATATTGAGGCGGTAAATCGAATAATCGATCGGATACGCGAACAACGGCTCCAGTCCGGCGAAGTTTTTGGCCCGGGCGGAAGCGGACGTCTCTTTGAACAAGTAGAATTCGATTTCGGAAGCGGCGAACGCCGTGTATCCTAAGGCCGCCGCCTTTTCCAACTGTTTTTGCAGCATGCGGCGCGGCGAAACGTCGACACCGCTCCCGTCTTTGTTCGTCAGGTCCCCCAATACGAGAGCTGTTTTCTCCACCCACGGGTAAAGGCGGAGCGTCGACAGATCCGGAATCAGCTTCAGATCGTGCAAACCGGTCTCGAAATTGCAAAATTCGTAGTTATTCTGGAAATTCAAGCTGACGTCCCAAGCCAAGTTCGTCGCGCACGTATGGATGCCGGTTTGCGCCTCTTCCAGGAAAAACCGCGCCGGCACTTTTTTGCCGAACAGCTTGCCCTGCATGTCGACCCCGGCGATGATCACCATTTCAACCTTGCCTTCCTCCGTCCGCCGCTTCAATTCATCGATGCTTACGATTGCCACCTCTGCCACGCCCCATCTGTAAATTTATCAATAAATCGTCCAACCGCCGTCGACGAACACGGTGCTTCCCGTGATGTACTCGCTTTCCGGGAGGGAGAGGAACACGACCGCGTTCGCCACGTCCTGCGGTTTGCCTACACGGCCGGCGGGAAGCCGTTCCATCAACCACTCATGGACTCCGGGAGTTTTCAGCCCTTGCTCCGTAAACGGCGTTTCCACTACGCCCGGCGCCACCGCGTTCACCGTAATGCCGTGCGACGCCAGTTCCAGCGCCGTCGCCTTCGTTAACAAGTTCAGGCCGCCTTTGGAAGAGTTGTAATGCGGCTGACAATGTCCGCTGCTGGATACGATTCGATGCGCCTCTACCGAAGTGATGTTGACGATGCGTCCCCCTTGGCCCGCTTTGATCATTTCCTTGGCTACGGCTTGCGAACAAAGGAATGGCCCTTTCAGATTGACGTTGTGGACGCGGTCCCATTCTGCATCCGTCAACTCCAGGAACGGAGTGAACGCGACGATGCCGGCGTTATTGACCAGGATGTCGATTCTCCCGAATTCTTTCACCGTGAGAGCCACCATCCTCTCGACATCCTCGCGGCTCGTGACGTCTGTCTTTACCACCATCGCGCGGCTGCCTTCGGGAGCGAGCGAAATCGTTTCGTGGGCGCCCGCTTCGTTCACGTCCGCCACGACTACGGTTGCACCTTCCTCGAAGTAGCGCAAGGCGATGGCTCTGCCGTTGCCCGAACCTGCTCCCGTAACGATGGCGACTTTGTTTTTCAATTTCATGACTAGATCAATCCTCTCCGTGTAGGTTGGAAATAAATCGGTTAAGAATCGCGTAGTATTTGCTTAATGATCCGATTTCCACAAACTCGTTCGGTCCGTGGTGATTGGCCCCAACGGGTCCGAATTCGACCGCAGGTATCGCCAGCTTCGAATAATATCGCGTATCGGCGGAACCATCTTGTCCAAAAAGCGAAGGTTCAGCGCCGGTTTCATCGGTGACCGCCGCTTTCAGCCGCTTCACGAACATGTCCTCTTCATCCGTGCAAACCGGCTGCCCTTCCTGAATGATGCTGACGGAGGCGCCCGGAACGGCGCTTTGGATCTGCGGCAAAATTCCTTCACGATCCAGCTCCGGCAAATAGCGGATATCCAGCGTAAAGACGCACACGTCTGGAACCTGGTTCACCGCTTGTCCAGCCTGGATTTGCGACATATTCAACGACGAGCCGGCATAATACCGGCTGCTTTTTTTCCAGATCGGCAGAGCCTCTATTGCCTTGTAATGCTCCATGGCGACCATAATCGCGTTTTTCCCGAGCCACGGCCGGCTGCCGTGCGCCGCCTTGCCTTCCGCCGCGACGCGAAGCTGCAGAATGCCCTTTGCCTGAACCGCGATATTCAGATTGGTAGGCTCTCCGCAAATCACGAAATCCCCGACATGCCCTTGATCGACCAGATATCCGGTACCGAACCGGCCGCCCGTTTCCTCATCCGGGACAAGCTTCAACTTTACGCTGCATGCCGGAGGACGCTTTGCCCATTCCGCCGCAAGCATCATCATGACCCCGACGGCTCCGAGCATGTCGTAACTCCCGCGCCCGAATAATTTTCCTCCTTCAATACGGGGAACGAAGTCGGCGGGATTCCCGGGAACGACATCCACATGACCGTTTAAAACGACGGTCGGCCCGGAGCTTGTCCCCCCGCACGCCGCGGTCACCATTTTCAACCCTTGATTCTCGTCGACGCGCACCCGGACGCCACGCGCCTCCAGCCAATCCGCGCAATACGCGATCGCTCGATTCACCGCGGCAGGATGCGTGCTTTCCATCCTAATCAAATCGGAGATTAGCGATACGAGTGATTGTTCCATTTCTGCACATCCTTCTCGACTTCCTCTGCGGACCTTCGCAAGCTTGTCGTCTCGTTCGCCCCCTCCCTCTAACGCCGACCCCAAGCGAAGATCGGACGCTGCCGCATTCACTTAAAGTACCAAGCAAAAACCGTGCCAATCGAAAAAATCGCGAATTGATCGCAAATACTCTGAACGAAAATGGATTTTGGGCAGCGATTCGGTACGAAAAACGGGATCATCTGGCGTGCCTTCACCCATTCCTCCCATTTCCCAAATATGTAAGCGTTTACTTGCAAATCGAAGCCGAAATGTTCTCTTTTTCTGCAAAATGAACGCCTTCCCGGAAAACTTCGTGCCTTCTGTTATGTAATCTGCCAAGGCAAATCTTTATCATGGGGTAACAAATCGAATAACTGGAGGTTGCTTGACATGAAGACGAACATTCTGCCTCGGGACGCGTTGACATCGCTTCGTCCGTACGCGCCGGGCAAACCGATCGAAGAGGTGCAGCGGGAGTTCGGCCTTGAGCGCATCGTCAAACTCGCTTCCAACGAAAATCCGCTGGGATGCTCCCCATTGGCGAAAAAAGCGATCGCAGCGGAAATGGAACAGACGGCCCTTTATCCGGAAGCGACGGCGCCGGCGCTTGCCGAGCGGTTGGCGAAACGCCACGGCTTGGAAAAGGGGAATCTATTCCTCGGCAACGGATCGGACGAAATCATCCATCTGTTGACAAGAGGATACGTTCGTCCCGGGGATGAAGCCGTCATGGCCGATGTCACGTTTCCCCGGTACGAGACGAATACGCGGATCGAGGGCGGCGTCCCGGTGAAAGTGCCGTTGAAAGACGGGGTGCACGATTTGGATGCCATGCTTGGGGCGATGACTCCGAAAACGCGCATGATGTTCGTCTGCAATCCGAACAATCCGACCGGAACGATTGTCGGCAAAGCCTCTTTCCATTCGTTTATTCGCAGTGTGCCCGAGCACGTTTTGCTCGTGATCGACGAAGCCTACGCAGAATACGTGACGGATCCGGACTACCTTGAGACGATCGGGTTCGTTGCCGAGCGGCCGAATCTTGTCGTGCTGCGCACGTTTTCTAAAATATACGGGTTAGCGGGCTTGCGTATCGGTTACGCCGCGATGCACCCTTCCATCGCAAGAGAATTGGCGAAGGTCAAAGACGCCTTTAATACGAACCGTCTCGCCCAAGCGGCCGCACTCGCTTCGCTTGAGGACCCGGACTTCGTCACGGCTTGCGCCCGCTACAACCGCGACTGCAAGGCAATCGCCGAAGCTGAGCTCCACCGGTTAGGACTGGAAACCTTTCCGTCGCAAGCCAACTTCCTCATGATCAAGCTTCCCGTATCCGGCGAGCTTGCGTTCCGCGCCCTTTTGGAACAAGGGGTGATCGTCCGTTCGGGAGAAGCTCTCGGACTTGCGAATTCCATTCGAGTGACGATCGGTACCGAACACGAAAACGAATTGTTCCTCCAATCGTTGAGGCGCTTTCTGCAGCAAAAGGATGTGAACCGATGAAGCGAATCGCCGTGATCCTTATCGGGTGTTTTATCACAAGCATCGGATTGGCCATATTGAGTCGAGCGCATATCGTCGCGGGCGGAACGGCAGGACTTTCGCTCAGCTTGTCCTACATGCTTCATTTGCCCTTTTATGCGCTCTTTTTCGTTACGAATTTGCCGTTTTATATCTTTTCGGTGCTGCGAATGGGATGGAAGTTTACTTTATCCACTCTCTTCGCTGTTACGGTCTTATCCGCCATGACGGCCGCCATCCCGCTTCTTCCCGCGATTACGATCCCTCCGTGGATCGGCACGCTGGGAGGAGGGACGATCATCGGGCTCGGGTTGTCGCTGCTGTTCATGAACGGCGCCTCTTTGGGGGGAGCCAACATTCTCGCGTTATATTTGCAGAAAAAATGGGGATGGGATCCGGGGAAAGTCAATTTTGCGTTCGACTTTGTCGTCATCTTGTTTGCCCTCTATTCCATCGGACTGTGGAGGGGCTTATATTCAGTCTTTACCATTGCCGTCATTTCCGGTATCATCAGCATTTTCAAACAACGCATCGCGAACCAAGGAGCGAATTCGACCCCGAAATTCCTTAGGCCGCGCTTGCGCCGCAACACGCTTTGAACAACAGGTAAGCAGTATGCCGCCCCGATTCGTGCAGCGACGTCCTTCTGTCCTGAGACAGACTTTTACCGTATAGATGACGCCCATGCTGGGCGTACATAATAAAGGCTATCCCGCAAGCGTTCAATCGCTTGAAGGATAGCCTTCTCCGCTTAAATCAGATCCGACTTCCGAAGGAGTCTTTGGACAATGGCCGCTCCCTCTGCTCTTGTGATATAAGCTTAAATTGGGTTATTTCTGGGTTGAATTAGGCGCGTTTCCGTTCCAATCCGGTACTTCATGAAGAATTTTAACACCAACTTCTCCCCAATGCCCTTTTTGAGGTAAAAAAAATGTTGCTGTATTACCGATTTACAATCCCTGTTTCACCCTTAGAACCTGCCAAGCAAGGGTTCCCATATTCTGTATCAGTTACGCACTAGTAAAGCCACCGATTCTACATGACTCGTATACAGACACACGCCACATATTGGTTTCCTGTACTGTCCGTTTGAATCCTTAGGACTAAATCTTCCATTGATTACTTATACATCAACTACAAAAATAATATCCGTCACCTTTCGTCAGATGCCGTACTCCTCCGCTTACGCTCCGTCCGTGCGGTCGAACCCCTGTCCTTCTCCGGATCGGGGCAACTCCAACCTTCGTCTCCACGCAAAAAAACCATCCTCACGCGGATGGTTTTCATGTTGGTGGAGCCGAGGGGAGTCGAACGAGCGTACACTTTCTCCTTACCTTTGTTGCCACGTCCCCTTTTATCCCACTGTGTCGCGCTTTGTTGGGGGTTCATTTCTTATTCCGTCCCTTTACAGTTTAGCGCATATTGCCCGAATTTATCGCTTTCGTCTACGGTGGTCTACAAGGAACGGACAGGATCTTGTCCTTAGTCCACTATTCATTATTATACATTATGGCGTTTGATCTATCACATTCATAAAATAAAGCGAGTTTCGTTTAGGGAACCCGCATCTGCACCTAAGATAACACCTTACTCATGACACTCAGCTTTTCTTTATGCGTGTTGTCGAACAAATGGGTGTATATCCGGCTTGTCGTGCCTATATCCGAGTGACCCATAATCTCCGAGATGGCTTTGATATCTACACCTTCTGAGTACATGACACTGGCAAAGGTGTGCCGCAAGTCATGCAGCCTAATCCGAGGCAACTCATGCTTTCTCAAGAAATCCAAGAAGTGTTCAGATACCGAGTTGACTCGATAAGGCTTCCCATCATCCCGGACAAAGACATAATCGGAATCGTGGTATAGTCTTCTTGCCTCATAAAATTTTTCAAAGTCTTCTATTTCAAGTGAAACATTCTGTGGAATCATTGCCTGGTCACAAAATTCTGCCTTCTGCATATCGTTCATATCATTGTAATAATCGACGAGGCGCATATCATTTTTACTACCATTGCTTCTGCCCTCAAGCAGATGTAAATTAGGTAGTCGATTACGATTTCCACGCCACCTTTTCCAATCTTCCATAGAAACAGACACAGGCTTATGACCTTCAAATCTGTCATATGGATGCAGATGGTCTTGCTCATACTTAAAGTTTCTGTTCATCCAGTCTAGGGACAGGTAATATAATGCCTCTCCAGCAACTCTACTGCCTTTTTCTACATTGAGTATATCTTCAATTTTACCTTCCGTTACTCTGAGTTCATTCATCTGGTTGAGCATATCCACATTGATTTCATAATCATAGCTGTTGATGTTACTCTTCATCTGTTGAAGTTTGCTAGTTGTGCCAGATTGGAAATACGTGAATAGAACCGCTCTAATCAAATAAGCACGAATGCCATCAAGGTTTTTATTATATTCTGGGTTGTAATAAATAAAGTAGATTATAGGTAACAGTACGTTCCAGCTGCTTGAAAAACGGCTGACCTCGATTTTCATGCCTTTCAGCACGGTTTCCAGATCCTTTAGTGCCTTTCTGAAAGCACTCCAGTTATTCTTCAGTTCCTCTGCAATCTGCTTGTTAATATTTGACTTTACAACATCACCATAAAGCATAAGAGCAGAACGGATTATAAAATCCGAACCGAATCCAGCATAAGACTCCACAAGTAGCTTTCCGAACTCCGTCTTTGCACTTGGCCAATATGCCTCAAGGATGGACATCGTAATTTCCGATTTGCGGAGTGCCTTGCCACCGCTGTTAAACCTTACGAACATCTCAAGGGCATCATCCTGTTTCATGTCCTGGATTTCTGTAAACCGAATCAGCTTTTCTACAAAGATTTTATTATACAGCTTATTTAGAATATCCCTTGCATACTGTTTACTGTCTGCCGGAACATTGGCAATAGCTTCATCGATAGCTTGGTCTCTGGTTGATCCATCCTGGAACTTCTCGTTTAGAATACTCTTAATTTCAAACTGTGTTGGACTCAACTTGCCTACCTTTTCACTGAACTTGATGTCATACTTTTTACTATTATATTCCTCTTCGTCAACAGTCAGCTTACTCTTATTCAGTTCAATCAATAGCTTTGTGACCAATCCACCACCATTTTGCTTCCTTGCGTGTTTTTGCCGAATATAAGCATCTCCTAACAAGGACAGAAACAGAGAAGTTAATCTCTGCTGTCCGTCCAATACCGCAGTATCAGTAATCTTCGCATCTATGCTGGTCAATTCATAATTTACGCTGTCTGCCTGTTTTCTGCTATCGAACGTTACCTCAGACAGGAAGTTGCAGAAGTATGTATCCCATGTCACATTGTCATCGTCCACGTGCCAGAACAGGAATGTGGCAATTGGGTAATCAAGCAGAATGGAGTCCCACAACTTTTCAATTTGCTCCATGCTCCAAACATACTGTCTTTGAAATGCAGGCATAACAAACTTGCCGTTTTTAATGTTTTGTAAAGCCTCGTATATTGTTATACTGCTATCAATTAATCTACTCATACTCAAACCTCTCAATCCTTCATGAGTGTACTTCCAGCCTCGTGCCAGATTGTTACCGTATAATCATTACTCTTATAAATTGTTCGACATATTTCTTCAATCCCCTTCCATTTCCATCATTCAAATTCGCTCTACTACAGTAACTCCTCATAAGGAAAGCCCAAGCGCTGACTCCGCTTAGGCTCTAACAGTCTAATATAGTAGGTAAATGTGGCACTTATAATCTTACTTTCTTACGAGCGACAAACAGCACTCCACATGGCCAAAGTTCGACCAACAACTGATGTCAGTTGGCCCTCTTTCAATTATTTAGGAGGCCTTGCTCTTTTTAGTCATCGTTAGGTAAATACCATCCGTGTTCACGATGAATACTGGGTGCATGTGGAGTTTCATTACCCCATGCTCTTATACTCATCTCTTTATCAAATCTTCTAAGTAAGTTCTGTAGGCTACAAGCCGCTTTAAAATCATCACCTGATGAGCAATAGTCTAGTCTTACTTTTTCTCGTGCTGTTTCAAGTTCTGCATCTGTTGCGTTCTTAATCCATTTACTACTATAAAGACTTGCTTTTTCTATCTTTTCTTTCAAATTATCAAGTAATTCCTTTATAGCATCTTTATTCTTCAATCCAACCGCGATAAGAATAAGTGTAGGGATGCTTATTCCAATGAGAGCAAGCTGCTTTTTATGTGCTTTTATCCAAGTCATAATTCCATTCTTATCTTCCGTAACTTCTTCTAATCCCTGTTCATTCTGGATTTCTTTTTTCAAGATTTCTCTCCTTTCAACTTTTCTTCCTCTATAATTGTATTTGTAATTTTCACGATGATATTATCACAACATATAAAGCACCACATTATTAGCTCCATGTCTTATNATTAAGTTACTCAGCAATCTCCTGTCTACAAGGCACCATCTCTGTCTCAAGAATTTGCGCCAAATCAAATGTTCGTGAGCCCATTGGTACTCTTGGGGTAATCTTCTTCACTCAACTTTCGCACCCTAACTTCGGCAGATAAGTCTTCCCAAGAGGGAAAGGAACAGGGATGTGAATCTTTGTTAGGGTATTCTTAAAGGAGAACATGCACGTTAATCATAGCCTATCGCCACTGCAATATCCAGAAAATTTGCCCAATTTAAAAATGAAAAGTTCACTGCAAGCGACGGGAGTCTCATCTTTATTTAGTCATATAGACCTTACTCAACCGCCTTATCCGCACCCATCTGATTGCCCAACTCAACGACCATCGTGCCAATGAACTGCTGACCTACGGTTTGAAGTGACCCTTGGTCTCGTTCCTAGGGACATCAACCCTGCCCATGATCATTTAGAGCATCGTTTTCTTACTGATGGGGCCTTGTCGGACACCTTGCGCCAGTTCGGAATGTGTTGCAGAGATATCCGAATCGTTTCACTCAATCAGATTGATTTCCCAAATACAATAAAGTCCGAACGGTGACTCTTTCGGACTTTATCAGGTAAATGCGGCTTCTATTCAATAGATCTTGTTAGCGACACACAGCTCTCCACATGTGTGGAGTGCCGAGTGTAGCGCAATACTTTAAAATAAATGCGCTACCCAAGCGCACATACAATTCCTTACATTAATTGAGCAGCGCTTTAACGATACTGGAAGTACCGGCAAATCGATAAAATAATTTTACCGTACCTACTTTCTCGACTTCAATCTTCTCGATAAAACGACTTCACTAGTAATATCGTCGAATGCCAATGCTTCATCTATGACTCGCTTAACCTTTCCGAGATAGGCTGTATCCACTGTCATCGACAGCACCGTCTTTAGTTCCTCTTGTTGGAGTAGTAATGAAGTCGGTCAATTTCACCTCGTCAGCACTTACCACGTTACGAATACGGGAGATCTTGATCTGCAATCTCTCTCGATAAGGCTGTACCGTTCCCTGCACCTTCACGATCGTCATCGGCGCAAAGCCGTCTTTCTCATTGGGTTTTACATCCCAGTACTTCGCCGGCACCGCTTGCATCCCCTAACACGATGTCGAAGTAGTCCTTGGCCGGAGTCGCATTCGTCTGCTTTAGCTCTAGCTCTCTAAGAAGATAGAAGCCAATGAATTCTTCATTGGTCGCCATCTGATTAATTAATGTCATCTTGTTGCCTCCTTCATTTGCCATTCGTGTCATTGCTCCATCGCGCTATTCGCCACTATCAGAATTCGACAATCTCCAAATATATCCCTGTTTATTATTTAACGTAACTTATACCGTCGCCGAACTTAAAGTTTTCTTTGAATTCATAAACAGGCAAAATTTAACGTGCTAAACTAGCAGGAGAACAATCGATATGATAACTCAACCTTCAGGGAGGCAAACAATGAAGAAAAAAGTAGTTGGACTATTGATAGCGGTGCTTCTTTGCTTGAGTTCCGCCATTTCCTTTGCCGATAGCACAGCAGCTGCTACGAAGACTTCAGCCGACTTTACGGATTTAAAGGATCTGGATGCTGTAACGAAAGCCAAGTTCGATGCAATGATCGAGGCCGGGGTATACGACGGTATAGGCGAAGGCAAGTTCGGACTCACAGATGAGATGACCCGGGCGCAATTCGCCAAGGTTGCAGCGTTGATCTTCGGTCTGAAGGTGGATTCGAGCTTACAGACGTCTTCCTTCATTGACGTCAAAGCGGATGCTGCTAACGGTTACGCATTACCATACATCGAGGCGGTCAAAGCTGCGGGCATTACGGACGGATATGGGAACGGTATCTTTGATCCGTCGGGTGAAGTAACCAAGGAGCAGTTGGCTGCGTTTCTTGTTCGCGGGCTGGGATGGGAGAAGGATGTCTACGGCTCTGCACATGTTGAAGGTTCTGTATCGGACTGGGCGAAGGGGTATGTCGCCTTGGCGTTGGAGAAAAAGTTATTGGCTACCGGCGAGGACGGGACGTTCGACGGGAAAACCAACGCAACCCGCGACCTGCTCGTTAAGAGCTCCTACCAAACCGCGGTAACCGCATACGATAACCGGGTGCAATCTGGTGACAAGGACCAGGTCGAAGACGAGTCCTTATCCGAATATGAACTTATGCTGCAGAAGATAAAAGAAGCAGATAAGAAAATTCAAGAGATGCAAGGGACAAAGGAAGAGGCCAAGGAAGAAACAACCACCGCCCCTTACGTTCCTTCCGACCCACCTGCTCCATACGTCCCTCCGGTACAGTCTACCGTTGCTACGCCTGCGGCGCTTCCGGCCAGCGGTGCCGTGATTTTGGGGACGCAAGTTACGTTAAGTTCGGCGACTTCATCTGCCGCTGTGTACTATACGACGGATCTCAGCGAGCCGACCACGTCTAGTACGCGGTATACGGAACCAATTTTCATTACGAACGATACAACGATTAAGGCGATCGCCGTTAAATCCGGCTCGCGGAATAGCTCGGTTGCGACATTCGAATATACTCTCGTGCTGCGGATTATTTTGCCATACTCGATTTCACCTATGGCTGAAGGAGAAGCCTACTCTGGCAGCGTAGCGAAACTGTCTGGAGGAACGAAAGACGTTACGTATGCCGTAACGGATGGCGCACTTCCTGCGGGGCTGACTTTGGATCCTAACACGGGATCGATTACCGGAACTCCAAGCGTGAGCGGCGCGTATAGCTTTGCGATTACGGCAACGGATTCGGCAGCGCCGCAGGTAACAGTAACCAAGTTGTATACGGGTGAGATCACGCCCGCGATAGTCATAGCGCCGCTCGATTTGATTAATGAAGCAGCGGAATCTGGCGAATGGGACAATGTTGATGCGCTGATTTTTGCCGATGCGGGCGTTACGGGTGTTACCACATCCAATGTAGCAGCTGTTATTGAGGCACTCAGCTCGAACGAAGCCTCTCCTTGGACGGTAACGGATATTCAAGCCATCGTCGAATCGGTTATTGCCGATCTGGCGAAGCAGGTGGCACTCAATTCGATCAACGAAGCAGCGGAGTCGGGTGAATGGGCTAATGTTAGTGAGACAACTTTTGCCAATGCGGGGGTTACGGGGGTTACCTTATCCAATATAGCAATTGTTATTGAGGCACTCAGCTCAAACGACGCCTCCCCATGGACGGTAACGGATATTCAAGCCATTGTCGGCTCGGTTATTGCCGATCTGGCGAAGCAAGCGGCACTCTATCTGATCAACGCGGCATCGGAGTCGGGCTTATGGACCGGTGTTGATGTGACAACCTTCGCCAACGCAGGTGTAATGGGGGTTACGTCCGTGAACCTTTTCTCCGTCCAATACTACCTGGATCCTACGGTAACAACGGATTCACCGCTTCCAAGAACAATAGTTGACATCCAAGCGATCGTGGATAAGGTGATTCAAGATGTTGCGGTAGATTCAATCTTGGATTATCTGAATCCTATGGGCTTTGGATCGCCTCGCCCAACCGTAGAGGTATTCGAGCGCGCCGGGATTACCGGAGTGAATGCTTCGAATATCGATGCGGTCATCACCGAACTGGAATTTGCTTATCAGGAAACCAGAAATGACCCTTTTGCAACACCTTTGTCTTCGAAAGAACAGATTCAGGATCTCATTGACTTGTACTTCCCGGAAATTGGTTAAGGGAAGCCATAAGAAAAACGGTGCAAGGGAATTCCAAATTCTCCCTTCACCGTTTTTCTTCATTTTGTGCTTCTGGCAACCAGCATATAGCCGCTCCCCCGTATCGTAACGATTCGCTCCGGATTGGCGGGGTCAACCTCGATCTTTTTGCGCAGGTTACTGATGTGTACGGCTACCGTTCTCGTATCCTCCAGAGTTTCCGTTCCCCAGATAAGCTGAAACAACGCATCAACGCTAACGACACGATTGACGTTCTGTGCCATGTAGGTCAGTAGGCTGAACTCTTTTTTCGATAGGAAGACGGTTTCGCTCCCCATGATAACGGACTGCGCGTAGTAATCCAGCGTCAGGCCCGGCAGCTCCAGCAGCTGCTCCCTTCTGCCCGTCGACACTCTGCGAAGATGCGCCTTGATCTTGGCCATGAGTACGCCCGGACTGAACGGCTTGGTCACATAATCGTCGCCGCCGTAGGATAATGCGTTGATCTTGACCTCATCCTCCTCCCGGCTGCTCAGGAACATGATCGGCGCATTCGTGTAGCTGCGCGCGTTCCTGCACCAATCAATGCCGTCCTCATTAGCCAGCATGACATCCAATACAATCAGATCCGGCTCGAAGGACTTAAGCAGCTTCATGGCTTCTGCACCGCTATAGCTGTAGGCGCATAGGAAGCCCTCACGCTCGCAATACGCCTGGACAATCTCGCATATATGGGGATCATCATCGACGACCATAATTTTGTGCCTGTCCGTCACACCGTCACCGCCCTTCTTCTACCATGCAAGGAAGCGATACATAGAAAATCGTCCCCGTCTTGCCGTCGCTCTTCGCTCGAACCGTCCCACCATGCGCTTGTACGATTTCTCTGCATATCGCCAGCCCGAGCCCGCTTCCTTCTACGCCCTTCTCCGCGCCTGGCCGATCATACCTATAATTGCGATCGAAGATTTGCTCGAGCTGCTCTGGCGGAATACCCATGCCGGAGTCTTCGACGCTAATGATCGCATAGCGAGAATCGTTCACCTCGTCCACGGCTAGCGCGATACGCACCATCCCGCCCCTAGAGGTGAACTTCATGGCGTTCGACACGAGATTGAACAGTGCCTGCTCCAGTCGCTGTGCATCCATCTCGACTATAGGCGAATCGGCCCCTTGATCTGCCGCAGCTTCGATCTCCAACACGAAATCCAGCCCTGCGTCACGCACAACCAGCTCATATTGTTCATAAAACCGGCGCAAGAAGTGAGCCGCATGTACGGGTTCCATTCGGTACGAGACTTGTCCCGTCTCCAGATGCGACAAGAAGGACAGCTCCTCAATCATGCGGTTAACCCTTATCGTGTTATCCCGGATATACTTCAAGTATTGTTCATTGCGTTCCGGCTTGACCATGTCCTGCACAGCCTCGACATAGCCTAGCATGCTGGACAGCGGCATACGCAGATCATGCGTGATATAGGCCAGGAGCTTCTTCCTCCCTTGCTCGGAGTGAAGCAACCGGCCATACGATGTGCGGAGATCGTCATGCGCTGCGGATAAGGCATGTGTGCGCTCAAGTACGAGCTGTTCCAAATTCTTATTCATCTCGGTCAGCTTGTCGTTCGCGTCCTGGAGTTCACGTGCAATTCGCTCTTCGTTCGTAGCCGCCCTCGTAAATCTGGAAGACAGCAGAATCATCTGTGCGATCGTGAACACCAACAGACCAAGCGGGGAAGTATTCCCGATTCGTGACCATTCATTGTAATACAGAAAATCATTGATGACCGTAACCAGCACAACCACCGACACCAGCAGGAAGATCAGTGCCCCCTCCTGACGCCGCACAGCCGCCCGAACCAGCCCGACCATAAGATACACGATATGCGTAACAACCACTACGCCGATCGCCGTTAACAGCTTCGTATAGATAATGGCAGGGGTCACCACAACAACGATACAGCATGCCCCGGTTACGATTCGCGAGCCAAGCTGGAACCCACGCGGCACATTCCGGAAGATGCAATCCGAATACCTCGTAATGACATACGCACCGCTGCACAGAATCAGGTACTCGATCTTGAATTGCAATCCCCATGGGAAATCCGGCCACACTTGCGTGAGCAAGAGCTCGCCGACCAGCAAGGATCGGATCCCGAACATCAAGGTAAACAGACCAAAATAGAGTGGAGCCCTATCCTTACGTCGCATGATGTAGAGCAGCAGGTGATATACGCCAATCACTAACAGGCTGGCGGTGATGAACATTTCGGCAGCAATTGACAGATTGGTCCGGACACTTAATCCGTCACTCCCGCCCAGCTCAATATATTTGGTGATGCCGCCTCGCTTATGATGGAAGTTGGCCACCTGCATAACCAGCTCCACGGTGCCATGCTCGGGCTGGAAGAACACCAGCTTCGTAGCCAGCTGCGGTATCGCGCTGCTCTTATCCGGACCAACCACGCCGACTTCAGCCAACAGCTCGCCATTCACCCATAATTTATACGCGTGAAAGATGGTCGGCAGCCGCAGAGCAAGCCGCTCGCTGCGATCCTGCTCGCTAAGCTGGACGACCAGCCGAAAGGTTGCATAGCCTGTACCACTCAGCTGCTGGCCATCTAACCGATAGCCTAGCCAGGAGTTTGGGATGCTGATCCATCGGTCAGCATTCCCGCCCCTTGCCGAACGAATCTGTATGTCCTCCGGCGACAGCAGCTCTTGCCAGTAGAACGCCCACTCCCCGGTTAGCTTTTGCGGATGCTCGCTGACCTTGACCTCTGTTAAATTCAGAATGCCCTCTTCACTATGGAACTTAGTTGGTTCCGGCGCAGAGACGACGGCATAGCTGGCGATCAATCCAATAACAATGGCTGCAACGATAGGAAGCAAAAGCGTACGTTTACCGAATCGGAGAATCCCCCTTATCATGAAACCGACCCCAATCTACAAGATGCACGATATGTAAGATGATTAACTAGATCATAGCATTATTTGTCGAAAATGTGCCCTGCAAATATCAACGTGGATAGACATAACCACATTAGGCGTTCACACATATCATGGAGTAAGGTTGCTACGATTGGGAGGCCTTAATCATGTATAGACAGGAAGCAAGAATACCAGCGAACTGTCCACCGGGGTTTCTAGGTCGGTATAACGTACTTCCGGGAGACACGTTCTATAACATTGGGTTTGTAAGAGTTTACGGATCCAAGCTGGCAGAATGCTGTGGAGGGATATTTAAATACACAACGTTTCTACGTCATTGTAGAACCGCAATTTTATAAGATTGCTTCCCTCGTAATTAAGGGGAAAGCTCACGAATACTCACTCATTCGCAGGATTTCAACACCGATGGATCAATGGAGTTAATTGAATCGTGTTAGAGATGGACTCGATTTGTGGCTATAGGCGTTTCAGAGAAAATTCTGACCTCACTATGAATCCCCTGGACAGCGAGTTCCTTCTCACTCGCTGCTTTATGCCGTATCGTATTGTCTGGATACGTAAATTTCCGATTCTTCAGATTAATAATCCTCCTGCTCAAGAGTAGCTTTACGTCTACGATTCGCTTCAAGCTTTTCCTTCAGCTTATATATCTCGCTGCTATAGGTTCTCTGCTCCAAACAACTGAATAGAAGCAGGTCTCCTCTTATCGGGAGCCTGCTTCTTCTTTTAAGACGATCTGCGAGACGCACTCAACATGTCTTGTTTGCGTAGAGTAATACTACACTTCATTCAGCTTCTTTCTAATTTTCTGCATATGCTTTTTCCGAATTTGGGCTACCCTTTCATGACTACCAAATATATTCTCAGCTCTTCTTACGTATGTAAGAAAATTACCGTTTTTATCCCCTGATCCCTTTACTGAATATCTGAGATAAACATTTTCACAACTAATTCGTCTCCCATTCTTTGTAACACCCTTATTTTTGGAGATCGTTTTTAGTTTGCGGTATAGTTTATAGTAATACTTTGAAATCGTCTTATCTCTCAAGGTGACATTCTGACCGTCAAAAGTAAACCCTAGATAATTCATAAAGTTCCCTTTATTCTTAACGCAATCCAGTACCATCTCATTACAACTTATGATTTGTCGATTCGTATAGTGGAATACTTGTGTTTTATCAGGCTCTAGCTTCAAAGAAGGAATTTTCTGAATATTTGTATTAAGAATCTCAAAGTCATGCTTATACTGTTCAACTGATACTTTAGGCAATACAATTATGAAATCGTCACTATAGCGCATGTAGAGTCCCTGTTTAGCTGATACAACTCTCTTTATTGCTTCATCAAACTCTAGCATATATATATTTGAGAGAACGGCACTTATTGCTGATCCTTGAGGAATGCCGTAACAATTAAGATTTGGTTTTATGTGTTCCTTTTTCAACGCCTTGAACTGCTCAGGAGTAAGTACAGTTTTTAGCTGCTTTAATTCCAGTATACCTTCATTGTTCATCTTTAAATTATTCAATTCCAGCAAGCTATCTATATTCCAATATGAATACTTTGTAATATTCTTATATACAGCAAAGTAGTCACTAGGCAACTTTTCCACATCCATTACTTTACATAACATTTTTTTTAGATACGTGTGGTCTAGATTATCAAAAAAGCCAGTAAAGTCTCCAATCATGATATAACAATCGTTTGTGCTCTTTATGTAGTCTATTGCCCTCTTGGCAAAGTGAATATTGTTCTTGTGCAAATTGTCTCGATAGGCAATCACTGAATCATCTATATCCAGTTGCTTCACTTTTCCATTATAGAAACCATTTAGTTTATGACCGTAGTAGGAGTAAATAAACCTGTCCAAATGAGCCGAATAACAGATCTCTCGGTTCTTTGGTTTTATTCCCTCTCCTTTTTTATACTTTACAAAAGACTGAGTATAATGAATAAACGGATAGAATCCATGCCTAGCTACTTTGGTGGGATCATCGATGTATTTCCATACACGATCTAAAGAAGTTCTGGAATCAAAATGGGAATAACTCCGGCTTCTTCTATTCCTGAGTTTCCACTCCTCTAAATTCAACAGTTTCCCTCCTATAAAAGCGTAATACCCATCAGTATGAGGGGTAGCATCCCTTAACTGATAGGTATAACTCAACTTGTATTCATTCTGTTATAAGTGCATCCTGAATCCAGCTACCCTAATAACCGCCCTAATAGTCAACTATGTTATAATAGTTAAGGAGAGGAGTCCAATGTTCAAGATTATGTTCGTGATTGTCACAATCCTTCTCATTGCACAGTGTTCAACGGATTCGATATTCTGGATAGAATTATTCGAGTCACAGTTGACAGCAATCTCCGACCCTTATATCTAAAATATAAGGCTCCTTTATTATATCAATAATTCCCTGTTTTTTCAACTACCTATGAGTCCTCCTGAATGTAAGCAATGCCCTTATGCTAACTAGGAAAGTAGCTCATTCGAAGAATGTAGCAAACAATGAAATTCGACATATACGTTATCCAATCCAAACTTGAGAAGTTCTACCTCGACGCTATCAAAGAGAGTTTCAGGCAATTCACAGGTAAGTAGCCTTTATTATTGGCTCGGACCTCCCACAAGCCGATGAGCAGCTCTCTCTTAGCCAGATGGAATGGAACCCGGACTGTAAGCCACGCAGTTGTACGAGCAACTGTATCGGGCTATCGCATCATCCACAACCATCCCTATCATAAGTAGCCGTTGCCTAAATCGCACACTTGACTTGTACGACCTTGACTTGTACGACCTTACCTTCGAACATGCAGAATGTGAACTTGATTTCATCGCTCGATTTGAATGGTAAGATCTTAGGGTTAAGCCTGGTAAGCATCAATGTATCATAATTAAGTCAAATTATCACCCAGTAGACAATATGTCTACGAAAAAACCACCATCAACACCCTCAAAAAAGCTGATGTCTACGGAGGTCTACGAACTTGGACATAACAAAAGCCCAGACCGCATGAGGTCGGGCTTTTCATGGTGGAGCCGAGGGGAGTCGAACCCCTGTCCGAAGACAACGCCACACAGGCTTCTACGGGTGTAGTCACGGTTTTGATGTCACCCTAGAGGCCCCCCG
>Ga0065721_10048907_pt1 | contig 62210 bp, 43 predicted proteins | sample Mesricmetagenome_FD_59108 | JGI IMG/M metagenome (GOLD analysis project Ga0065721, IMG submission 59108) | Mesophilic microbial community from rice straw/compost enrichment Sample: eDNA_1 v2 (version 2) | ecosystem: Engineered > Solid waste > Grass > Composting > Bioreactor | place: USA: Davis... | reverse complement strand
CAGGTTTTAGAGGGTTTGGAAGCAGTACGCAAGCGTCCTGCGATGTACATCGGTGATATTGGCGAAAAAGGCCTGCATCACCTTGTTTACGAGGTGGTGGACAACTCCATCGATGAAGCCCTGGCCGGTTATTGTAAAAACATTGTGGTCACCATTCACGAAGACAATTCCATTTCAGTAGATGACGATGGCCGCGGTATCCCCACGGGTATACATCCCAAGGAAAAACGCAGCGCGCTGGAAGTGGTAATGACCGTATTGCATGCCGGTGGTAAATTCGACAAAGGTTCCTACAAGGTATCGGGCGGTTTGCATGGTGTGGGTGTAAGTTGCGTAAACGCACTCAGCACCAAACTGCATGTAACCGTTCGCCGTGAAGAAAAGATCTTCGAACAGGAATACCATACCGGCATTCCCCAATACCCCGTACGTGAAATTGGCGCCAGCACCAGTACCGGTACGCTCACGCATTTCTGGCCCGATCCCAGCATATTCACCACAACGGTTTATAAAAAAGATATACTGGAAGGCCGCTTACGCGAGCTGGCTTACCTGAACAAAGGCATCCGTATTACACTCAACGATCTTCGTGAGAAAGACGACAACGGCGACAACTATACAAAAACCTTTTACAGCGAAGGCGGTATCATTGAGTTTGTAGAGATGCTGGATAAAAATGCCGGCCGTAACGCCATCTTACCCAAGATCATCAATGTGGAAGGCCGCGACAACGATACCAATGTGGCCGTTGAAGTAGCGCTGACCTATAACGACAGTTACAGCGAGCACATTTACTCGTATGTAAACAACATCAATACCATTGAAGGCGGTACCCATGTGGCCGGTTTTCGCCGGGCATTGACCAGGGTGTTTAAAGCCTATGGCGACCGCAACAATATGTTCGAAAAGGCCAAGGTAGAGATAGAAGGCGATGATTTCAGGGAAGGTTTGAGCGCCATTATTTCGGTAAAGGTGCCCGAGCCGCAGTTTGAAGGCCAAACCAAGACCAAACTCGGTAACAACGAGGTGAGCGGCGTGGTGGATTCCACCGTTTCGAGGGTATTGGAGGCTTATCTCGAAGAAAATCCGCGGGAGGCAAAGAATATTATCTCCAAAGTGATACTGGCCGCACAGGCCCGTGCAGCGGCCCGTAAGGCCCGTGAGCTGGTTCAGCGTAAAACCGTACTGAGCGGTGGCGGGCTGCCCGGTAAACTGGCCGATTGCAGCGACCGCGATCCTGAGCGTTGCGAGCTGTTCCTGGTGGAAGGTGATTCGGCCGGCGGTACAGCCAAACAGGGCCGTGAACGCAGTTTCCAGGCCATTTTACCCCTGCGTGGTAAGATCCTGAACGTGGAGAAGGCCATGGAGCACAAAATTTACGAGAACGAGGAAATTCGCAATATGTACACCGCCCTGGGTGTTACCGTGGGTACCCCCGAAGACCCCAAGGCGCTGAACCTGAGCAAACTACGTTATCATAAGCTCATTATCATGACCGATGCCGACGTAGATGGAAGCCATATTGCCACTCTGATACTCACCTTTATTTACCGCTATATGACGGCGCTGGTGGAACATGGCTATGTATACATTGCACAGCCCCCGCTGTACCTGGTGAAAAAAGGCAAGGAATCGGCCTATGCCTATAACGAAGAACAGCGGAAGGAGCTGGTAGAAAAACTGGGCGGCGGTAAAGAAGAAAGTGTTACCATTCAGCGATACAAAGGTTTGGGTGAAATGAATGCCGAGCAATTGTGGGAAACCACCATGAATCCCGATACCCGCACATTAAAAAAAGTGACTATAGAAAGCGCTGCCGAAGCCGACCTGATCTTCAGTATGTTGATGGGTGATGAGGTAGCTCCCCGCCGCGAATTCATTGAAAGCCACGCTAAATATGCCCGCCTCGACGTATAAAGGCGTATATTTAAACGGCAGTTTGAGCTCTATGGCCGGGATTTTGTTATAAAACGCTATTATTTGTATTGATCACATAATAAAAAATAGAACTATGTCAGAGGTAACGCTCACAGCATACAACGTAAAGACGAAGGAAAAGAATGTACCTATACAGGATGCAGTGATCACTAAAACTGCAAAAGGAGCTTATATGGCGCAGGGGCACGATGGAAAGGGTAACAAGCTCACCACCTTATTGGGAGAACAAAAAGCTCTTGACGCTATCAAAGCCGGCGTGGCCAAACAGGGCTGGTAATATAATGAGGCCTGTCTGATGCCATGCACCAGACAGGCCGCTTATTTTACAGGAAGTTCAGATGTTCGAAAGACTTACCTAGAATGGCCCGGTCATCGGTTTGAAGCCATTTGTTGAGCACCGTTGCGTAAACATTTTTGAAATCCACCTTGTACTTCAGATCGCCGTCCTGCAAATCGGCCAGGTCGGGCAACGGGTTCAGTATCCCTTTTTCTTTCAATCCACCACTTACAAAAAACATATTGTTGGCTGTGCCATGATCGGTACCGCCGCTGGCGTTTTGTTTTACGCGCCGCCCGAATTCTGAAAAAGACATCAGCAATACATCCTCGAAACGGTTGTTGGCCTTCAGGTCCTTTACGAAGGCCGTGATGGCTGCGTTCATATCGGTGAACAGGCGTTTTTGCTGGCCTTCCTGGCCTACATGCGTATCGAAACTGCCCAGCGACAGGTAATATACCTTGGTATTGATATCGGAGAAAATAAGGCTGGCGATGGTCTTTAAACTATTGCCGATATCCGATTTGGGGTATTCGGCCTTGGTAGGATGCAGGCGGCTTTGTTTATAGATATAATCCGCGCTGCTCACTGTTTCGGCCATGGTTTTGTACAGGTAGTCTACCGGCCGTTCACCGGCATCCTGTGCATGGTGGGCCACCATGTCTTTAAAATATTTTTCATTGCTGGATGAATACAGGCGGCGTGGGTCTTTCATGGCCAGTGCCTTGGCCTGTTCGCCCTTCATGGCCAGGCTCAGCACATCGTCCAGTTCCAGCGCCTGTGTGGGTTTATCGCAGCCTTTGCATTGGGCATCGAGGTAACGGCCTATCCAGCCGGTGTACAGGTATTCGTTGCTGTTGCTGGCGCTGTGCCAGATATCCATGCTGCGGAAATGCGAACGGTCGGGGTTGGGATAACCCACGCTGTTTAATATGCCCAGGCTGCCATCGTGGTACAGGTCTTTTAAACCGGTGAGGGCCGGGTGCAAACCCACTTCATCGGTAAGCGTGAGGGCCTGCTCTTTGGTGATGCCCAGTTTGGGCCGTGCTTTGTAATAGATATCGTTTCGAATGGGGATCACGGTGTTTAATCCATCGTTACCACCGCTGAGCTGTAATATCACCAGCACTTTATTACCGGGTGGTACGAGGGCCGGTTGTTCAAAGGCTTTTAAGAATTTGGGCAGCATCATCGATGCCGTGGCTAGTGAACCGAGTTGTATGAATTGCTTGCGTTTTATAAGCATAGTTAACAGAGTTGATATTCGGGTGTACTCATGATTTGTATGGTAGCCGTTTTGATAAAATTGTCGCGGCTGCCGGCATCGATGTATTTATTCAGCACCGCCGTATTGATGGCGTTGGGTGTTTGAATAAGCGTACTGCTAATGGCGCCGAGTAATTTTTCGCGGGGCACCTTCTCGAATTTTTTAATGTATAGTTCCCAGTCCACCGCTGCAGCAATGATCTGTCCGCCTTTTTTACCGGTCTTTTTCAGCCGGGCATCTCTCATACCCATCATCTGGTCGTCATCGTCTTTGGGTTTCATGGCCAATTCGTCGTTATCGTAAATCAGTTGCGGGATACGCATGCGCAGCATCAGCGAAGAGCTGTCTATCCAGTTCCGGCCGCCCGGCCATCCTGCCACATTGGGCGGATAGAACAACAACTGGCCCAGCAGGCGCTGAAACAGCAATTGTATGGATTCGTTTTCGAGTTGCATGGGCAGTGCCCGGCGTATGCCTACGATGAGTTCTACCGGCGATTTAATGCGGTTGCCGATGTTGCCGGCATCGTAAAACCATTCGCTGGTGAATATGTCGTGCATCAGGCCTTTGATATTGTAGTTGCTTTGATACAAGCGGCCGGCCAGCCATGCTACATGGTCGGTGTTTACCGTTTCGTTTACAAAATAGCGATAGATCTTTTGCGTGATGAAGGTGGCAGTTTGTTGTTGCTCGAGCAATATGTCCAGTACCGCATCGCCATCGAAGTTTCCGTTGCGGCCCAGTACGGTTTTTATACCCGTATCGTGCTGGTTTTTTCTGAATACAAATTCACCGGCTATATTGGCGCCCCAGCCGGTGAAGGCGCGGGCGGCTTCCTTAATATCGTTTTCGGTATAATTACCGCGGCCCATGGTAAACAGTTCCATCACTTCGCGGGCGAAGTTTTCGTTGGGATGGTTTTTCCTGTTCTGGTTATTGTTCAGGAAATTGATCATGGCCGCGCTTTTACTTACCTCGCGCAACAGGTCGCCGAAATTGCCGAGGGCGTTTCGGCGTATCACATCCAGCAGTTGCTGCTGGTATAAAATATTCAGGTTGCGGCTGGCGAAATGCCCGTGCCAGAACAGCGCCATTTTTTCCCGTAATTGCTGGTGGCTGTTTACCATCTGGTTCAGCCAGGTAAGGTTCAGGCTTTTGATATCTTCCCTGGATTGCTGCCGCATTTTGCGGCGTTGTTCTTCATCGAGCGGTTTATTGGCCTGGCCCACTTCGCGCACGCCCATGGCCAGCCCTTTCAGGGCCGAATGGGCCACATCGATGTATTCGGGGCCTTTGGCCGAGGCCTTGAACAGGGAGTCGATATACGATTTATTGCTGGCGGTAGATAGCTGGTGGAATTCTTCGGCCATAGGGCCAAAGCCGGCGCGCCATAGGAGGTGTTGGTTTTTTACCTGGGTGGTAACCTTCATGAAGGGGAATTTTGCATGGGACTGTGCAAGTAAACAAAGGTTTAATGGGGGGGTAAATTATTTTTTGTGACAGAAGGCCGCAAAAAAACGCACCCCGAAAACCGGGTGGCAACCGGTTTTCGGGGTGCTAATGTGGTACCCCCTATGGGTTTACTAACGTTAGAGTATAAACTTAACACCAAAACTCAGCCCATCAAGAAAAGAAAAGCCAAATTCGTTTTCTTTTCTTTCGTAATCATCATATTCATCGTTGGTGCTTTTCCAGGTGGTATATCCTAATTGGCCAAAGGTGGCTTCTACGATCAGCCTTTTGGCAGGAAGAAAATACAATCCCGGACGAATTTGCGCAGAGATGGAGTTAACTTTGTCCTCACCATCGAAATCGGTGCTCTCATATTTTTCAAAACCGAAATCGAGACTGCCCTGGCCAAAAATGCCGAAGTTATCGCTAAAGGGTTTGAACTTACGGGCAAAGGCGCCTACACTAAAGCCGCTGTTTTTGTGTTCTTCGTCTTCGGGTTCATCTTCCTCTGTTTCTTTTCTTGAGGTATAGCCTGCCTGGATACCCACTACCCAGTTGTTGGCAAGGCCAAAACCTAATTGCGGTGTGATGTTGAACCTGGAATCGGTGTACTTGTTATCCGCATCTTTTACTTCGTCGTTATAACTGTAAAATGAAATGTTGCCACCCAGCATTTTTTCACCCTGCTTAATTTGCGCATGTGAAAGAACGCTAATAAATAACAAACAAGCGGTTAAAAGAACAAAAGGATTTTGTTTCATAAGCGAAATAATTGTTGGGGCCTAATTGCAAAAGGGATGCCATAAACCATTCGCCTGTTTATTTTTTATCTGCTACCGACCTGGCGTCCCTAACGGGACGCGGATAATTTATTGCGTAATATTGTTTTTAAGTAACGGTTCCGTTAGGGACTGCAGGTTGGTGGCAAAGCCGGATATAGTAATGCGTCCCGTTAGGGACGCAGCGTACTAACGGGGAGCCCAGAACGGAAATGTAGTTTGAACTTTGAATAGTGTTCTACTAGTTGATCACGGTATCGCCAAAATACTTTGTCAATACAGCCGGCAATATAACGCCTTCGTCTGATTGTTTATTTTCCAGCAAACAGGCCAGTATACGGGGCAGCGCCAGCGAACTGCCATTGAGTGAATGAACAAGCTGGTTTTTACCGTTGCTGTCTTTGAAGCGGATCTTCATGCGGTTGGTTTGATAGCTTTCGAAGTTGGAAACAGAACTTACTTCCAGCCATTTGTCCTGCGCGGCGCTGTACACTTCAAAATCGTAGGTGAGGGCAGAGGTAAAACTCATATCGCCACCACACAATTTAAGAATGCGGTAGGGCAGTTCAAGCGATTGCAATAACTGTTCAACATGGCTTACCATTTCTTCCAGGGCCTGGTAGCTTTTGTCGGGATGCACCAGTTGCACCACCTCCACCTTATCGAACTGGTGCAGGCGGTTTAAACCGCGTACGTCCTTGCCATAGCTGCCGGCCTCGCGGCGAAAGCAGGGTGTATAAGCGGTCATTTTTATGGGTAGTTCGCTTTCTTTCAACAGTTCGTCGCGGTAAATATTGGTTACCGGAACTTCGGCTGTGGGAATCAGGTAGAAGCCGTCGAGCGGTACGGCATACATCTGTCCTTCTTTATCGGGCAACTGGCCGGTGCCAAAGGCAGAGGCTTCGTTTACCATATGTGGCGGCATAAATTCTTTATAACCGGCGGCGGTGTTATAGTCCAGGAAATATTGTATGAGGGCGCGTTGCAGTTTGGCGCCCTTGCCTACATATACAGGAAAGCCGCTGCCGGTAATTTTATTGCCCAGTTCAAAATCGATGAGGTTGTATTTTTTGGCCAGGTCCCAGTGAGGAACAGAACCAGCCGGTAAGGCAGGTTTTTCTCCGCCTTCGCGCACCACTACATTGTCGTCGGGCGATTTTCCCGGTGGTACCTGGTCGGATGGCAGGTTGGGGAGCTTTACGATCAGCTCCTGCAGTTGTTTTTCTGTTTCGGCCAGTTTATCGGATATGGGTTGCAGCAATGGTTTTAGGTTGGCTACTTCCTGTTTGCGGGCTTCTGCTTCTTCTTTTTTACCCTTGCCCATCAGTTGGCCGATTTCTTTGGAAGCTGCATTTATCTTCGATTGTGTGGTGTCGAATTCGAGTTGAAGTTTTTTGCGGGTATCGTCCAGTGCAATGAGTTCATCCACCAGGGCCATATCGTTGAAGTTTTTTATGGCCAGTCTTTCTTTTACCAGCTCCGTATGCTGCCGTATAAATGCGATCTGTAGCATTGATTCCGATTTGCGGCAAATTTAAACGGAATTCCGGTCCCTCGCATACATATTATCAAAAACGATCTGCATCAACCGTTCAGGATGTTCGATACCGGTAAACCCAAATTGCCGGTACAATGCATGCGCATCACGCGTAGCCAGCATCATACGGCGCAGACCCTGCAGCCCCGGGTAGGCCAGGATCACCTGCATGAGCCATTTGCTGAGGCCGCGGCCACGATAGGCCGTATCTACAAACACATCGGCCAGGTAGCCGAAGGTAGCCTGGTCGGTCACCACGCGGGCAAAGCCTATCTGCTGTTGGTCATGGTACAGTCCAAAACAGAGGGACCCTTCAATGGATTGTTTTACCGTTTGGAGTGGAATACCGGCTGCCCAGTACGATTGTTGGGAAAGAAATGCGTGGATATAGGGGACCGATAGTTTCGATTTGTCTGTGCTGATGGTGAATTCTCCTTGCTGCCATTCCATACGTCTCGTTTTTACAAAAGTATTCATTATATCTTTGCACCATGCAGGCAAACGACGATTTACAAACCCGGTGGTGGACACTGGAAGCAAAGCTGGTTGAACGGTTTGGGAAGAAGCCGGATATGGAGACGATACTGTTTTTGATAGGGATACAGGAGTTTGGCGATATCAAGGCCAAATTCACCAAGGAGCAAAAACAGGATCTGATGCATGTGGCGACTTGTTCGTTGCTGGCGCAAAGTGGGTATTATGAGTTGGAGAGGGTGGACCAGGACGGGTGGCCGCATTTCCGGCAGTTGAAGAGCCTGCCGGTAATGACGTTGCCGGAGCAGGAGAATTTTTTGAAGGACCATATTCTTTTGTATTTTGATCAGCATGGATTTTGACTTCATCCGTTCGAAGAACACCAAAAAGCCAAGTGGGTTGCGCCTGCGGGGTGCTACTGTACTAGCAGGGGGCTTATTGATGCTCGTTGCCGGGTGCAGCCCCAAACTCGCTATCACCAAAAACGACCGCAAAAAAGACGTCGAACTCCTCACCACCAGGGGCAGCATCATTATCCGATTATCCGACAGTACACCCCTGCACCGCGACAACTTCCTCCAACTCGTAAAACGCCACTATTACGACAGTATTTTATTTCACCGTGTCATCAACCAATTCATGATCCAGGCTGGCGACCCCGACAGCAAACGTGCGCAACCCGGCCAGCGGCTCGGCAACGGCGGCCCGGGCTACACCATCCCCGCCGAAATAAGGCCCGGCCTCTTCCATAAAAAAGGCGTCATTGCCGCCGCCCGCATGGGCGACCAGGTAAACCCCACCAAAGCCAGCAGCGGCAGCCAGTTTTACCTGGTGCAGGGAAAAGTATTTACAGAAGCCGGTCTCGATTCGCTGGAACGGTTCCGGCTACGTGGCTATAAAATACCCGCGGCACACCGGCAGGTTTACACTACACTCGGGGGCACACCACACCTGGATAACAATTACACCGTTTTTGGCGAAGTGGTACAGGGACTGTCCGTCATAGACAGCATAGCAGCCGTACCCACCGCCGGCAGCCAGGGCGGCGACCGGCCCCTGCAGGATGTACAAATCATCAGGGCGCGGCTGGTAAAGAGAAAATGACAGGGAAATTGCTTAATCTTGCAGCACTAAATTTCAAACCATGAATTTTCCGGATAATCTTCGCTACACCAAAGATCATGAATGGATTCGCCTGGAAGGCAATATTGCAACCATCGGCATCACCGATTTTGCGCAGCGCGAGCTGGGAGATATAGTTTACGTGGAAATAGAAACCGTTGGCAAAACCCTGATGGCAGAAGCCGTTTTCGGAACGGTAGAAGCCGTTAAAACCGTATCAGACCTGTACCTGCCCGTTTCGGGTACCATCAATGAAGTAAACCAGGTATTGAACGATTCTCCCGAGCTGGTGAATTCTGATCCCTATGGCGAAGGCTGGATGATCAAAATGACCGTGAACAATACCGCCGATGTGGACGCCCTGATGGACGCCGCCGCCTATGGCGAACTCGTGGGCGCCTGATAAAATCCACCGCACATCTTATTTCGTATATTTATAAAGTGCCCCAGCGGCACTTTTTTTAACGGCCACGCTACGGGTAACACATTGGGACTTACACCTACATATACCGAACAGGAGTTGGTAGCCAGGTTGAAGAACCGGGACGAAGCCGCTTTTGCTTATTTGTACGACCACTATTCCGGCGCTTTATACAACATCATATTGCAGGTACTGAACGATACCGAACTGGCCAGCGATGTGCTGCAGGAGGTATTTGTAAACATATGGCGCAAGATCAGCATGTACGATGCCGGCAAGGGCAGGCTGTTTACCTGGATGCTCAACATCGCCCGGAATGCCTCGATAGATACCCTTCGGTCGAAGACCTACCAGGACAGCCGCAAAAACCAGTCTATCGAAGACAACGTAGATGTGTTGCGGCCCGGCGATAACACCCAGTTAGGCATTGATACCATTGGTTTGCGAAAAGTACTGGAAAAGCTGAAAGACGAACAGCGCAGGCTGATAGAGCTGGCTTATTTTAAAGGGTATACCCATGAAGAAATTGCCGGGCTGGAGCAGATCCCGCTGGGCACCGTAAAAACACGCATCAGAAATGCATTGATACAGCTACGAGCTTATTTAAAGTGAACATACAGGAATACATATCAAGCGGCATAGTGGAAAGCTATGTACTGGGTTTGGCCGACGAAACCGACCGGGCAGAGTTTGAGCAATATTGCATCACCCACCCCGAGGTAAAGGCTGCCCGTATAGCTTTTGAAACCGAGCTGGAGCAATTTGCCCTGGTGCATGCAACACCGGCCCCTGCGGCCGTACGTGCGGCTGTGATGGAGCAGGTAGCCGGCAGCGTCGCTGCTGTTGCCGAACCCGCCCCTGCACGGGTAGCAGGCATACGCCCCTGGGTGCGTACCCTGGCCGCCGCCGCGGTGATCCTGTTTATTGGCAGCGCCATCCTGAACATTTACTACTACAACAAATACCGGGAAAGCAGCCAGGCCTACGACCGCCTGCTGGCGCAGCAAACCAACCTGGCAAAAAACAACAACCTGCTGCAAACCCGCCTCGAATCGAGCCGGCAAACCATCGCCATGCTGAGCAATCCCAATATGAAGATGATCAAAATGGCCGGCAATGCCGTACCTGCCAAGGGCAGCCCCGATACATCGAGCATGGCCATGGTATATTGGGATATGCAATCCAAAGACGTGTACCTGATGGTGCATCACCTGCCGCAGCCTGCCGCCGATAAACAATACCAGCTTTGGGCCATCGTAAACGGCCAGCCCGTAGATGCCGGCGTATTCGACATGCCCGATACCAGCGGCATGATGAAGATGAAGAATGTACCCGAGGCCCAGCTTTTTGCGGTAACCCTCGAAGAAAAAGGTGGTAGTGCTGTTCCCAAGGGACCTATGTACGTGCTCGGAAAGACGTAACTTACCGCCCGTCATGATGCGATTTTTTAAAAGGCTTAGTACCAGGCGTTTTGTGCCGGTAGGATGGACGATCATTACCATCATTCTCTTACTACTGCCAGGCAGCACCATTCCCGGCGACGGGCTGTTTTCTATTCCCCACTTCGATAAAATCGTGCATGTACTATTGTTTGGCGGTATCGTTTTCTGGTGGGCTTTTCACCTGTATTTTCGGCGGTTCGACCACCAAAAATGGCGTAAAACCATCGCCTTTCTGACAGCTTCTAGTGTGGTGCTGGGGATTGTACTTGAATTTCTACAACTGTATTTTGTACCTAACCGGAGCTTTGATAACGGGGATATCGTAGCCGATGCGGTGGGCGCCATACTGGCCGGCGTATTTCATTTGATTGTTAAAGCAGAGAAATGAGATTCAGGCAGTTATATAAAAAAAATAGCCCCTGTAGAAACAGGGGCCGTAACCAAAACTAACTGCTTATGAGAAAATTGACTGCTTTGTGTGAGTCGTTAAAAAAGAACTTTATTATATAACGCAAATCCGGTGCCATTAGTGCGATGCCTAACGTTAAAGAACGATTAAAAGGCGATCATTTATTTAGCAAAGAACTGGCGTATTAATTTCTACTGCAAAGGAACATCACAATTCTTTAATTTCATCAAAAGGAAGCCATTTTTTGTAAAACGTTAACAATCGCGTGGTAATGATATACCCGCTTTCGGGTATTGGCTCGTATTTTTCCCAACTGTAGCGCTAACGGCCGTTCATTTTACAGGCCAAAATTAGGTTTTTTGGTCATACATCACCGTTATACTGCTCAATTTTTAGCCTAGGGGTGGTCGTTAATTCTGTTTGGCCAGTTTCTCGGCATTTTCTGCAAACTGCAGGGCATCCAAAAATTCCTGGATATTGCCGTTCATCACCTCGTCGAGGTTGTATACGGTTAACCCGATACGGTGATCGGTTATGCGGCCCTGGGGGTAGTTGTAGGTCCTGATCTTGGCGCTGCGGTCGCCTGTACTTACCAGGCTTTTGCGGTGGCGGGCAATTTCATCTTCCTGTTTGCGCACCTGCTCTTCATAGAGTTTGGTGCGCAGCATTTGCATGGCTTTTTCGCGGTTACCCAACTGGGTGCGTTCGGTTTGGCACATCACTACGGTGCCGGTAGGAATATGGGTGAGAATAACCTTGGTTTCTACTTTGTTTACGTTCTGTCCGCCGGCGCCACCACTCCGGGCGGTTTCCATTTTTACATCGGCATCCCTTACTTCCACATCCACTTCTTCGGCCTCGGGCATTACCGCCACGGTAGCTGCCGAGGTATGCACACGGCCACTGGCTTCGGTATCGGGTACGCGTTGTACACGGTGTACGCCACTTTCGAATTTGAGGGTGCCGTATACATCATCGCCGGTGATTTCCAGTTGCACTTCCTTATAGCCGCCAACGGTACCTTCGGTTTCGCTGAGGATGGCTGTTTTCCAGCCCCGGCGTTCGCAAAAACGCAGGTACATGCGCAGCAGGTCGCCGGCAAAGAGGCTGGCTTCATCGCCACCGGTACCGGCCCGTATTTCAAGAATGGCGTTCTTTTCGTCCTGCGGATCTTTGGGTATCAGCAATTGCCTGATCTCGGATTCCAGTTTTTCTTTGGTTTCCTCCAGTTGCGGCAATTCCTCTTTGGCCAGCTCACGCAGTTCGGCATCATCGCCCTTCAGGGCTTCGCGGTACATATCCAGGTCGCCAAGTAGCTTTTTATAGTCGTCATGCGCTTTCACGATCTTTTCCAGGCTGCGGTACTCCTTGCTCATGGCGCTGAATTTCCGGTTGTTGCCAACGATCTCGGGATTGGTCAACGCTACGCCCAGGTCTTCAAACCTGGCTTTTATGGCTTCCAGTTTATCTAACATTGTTTGTTATTTTTACCTGCAAACCCCGTGGAGAGGTTTGAAAAGGATTGCAAAGTTAATCGATTCATGGCGAACATAAGGTACAGAAAGTTCAGGGCAGACCATTTATTTACAGGCTATAACTGGCTGAGCAACAATCATGTGTTGATAACCAGCCCCGATGGTGAAATAGTAGATATCGTGACCGGGGCCGAGGCAGGGGAGAATGTGGAGGTATTAACAGGTATTTTAAGCCCGGGTTTTGTGAATGGCCATTGTCATTTGGAGTTGAGTCATATGAAAGGGGTGATACCGCCGGGCACGGGTATGGTGGATTTTTTGGTGCGCGTGATACAGCAGCGCTATGTAAACCCTGAGCTCGTACAGCAGGCGATAGCCGATGCCGAGGACGCCATGTTGCGGGAAGGCATTGTAGCGGTAGGGGACATATGCAATACCACCGATACCATTGTTCAGAAACAAAAAGGCCGGCTGGCTTATCATAATTTTATAGAAGCAATTGGTTTTATAGAAGCTACCGCGCAGCAGCGTTTTGATGCCGCTTATGCTGTGTACGAACAGTTCCCCGGGCCGCGGTCTATTGTGCCGCATGCACCATATTCGGTATCGCCCAGGTTGTTTGCATTGATTGACGGTTTTCCCGAAAACAGGTTGTTGACGATGCATTACCAGGAAAGCCCGGCTGAAGATGAATTTATGCGTTTTGGAACGGGGGATTTTCACCGTTTGTATAAGGCGCTGGGTATAGATAGTTCGTTTTATAAACCATCGGCGCCATTTAGCTTTCATCATCCTACCATACTGGTGCATAATTGTGTTACACGGGAGGTAACAGGAAATTATAGCTTTTGTCTTTGTCCCAATGCCAACCTGTATATAGGAAATCCTTTGCCCGATATTGGGCTCCTGCGTAAGTACCATGTGGTATTGGGAACTGATAGCCTGGCTTCGAATTACCAGTTAAGTATTCTGGCGGAAATGCGGGCGTTGAAGCATCTGGCTACTTTGCAGGAGTTGTTGCAGTGGGCTACCATCAATGGCGCGCAGGCCCTGCAGATGGATGATGTGTTAGGCAGTTTTGAAGCAGGAAAGAAGCCAGGGGTATTGATAATAAACGAAGATCTTTCCTCGGTACGAAGATTACTATAGAAGCGACCCGTCCCGAAGGGACACCCTATTGGTAACCCGGGCGCAGCCCGCGTGATCTCACCCCAACACCTCCTGCACCACCGCCCAGGTCTTCATGACCCCGAAATCCTGTATATGCAACGCATAATAGCTTTGATAAGCCTGCAACAACACCCTTCTCACCTCCTTATTCAACTTGATCTCATCCAACTCATGCGGCTGCATCACCTTCAACAACTGCGCGGTAATAAAACTAAAGGGCGGTCCTAAAAAATGCGGATGCACGGGCTGATCATGTACAAACTCGCCCTCCTGCAAATCAAAAAAAGGCGTTTCTTCGGAATAACGGTCACTAAACCGGAAACCGTAAATACTTGCCAAATGCAGCGAAAAAAACAAAGGAAAATTGGCCAGCACCTGCTCCTTCGCGGCATCCAGATGCACAAAGGCATCCTCCACAAAATAATAGAGCCCGGCATTGGTCTCGGGTTGTTTCAGCGTTTTGGTAAGTAACTCCACCATAAACAAAGCCACCGAATTCTTCACCACATCAAAAAATATATGCTGGTACAACACGCCCCATTTGTACTCCTTCAGCCGCTGTAAATGTTTTAACTCGTTATGATACGCCACCAGCTCCAGTATAGCACCCGGCTGAAACATGGCGGCCCTGCCACCGCTTTTTTTGGTAGCCGTGCGCACACCATTCACTATATACGACTGAATACCGAACAGCTCGGTAAATATGGTAACGATCAAACTGGTGTCGCCATATTTCACAACACGCAGCACAATGCCCCTGGTATGATGTAGTGTCATTTTGAAACAAATACAATTTTGGCAGCCAGTTTTTCCTGGTGTGTATCGGTGCTTACCAGCACCAGGTATACACCCGAAGCAATCGACTGCCCCTTATAGTTTTTGCCATTCCAAACGGCCTGTCCGCCCAATGCCCTGGTTTGATACACCAGTCTTCCATCGAGTTCGGTGATCTTTACAATGGCATTGTTGGCGATGCCCCTGATGGCAATGGCGCCCGAATAACCCGGTGGTACGGGGTTGGGAAATACCAATACGTTTTTAGCAGTATCGCTGGTTTCGGTGGCGGTGCTTCTGAACGAACAAATACCCCTGGCGGTAGCAAAAAATACTTCGCCGCTGGTGGGGTCGATGGCTATTTGTTTTACATCGTTGCTCAATAGCGGACTATTGGTTTCGGTAAAACGGTAAATTGTTTTTTCGGCATCGGCGCTGATGAGCCATACCCCGTTTTTCGTGCCCACCCATTTGCGGTCGGCGCCGTCGATGGCCATGCATTGTACCAATTCGTCGCGAAACAGGTAGCCGGCAAAATTATCCTGCTGCACCACGGGCAATACCGCTTCGCAGCCTTTGCTGCTGAATACATCCTGCGCGCATTGAATAATACCCACGCCCCTGGCCGTGCCCACCCATATCATATTGTTTTTATCCTTTGCCAGGCAAAATACGGTATTGTCGGGCAGGTTGCCATGGCCGCGGCCACTGCGGTAGAGTTTCCATTGATCGTCTGCCGGGTTATCTACCGAAGGGCCGTGGTTAAAACAAACCAGTCCGTTGCCATTGGGCAGTACCATCCATTTTTGGTTCAGATCGTCTGTTATGATCTGCGATACCGCGCGTTCGCTGATCACATAGGGAATGGTAAAGGTACGCCAGCTTCCATCGGCTTTCCGTACCACCAATGCCTGGTCGGCGCCGTAATTGGCAATCCATAAATGACGGTCTTTATCGAACGTGAGACCGCTTACGCGGTAACTGGTGGCATCGAAATAGGCGGGTTGTATGGCGGAGCCCTGTTTGTAAATGGTGATATTGCCGGCTTGTATATGAGCCAGCCCGCCGCCAAAAGAACCGGCCCAAATGCTGTTGTCGGAAGGATCGGCGGCCACGGCGTTGATGGTAGGAAAGCTATCCAGTTGGGTATTGCTCCACGAATTGTTCGAGAAGGTGTAGATCTGATCGCTTCCCGAGGCAACCTGCAATACTTGGTTCCATACCTGCATGCTGCCGGTGGCTATGCCGGCGGGCGCATCGGGCTGGTATTGTGTAAAGGCGCCGTTGCTGAATTTGGTTAAGCCTGCGGTGGAATCGGCTATCCAGTACTCGTTGTTTTTGAGAATGGCCTGGCGTGGTGCGCTGCCTGGTATGGTGGTTTCTACAGCACTGGTTAGTACAACTACACGGCTGTTTTCGCTTAGCAATATTTTATTCTCAGAAACAGTCAGGTCCCTGATGTCACCTTTATAAAGAAAATTCGCATCGGCGTATACCGAATCGTTGCGCCAGGTTATTAGTTGGTTGTTGAGAGCGCCTACCTTTTTTACTTCGCCGGCATATAGCAGTTCCCAATTCCTGAAATCGGCGAGGTTGACCCCGGTAGCAGGCGCTCGTTTGAGGCCGTCGGCTGTAGCGGCATAATAGGAATCGCCATTCACAGTAAGCGACTGTACTTTAACCGCATCGCCATTGTTGCCGATGATCCAGGTATCTTTTACTTCGTTTCTGTCGAGGTCCAGCACTACAATACCAAGACCGGTGCAGAGGAAAGCCTGGTGGTTATGAACAAAGATGGAATAGACGGTTTTGTCGCCGGGGTGGCTGGCGTTTTTCAGCGCATTGATGTTGGTGATGGCGTCGTTGTGCAACACATCTATATTGCTGTTGTGGTAGGCGATCACCAGTTGATTGCTTTCGGCGGCGGCGCCGATGGCGCTGATACCGGTTTCGCTGAGTCCGTTTAATGTGCTGTACCGGTCGATGCTGTTATCGGTAATATCCACCGAAAAAATACTAAAGGGCGTGGCGGCCCAAACCTTGATGGTGGTGGCGGTAACCTGCAGCACCTGCTGGTAGGGCAGGTGGTCGCGCCATTGACCAATGGGCGGTATTTGTGCCTGGGAGAGGTACGGAAAAAAGAACGCTACACAATATAAGGCCGTGATACGCTGCAGCATAGAACCAAAGTTAAATGTTAATGCCGGGAAATAAACTTCCATAATCTTTTCAAATTGGTTTTCTTTGCTGCCGATAAAATACTAGTACATGTGGGAGAAAATTGCCCGGTTTATATTAAAGTTCCGTTGGATATTACTGATTGTGTTATTGGCTGTTACGGCAGTTTTAGGTTATCATGCGTCGAAAGTACAGTTGAGTTATGAGTTTGTAAAGGCCATCCCAACCGATAATCCCAAATACCAGGAATACCAGGATTTTCGCAGCCGTTTTGGCGAAGATGGCAACCTGCTGGTGATAGGCGTTACCACCGACCGGTTTTTTGAATTGCCTGTTTTTAACAGCTACCGCAACCTCACCAAAAAGGTAAAGGCCGTAACCGCGGTAGAAGATGTGTTGAGTGTACCGGCGGCCACCAACCTGGCAAAAGACCCACTGGCCGAAAAGCTGAACGCCATACCCGTATTTCCCGCCGACTCGCTTACACAGCCCATACTCGACAGCGCCGCGGCGGTTTTCAAAAGCCTGCCTTTTTATAACGGTCTTTTATACAATCCCGCCACCCATACCTATCTCATGGGCGTACGCATCAACAAGGATGTGCTGAACAGCAAAAAAAGAAACGAGGTGGTAGCAGCCATCGTGGAAGCGGGCGATGCATTTGGTAAACAACATAACCTGGACATGCATTACAGCGGTTTGCCGCTGATACGCACCAATATGGCCACCAAGGTAGCCTCGGAAATGCAGTGGTTCCTGGTTGGCTCTATCATTTTATCGGCCGTGATATTACTGGTGTTCTTCCGCAGTATGAGCGCCACCGCATTGTCGCTGGCCGTGGTACTTATTGGCGTGGTATGGGCCATGGGCACACTGGAATGGATGGGTTATAAAATATCGCTGTTAAATGCCCTGATACCGCCGCTGATCGTAGTGATAGGCATTCCCAACTGTATTTATTTTCTCAACAAATACCATACGGCTTACAACAGCGTGAACGGTGATGTGTTTAACGAAGACAGCCGCAAGCGCATTGCTTTAACGGCCATGATCAGCCGTATGGGTATTGTAACCCTGTTTTGTAATATCGCGGCCGCCATCGGTTTTGCCGTATTTGCCCTCACCAAAAGCGCGGTATTAAAAGAGTTTGGCGTGGTGGCCGGTATCAATATCATGGCGCTGTTCTTTATCTCCATTATACTCATACCTGTAACGCTGAGCTTTTTGCCCGATCCCAAAAAACGTCATACGCGTTACCTGGAGAATAAATGGCTGCTGGCTATTTTGGATAACCTCGAACGCTGGTCATCGCATCATCAACGGCTTATCTATTTTATTACCGGGCTGGTGCTGGTAGCCGCGGTGGCGGGTATGTTTCGGTTGAAGTCGGTTGGTTTTATCGTAGATGATCTTCCGAAAACCGATAAGATCTATACCGACCTGAAATATTTCGAGACCAATTTCAGGGGTGTGATGCCGCTGGAAATAGTGGTAGATACCAAACAGAAATATGGTTTGCGTCGCAACCCGCTGCAAACCTTTAATAAAATCGATTCGCTGTCGCAGTTTATTGCCGCCCAGCCCGAGATGGCCCGGCCGCTATCGATCGTGGAAGGTTTAAAATTTGCCCGGCAGGCTTATTATAATGGCGACAGCTCGGCTTATTCGGTACCCACCGAGCCGGATATGATCTTCCTGTCGCAATACCTAAGCGGCAGAAGCGACGAAAGCGACAAACAGAATAATTTCAACCGGGTAGTGGCGTCCTTTATGGACAGCAACCGCCGCCAGGCGCGCATCAGCGTGAATATGGCCGATGTGGGCAGCAAACGTTTACCCGAACTCATAAGCACCATCGAAACCCGCAGCAACCAGTTGTTCGATACCGCCCGTTACCAGGTAACGTTTACCGGTACCAGCGTTACCTTTCTCGAAGGCAGCGCCTTTATTATAAACGGGTTGAAGGAAAGTATCTTCTGGGCCTTCCTGCTGATTGCGCTTTGTATGCTGTACCTGTTCAGGTCGTTTAAAATTTTAATATGTTCCCTGGTGCCCAATATTATTCCTCTCATCATAACGGCGGGGGTAATGGGCTGGACCGGTGTGGCCATCAAACCCTCTACCGTGCTGGTTTTTTCGGTGGCCCTGGGTATTGCCATCGATATCACCATCCGTTTTTTGGTGAATTATAAACAGGAGATTGACCTCAATACCAATAAAACCCCGCACGAAATTGTTATAGACACCATACACAAAACAGGGATAAGCATAATTAATACTTCCCTGGTTCTCATAGCCGGGTTCGTTATATTTTGTTTCAGCGGCTTTGGCGGCACCCAGGCATTGGGGTGGTTAACATCGCTTACGCTGGTACTGGCCACATTGACCAACCTGGTATTCCTGCCCACCCTGTTGATAAGCCTTGTAAAAAAAAGTTCAAATAAGCAGCAGCACTGAGCCAACTTGTCATGTCCTTTGTTGGATACTTATCATGAGCATCTAACTAAAACCGAATTCACATGAGAAAATTGCTAGCGCTGCTGGCAGTATGGCTATGCATTGGCCAACTGTCTGCGCAAACCCGTACCATTACGGGTAAGGTCACCAGCCAGGACGGAAGTCCCATCCCCAACGCCTCCATCGTCATCAGAGGCACCTCCTACGGCACCACCTCCAATTCAGACGGAAGCTTTACCATGAACGTACCGGAATCGGCCAGGGTTCTGATCGTTTCGGCTGTGGGCATGGCGTCCACAGAGATCGTTATTGGTAGCCGCAACGTGGTGACCATTGCACTGAGTACCCTCAACGAACAACTACAGGAAGTAGTAGTGGTAGGTTATGGCGTTCAACAGAAAAAAGCTTTTACGGGTTCTGCCAGTAAGGTAGATGTAAAAGAATTTTCCAACCTGATTGCGCCCTCGGTAGACAAGTTACTGGCCGGCCGCGCCACCGGGGTACAGGTAACCAACCAGAGCGGTCTTGTTAACCAGCCTGCGCGTATCTTCATCCGCGGCATCAATTCGCTCAGCCAGGGCCAGGGCCCGCTGATCGTAGTAGACGGCATACCCGTTATTTCGGGTAACCTGGCCTCTACCACCAACTCCAATGCGCTGGGTGATATCAACCCCGCCGACATCGAGAACATGGAAATACTAAAAGATGGCAGCGCCACCGCCATCTATGGTTCCCGCGCCGCCGCCGGAGTGATCCTGATCACTACCAAAAAGGGCGACCGTGGCAGAACACGCGTCAATTACGACGGATACGTCGGTTTCAGCAATGTGCTGAAAAAATGGGACCTGCTGAGTGGCGAAGAGTTTGTGACCATCGCCAATGAAAAACTGGCCAACGCCGGGCTGGCCCCGCGCGCCAATATGGATTCGTTGGGCACGAATACCAATTGGCTCGATGAGGCCCTCATCAGCAATGCTTTTGTACAAAACCATACCCTGAGCCTGCAGGGTGGTAATGCCAAAACCACTTATTATTTCTCGCTGAACTATACCAACCAGCAGGGTACCGTGTTCAGCAACAAAAACAGGACCTACCGCGTAAGGATGAACCTGGATCATGAAGTGAACAAGTTCATCAAATTCGGCAACAACCTTACCCTGGCCCGGCAGGAAGACTATGATCAAAACAATGGCGCCAACTCGCTGGGCGGCGCTATAGCCGCATCGTTGCGCCTGTTGCCCAACGTAAGCCCTTACCGGGCATCGCATGCTACCGGGTTTAATATCAACCATCCCACGGCCAATAGTATGGCCCCGGGCGCCAACACCCAGTCGATAGATGATAACTTCTTCAACATTGCCTTTACACTGCGGCATAACAAACAGTATTCAGACAAATATCGGCTGATCAATAATTTTTATATGGAATTATCACCGGTGAATGGACTGAAGATCCGTTCGCAGGCATCGGCCGATATGTTGAACGATTACAGTCTGCAAAGCTGGGACCCGCGCCATGGCGATGGGTACAGCAATGGCGGTTATATCTACAATTCCAACCAGAATTTCCTGCGGTATGTTTGGCAGAACTATTTTAACTATAACCTCAAGGCAGGTATGCACTCGTTTTTCCTGACCGGTGGTCATGAACTGCAATCCACCACCACCAAGTGGTTCTCGGGTTCGGGTGTAAACATTGCCGATCTGTTCTTCCTGAAAGAGGGCGTAATTTCCAATACGGCGGCTACCCCATCTATCGGTGGCAACTATACGAAGGCCGGCTTTGAATCGCTGTTTGGCCGGTTCAACTACGATTTTAATAACAAGTATTTCTTCCAGGCCACCATACGCCGCGATGGTTTGAGCTCGCTGGCCGAGGCCCGGCGTTATGGTTCCTTCCCCGGTTTTTCAGTGGGCTGGCGGCCTTCAGAGGAACGCTTCTGGCAGCCTTTGGCCCCTTATATAAACGAAGCCAAGTTAAAAGCATCGTATGCTACCGTGGGTAATGTGCTTACATCGGCCAACGGCTTTCCTTATTTGACCACCTTTGGTCCTGCGCCCTATGGCAATATCAGCGGTGTGGCCATCAATGCCATTGGCACCGAAGCGCTGCAATGGGAAACCAGTAAAAAATACGACATCGGTCTTGAACTGAGCCTGTTGAAAAACAGGATCAGTGTAACGGCCGACTGGTTCCTGAATAAACTCGATAACCTGGTGCTGGAAGTACCAACGCCCCTGAGCGCCGGCGTACCGGGTAATATGATCTACCAGAACATTGGTACTTCAGAGAACAAGGGAGTTGAGATCAGCGTTGGCGCTACCGTGATCAATAAAAAAGATTTTACCTGGATAGTGAACGCCAACTATTCCCATGTAAAAAGCAAGGTTACCGGCCTGTATGAAGTAAATGGTGTGCCGGTTGAATACATACAGAACGGTAACTATAACCTGATCAAGGTGGGAGAGGCCTACAACATCATTCATGGTTACCGCTATGCCGGTGTAAACCAGGCCAACGGCAATCCCATGTATTATAAGGCCGATGGTACGCTGGTGCAACAGAACTTCAGAACAGGCGCTTCAATTGGCGCTTTCTACGAAGTGAATAAAGACGATGGCAGCCTGGGTGCAAGCACTGCCATGGGTTTTGCCGATCGGGTAAACCTGGGACAGGGCGTGCCCGTATGGTTTGGCGCCGTTAGCAATACCCTCACCTATAAAGGCTTTACACTCGACTTCATGTTCCGTTATTCGGGCGGCAATATGATCATGAACTATACCAAACAGGAATCCCTGATGAACCAGAGCTTCCAGAACAACGGTAAGGAAATACTGAACCGCTGGACCAAACCTGGCGATGTAACCGATGTGCCCCGCCTGTATTATGGACAGGGTAATAACATCAACCAAAATAGTATTGCCACCTCCCGCTTTGTTGAAAAAGGCGATTATCTGAGGTTGCAGAATGTGGCATTGAGTTATGCCGTCAATTCGCAGGCGCTGCAGAAACTCACTAATGGTTTTGTACAGCAAGCCCGCGTGTATGTACAGGGGCAGAACCTGCATGTGTGGACCAGTTACTCCGGCGCCGACCCCGATAATATTTCTTCGGGTGGTGTTGACCAGAATGTGTCGCCACAGATCAGGACTATCTCTTTTGGTTTGAACGTAGGTTTTTAATCAGTAAAACTTTACCGGATGAAAAAGATATTTTGTATTGCAATAGCAGCCTTGTTGCTGGGCATCACGGGCTGCAAAAAGGTACTGGACGTAGCTCCCAATAACGCCATACCATTCGATATGGCCTTTAGCACGGCAGATTACTGCCTGCTTTCATTAAATGGTGTATACGATGCCGCCCAAAGCGGACCTTATACCGGTGGTACCGAACGAAGGGGTTATCCGTTTGGCGCCGCCAATATCGAGCAGGGCGATGCCCGGGGTGAAGATGTGATCAACCTGGCCGCTTTTTTCCAGATAACTTACCAGGCCTCCTATAATGCCACCACTGCCAATAACGTGGCCCTGTGGGATAATTTATATGGCATGATCAACAAGGCCAATGTATGTATAGAAGGGTTCAAGGCTGCAGCCGACAAGGGTATTATTTCGGCTGCTGTTGGTAGTGAGTATGAGGCCGAGTGCCGTTTTTTACGGGCGCTGGGGCATCACGAAGCGGTGATACATTATGCACGGCCTTACCTGGATGGTAATGGTAATAAGGATGGTATTCCCTATCGTGATTTTGCCATTGTGAGTCCCGATGCCATCGCCAGGATTCAAAGCACCGGCCGACCGCCCGTTAGTGAAGTGTATGAAAAAATACTGGCCGACCTGGACTTTGCCGAAACCAATCTGCCGGCAACCCGCTCTACTGCTGTGTTGAAAACCACGCGCGCTACAAAGGCAGCCGCCATAGCATTAAAGATGCGGGTGAAATTGCATATGGGCGACTGGCCCGGTGTAATTGCCGAGGGTAACAAACTGGTGCCTGCAACCGTTGACCCGGTAAACTGGACATCGGTGGTAAGCCCCATTGGCAACTGGGCATTAACCAATGCAGTGGATGGTCCCTTTACATCTAATTCTTCTACTGAAAGTATATTCTCCATTAAAAATGATGCGCAGGATGCACCCAGTACGAATGGTGGTTTAGCTGCCATGTTTGGATCGGCCAGTTTGGGGGGCAGGGGGCTGGTAGCCATTTCGCCTATCATATGGAACAATACCGGTTGGAAATGCGATGACAAACGGCGCAGTACTTTGTATGTAACCGGCGCCAGCAATATTTCCACCACCAACCTCAGTTATTTCACCAATAAGTACCGCGATTATACCACCCGCGGCGACTATGCACCCCAGATACGTTATGCCGAGGTATTGCTGACGCTGGCCGAGGCGGAGGCGCGGCAGGAGGGCGGTGTATCGGCCAGGGCTGTTGCCCTGTTGAACACTGTGCGTAACCGGGCTTTGCAAACACCGGCTTCGGAACAGTATACCGTGGGTGATTTTGCCAGTAAGGTGGCGCTTGTAAAAGCGATTTTGCTGGAAAGAAGGATCGAGTTTTTGGCCGAAGGTAAACGCTGGGGCGATATACACCGCACCGTGTTAGAGCCTGATTATACGACCGGTGGTATTCCGGCCAAGGCTGTGAATGGAGCTAACGGGTTGAGTATCTATGAATGCGGAACGGCTTATACACCCGGGCAGGCTGCCATACCGTACAGTGATTACAAGTTTATATGGCCTATACCCGCCAGTGAGATTATTAATAATCCGATTATTAAGCAGAATCCGACGTATTAAATGAAGTAGGAAGTAAGAGGTAGGAAGTGGGAAGCTTAATCGATTTTATTGTCATACTTCCTACTTCATACTTCCTGCTTCCTGCTTCTCCGAAGCAACCCGTACCCGGCGTTTATCGTTAATAACAAAGAGGGCTGTCTGCAAAGACAGCTTTTCTTTTTCGCCGGTACTACCTATCTTTGCGGCCCTGATTGATTGACGACCCCCCGGCACCGGTACTTGTCCGGAAATCCGGACCCTAAAAATGCATCGACCGTGATCCTAAGGAATTTGGGTATTTTAAATTTGTTTTCAGTACGTTGTCGTAGTTTTAACGATGCTTTTTGCTGCCGGGCAGCGGTGCCACATCAAAAGCGACTACGTGATACCAACCAGATTAAGCGGTATTTTAAGTTAAGTCATGGTAAAAAGTTTGGATGATTGAGTGCTATACAGCCCGTCCGAAAACGCTGTTTTTTTGCTACCTGTATTCTTGATATGACTCAAAAAATACATGTGGCTCAAGATAAGAACAGTAGGTTTTCGCGGGGAAAAAGCAGCAATCTGCGGTTATTACTGTCTACTTGTTGACGGTAGTCAAATTTTTGGGTTTTACTGTTATTAACATATAAACGCTAACACGATGAGAAAAATTCTATTGCTCCTCACGGGAGTGCTGCTGCTATCTGCGCAGTTGCTCGCCCAAACCCGGACCATCTCAGGGAAGGTCACAGATGCACAGGCCGCTCCCATTCCAAATGCTTCCGTATTAGTTAAAGGCACATCGGTGGGTACCACCACAGACGAATCAGGTTCATATAGTTTAAGTGTTCCCAACAGCGCTAAAACATTGGTTATCTCTGCTGTAGGCATGGCTACTCAAGAGATAAGCATAGGTGCGCGTACAGACATCAGTGTTACACTGCTGGCAGGCACCAGCTCACTACAGGAGGTTGTAGTAGTTGGTTATGGTAAAACAACCAAAGAAGCTTTTACCGGTTCTGCTGTTCAGGTGCAGGGAACAAGGTTGAATTCCAAAGCTGTAAATAACGTATCACAGGCTTTAGCCGGTGAGGTGGCTGGTGTACGGGTGATCAACGGCAATGGCCAACCCGGTTCCGCAGCCACTATCCGTATACGTGGTTTCGGTTCTGTGAATGGTAACAGGGATCCGTTATACGTATTGGACGGTGTTCCTTTTACCGGCAATGTGAGTGCCCTGAATATGGCAGATATCGAAACAGTGACCGTATTGAAAGATGCTACAGCCACTGCTATCTACGGTGCCCGGGGTGCTAACGGTGTGATCATCCTTACCACCAGAACGGGTAAAGGCAAGGGTTTTATAGAAGTGGATGGTAAAGTGGGTACCAACAAACAAATCAATCCACGTTATAACACTATTAAAAACCCTGAGCAATATATTGGTCTTGCATGGGAATCAGTACAGGGTGATGGTGTAAGAAGGGGCGTTGCAGATCCAACAGCTTATGCCAACCAGTACCTGTTCTCTTCAAGGGGTATTAACACCGGTTATAATATGTGGGATGTTGCCAATGTATCGGAACTAATCGATCCGGCAACAAAATCTGTAAGGGCTGGCGTAAGTAGAAAGTACGATCCTGAAAACTGGGAGGATGCCATTTTCCAGTCATCTAACCGCTCAGAAGTAAACCTGAAAATGGGTGGTGGTGATAGCAAAACAAACTACTATACCTCTTTCGGTTATCTGAACGACGTAGGTAATATCATCAATTCCGATTACAAGAGGTTGACCGGCCGCATGAATTTAACCCATGAGGTGAAAAAATGGCTGGTGGGTTCAATGAACATTGCGTATGCGAACAGCAAGAGTAATAACAATGGCCAGGAATCGAACTCAAACAGCGTATTTTGGTTTGCTGATAATATTCCCTCCATCTATCCTTTGTTCTTAAGGGATGGCGACGGCAACTTTGTTCCGGATCCTATATTCGGAGGAAATCAATACGACTATGGTGTTGGTGATGGCAATGGCAGAGGCTTCGGCGCCTTTACAAATGCCGTGGCAGATGCCACTTATAACACCAACCAGCATAAAAAGAATGAGTTGGCCGGTAATGCAGCGCTGACTGCGAAATTTACAGATTGGCTGCAATTCGAAACCCGCCTGGGTGTACAATACTATAACAACAAAAGAATTGCACGCACCAATAAATTCTATGGTTCTGCTGCACCGCAGGGTGGTGATATCTACCATGTGGGTACAGAAATGTTGAATACCAACTTCCTGCAATTGTTGCGTTTCAATAAACGTTTCAACGATCATGGCCTTGAAGTACTGGCTGCGCACGAAAGCGCCGACTGGAGTCTGATGACAGAACAAAACTTCAAATATGGCCTGGTTTCAAACGATGCCCTGGATCTTAACAACGCAGTGGTTCAAACGCCCACGGCTGGTTTCACCGAAGATTACAAAATTGAAAGTTACTTCGGCCAGTTGAACTACGACTTCAATAACACCTATTTGTTATCTGCCAGCTTTAGAAGGGATGGTTCTTCCAGGTTTGTGAACGACAAATGGGGCAACTTTGGCTCCGTTGGTCTGGGTTGGGTGATGAGCAATGAAAATTTCATGAAAGATTTTAGCTGGCTCAATCATTTGAAAGTAAAAGCCAGCTATGGCGTAATGGGTGAACAGGCTGGTATTGGCTATTATTCCGGTTATGACCTGTTTTCTATGGATAACCTGAACGATCGTCCTGCGATTTCATTCAATACAAAAGGTAATGCCAATCTTACATGGGAAACTTCTAAGATGTTCCAGGCTGGTTTGGAATTCAGATTGTTCCAGAATATCCTGAGTGGTGCAGTTGATTATTATGTGAAGAATACCGACAACCTGCTTTTCGAAAAAAGGGTTGGACCTTCTCTCGGATACGCCATTCTGAATGTGAACGATGGCCGCCTGAGGAACCAGGGTCTTGAGTTTGAACTGACAGGCAACATCATCCAGAAAAAAGAATACTACCTGACTCTGGGTGTAAACGGTGAAATACTGAAGAACAAACTGATCGCCATGCCGATCGACGATGTTACCGGAAAACAAAAGCCATTGGATATCCAGGGCAACTATGGATACGGTGTTGGTCATTCCATCTTCGACTTCTACATGCGCGAATTTGCAGGTGTTGATCCTGCTGATGGACGTGCTACATGGTCTGTTTACTACAACGACATAAACAACAACAATATATTCGACACAGGCGACGAATCTATTGCTTCATTAACAGCATATGAGGTGGAAAATCCTGATAAAGTGGCTGGTTTGAAAAAAGGTACTACCAAGACCTATGCATCAGCAACCCAGTTCTATATTGGTAAAAATGCCATTCCCAAAGTAAGAGGTGCTGTTAACCTGAGCGCTGGTTATAAAGGTTTGGAGCTGGCTGTTCAGATGTTGTATAGCATCGGCGGTTATGCTTATGACGGCGCTTATGCTCAATTGATGTCTAACGGACAGGTAGGTAACAACAACTGGCATGCTGATATCCTCAGGAGGTGGCAGAATCCGAATGATGTTACCGATGTTCCCCGCCTTACCAATAACAGGGATGCCAACGTAGCCTCTGTACAGTCGAGATATATTACAAAAGCAACTTACTGGAACCTGAACAACATAAGATTAGGATATAGCCTGCCCAAATCAATCATTAACAAAATGCAGGTAGAAAGCGCTTCTATCTGGGTATCGGGTGACAATCTGTGGCTGAAGACCGAAAGAGATGGTTTTAATCCATCTACTTCTGAAAACGGTGCTTCCAACACATATCGTTACTACCCCATGTCTACCCTTTCGGTTGGTATGAGAGTTAGGTTCTAATCTTAAAAAAACAACTTAAATGAAAACAAAATATATTATACTGTTATGCCTGGCTGGCTCCAGCATATTTACAGGTTGTAAAAAGGATTTCCTGGAGACATCACCGTCTCAGTTCGTATCCCGTGAAGATTTTGCGCGGGCTTCTGAACAGGATCCATCATTGTTGAACGGAACTGTTGCCGGTTTGTATGTTACCATGTACACCACCGGAACGGGCGGTACCACCGATCATGACGATTTCGGCCAAAAAGGTTACGATATCTACATGGATATGATCAGCTCCGATATGGTGCTGGGAGCAACCATTTATGGCTGGTATTCAACCGTTGCCCGTTACCAGGCTACTACCGATTATACCAGGAACGAAGCTTACAGGCCGTGGAGGTATTACTACCGTATCATATTGGGCGCAAATATCGTACTGGACGCCATGGGTGGTGATTCCACTGAACAAACAGAGGAAGTGCAAAGGCATGCCGCCGGTCAGGCGCTGGCCATGCGTGCTTATGCTTATTTCTACCTCTCTCAGTTGTATGCAAAAGGGTATAATGCATCAGAAAAGATCCTGCCGATTTACAGGAACACTGTTGTGCCGAACCAGCCCAAGAGTACTGCCCAGGAAGTATATGCGTTGATGGAATCTGACTTGAGAAAGGCGATCGACTACCTGGCAGATTTCGAGAGGTCCTCGAAAGATCAGATCGATCAAAGCGTTGCCAAGGGATTACTGGCGTATGTACTGGCCGCCCGTGGCAGCAATGCGGATTTGACTGAGGCGATAGCATTGTCGAACGACATTCTCGGCGACTTCCCGTTGACCTCTCCGGCGCAGGCTACTGGTGGTTTCAATAATGTAGCCACGCCCAGTTGGATGTGGGGTGTTGATCTGACATTGGCCAGCAACCTCGACCTGGTTTCATGGTGGGGTCAGGTGGATCTGTTCACCTATAGCTATGCATGGGCCGGCGATCCTAAATTGATCGATGATGGCTTGTATGCTTCTATCAAAGATGATGATATAAGAAAAACTCAGTTCGATGACGGATGGCCAATCAACAAATTCTATGCTCCTGCCCGTACAGTAGGTGGTCAAAGAAACATCACATCAGATTATATCTATATGCGTGCTGATGAGTTTTTGCTGCTGAAGGCTGAGTCACAGGCTCGTTTGGGTTTGGATGATGAAGCAAGAACCACGTTGAAACAACTGCTCGATCTGCGTATGGACGATTACAGCTATGTAGATGGTTTATCCGGCACTGCCCTGCAGGACGAGATCCATTTACAGACACGTATCGAGTTGTGGGGAGAAGGTAAAACCTATCTGGCTATGAAGCGAACACATCGTGGATGTACCAGGGGTGACAACCATCTGTTTGAAGCAGGTGAAACGTTTACCTGGGATGCACCGGAATTGACATTCCTGATTCCGCAATCGGAGGTGTTGAATAATCCTAATTTGAATAAGTAAGATCTGTTGAATACGAAATAAAAAACCGCCTTATTCGAGGCGGTTTTTTTATGGGGCGTTCACACATACAAAGGCTTTACAATCGGATCAGATACTCGTAACTTTATAACCGAACTTTTATGAAAAATGACTAAATGCATTGGGCCTCTAATTGTTTTGATGTTCATAAATATTTGTTCTTATGGTTAAAAAGGCGACAGCTTGAAGATATGCAATTGCTCAGTGTTGGTTAATACGGACTATAAATGAAAGATAAATTTTTTAAGTGCGCCTGATGGAAAGTTTGTAACATCTATCCGGCATAATTTTAAAGAGGAGGATTATATAATATTAGATGTTAAGGATCGGGCTGGTGAGTGCCTGTTTAAAGAGTTGGGTGTTTATGCAAGAGCATACAATGATAGCCTGGTATCATATACTGCTTGGAAAATAAAGGTTCTGTAATTAGGGGTTATAGGTCTAAACTGTTACCGATAACTGGATGTCGGGGAAAATGGATAAAAGTTCAAATTTGTAATTAAAGCGTTTGCAGTGGTTTCCTCATGCAAACCTGGATTCTAATGAAATATACAATTCAGATTATTATACTGGTTTTAGGCACAACGGCATCGATATACGGCATATCGAAAATGGCATCGGAAACTGCCACCATGATCTTTCCGCCATGGCTGATCGTAGGGGTAATTTCCTTGATTGTAGGTGCTGCTGCAGTTGGAATAGGGTTTATTATAAAGCGGCTGCTGCATGCAGATTGGCATTCGTTAACTTTTGCATCCATAATTGTTATCATTATTGTAAGTATTGACGCAATTGCGGCCGGTAAACCAACGATTCGAATTATTATTTCACCCGAATATTCAGGTGAGGTTAGATTGTTCGTCAGAAAAAATAATTCTAAGAACCATGAAATTAAGGTAGACAATCTTGGCATTGGATATATTAATCGGAAAGATTTTGACCAGGGTTTTTATCCGAAAATAATAAAGGGCAGTATCGACATAACAAAATCAGTAAGACAATATAGCAAAGGAACTTTTTCTGCATCCTGGGCAATGACCTATTCTATTGACTATTTATCATTCGTTATACCTGGCCGTTCAACACAATTAGTTAGCGATATTGATGACCTGATAAGGATGGGATCTATTGATACGATGCAATTGCCAGGAAATGGAAATCTCTCAAAATAACAACAAGCATACCTGAAGCTAAAAAATAATCCCCAAAAAAAATTTGGACGAATAAAAAATACTTCTAAAATTTGTCTACTAAATAAGTAGACTATTAACGGCTTTGTTAACCACCAACAAAGCCGGTTCCCGTAATCATTTAAAACTAATCGTTATGAGCGCACCATGCCCATTCAGGCAAGCTTCATCCATGGTGGTAATTCATGTCATTCACTGTTCCACCCGCCTTTGTTGCTAGTATAACCCTACGCTTGTCATCCCATGTATTTGCATGATCCCATGCAAAACATGCATTTATTGTCCCGGAGTCACTATGCCTCCCGGGATATCTATGCCATAACACCAGCCCACCGGCCGGTAATGGATACGCCATGCCTTGTTCCATAAGCAACCTGTATAGATCATCATTAATGCAACAAATTCATGAAGTTATTTTTATGTTTTATAGCCGGAATGCTGCTATTACAAAACCTGCCCGTACAAGCCCAGGAATCGCCAGCACCGATGGAGAACTCCATCGTTAAAGGGAAAATTGTAGATGCCAAAACAGAAAGAGCGCTCGCCAGCGTGTCCATACAAATTAAAGGCGTCACCAACGGTACGGTAACCGATGAAGATGGCCACTTCGCTTTGTACACAGGCCAGCGGCTACCCTTCACCCTGGTGATCAGCCGCGTTGGTTTTGTTACACAGGAGCTGCTGGTCAAAAGCAGCCCAATCACTATTAAGCTCACTGAAGCTACCAATACATTGGGTGATGTGGTGGTGGTAGGCTATGGCACCCGCACACGCAAAAACCTGGTTGGCGCCGTTGAAAAGATCAACCCGGCTGAAACCCAATCTATACCTGAAGGCGGATTTGATGCACAACTGCAAGGAAAAATAGCCGGTGTGCAAATCGCCACCAATGCCGGCATACCCGGACAGGATGTGTTTATCCGCGTACGCGGCACCACCTCCATCAATGGCGCCAGCTCACCGCTGTATATCATCGATGGCGTATACATCAACAGTTCTTCTTTACAACAAATCAACCAGGACCGTACACCCTCACCCATAGCCGATATCAATCCCGCCGATATCGAAAGCATAGAAGTACTGAAAGATGCGGTGGCTACGGCCATTTATGGATCGCGGGGCGCCAATGGCGTGATCATCATCACCACCAAAAGCGGCAAATACGACCGCAAGGCGCGGGTGAGTGTGTCGGCGCTGGCGGGTGCAGGTTGGGCGCCAAAAGAAAAACTCAGGAACTGGGAACTTACAACGGGCGAAGAGTTTGCCACGCTGATCAATGAGTACAACACCAATATGGGTCAGCAAAAATATTTCCGGCCGGTATCGGAAGGAGGGGCGGGGTTACCGGAAGAACAACCAACCTACGACCGTATGGCCTATGTGTGGCGAACAGCCAGCCTGCAGGATTATAATATCTCGGTGGATGGCGGCTCCAGCAAATCCAACTATTACCTGGCGGTTGGTCATAACAGCCAGCAAAGCATCTGGAACCCCATCGATTTTAAAAGAACCAGCGCCAGGATCAACCTCAACACCAGGCTGGGCAACTATGTTACCATCGGCAGCAGCAATACCCTGTCGTCGGTAGTGCGCAACCCCGCCAAGGCTGCCAACGGTCCTGATGGTACTATTTTGCAATCATCACTCAACATTCCCACTTACCTGCCCATCTTCGATGAAAAAGGAACACCGCTGATCTGGGGTACACCGGATAATATTGCAGTGATCACCGATAAATCGAATATCAAATCCAAAACGGCACGTTATATCGGTAACCTGCATGTAGATGTAGACTTTGCACACAACCTCAAATTCAAATCCAACTGGGGGCTCGACTATACCACATTCGACGAAGCCGAATTCTGGGAAACCGATACCAAGCTGGGTGCACCACCGGTAAACGGTTATGCCAGCTCCAGTATCACCCGTTTGGTAAACTGGTTCAACGAACAAACCATCAACTACAGCCCGGCCAAAGGAGAACACAAACTCAATGTGCTGCTGGGCAATACCATCCAGGGCGAAGTGTTTCAAAATACACATGCCTTTGGCAGCAACTTTCCCAGCGATGCCTTTACACTCATTTCTGCCGCAGCCAACCAATGGGCCGATGAGAGTTATAGTGAATCTCGGCTGGTTTCATTCTTCACGGGCGTAAACTATAATTTCCGAAACAAGTACCTGCTTGAATTTACCTACCGCGCCGATGCTTCATCGCGGTTTGGCGCCAACAACCGCTGGGGCTACTTTCCCTCCATTGGCGGCGCCTGGCGCATCAAAGAAGAACCATTCCTGAAAAGCGTACATGCCATCTCCGATCTGAAACTACGCGCAGGTTATGGTATCACGGGTAACCAGGGCGGTATCGATGCCTATGCATCCCCCGGTTTGTGGACATCGGGCGGCGGATATCCCGATGTGCATAGCGGAACAGAAGGTCCGAGTATTCAACCCCTGCAGTCGCCCAATCCCGATTTGAAATGGGAGCGCACGGCCCAGTTCAACATGGGTTTCGATGTAGGGTTATTGAACAATCGCGTAAACCTGGGGATTAACTGGTACAACAAATACACCAGCGATGTGCTGCTGGCAGTGACCGTTTCGGGGGTAACTGGTTTTAATTCCTATCTAAGCAATTTTGGGGAGATCAGTAACCAGGGCTTCGATCTGCAATTGAGCACCATCAACATCAGCAATACAAATTTTCAATGGCGATCTACTTTTAATATTTCCCAAAACAAAAACAAGGTAGAGCGCATTGCTTCTCCATTGAACTACGGCACCCGCGATGTGGTACGTATAGAACAGGGTAAACCGCTGTATTCTTTCTGGATGTACAACCAGTTGGGCGTAAACCCGCAAACCGGCGATATCATTTATGAAGATGTAAACAAGGATGGCAGCATTACCGTGGCCGACCGTTACCTGGTGGCGGATTCATGGCCTTCGTTTTTTGGCGGACTTACCAATGAACTGTCTTATCGCAACTTCGATCTCAATGTATTCTTTACTTACTCTGCCGGTAATCATTTGTACAACCTGAACAAGGTGTTTGGTGAACGGGGCGGCACGCTGGGTCCGGTGAACCGATCGCTGTTTAAATCGCAATTGAACCGGTGGACAACACCCGGACAGGTAACCGATCTGCCAAGGCTTACATCGGCCAACTACAGCATTTATCAAAACAGCCGCTATGTAGAAGATGGATCCTTCCTGCGCTTGCGCCAGGTATCGCTGGGATACAAATTCGGTAAAGGTGTGCTGGAACGGCTGCGCCTGAGCTCGCTGCGTTTACAGGTGGTTGCCACCAACCTGTTTCTTATTACACCCTATACCGGCCTCGACCCCGAAAGCAATATGGGTGTGGGTGGCCAAAACACCCAGGGCTACGATTACGGGCTGCCACCGCAACCCCGTACACTACAAGTTGGACTGAATGTTACATTTTAAAACAGCACCTCTTATGAAGAAGCAACATGTATTGATCATAGTATTAGCCAGCATATCCATCCTGTTCATCACCTCCTGCAAAAAGTTCCTGGAGGTAACACCCAAACACGCCATTCCCGATGAAACCGCCATCACCGATAAAAAATCGGCCGAGCAGGCACTGCGTGGTGTATACCGTGCGGCAGGACAGTATAAACAGTCTTATACGATATTAAACGTGTTGGCGGGTGGCGATGCCACCTGGAACAATGTGGGCGACCCGCATTTGATCATCGCCCACGACTATCGCGCCGATAACGCCAACCTCGAAAACGTATGGAACAGCATATACAGGGCCATCAACCAGGCCAACCTGGTGATTGAAAAAGTGCCTGCAATCGAAGACCAGCAATTGACCCCGCAAGAACGCGACCGGTTGCTGGGCGAGGCTTTGTTTTTCAGGGCTATGGGGTATTTCGACCTGGTACGTGTTTGGGGTGGCGTTCCGCTGAAACTAACGCCTACAGATAACCTGAACAAACCGCTCGACCTGGCACGTAGCTCCCGCGAGCAAACCTATGCCCGTGTTAAGGATGATCTGGCGCAGGCCAGGGAACTGCTGCCCGAAACCAATGCGGCCAACCGCATACGCGTTTCGCGTGAAGCCGTGCAAGCCCTGCTGAGCCGTGTATACCTCTATGAAAATAACTGGCAACAGGCCGAACAATCGGCAAATGCCCTGATCTCCAACCCCCATTTTGCTTTGGCGGCCCCCTTTTCATCCTGGTTCAAAACTGATGGCGGTACCAAAGAATCGATATTGGAGATTGCCTACAGCGCACAAAATCCTAACGGGTTGCGCAATGATATGCAACACCAAACGAAAGGCGGTTCCTATTCACTGGCGCCCAAACCTGCTACAGCCCAATTGCTGAACGACCCTGATCATAGTGGCGGCGCAGAGGGCAGAAGCGCCCTGGTGGGCAGCCTTACCCAGGCGGGCACTACGGTATGGTATGGCAACCTGTACTTCCGAAGTCCGGCCACCGATCCCCTGTATGTATTACGCATCGCCGAGCAATACCTGATACGCGCCGAAGCACGCATTTATAACAACGACCTCGAAAATGCACTGGCCGATATCAACGCGGTGCGGGCGAGGGCCGGGCTGGCGCCGTACGCTTCCGGCAATTACGACATCGAGAGTCCCGAAGCCTTGCTGCTGGCCATCGGGAACGAACGCCGCTTCGAGTTCCTGTGGGAAGGCGACCGCTGGCCCGACCTGGTAAGGACCGGCCGCGCTATCACCCTGTTTAACCTGGAACCTTATAAACTGCTATTCCCTATACCGCTGAAGGAAGTAGTAATTGGTAAACTGGAACAAAACCCGCAATACAACTAAACATGAGCACACATGAAGCACGCATAACGGCGCCCGATACACACCGCTACCAGGTGCTGGCATTGAGACTGGCTACCGTATTTTTTGCCATCCTGGTTATTCCGCTGGATTACAAGTTTTACACCTGGCTGTTTTCCGGCGAATGGCTCGATTTTCAAATAACCCGCCTGGTCAAACTGGTGAGTTATCTGCCTTCTTTTTTTAACGAGCTGAACAATGAACATCAAACAGGTATTGGCGCCTTTTCAAGCTGGGGTGTTGCGCTGCTACTGGCCATTATAGGTGTTGCCGCCTGGCAGGTGCTGGAAAGAAAGGGCTCGATACGCAGCATCGATAACGGCCGCCTGTATCGATGGTTCCGGGTGATACTACGTTATAAACTGGCGATCATATTAATAAGCTTTGGATCGCTGAAATTGTTCCCGCTGCAGTTTCCCTTTCCTTCGCTGAGCAACCTGCATACGAATTATGGCGATTTTTTGCCCTGGAAGATCTGGTATCATACGCTGGGTGTTACTCCAAATTATACCGCCTTTTTAGGCGGGGTAGAGGTGTTGGCAGGACTGCTATTGTGCTCAAACAGAACCGTTGGTTTTGGCGCAGCGCTTACATTGGGGATACATATAAACGTGTTGTTCTCCAGCTTTAGTTACCAGTTGGGCAACCAGGTATTTGCCACCTTTGTTTTTCTTATTGCCACCATATTGTTTGCGCACGATGTGCCCCGCCTGTACTCCTTACTGTACCAGGGAAAAACAACACCTGCCGAAAAGGAAGTGCCGCTTGCATCTGTGCGCGTGAAGTTGGTGTCGAAGGCATTGTTTTTTGTGCTGACGGCTGTGATCTTTTTGTCGGCCCTGTTCAACTATAAACGCGATCCCTACCTTATTCCTTCTACTCCGGGTTTACCCAATGCCGCCGGTTTGTACAACGTGCGGGAGTTTATTTTCAACAACGATACGCTTCCCTATTCCCGCACCAACCCCAGCAGGTGGCAGAATGTAATTTTTGAAGAATGGGCTACCCTGAGTATTAAAACTGCCAAACCGGTAACGGTCGATTCCACCTTATATCTAACTGCATCCTTAACGGATATCAACCGTGTGTATGAATCGGCAGGAGTAGATGGCCGGCGCTATTTTAGTTATACAGCAGACAGTACAGGCCGGTTGCAATTATTAAACAAAAACAAACACCATGCAACGGAACAATACACGCTTATTGTGCAGCGGCCTGATAACAATACGATCATATTGGAAGGCGTAAATGAGAACAACGATCATATAAAAGCCGTGCTGGAGCGGCTGGATAGAAAATACCTGCTTATAGAAAGCCGCCGTAAACCTATTCAACTCTAAGTAATTTAAACAAGTTAACCATGGTCACTACAAAAAACCTGGAGGCAGTAACCGGAAAAATAAAGGCTACCACCTGGAGTCCGGCCAGAAAATTCTCGCTGCGTGTGACGGTGATATACATCATCCAGTTGTGCATACCGCTCTCGTTTGATTATTACAGGCGCATATTCAGTTCTGGATCGGCCGGCAGCGGGCGCAACTGGCAGGCGGTATCGCGTTACACCGGATTTCACCTGCCGCGATATGTAGATATCGGTACGGATATATGGGAACTGTACAGTTATATCAACCTGGTGGTAGCCCTGGTGATTGCTTTGGGTATTGCGGCGTTGTGGACGGCTTTCGACCGGAAAGGAACAGAAGTAAACCCCAGGTACAACAAACTATATTACTGGTCCATCGTAGTATTGCGATATACCGCGGCATTAGGCATCATTGCCTGGGGCTTTAAAAAATTTGTTCCCAAACAAATGGAGCTTCCATCGCGCACATTTATGGAAACGCCGTTTGGAGATTTCAGCGAACAAAAAATATACTGGCAATATGTGGGTCTTTCGCAAGGGTATGAGATCTTCCTGGGCTTTGCCGAAATTGCCGTGGGTGTATTGTTGCTGTTCCGCAAAACAATGGCAGTAGGCGCCGTAGTGCTTGCCCTGTTGCTTTTTAATGTATGCCTGGCCAACCATGCTTATGATGGAATGGTACATGTAGGCAGTTTTATGTACACACTTGCAGGTATGATCATCGTATGGCCTTACCTGCAGCCTGTGTGGAAACTGCTGGGACGTAAAGAAACCGTTACGCCCTATTATTATGCCCCCGCATTCAACCTGCCCTGGCAGCGTTATACACGCATTGCCATAAAAGCGCTCATCATTGGCGTATTTGTATTTTACAATTACTACCTGCACCTGAACGATTATGTGGGTTACCGGTACCCGCACGACTATCCCGGTTTAACCAATGCTGCCGGTACCTACGAGGTAACGGAGTTCAGGCTGAACAACCAGGCGATCCCTTATTCACCGGTAGATTCCGTAAGATGGCAGGATGCCATCTTTGAAGACTGGAATACCCTCACCGTATTACGCAACAGGAAACAACATATGGACAATGCAAATACGGCCCGGGATGAACGTAAAAGCATCGATCGCCGTTTTGAGTTTCGTGGCATTGGTGGTGGCCGGCATTATTATACTTATACAGCCGATACGGTACAACAGGTGCTGCACCTCATCAACAAAAACAAAGCACACCGCAATGAAACGTACACATTGAAATATACGAGGCCCGGTAGTGAAAGGATCATATTGGAAGGCGTAGATAACAACAACGATTCGTTGTACGTGGTATTGGACAGAACCAAAAAAGACTATACGTTAAAGGCAGAATTGATAGAGTGGTATTATGATTACAAAAAAGACTAAACAAAAAAGCCGCACTACAAAGTGCGGCTTTTACTATTATTGAAATACTTCTTTTAGTTTATTCTCCAGGTCCTGCCCGCGCAACGCTTCACCCACTACAATACCTTCGGGATCGATCAATACATTATAAGGAATACCGGTAAAACCAAAAGTATTTACCGCCTTACTATCCCAGAACGCCAGGTCGCTTACCTGAGTCCATTGCAAACGGTCTTCCTGGATGGCCTGCGCCCAGTTTTCTTTTTTCTTATCCAAAGAAACACCCAGGATAGTAAAATTTTTATTCTTGAACTTGTTATAGGCTGCTACCACGTTGGGGTTCTCTGCGCGGCAGGGAGCACACCAGCTGGCCCAGAAATCAACCAGCACATATTTTCCCTTGAACGAAGAAAGCGCTACATTTTTACCGTTCAAATCGGGTAAAACCAGTTCGGGCGCCTGTTTGCCTATCCAGCTTGTTTCGTTTTGCTGCTGGTTCAGCCGGGCTACCTGCTCTTTATAGGCATCGTATTTTTTCTTCAGTTCAGTAAGGTTATTGTCTTCAGGAAATTTTTTGGTGAGGCTGTTCATGGCTGTCTCAAATTCGTTTTGAGGCAGGGTTTTGGCCGAACGGCCCAGTACAAAGGAAGCTACCACGGGATGATCCTCATTGTCCATGATCTTTTTCATGTAATCGTTCAACTCGGCCACGGCGGCATTTTTGCGGTTGGTGGCTGCCAGCATCAGGGTGTCGGAAGTACCAACGCGTTTCAGGCTGTCGAGCTGGTTCATGGTTTGTTCCACCAGGGCGCTTTTCACGTCATAGGTAAAAAGGAATTGCTGCAACCGGCTGCTGGCTTCCGATCGCTGTACGGTATAAAACTGGCCGTTCGAAAAATCCATATTTACTTCCATATGGGTTACATCGTTTACCAGCGGCAGCATGGGGCCATTGTCGATGATGATGTTGAACATGCCCTTGTTTTTGGCAGGTCCTTTTAAGGTGAAGGTTCTTTTTTGCGCCGAAACGGTTACCGAATCCAGTTGTACGGGCGGCAGGTCGCCGCCAAAAGGCACTTCATACAAAAAGAGCGTAATATTACCGTCGTGGATGGCATTGGGATACTGATCGGCAATTTTATCGAGGTTGGCAATAGCACCTGATATCTCTATGATGTCTTTTTCTTTTTGCGAACAGGAGGCTACAAATACCAATAGCACCAATAGCGCCTTATGTAGGACGAATTTCATGGTTTTATATTTATTGAAGTTTTTTTAATAAAATATCATTGGTCAGTCTTGGATCGGCTTTACCTTTCGACACTTTCTTTACTTCTCCCACAAACAAACCGATCAATCCTTTTTTACCCTTCCTGTACTCGGCCACCTTATCGGGCATCTTGTTCAGCACTTCTTCAATCCAGGCGGCTACATTGTCTTCGTCTGAATCCTGTATCAGGTTCAGCGAGGAGGCCAGCTGTAAAGGATCTTTGCCCGGTTCCTGCAACAAGGCCGTGAACAAACGCGTGGAGGCCACTGAAAAGTTCACCTTGTTACTATCTATTAACGCAATCAGCGCAGCTATGGTTTTAGGTTTAATGGGAAATGCGCCGATGTTACCGCCATTTTCGTTCAGCCACGATTTGATGGGGCCCAGCATCCAGTTGGCAGCTGCTTTATAGTTGGCCGTGTGGTCGATGACCTGTTCAAAATAAACGGCCAGTTCCTTTTCATCGGTGATCACGCGGGCATCGTATTCGGGTAATTGTAATTCCTGTACATATCTGGCCACGCGCTGTTCGGGTAATAATGGAATGGTGGCCTTTACTTCTTCCAGCATGTCTTCGGTAACCACGAATGGCGCCAGGTCGGGATCGGCAAAATACCGGTAATCGTTGGCGTCTTCCTTGGTACGCAGTGCAAAGGTGGTGCCGTTATTGGCATCGAAGCTGCGTGTTTGCTGCACGATGTCTTCGCCGTTTTCCACGAGATCGATGAGGCGTTTGGATTCAAACTCGATGGCGCGTTTTACATTGCGGATAGAGTTGAGGTTCTTTACCTCTACCTTGGTACCCAATTTGGTTTCGCCATTTAAACGAACGGAAATGTTGGCATCGCAACGCATGCTGCCTTCTTCCATATTGCCATCGCAGATCTCCAGGTAACGCAACAGCTTGCGCAACTCGGTGAGGTAGGCATAGGCTTCTTCTGCGCTATGAATATCGGGTTCGGTAACGATCTCTACCAGGGGTACGCCGGCGCGGTTATAATCCACACAGGTATTACGCGGGTCTACATCGTGCAGACTTTTGCCGGCATCTTCTTCCAGGTGAATGCGGTTGAGGCGTACATCCTTATTGCCCCCGGGCATGCGAATGGTTACATAACCACCTGTGCAAATAGGAGTGGTATGTTGCGATAACTGGTAACCTTTGGGCAAATCGGGATAGAAATAATTTTTGCGGGCGAAATAATTGTACCGGGTAATGGAGCAATTACAGGCCAGACCTATTTTGATGGCAAAGCTGATGGCTTTTTTATTCAGTTTGGGAAGGGTGCCGGGATGTCCCAGGGTGATGGGACTGATATGCGTATTGGGCTCGCCGCCAAAGGCGGCGCTGTCGCCACAAAACAATTTGCTGTTGGTGAGTAACTGGGCGTGCACTTCAAGGCCTACCACTACTTCATATTTGTCGTAAATAGACATGTTTTCGTTGTTGCTGGATGGCAAATTTACCTAATTATGGCGTGCAAACCGCCTATGGTAGGGTTGCCCATTGAACCAAAAAAAACGTCCCGACATATCATGCCGGGACGGGTTTAGTCTGCTTCACTTCGAAACTCTTACAGCGTGGCAGTCCTCAGCTTACGCGGCGTTTTTACTTCCACGGTCTGCGTTTTGCCATCCCGTTTAAAGGTGATCTTTACAGCTGGTTTCTCGCGGGCCTCGCGGGCATACCGGGCCAGCTCTTCGGTATTATTCACTTTTTTGCCATCAAATTCAGTTATAACATCATCTTCTTTGATACCGGCTTTTTCAGCAGCCGATTCGCCGTCTACATCAATCACTTTTACACCCTTTCCTTCCTCGGTATCCTGTGCCTTAATGCCCAGGCGGCCTTTAGAGGGTACGGTCCACACACGGCCACCACCAAAATTATCGGGTGTTTCAAAACGGAATTCGGGTATTTCAAAACGCGGCATATTGTATTCAAATGCACCCCCTTTTCTTTTGCCCAACTCAGCCGTGGTTTTTGCAGCCTTGCCATCACGCAGGTAGGCGATGGTCACCTTATCTTCGGGTTTGTGATCGCGGATGGCCTCGGTAAGGTCATTGGGGTCGTCTATCTGGTCTTCATCAACCCGGGTGATCACATCACCCTTTTTTAAACCGGCTTTTTCGGCCGCGCTGCCCTTGGTTACTTCCTGTATTTCGGCGCCTTTTTCGTGTTTATTGGTCATCACGCCCAGGAAAGCAGCATTACCACCATCGAAGCTGAATACATTGCCACCCTGGTTGCGGAATGGAGAATAAATGGTGGCAGACTGTGATTTTCTTTTACGCACAACAATGTTATCATCTTCGAAATTGTCAATGGGTTTGCCATTTACGGTGATCTCATCACCTTTGATCTCGATGGTTACTTTCTCGTCTTTGTCGGTCTTTCTTTTAATGATGATCTCTTCGTTGATGGTCTTTTTTTCTTCTTTGTCCTGTGCATAAGCAGGCAGGCCCAGAATCAGGGCGGCTGCCACTATCGCGGGGTATGAAAGCAAATACTTTCTCATCGTATCCTGGTTTTTTACATGATTAAAATTCAAACTACGTCGATCTTCGTAGATCAAATATAGGTATTTATTTGAAATACGAAAATTTTCGGAAATGTTAAAAGGTAGACGGAGAAGGGTTGGAAGCGGTTGGCAGAAATGCCGTTAAAGGATCTTAAAAATGCGGGTCACCCGGTTATAAACCCGCCGGATTCAATCGTTTAGGCGTATCCTCACCGGTAATTAATCCCATACATCCCAACGCAATGCCCTTCACTACCGAGGCCATGAGCACATAATCCAACGTGCCCGCCTCATCATTCAGGGAATGGTAATACCGGCCGGCGGAAGCTGTCGGCCGCCAGGGTGGCAACGATCTGTTTCAGCGAAGCAGGGTTGATGATGGAATCAATGGAGGGCTGCGCTTTGCCAGTGAACGCAAGGCAGGATAAGGTAAGCGTAAATACGATTCGACGAAACATTATAATAATGACTTCACTTTCTCAATCACCTGGGGCAGGTTGCCGGCGTCCTGTCCGCCTGCGGTGGCCAGGTTTTTTTGTCCGCCGCCGCCGCCCTTGATTAAAGGAGCGATGTGTTCCTTGATGATCTTACCGGCATCGAGCTGGCGGGCTGCCACCACGGTATCGGCAATGCCAACGGCTACAAAGGGTTTGCCGCCGATATTGGAGCACAATACCACCAGGTAGTCGTTGAGATTATTTTTCAGATCGAAACAAAGTTTCTTTAATGCATCGGCATTGCTTACTTCGATGATCTCGCCAATAAAGGTGATGCCGTTTATGATCTGGTCTTTTTTCAGCAATTCATTGCGCACTCCTACCAGCATGCGGTTTTCGAGGTGTTCCAGTTTTTTCTGCAGCGTGGCGTTGGATTCAATGATCGTTTTGAACGCCTTCACCAGTTCCTTAGGGTTCTTCAGCTCATCTTTTACCTGCTGCAGTTGTGCCAACTGCTCGTTGATAAACTGTTCGGCTGCTTCGCCACAAACCGCTTCCACACGGCGAACACCAGCGGCTACGGCGCTTTCCTGTTTGATCTTGAATATGCCCAACTCGCCGGTGCTACCTACATGCGTACCGCCGCACAACTCCACCGAATAGTCAGGGTCCATGATCACTACACGAACCACATCGCCATATTTTTCGCCAAACAGGGCCATGGCGCCGAGTTGCAATGCTTCTTCCCTGGGCAGTTCTTTTATCACTACGGGAATATTGGCGCGTATCTTTTGGTTAACCAGTGCTTCTACCTTCGCAATTTCTTCGTTGGTCATTTTGGCGAAATGCGAAAAGTCGAAACGCAGGTATTCGTCATTTACCAACGAACCTTTTTGGGCTACATGGGTGCCCAGCACGGCGCGCAGGGCGGCATGCAACAGGTGGGTGGCCGAGTGGTGCACGGCGGTTTTGGCACGGCGTGCCGCATCTACACGGGCCTTTACAGGAGATGCAATAGTTGCCGGTAGTTTTTCAACAAAATGTATGATGAGGTCGTTCTCTTTTTTAGTATCGGTTACCGCAATGGCTTCGCCGTCGAAATTGAGCGTGCCGGTATCGCCTACCTGGCCGCCGCTTTCGGCATAAAAAGGTGTTTGGTCGAGTACCAGTTGCCAGGCGCTTTTTCCTTTGGCGGTTACCTTGCGGTATTTGATCACATGGCTATCGGTTTCCAGATCGGTATAACCTTTGAAGCGGGTGCTGCCGTCTTTTAATACCACCCAGTCTTCGGTGTTGAGTGCAGTAGCGGCGCGGCTGCGATCTTTTTGCTGCTGCATTTCTTTGTCGAACGCTTTTTCATCTACTTCCAGGTTGTTCTCACGCGCGATCAACCGGGTAAGATCGATCGGGAAACCATAGGTATCGTAGAGCTCAAACGCTGCGGCGCCGCTGATGGCGCCTCCTTTGATGAGGTCGTCTATTTTCTTCAATCCTTTTTCCAGCGTTCTTAAAAAGGCATCTTCTTCTTCTTTGATCACCCTGGCTACAAACTCGCTTTGCTGGTGCAGTTCGGGAAAAACAGTTTTAAACTGGCCGGCTATTACGGGCACCAGTTCAAACAACAGGGGTTGTTTATAATCGAGGTAAGAATAATAGTACCGAACAGCGCGGCGCAGGATGCGGCGAATAACATAACCGGCGCCGGTGTTGGAGGGCAGCTGGCCATCGGCCGTGGTAAAGCTGATGGCGCGGATATGATCGGCCAGCACGCGAAAGGCCACGTCGGGTTTGCTGTCGCCGGCGGTATATTTTTTCCCGGTGATCTTTTCAATGGCGGCGAGGGTGCCGGTGAATACATCGCTGTCGTAATTGGATTGTTTGCCCTGCAGCACACGTACCAGGCGTTCAAAGCCCATGCCGGTATCTACGTGTTTGGCGGGAAGGGGTTCCAAACCGCCATCTTTTTTCCGGTTGAACTCCATAAACACATTATTCCATATTTCTATCACCTGCGGATGATCTTTATTCACCAGGCTGGCGCCCGATTGCTGGTTTCTTTCCTCATCGCTGCGGCAATCCACATGTATCTCCGAGCAGGGACCACAAGGCCCCGTATCTCCCATTTCCCAGAAATTATCTTTTTTGCTGCCCGGCAGTATCCGGTCCGACGGCACCCATTTGCTCCATTCTTTAAAAGCCTCTTCGTCCTTCGGCAGGTTCTCCGCCGCATCACCTTCAAAATACGTTACATATAACCGGCTTTTGGGTATCTTATACACTTCAGTCAACAGTTCCCAGCTCCAGGCAATGGCTTCTTTTTTAAAATAGTCACCAAAACTCCAGTTGCCCAGCATTTCAAACATGGTATGGTGGTAGGTATCCACACCCACTTCTTCCAGGTCGTTGTGTTTTCCGCTTACGCGCAGGCATTTTTGGGTATCGGCCACACGGGGATGCGGGGCTTTTTTGTTGCCCAGGAAATAATCCTTGAACTGGTTCATCCCCGCATTGGTGAACAACAGGGTAGGGTCGTTCTTTACCACGATGGGGGCGGAGGGCACAATAGCATGGCCTTTATTTTTAAAGAAATCCATGAAAAGCTGGCGAATTTCTGCACTGGACATCATAAACGGAACGATTCTTGATTGGTTTTCGGCGCTTAAGCCTTTATATTTGTACGTGTTACCTCGTTGGTAACGAGCGCAAAGGTAAATGAAATCGGGCTCTTTCATGAAATGCCCCTGGTTAATCGGCTTGTATCCATGAAGAAAATCAAGTATTACTACAACACCAATACACTCCGATATGAAAAGCTGGAGACCCCGCTGCACGTCAAGCTGTTGCGGGTTTTAGGTTTTATATCCACCGCTATTGTTACCGCCATCATTATCGTGTCTATTGCCTACCGCTACTTTCCTTCGGCCAACGAAAAAAGACTGATGCAGTACAATGAGCAACTGCAGGAGCGGTACTGGGTGCTTGACGAGCAGGTGGCCAAGATGCAGCAACGTATGCAAAAGCTGGAAGACCAGGATAATGAGGTGTACCGTACCATTTTCGAGGCCAGCCCCATCCCCGACAGTGTACGCGCCCGGGAAATTGCCCAGCGCAAGGAAATGGAGATGCTGACCAGTATGACCAACTACGAACTGGAAAATTCCATTGTACATTCCCTCCGCAACCTGGAAAACCGCATTGGCGCCCAGGAGAAATCATATATAGAAATTACCAATTTCATTAAAAATAAGGAGCAACTGCTGGCCTGTACGCCCGCTATTCAGCCGGTGAGCAATGGCGATCTGAAACGTATTGCCTCCGGTTTTGGCTACCGTATTGACCCGGTGTATAAAACGGTGAAGTTCCATGGCGGTCTCGATTTTTCGGCGCCCCAGGGTACACCAATTTACGCCACTGCCAATGGAACTGTAAAAACCGCCGGCAACCTGGGTAACGGCTATGGTAATCACGTGATTATCAATCATGGGTATGGATACCAGACGCTGTATGGACATATGTTTAAGGTGAAGGTAAGGCCGGGTGAAAAGGTAAAGAGGGGTGAGATCATTGGATGGGTGGGGAATACCGGTAAAAGTACCGGGCCGCACTGCCACTATGAGGTGCATAAGAATGGGAGGAGGTTGGATCCGGTGTATTTCTTTTATAATGATTTGTCGCCGGAGCAGTATGATAGGTTGTTGAAGATGTCGTCGTCTAGTAATCAAAGCTTTGACTAGGGTTCGGTACGAACCTTCTAAAATACCGCAAAAAGCCGGCCCCGAGGGGCCGGCTTTTTGCAGTTTGGGTGGTAAGAGTTTTTTCTAAAAAACGCTCAAACAAAATTGTATTCCTGACAGTTATATGACCTGGTTCCTAGGATTTTTAACGTTGTGACTGTAAATTTGCGCCTGACTATGCATCATCCCCCCGATATCATTTCAATGGCATACAAACAGCCGATCATGCACGATCAGCTGGTTCTATTGCAGGAAAAGGAGCAGCAAATGCCCGGTTCCATCCAATACGCCATTAAAAGGTACCGCAAACACAGCCAGTGGTCTATCGAAGATACCGGCATGATGGTGTATCACTTCAAAAAGAAAGACCCGGCCGAAAACTATTTCGAACTTCGTTTCTGTGTGTCGGGTAATGTGTATTGTAATAAGAAAGAAATTGAATGTGATAATTGCAAACTGAACACCAGTTGCGCCGAAAGGATTGACACCATCGATGTGATGAGTTTTCGCTTTTTACCGGTGCATTTATCGCAGTTTGTAAAACCCCGCAAAGCCACTACGGTCACCGATGAGGTATTGCAATTCAGGCATCCTTCTTCTTTTTCCAAAATACTGCCCCTTTGCGGCAGAACCCGCATGGTGCTGGAAGCCCTGCTGAACCACAGCTATACCGATAGCCTGGAAAATATTTTCATCAATGCACAAACCCAGATGCTGCTGCTGTACAGCCTCGAATGTATGCTGGGCGACGACAAGGAGATAGAAGCCTTCCAGTGCAAATTCCTCAGCAACGAGGCCGATCGCGAAAAGATCATCAAAGCCCGCGAAATATTACTGCAGCATATCGGCGAACCCATTACCATCAAGGAACTGAGCCGTAAGGTAGCCATCAATGAGTGTTACCTGAAAAAAGGGTTCAAGGAATTATACGGCACTACCATCTTCGATTTCTATCAAAGCCAGCGCATGGAGCATGCCCGGTATTTGTTATATGAAAAAGGGCTCACCGTTACCGAAGTATCGATGATGCTCGGTTATTCTTCCATCTCGCATTTTTCTACAGCGTTTAAAAAACAAACCGGGTTGAAACCTTGTGAGTTGTTGCTGCACTAAAAATTTCGCATCGCGTAAACCGTTTTCCGCTTCGCATACCGAACTTTCCAATTTTTAGGGCAGTTTTGCAGCCTGATACGTTATGACGGTAAAAAAGATAATAGGGAAAGTGCATTTATGGCTGGGTTTAACATCCGGCATTGTTGTTTTTATCATTGCAGTAACAGGCTGTTTGTATGCATTTGAGGCAGAAATAAGCAATCTTACCCAGCCCTATCGCTTTGTGGAGGCGCAGCAGGCGCCCTACCTGGCTCCTTCGAAGGTGATGGAGATCGCCGAAAAAAACCTGCCCGGTAAACATCCCCACAGCGTTCAATACGGTAAACCGACCGATGCCGCCCGCGTGATCTTCTACCATGCCGATCCCGAATATTATTATGCCATGTGGCTGAACCCGTACACCGGCGAAGTGCTGAAAGTGCGGGATATGAACAAAGATTTTTTCCGTGTAGTATTGATGGGGCATTATTACCTGTGGCTGCCGCCCGCCATCGGGCAGCCGGTTGTGATCGTATCTACCGTTGTATTTGTGGTAATGATGATCACCGGTCTTATTTTGTGGTGGCCGCGTAATAAAGCAGCCCGTAAACAACGCTTCAGCATTAAATGGAAGGCCGCCTGGCGCCGTAAAAATTACGACCTGCACAATGTGCTGGGCTTTTACATGACCTGGGTGGTAATTTTTATGGCCATCACCGGGCTGGTATTTGGCTGGAAATGGCTGGCCAACGGCATTTACAAAGTGGCAGGCGGAGAAAAAACGATCCGATACACCGAGCCGCTGTCTGATTCCACCAAAACGGCACAAATGCCCCTGCTCACCGCCATCGACAAGCTGTACGATCAGATGAAGGTAGAGCATGCCGATGCAGAGACCATTGAAGTACATTTCCCCGATAACAAAACTTCCTCTATCGAAATTGCGGCCAATACCGATGCCGACACCTACTGGCGAACCGACTACCGCTTTTTTGATCAAAACACCCTGCAGGAAATCCCGGTGGAGCATATCTATGGCCGGCTGAAGGATGCAAAGGCTGCCGATAAATTGCTGCGTATGAATTATGATATTCATATCGGGGCAATCGGCGGGTTCCCGGGTAAACTGCTGGCATTTTTTGCTTCGCTGATTGCGGCCAGTTTGCCTGTAACGGGTTTTGTGATCTGGTGGGGAAGAAAAAAGAAAAAGTCGGTGGCTACAAAACGGGTAGCCGTTCCCATGGCCGCTTCATTATCTTAAAAGTTTACTGGTATAAAAAAAAGAGCCCCGACAGAATCTTCGGGGCTGCACTAATCAAGTACCATTAACCATTAAACCTTATCCTATGAAAACACAAATATACACCATAATCGTATTTTCCGCAATCCGCTCATCACACAATTCCTCCGCAATACATAAAAACAATTACCGGTTATACATAAATATTTCAGTTTTCCCCAATCAGGTGATTCACAGTCCTGTAATTGGAGCGCGGATTTATTTGGTTTAGCCAATTTGTATTTAACTTATGTTAAAATTTCTCTATGTTAAAGGCCGCGATAGCCATCATTACCTGGTTTGCGCTGATGCTGCAATTGTATGTCCTGCTAAATAATGGCGGTTCCATTCTGAATTATTTCAGTTATTTCACCATTCTCACCAATCTTTTAGTGGCTATTAGTTTTACCGTGCCTTCACCGTTTTTCTCCAAACCCGAAGTGCGGGCGGGTATTACATTGTACATCGCCATCGTGGGCATGGTGTATTCTCTTTTATTGCGGCATTTATGGAAACCTGCAGGATGGCAGCTGGTGGCCGATACCCTCTTGCACGATGTGGTGCCGTTGCTGGCTGTATTGTACTGGATATTGTTTGTGCCGAAAGGAAAATTGAAATGGGTGCATGCCCTGCAATGGCTTATTTATCCCATCTGTTATTTGATATATACGCTGCTGCGTGGCGTGTATCCTTATCCGTTTATCGATATCGATCAATTGGGCGTAGAGCAGGCTGTGTTAAATATGATTTACCTGGGTATTGCCTTTGTGGTGCTGGGTTTTGGTTTGGTAGGGATAGACCGGTTGTTCAGGCCGCGCAGGAGCGCCGCCTGAACAGCGGTGTTATAATATTTCTTCCAGGCTTTCTTTGGCAGCGCGCACGGTATAATCGATATCGTCCTTTGTTAATGCGCTGCTCAAAAACCAGCTTTCAAATGCCGATGGCGGTAGATACACACCGCGCCTGAGCATGGCATGAAAGAATTTTTTAAACAACTCGTTATTGGCAGTAGCTGCCGAACTGAAATCCGTTACGGGATGATCGCTGAAATGCACGCTGATCATAGAGCCCAGGTGGTTGATCACATAAGGCGTGCCGCTCGCGTGCAATACCTCTTGTAGTCCGTTATGCAGGTATTGGGTTGTTTCTTCCAGCTTATTGTATATCGTACTGTCTTCCTTCAGGGTTTTCAGCATGGTGAATCCGGCAATCATGGCAATGGGATTACCGCTTAATGTGCCTGCCTGGTATACATTTCCCAGCGGAGAAATATGCTGCATGATCTCTTTACGGCCGCCAAAGGCGCCTACAGGCATACCGCCACCGATCACCTTTCCATAAGTGACCAGGTCGGCGCGCACCTGCAGCCTTTCCTGGGCGCCACCGGGCGCCAGCCTGAAGCCGGTCATCACCTCATCCATGATGAACACGATGCCTTCGCGGTCGCAGATCTCGCGCAATGCCTGCAGGTAACCCGGTTGGGGAAGAATACAACCCATATTACCGGCCACAGGTTCTATGATGATGGCGGCTATTTCACCTTTATGAGTAGTCACCAGTTGTTCAACCGCTGCCGGATCATTATAAGCACAAGTGAGTGTATCATTTGCCACACCGGCGGTTACACCGGGTACGGTTTGAATATTAAAAGTGGCCACACCGCTGCCTGCCTTTACCAAAAAAGAATCGGCATGACCGTGATAACAGCCTTCAAATTTGATGATCTTGTTTCTCCCGGTATAACCTCTTGCCAGGCGGATGGCGCTCATACAGGCTTCTGTGCCGCTGCTCACCATACGTATGAGATCAACATTCGGCGTCATACTAACAATAAGCTCGGCCATCTCTATCTCCAGTTCGGTAGGCGCACCAAAAGAAGTGGAGTAGGCGGCATATTCCTGTATGGCCTTTACCACGGGTTCATAGGCATGACCCAGTATCATCGGTCCCCAGGAATTGATATAATCGATATACCGGTTACCATCCACATCATACAAATATGCGCCTTTGGCTTCTTTGATGAACACAGGTGTGCCGCCTACGCTTTTGAATGCACGCACGGGAGAGTTTACACCACCGGGAATGGATTGTTGTGCCCTGTTAAATAATTCGATACTTTTCTGGTACATCAGCTGATCAGTTTTATGGCATCCTTGGCGAAATAAGTAGCTATCAGGTCGGCGCCGGCCCTTTTGATGGCGGTAAGCGTTTCCAGTATGGCCTTGTTCTCATCTATCCAGCCCATTTTGGCGGCGGCCTTGATCATGGCGTATTCGCCGCTGATATTGTAGGCGCTCACGGGCACTTCCACGGCATTTTTTACTTCCCTGATGATATCCAGGTAGGCAAGGGCGGGTTTCACCATCACTATATCGGCGCCTTCTTCAATGTCCATGATGGTTTCTTTAACCGCCTCTATACGGTTGGCATAATTCATCTGGTAGGTTTTTTTATCGCCAAAACCAGGCGCGCTGTCCAGCGCATCGCGGAAGGGGCCGTAAAAACAAGACGCGTATTTGGCGCTGTAGCTCATGATGCCTGTTTTATGCAGACCGTTTTTTTCCAATGCTTCGCGGATGGCGCCGATGCGGCCGTCCATCATATCGCTGGGCGCTACAAAGTCGGCGCCTGCCTGTGCATGGCTTACGCTCATAGCCGCCAGCACTTCCACGGTGGCGTCGTTTACAATTTCCGATCCTTCTACGATGCCGTCGTGGCCGTAGGAAGAAAAGGGATCGAGCGCCACGTCGGTCATCACCAGCACTTCGGGACAGGCATCTTTAATGGCCCTGATGCTGCGTTGCATCAAACCTTTGGGGTTGATGGCTTCGGTGCCTTTATTGTCTTTCAGTTCGTCTTTGCATTTGATAAACAGCAACACCGATTTCAAACCCATGTTCCACAACTCTTTTACTTCTTTCACCGTGAGGTCGAGGCTCATGCGGAAATAGCCCGGCATGGAAGCAATTTCTTCCCTTGTATTTTCTCCTTCTATAATAAACAACGGCACAATAAAATCATTCGGCGTCAATATGGTTTCGGCCACCATGCTGCGTATGGCCGCCGACTGACGGAGAATACGGTTTCTTCTTTGTAAATACATCTTGTATAGTTTTAAACCCAGTCAACAGGATGCAAACAGGCATTCAACAACTTATGCTCTTCTGTTCCTGGTTGGGGTTGATAATTATATTCAAATCGTACTGTTGGTGGCAAGCTCATCAAAATACTTTCAATCCTTCCATTGGTCTTCAATCCAAACAAAGTACCCCGGTCGTGCACCAGGTTAAACTCAACATAACGTCCGCGGCGAATTTCCTGCCAGTGTTTATGCGCGGCGGTATACGCCATTCCCTTTCTTTTTTGAACAATGGGCAGATAGGCTGGTAAGAATGCCTCGCCGCAGGCCACGCCAAAGTCGAACCAGAACTGCACATCCTTATCATCGGTAGCCCTTTTATAATCATAAAAGATCCCGCCAATACCACGTCTTTCCTTGTTGCGATGCCAGTTTACAAAATAATCATCACAGTCTTTTTTAAAGGCCGGGTAAAAGGCCGTATCAAAGGCATCGCAGGTGCTTTTATAGGTTTGATGAAAATGGCGTGCATCTTCATCAAACAAATAATAGGGCGTTAAATCGGTACCGCCGCCAAACCAGCGGTCCAGCACTACGGCATCATTTTCTTCCAGTCCGCCCCTGGCAGAGGTTGTTCCATCATACAATTCAAACATCCGGTAATTGCAATGCACTGTCGGTACAAAAGGATTTACCGGGTGCAATACCAGCGACAGCCCGCAGGCAAACCAGCTTTTACCATCGATCTTCAACTGGTTGCGCATAATATCGGTTACCTCACCATATACTACAGAGGTATTTACGCCGCCTTTTTCAAACACCTGCCCGTTGCTGATGACCCGGGTTTTACCGCCACCGCCTTCGGGGCGCTCCCATTGGTCTTCCATAAAAACGGCCTTGCCGTCTTCCTGTTCCAGCGCCGCGCAAATGCGGTCCTGCAATTGGTGGATATGTGCAATCCAGTTGTTTTTGATATTCATGATCAGGAATAAACTTTTCCGTATTCTTTTACCGTATCTACAAACGCACGTGCATGATCAACGGGCACATTGGGAATAATACCATGGCCCAGGTTGGCGATATGTCTTTGTCCGCCAAAAGCCTTTAACATGGCGCGCACTTCTTTTTGTATCACCGGTATAGGCGATAATAACTTAGCGGGATCAAAATTACCCTGCAGGGTAACATCGTTACCAGCCAGTTCACGCGCCATAGCCGGTGTAATACACCAGTCTATGCCCAAACCCTGCGCGCCTGTAGCCGCCATACTTTCCAGCGAATGCCAGGCGCCTTTGGCGAAAACGATCACCGGCACTTCGTCTTTTAATGCGGCTACTATCTGGCGAATGTATTTTAATGAAATGGCTTCAAAATCATCCGGACCCAGCAATCCACCCCAGCTATCAAAGATCTGCACCACATCGGCGCCAGCCTTTACCTGCGCTTTCAGGTAGGCGATGGTGGTGTCGGTGATCATTTGCAACAGGCGGTGGGCCGTTTCGGGTTGTGTATAACAAAATATCTTGGCTTCGTCGAAGGTTTTGGAACCCTTGCCCTGCACCATATAACACAATAAGGTCCACGGTGCGCCGGCAAAACCGATCAGCGGTACACGGCCATTCAATTCTTTTTTGATGAGTTGAATGGCATCAAACACATATTGCAGGGTTTCATGCACATCGGGTACACGTATGCGGGATAGATCGTTGCCATTTTTGATGGGGTCGGGCAAAACAGGTCCCTTGCTTTCTATCAACTGCACTTCCAGGCCCATGGCCTGGGGCACTACCAGTATATCGGAGAACAGGATGGCGGCATCCACACCTACAATATCCACCGGCTGCAGGGTGATGGCGCAGGCCAGTTCGGGGGTTTGGCAGCGCTCGAAAAAACCATATTTCTCACGCAGGGCCATGTATTCGGGTAAATAGCGGCCTGCCTGGCGCATCATCCACACGGGCGGACGTTCCACCTGCTGCCCATTCAGCGTTCGTAGCAATAGATCGTTTTGCATATTACTTTTTAAAGTATTCAAACATTCTTTTTACCAGGTTGTCTTTGCCCGGTTTGTCGGATACCAACACGGTATTCGACGAAAAGTTTTTGATGGCGTCGGCGGTTGTATGTCCAATGGCAAACAAAATGGCCGATGGGATCACGGAATTAACATGAAAAAAACTTTGCACCGCACTCGGACTGAAAAACAGGATGCCATCATACGATTTGTTCACCTTATGTGGCGTGTTAATGGTATGGTATACGATGATCTCCTGTACCGTAACACCATGCTGCCGGAGTTTGCCGGGTAATTCATCGCGGCGCTGATCGCCACAAAAAAATGCCACCTGTTTCACTTCCTTGTGGGCGACGATGACATCGGCAAGTTCAGTACCATAGTTGCCTGTGCCGCGAATGGATGTTTCTCCAAAATATTTGGCCGCCAGCGCACGGGTGGTATTGCCGATGCAGAATATATTCCAGGCCGGCTGTTCTCCGTTTAACTGGTTCACTACAGCCTGCACCGCGTTCATACTGGTGAACACAATATTGGCAGGCTGTGTGATCACCTTTTTGATCTCTTCTTTGATGCCGCTGGTATTTACCGGCGATATATCTATAAATGAAACAATATCGATGATAATATCTTTTGCTTTTGCCGCTTCCAGTAAAGCCGTTTCCAGGGGCCGTGTGCTTAATATCGTGATCTTATCGCGCATGTTGAATGCTGTTGGCAATGGCCTGTCCGCCGTTTTCCAATAAATCTTTCGCTGCTATCGTACCCAAATTGGTGCTTGCATCAATGGCCACTGTTTTTTCGATGGATGCTTTTTCTTTTCCATCCAGGGATAAGATATTCCCTTCAAAATGCACCTGTCCGTCCCTTACCTGGGCCAAAGCGCTGATAGGGGTGGAGCAGCCACCCAGCAAAGCACGTAAAAAATCCCTTTCGATGGCCGTGCACAGGGCGGTATGTTCATCGTTGAATAAACGGCAGGCGTCAAACACCTGGTCGTCGTTTTCGCGGCAAACCACCACAATGGCGCCCTGGGCAGGGGCGGGCAGCATCCAGTTGAGCTCGATGGAGGTGGCGGGGCGCAGGCCAATACGTTCTACCCCGGCAGCGGCAAATACGGCGCCGTGCCAGTGGCTGTTGGCCAGTTTTTGTAAACGGGTATTTACATTGCCGCGCAGGTTTTCGATGTGGTGATGGGGATAGCGGTGCAGCCATTGGGCAATGCGGCGTATGCTGCTGGTAGCTATGATGAGTGGCTTTTTATCCCACTCGCTACTCTCCACTAGCCACTCGCTTTTATACACCAATATATCTTTATACGAGCCCCGCTTCAGCACCGAGGCAGTTTGTATTCCTTTGGGAAGCTGGGTGGGCACATCCTTCATGGAGTGCACGGCAATATCGATGCGATTGTTGAGCAGGGCCAAATCGAGGCTGCGCGTAAATATGCCCTGTACCCCCATTTCGTAGAGGGGCGTTTTGAGATCGATATCACCTTCACTTTTTATGTACACCAGTTCGCTGGCAACGCCATGTTGCCGCAGCAGGTTGCTTACCTGGGTGGCTTGCCATACGGCCAGCTCGCTTTCCCTGGTGCCAATGCGGATCAGTTTGTTCATCAGTAAATATTCGAACTGCGAAATTACGATTCAGGCGTCGCTATAAATTCGTTGATCGCCTCGATATAATAACAGCCACGCTGGTTTCGCTGGCGCATCTTGGATGCCATGCCATTGATCACACGTTGAATTTTCTCATCGGCATTCATGGTACGTGCCAGTGTAGCTTGGGGAGAAAGCTGGATGTATAAGGGAAATGTTTGTATTTCTTTCAGCTTGGTCTTTACGGCTTTAAAAACGGGCACATGCTTACGCATTTCAAACCACTCCATAAACTCGGCAATATGCTCCCTGATGATGATTTTGGCCTTGGGCACTTCGGCTTCACGCTTTTGCAGCGTTTCGTCTTTCAGCTTCGACAGCTCATCTACATTTACCAGGTGCACATTGGGCAGCTCCTGCGCTTCTTTCTCTACATTAAAAGGAACCGACAGGTCGATGATCAGTTTTTCGCCCTTGCCTTCTACATGCCATTTGCTGATGGTGGGTTCGGCCGAATTGGTGGCTACCAGTATGATATCCGCACCGGCTATTTGTTCGGCCAGCTGGCTCAGCGGCGCATGATGCAAATTCAGCTCGCGGGCCAGTTCGGCGGCCTTTTCTTCGGTGCGGTTGATCAGGGTGATATGATCGGCCTGCAGGTAATCTACCAGGTTCTTGCAGGTATTACGGCCGATCTTTCCAACGCCCAGCAACACGATCTTTTTGCCGGCGATATCGGCTACTTTTTCCCTGATGTATTGAACAGCGGCAAATGATACCGAAACGGTACCGCCGCTGAGATCGGTATTGTTCTTAATGGCCTTCGACGATTGCAATACATTGTTCACGAGGCGCTCGAGGAAGGTGCCGGTATAATTATGTTCTTTGGAAAATTTCACGGCTTGTTTGATCTGCCCCACAATTTCATAATCGCCCAGGATCTGGGAATCGAGACCGGCTGCCACGGCAAACAAATGTTCAATGGCGGCAAGCCCGTTTTTGATATAAGCTAATTGGGAAAAAGTGGCGGTATCGCCTTCGGTTTCGGAACACAGAAGATGGATCAGTTGATCGGGACTTTCGGCGAAACCATAAATTTCGGTACGGTTACAGGTGCTAAGAACAAATAATTCGTGTAAACCATAATCGCCCGCCTTTGAAAGAAGGTTGGCATATTGTTCGTTATTAACAGCGAATTGTCCTCTTATTACAGCATCGGTCTTTTTGTAATTGATCCCTGCTATATAAAACCTGGATATATCTTTAGTACTGGGTCCGTGCATGAAATGTTGTTCTCAGTTATCTACTGCAAAAATACTTTCGAAGTTGCCATATGTCCTAATCTATCTGTCATTGCACTGTCATTTTACTTTATGATACGCATCACCTAATCCGGTGACGTGCATCAGGTTGAAGGGTAAGGCATAAGGCAGAAGGCAAAAGGCACAAGGTAATCCCTGGTTGTGCAGCCATGTTCAAAGCGCGGTAGCCCTTATGCCTTTTGCCTTCTGCCTTATGCCTTATGTCTTGTGCCTTTTGCCTCTCTAATTCGCTACTTTTGCACTCTACTTATGACTAAAAGAGGTATCGTACTAATGAACCTGGGCTCGCCCGACTCGACAAGGGTGAAGGACGTACGCAGGTATTTGAATGAGTTTTTGATGGATGAACGGGTCATCGACATGCCGTACCTGGGCCGTTTATTATTGGTAAAAGGCATCATTGTTCCCTTCCGGGCGCCCAAATCGGCCAAAGCCTATGCCTCTATATGGACCGACGAAGGCTCACCCCTGATCGTGTTGAGCCAGCAATTACAACAGGCACTGCAGCAACAGGTAGAAGAACCGGTGGTACTGGCCATGCGTTATGGCAGCCCGGCACCCTGGACGGCCTACGACGAACTGCTGGAAAAAGTACCAGACCTGGAAGAAGTGGTGCTGCTGCCCTTATACCCGCACTATGCCATGAGCAGTTACGAAACCGCCGTGGAATATGCCAAAGAAGTGCATGCAAAAAGAAAATATAAATTCAAACTAACGATCGTTCCGCCTTATTATAACAATGAATCCTACCTGCAGGCACTCACCGAAAGCATGCGGCCTTACCTGCAACAAGCCTGGGATCATTTTTTATTCAGCTATCATGGCGTACCCGAGCGCCATATTCATAAAGGCGATATCACCGGCCAGCACTGTTTAAAAGTGTCCAATTGTTGCGAAGTGGCCAGCCCGGCGCATGCCCGATGTTACCGGCATCAATGCCTGGCCAGCACTCGGCTGGTGGCCGAACGCCTGCAACTGCCGGCCGGGAAATACAGCACTTCTTTCCAATCCCGCCTGGGCCGCGATCCCTGGCTGCAGCCCTATACCGCCGAAAGGCTGGCCCAATTACCCGGCGAGGGTGTAAAAAAATTACTGGTGGCCTGCCCGGCCTTTGTAAGCGACTGCCTTGAAACGCTGGAGGAAATTGCCGTGGAAGGCAAAGAAAGTTTTTTACATGCCGGTGGCGAATCATTTACCATGATACCCTGCCTGAATGTGCATCCATTATGGGTGAAGGCCATTGCGGGCTGGATGAAAGAAGGTGGATTAAAAGAACTGGAACAACATGTATAATTACATCAAGGCATTACACATCGTTTTTATTGTTACCTGGTTCAGCGGGTTGTTTTATATCGTGCGTTTGTTTGTGTATAATACCGAGGCCGGCGACAGGAGCGAAGTAGAGAGGAATGTGCTTCGCCACCAGTTTGGGATCATGATCAAAAGATTGTGGTTTGGCATTACCTGGCCATCGGCGGTATTAACGCTGATATTTGGTCCGTGGATGTGGATAATGCTGGATATAACACCCGGCTGGTTGATGGTGAAGCTGTTGTTTGTGGTGGGTTTGTATGCCTATCATTTTAGTTTGCATGCCATTTATAAACAACAGATGAAGGGTGTGTTTAAATACAGTTCGCAAAAACTGCGCATATGGAATGAGGTGGCCACGATTTTTTTGGTGGCGATTGTAATGCTGGCGGTGGTGAAGCAGGGGATGAGTGTGGTGTGGGGGCTGGTGGGGCTGGTTGGCTTTGTGGTGGTATTGATGAGTGCGATAACGATTTATAAAAATATAAGGGGGAAGAAAAAATAGTCGGGATATGCAAACCCAACGTTCCTGACGGAACGTATTCCTATTTGTTCAAATCGTTGCTACATACCCATCGTCCCGAAGGGACGTCCTATCGGTAACCCCGGGTGCAACCCGGGCTGCGTCCTGACATGTCTCACCGGGACATAAAAAAACCTCCGCACGGAGGCTTTCTATTCGGGGTAACAAATTCGTTTAGTTTCCGGAGACGGGCTGTTAGTTCGTTAGGCATGCACGGAGTTGCCTGATGGTTTTGCATCGGCAATATCAGAGATTAAAAACGGGATGGTACGGATAACAAAAAGGTATAAAAAAAGAAAAACCTTTTCCAGGAATTGAAAGGAAAGGGGAGCAGGACTACTCCCCTTTTTAACCCCTAAACCCTAAACCGTAGAAAAGGTTTTTCATATAATGAGTTAAGCAAAATTAGTCCAATTATATAAGCAGTGTGAGGTAAAACTCCCTAGGAGTTATTTCAGGTATTAGTACCCGAAGAAAAACTGGTTTTCTGAACCTCTCACTTTTTATCCGTATTTGAAAGAGCAGTGAAATAGTTCCATAAACTATGCCAAATGCGCTGAATGTGGAAAAACTTGCTGATAAAACCTGCCTTTTCTTGAAAATTATTAAACGAAAACTGCAAATACCGCCACAAACCGGTATTTTTTGGTAGGATCACTGACCAATGTTTGCTAAAACGTTTCTTGTATGATTTATATCATACTTTTTACTTATTCTACCTATTGCATTAGTAAAAATAATATATGAGTGAAATCAGGCTAAAATGATGTTTAAACAAGTTTTTGGATGACTTTACATTCGACCAGTTCAAAGAACAAGGGCATAAAGTTAACAATTCATCGGTTTTAATTGCAAAATGTGAAAAACAAAAGTTGCCCCCCATCCCGGTCACCCGCCGTTGCAGGCGAGTGCGGCAACTTTTCAGTAACTTTGCCGACTTTTTCACCTGCGCTGAACCATCGTTTCAAGGGCCGGTGATTTCAAATTGAACAGTTTTACCACTATTATATATGTCGTCAAACTACAGAGAGTTTTCGAAGTTGAACCTGCCTGTGATAGAGCAGGAAATACTGGCTACATGGAATGAAAACCAGGCTTTTGAAAAAAGTGTGTCCCTTCGCGCCAACGCTACGCCTTATGTATTTTATGAAGGTCCGCCCAGCGCCAACGGCATGCCCGGTATTCACCACGTGATCAGCCGTACGCTGAAAGACCTGGTATGCCGGTACAAAACCATGCGTGGCTACCAGGTAAACCGCAAGGCCGGCTGGGATACGCATGGCCTGCCCATAGAACTGGGCGTTGAAAAAGAGCTGGGTATCACCAAGGAAGATATCGGTAAAAAGATCTCGGTAGAAGAATACAACCAGAAATGCCGCGAGGCGGTAATGCGGTATAAAGACAAATGGGATGAACTGACCCGTAAAATGGGGTATTGGGTCGATCTGAACGATCCGTACATCACCTTCGATAATAATTATATAGAAACACTTTGGTACCTGCTGAGCCAGTTGTTCAAAAAAGGCCTGCTGTACGAAAGTGTAAGCATACAGCCATATTCGCCGGCCGCCGGCACCGGGCTGAGCTCGCACGAGCTGAACCAGCCGGGTACTTATAAAATGGTGAAGGATACCAGTGCGGTGGTGATGTTTAAGGCGGTGCGCAACGAAAAGTCGGAGTTTTTGTTTAAGGCGGCAGGCGGTGATTTTTACTTTTTGGCCTGGACGACCACGCCCTGGACGCTGCCTTCGAACCTGGGTTTAACCGTAGGCGGTAATATTACCTATGTGCTGGTAAAAACGGTGAACCCGTATACCGGTAAACAGGTGAATGTAGTGCTGGCCAAAGACCTTATTGGTAAATACTTTAAACCCGAAGGGGAAAATGGCGATTATGCTGCCTACAAAGAAGGCGATAAACTGTTGCCCTGGACCATCTTATCTGAATTCAAAGGTTCACAAATAGAAGAATGCCGCTACGAGCAGTTACTGCCTTTCGAAGCCAACAGTCCCGATAAATCGGGTGGCGACCCGTTCCGCGTATTACTCGGTGATTTTGTGACCACCGAAGACGGTACCGGTATCGTGCACACCGCCCCGGCCTTTGGTGCAGATGACTACCGGGTAGGCAAAAAATACGGCATTGGCATTCTCACCATGGTAGACCGGCAGGGCAAATTCGTAGACGGACTCGGCGAATTCAGCAACCGCTTTGTAAAAAATTACAAAGACGATAAAGACTACGTGGACGTGAACGTAGACATATGCGTAAAACTCAAAAAGGAAGGCCTGGCCTTTAAAATAGAAAAATACGAACACAACTACCCTCACTGCTGGCGTACGGATAAACCGGTGCTGTACTATCCCCTGGATGCCTGGTTTATAAAAACTACCGCCCTGAAAGACAGGATGGTAGCCCTGAACAAAACCATCAACTGGAAACCTAAATCCACCGGCGAGGGCCGTTTTGGCAACTGGCTCGAAAACATGGTAGACTGGAACCTGAGCCGCAGCCGTTTCTGGGGTACCCCGCTGCCCATATGGAAAACCGAGGATGGCAGCGAGGTAAAATGTATCGGTTCCATCGACGAGCTGAACGAAGAGATCAAAAAAGCCAGCCAGGTACTGGGCGGCGATATCAATAAACATTATTTACACGAAGGCATCCTCGATTTGCATAAACCCTATGTAGATGAGATCATCCTGGTAAGCCCCAAAGGCCAGCCCATGAAACGGGTGCCCGACCTGATAGACGTTTGGTTCGACAGCGGCGCTATGCCCTATGCCCAATGGGGTCTGGACAAGGAAAAGCTGAAGGCCGGCGATCCCATGCCGTTCAAACAGCCTTTCAATGCCAATTACCCCGCCGACTTCATCGCCGAAGGGGTAGACCAAACCCGCGGCTGGTTTTACACCCTGCACGCCCTGGCCTCTTTACTGTTTGATTCTGTGGCTTATAAGACCTGTGTGAGCAATGGCCTGGTGCTGGACAAGAACGGTAATAAAATGAGTAAGCGCCTTGGTAACGTGGTAGACCCGTTCAAAACCATCGAACAGTTTGGCGCCGACGCTACCCGCTGGTACCTGATCACCAATGCCAGCCCCTGGGAGAACATGAAGTTCGACCTGGACGGCATCAAAGAGGTACAACGTAAATTCTTCGGCACGCTTTATAACACCTACCAGTTCTTTGTGCTGTACGCCAATGTAGACGGCTTTGCTTTTAAAGAAGCCTATGTGCCTCTGGATCAACGGCCTGAGATCGACCGCTGGATCCTGTCGAGCCTGAACACCCTGGTAAAAAAGGTGACCGAATTCATGGACGACTACGAGCCTACCCAGGCCGGCCGCCTGATAGAGGAGTTTATGGACGAGCACCTGAGCAACTGGTATGTGCGTTTGTGCCGCCGCCGTTTCTGGAAGGGTGAGTATGAACATGATAAGATCTGCGCCTATCAAACCCTGTATGAATGCCTCGAAACCGTGGTGAAACTGATGGCGCCCATATCGCCCTTTTTCAGCGATGCCCTGTTCCGCAACCTGAATGCCGTGACAGGCCGTCATAAAGAGGCCTCGGTACACCATGCCGATTTCCCGGCCGTGAACACCACCGCCATCGATGAATCGCTGGAGGAAAGGATGCAACTGGCCCAGGATATATCCTCGTTGATATTATCGCTCAGGAAAAAACAGAACATCAAAGTGCGCCAACCCCTGCAAAAGGTGTTGGTTCCCGTACTAAACCCCGGTATGAGGGCCCAGATCGAGCGGGTGGAAGACCTGATCAGGAGCGAGGTGAACATCAAGGAAATAGAATACCTGACCGAGGACAATGGATTTATCAAAAAGAAAATAAAACCCAATTATACCATCCTGGGAAAGAAGCTGGGAGCTAAAATGAAGCCCGTTGCAGCCGCTTTGGCAGCTTTTTC